>WOR8_10000175_pt1 | contig 70735 bp, 60 predicted proteins | sample DeeMarSeWOR38_10_FD_19890 | JGI IMG/M metagenome (IMG submission 19890)
AAAGGTGGTATTTAATATAACGAATTAGAAGTTTATGTATTCAAGGAATTATTAATTAGTATCTTAATATCTCCATCCCGTCTCAAATCATATCAGGACAGGGATCTCTGATTTGCTACATCCTACTGTAGTGACAAGCAGTACTACCCGTACCTTAATGCTTCGATCCCAAGGTAAGCTTAGGGGTGCTGGTACTAAGATCCTATTCGTATCTCAATACCTCCATCCCGTGGCAGACACGGGGATCACCGCATTTTGGTACTATTCGTACCTTAATGCTTCGACAGGATTTTGTCGGGCTGCTTTCATCGTTTGAAAACCCACCGATAACCATGCAAAAATTAGAGCAAGAAAGCCGGATATTAAAAAAATCCACCAGGGAATTTCTATTTTATAAGGGTAATTTTCACGCCATTTTTGAATGATAAATAAACCTGAAGGAATGGCCAAAATAATAGCAAGAAATACCCAGGATGTAAAATCCTTGAGAAGCATGATAAATATATCCTTTGAATTTGCCCCGGTAACCTTTCGAATACAAATTTCTCTGGTACGCATTTGTGTTTTGATAGTACTCATTCCCAGCATTCCCAGGGAAGCTACGATGATCGCCAGTATGGTTAAATATTTGGATATTTCCGATTGTTTATTTTCATTTTGATAAGATATATTATACATATCATCACTGAAACGATAATCCAGATAATAATCCGGGTACATTTTTTCCCAGATTGAATGAATATAAGCTATACTTTCTTCAACTTGACTTGAATCGATCTCAATTAACATTGTTCCATACCAGATTGGCTTTTGAAACATGACCAATGGTTTTACTTTTTCATGAAGCGGACTTAAATGAAAGTCTTTGACAACTGCTTTGATTGTACCACCATGAAAAATTGTATCGATGACAAAATTCAGTTTAAATTCCCTTCCTATAACATCCTCAGGATTTTGAAAACCAAGATAATTCATTGCAGTTTGATTGATCACATAGTCTTCCTTTATTATATCCGGATCATAAGGTGAGAAATTCTCTCCTGCAAGAATTGGTATTCGAAAAAAATCCAGAAAATTATCGTCCACAGGGAATACATATATTGAATTATTCTCATTAAAATTCTCATATCCCTCCATTTCGAAGTTCATTGCATCCATAATATATCCTGAAGGTGGTTCCATACTCCCTGCCACATTTTTAATCAGGTGGGATTCCAGTAATTGATTTTTAAATTCAAAATTTCTCTCTTTCATAGTCCAGTTTAACTCAGGTATCACTACCACAGGACCCATGTTTTTACCCATCCGGTGGTCGAACAAATAATTGTTTTGTTTCTGGATGTATATCGCGCAAGCTATCAGGATTACTGAAATTGTAAATTGAAAAATGACCAGTGCTTTACGTAATCCAAGTTTATTACTTTTTAATAAACTGATCTCTGATTGTTTAGAAAATCCCGTAGGATGGATTGTAATTATCTTTGGATTGGCGATATATATTAATTGTGGTATGCTGGCCGCGATAAAACATACAATAAGTATTACACCCCATAGAAGGATAATAAATTTGTAAGAGGGATATGTTTTTATTACAGGAAGGAAATCAGTTAAACTGGATTTTATTAATATGATCACAAACATGCTTATCAGGGAAGAAATAAATAAAATAAGCATTGTCTCCACCAAAATTGAAAGCGAATATTGAGAAAAAGTACTTCCAAGGAGTTTTTGTATCACAAAATGATTTTTTCTCCTGATAATAAGAGCCAGATTGAAATTAATATGGTTGATAAGGGAAAGTATCAGAACAATTCCACCAATGGAAATGAATAACCAGATTATTTTAATATCTCCATTTTTTTCAATCTCTCTATCCTTATTTGAGTAAAGATGGATTTTTTTAAGAGGTTGCAAATGTGGAGTTAGAGATGATATATCATCCTCAGCTTCATGATTCTTTACAAAAGCCGGAAAATTTTCAATTATTTGTGTTACGTCGGATTCATCATGTAATAGAAAGTAGGTATAGGCCCATCCTTCATATTCAGCCGGATCCTCATATGAAACGAGTATTTCGGGGTGAAAATGGGAATTTGGCGGAAAGTCCTTAAAAATACCTGCAATTTCATAATCCTTGAATTCGGTTTCAAATGAACCAGCCATATCCAGCCTTTGACCTATATGGGTATCTTTATTAAAATATTTTTTAAACATACTTTCTGCAATTAAAACCCTATATGGATTTGTTAGTCTCAGGGATGGATCTCCATCAATAATGTGTATATCAAATACCTCGAAAGCTCCCGGATTACATCTGAAGACCTGATTGGAATTGAATTTTATCTTTTCTTTTTTTATCGCTGCACGTCGTAATGGAGCGAAAAAAGCGATGTTTTTTATTTGTGGAAAATAATCGGGCATTTCACGTGTCCAGGATTGCCAACATCTGGCAAAATGACTCTCATAACCATTGTTGTTATGAACCTCTACCGTAAATCTGAATATCCGGTCAGATTTCTGAAAGAAACTATCAAAACTCAATTCATTATTAACCCATGCAGAAATTAATAGAAATGTAGTCATTCCAATTGTCATTCCAATGGTGGTGATGAATGAAAAAAACCGATTTTTCCAGATATTCCGTAGAGCCAGTTGTATCTGATACTTTAGCACAGTGTCAGCGTTATTTGAATTGAAAGATTCTGAAACTAAAGATCCGCTAAAAAATTTTTTATGAAAAAATTTTCTTCTTAAAAATTGTTAAAAAGTTGATCAAATGAGAGATTTAATAGGATATCTTATCTCAGGAAATATGACAAATATTAATAATTCTTAATTCACATGGAAACACCTCCTTCCCATAATAAAAACGGGAATTTCCACCTTTTCACAACTTGTGTCGTAACAAGCGGTACTATTCGTACCGTAATGCTTCGATCCAGATAGGAAGTCAAGGATATCGGCTATAAGATCCTACTCGTATCTTAAGGCCTCCACAGGGTTTTTCAAAGCTGCCCGGATCGATTGATAGCTAACTGTAATCCAGGAAACAGCCAGTACTATTATTAAGGTAATTACATATATCCACCCTGAAATACTGGTTTTGTATGCAAAATTGCCAAGCCACTTATCCATCACCCACCAGGAAAGAGGAACAGCAAAAATAAAACCCAGAAATATCCACTTTGTAAAATGACCAGATAAAAGAACTATTATTTGACTTGAACTGGCACCCATTACTTTCCTGATTCCAATCTCTTTTGTACGCTGATCTGCATCATAAGTAACCAATCCGAATAGTCCCATGACTGCTATAAATATTGTAATAATCGAAAATGTTCTGAAAATTGCACGGGTATCAGCTTCATTTTTATACAAATTGTCGTAAGATTCATCCAGAAAAAAGTATTCAAAAGGTAATTCGGTAAATTTCTGCCAGGTTTTTTCAACTAATTTTAATGTTTCAGGTACATTGTTCCCATCAAATTTTATTGAAATAGTATTATCTGACCAAGCGCTTTTATTAAATGAAGGCAATATCACAAATGGACGGATGGCTTCATGCATGGATATATAATGAAAGTCATCTACTACACCTATAACTTTGCATGGAATACCTGATTTACCTCCAAATTTAATTTCTTTACCAAGGGGATTTCCCCATCCCAGATTGATCATGGCTGCTTTATTTATTACAATTCCGAATGAATCTGACGAATGATGTATATCAAAATATCTGCCTATTAACATTTTTAATCCTATGGTTTCAACAAAATCCTCATCAGCAAATATAATATCCATAAGTATATTATCCTCATAACCCTCCGGTCTGAACTGAATATTACCTTGACCTCTTCCGGGTACAGAAAAGGATGAAGAAACTGACTTGATATCTTCATATTTATTTAATTCGTCTTTAAAGGTTTTAATATCTGGTCTTTCAGGCCAAACATTCTGAAGGACGATTACATTTTCTTTAACAAAACCAAGATTCTTATTTTGAAGAAAATTCATTTGTTTATCAATAAGAAAAGTACCTGTTATGATGATAATTGAAATCAGAAATTGAAAGATGACTAATATATTCCGAAAGTAAAGATGTTTCTGATTGCCAAGATTTTTCCCTTTGATTGCATAAACAGGTTGATAAGAAGTAATATAAAGGGCCGGATATATCCCGGATAAAAATCCAAGTAGTAAAATAAATCCCAAAACAACCAATAAATCCCGATAATCATAAAATATGCCAAATTCTAAAAATTTGCCTGTGAATCGATTGAAAATCGGTAGGGAGAGTTTGGTCCAAATCAAGGCGAAATTAACGGCAAAAAAACTGATGATTAGTGCCTCGGTTAGTAATTGTAATACTAATTGATATCTTCTTGATCCTATTGTTTTTTTAATACCTATTTCGCGTGCCCGAATTGAAGCTTTTGCTGTTGACAGATTAATGTAGTTAACACATGCAATGATGATGATAAATAGAGCAGCAACAGTAAATATCCAGATATATTGAATATTTCCATTAGCTTCCCATTCACCCGTTACATTAGATTCAAGATGGATATCTAAAAGAGGTTGGACAAATGATTCCCAGCGATTTCCTTCTGCCAACCAGGCATCGAACTGATCTTCACCCATGTTTTTACGATAGATTTCCGGTAATTTCTTTTCGACTGATTTAGCGTCTGCATGTTCCCTTAATAAAAAGTAGGTTCTGAAATAGTTATTCCACCAGCTATCATAGTGAGCAAAAGGAAAGTTTTCATTTGAAATAATAAAATCAAAATGAAAGTGTGATTGTTCAGGTATGTCTTTCAGGATCGCCTGAATCGTAATGGGAAAATATTCTCCGTCGTTTGCAACCTGTAATTGTGTACCAATAATCTTTTCATAATTTTTTACATCCTCAAAATATCTGCCGAGTGCTGATTCAAAAAAAATAATTGTCCCGGGTTCTTTTATTGCCTGCCTGGGGTCGCCAGCAAGTGTATGAAAGGTGAAAATATCAAATAAACTGCTATCTGCAGATACGATTCTTTTTTCTTCATGAATGACTTTATATCCCTTGTTATCTTCGTATTTGATATACGTGCCAATGTCATTCATTCGTACTGCTGTTTCAATTTCAGGGACTGTGTTAATAAGCTCACTTGCTAGTTGGGGTGTAGTATATGTTTGTGTAAATTCCGTTTCGCCCATTTTACCATGTAATCCAATTCTATAGATCCGGCTCGCTTTTTCATGGTATTGATCATATCCAAGATCATGTTTGATATACATTGTGATTAACAAACTAACAGTAACACCTACTGTAATACCCAGGATATTGATAATGGTCAACAAACGTTGTTTAAGTAAATATCTCCAGGCAATTTTTATATAGTGTACTATCATGGTATATATAGGATATTAAAAATTATTCATATCTTAACGTATCTACAGGATTTCTTCGGGCCGCCACTAAAGTCTGTGATAGTATGGTGATTAATCCAATGCTTAACATCAAGATAATACCAAATAAGAATAATGTAATATTAACGTCTATTCGATTATAAAAATTCTGTAGAATCAACTCAGCACCAATCCATGTCAAGGGAATGGTTATGATAACCGCGAGTAATATCATCATTAAAAATCCCTTTGAAATGACCCAGGCTACCTGGTTAATCCTGGCTCCGAAGACTTTTCTGATACCTATTTCTTTTATCCTGCTTTCTGTATTATATAGAACCATACCCAATAATCCCATAAAAGATATGAGAATGGCAAAGGCTGCTATTGAAGTTAATACCTTCAATATACCATTTGGAGAAGTGTAATATGCATCTATCTCACTTGTGTAAAATTGGTATGTAAATTCATGGATAGGATCTATTTTATCCCAGGCAATCCCAACCGAAGAAACTAAATTTTCAATATTTGACCCAGGATTATATTTTACAAGTACTTTCTGGAAATGTTTTTTATTCATTCGGTAAATAAGTGGAGTGGGTTCAAATTCAACACTTTGCAATACAATTTCTGAAGTAACCCCGATAATAGTGAGTAAATGGTCTCCATCGATAATTAATAAATTTCCCACTGCATCATACGGAGATTCGTATCCAAAAGCTTTTACTGCAGTTGGATTGATGATCACATATTTTTCTTTTTCGGGAATGGGCATTCCAGAAAATCCTTTTCCTGCAATCATATCAATTTCCAGTGTTTCCATCAAATTAGGACTTACAATTAATTGCGATGATTTTAAGGAATCATCATGATCCGGGATTCTGGCCCACACAACTGATTTTATACCTATAGAGGGAAGAAAGTCGATAGCAGCTACATCCTCTACGTAAGCGATCTGATTTAATACCTGATGTGCCTTATCAAAATCATTATTTTTCAGATTTATGGTCAGAATATTTTCAGGATTAAATCCCAGATCTATCTGTTGCTGATATTTCACTTGTTGATACATAATAGTAATTACAAATACAAGAATTAGGGAAATGGAAAATTGAAAGATGATGATCACTTTTTTCAGTGTCATTTTAGGGGAAATGTTTGCCTGTACGATATCCTTCATGATAAATACTGGTCTCATTCTGGAATAGACCAGGGAAGGAAAAAAACCAATCAAAGATCCAAGAAGCAGCGTAAATAAAATAGTGGTAATGTATATACCAATGGGTTGATTTTCAATGTAAAACGATTCTTTTAAATAAGGATCGATGGAAAAAAATCCGGGTTCAAGCAGGAACAGTAATATGTAGGCAAAGTTTAATGCAATGAGTGTCAATATGATGGTCTCAGTTAAGAATTGGGTTATCAGTTGAACGCGATTAGCCCCGATCACCTTTCTGATACCAACTTCACGCGCCCTGGATAGCATTTTCGCTATAGAAAGGTTCGTATATGTAAAACTGGCAGTAATAGTTATGATAATAGCAATAAAAGAAAATACATAAGTACCTAAAGGAGTTTCAATCCGACCGAGCGCATTTGCCAGATTCTTGCCCGGCGATATCTTGAGCAGCGGTTGAAGATCAAAAGAGTACTTTGTTTCAAACGAACCATAGTGGTGGTTTATGATATTTTTCAATTGATCATCGACAGAAGTTAAATTAAATTTTTCCTTAAATAATATAAATGTATATGCTCTATAAACATCCTTCCATGGATTTTTTGTTTGAATAAATTGATAAGGGGAATCGGATTGTTTTTCGGATGAAGCATCCGATACGTTTGACCATAAAGAATTACTTGAAGCAATCAGATCAAATTCCATATGGGATTTTTTATTTTTTATTGACTCAACTATCCCGGTAACTTTATAATCTCCAAAGGTGTTGAAAGAAATGAAACTGCCAATTGGATTTTTATTTCTGAAGAATTTTTCTGCCCAATCCTGTGTGATCACGACAGAATAGGGATCCAATAAAACATTTTCCGGATCACCAGAAGTTAGGTTATAGGAAAATACCTTAAAAAACTCAGGATCAGCAAAGAATCCCTTTGCAGGCAATGAGGATGAATCAGTCAAAGCATCATCCTGAAATCTATTCCAGAGGCGAACTATGTGTTCCACGTCATTTAATTTTTGCAGTTCGTCTTTAAGGGTGTAAGGGGATGTTGCTAACTGCATTGCATCATATGGTGGGTTTTGAGTTGTTGTAATTACCCGATAAATTCTTTTCCTGTTTTCATGAAACCGGTCACTGCTGTACATGGCAAAGATCATCTTGAAAACAAGCAGACACACAAATAGACTGACCGACAATCCAATTACATTAATAAGTGAAAAAAACTTGTGCCGCAGAATATTTCGTATGGCGATTACAATATAATTTCTAATCATTCAAAAAAATATGAACTTTATGAAATGTTCCATGCCTATATGATGCCAAATTATATATATAACTGATATAGAATAATTTATAATTTAAAAATCAAATAATAATGAGTGAAATGTACCAAAATCATACATATTATGGTTCATTTTCATACATTCCATTAAATTTAAATTGTATTTAATTTATATGGAATCAAAAGCAAACATCCTGATAGTCGATGACAAGGTAAGTGTATTAAATTCTCTGGAATTTTTTCTAAGTCAGCATTATGAACACATTGATACCCTGAAAAACCCAAATCAACTTGAATCCTTGCTTAAACGAAAAAATTTTGACCTCTTATTACTCGACATGAACTTTTCCGCAGGAGTCAGTACCGGTAATGAGGGATTATATTGGATGCGAAAGATCAAAAAGATTGATCCCGATATTGTCATTATCTTGATCACTGCTTATGGTGATGTAGAATTAGCTGTGAATGCTATAAAGGAAGGAGCCACTGATTTTGTTTTAAAACCTTGGGATAATAAAAAATTACTCGCTACTATCCAGACAGCATTAAAACTTAAGTTTTCGCAGGACAGGTTGAATCACCTCGAACAACAACATCATCTGATTACTAAGGAGTGGAACGATACCATCGGGTTTTATGTAGGGAATACTCCTAAAATGAAAGAATTGGAGCATACAATACAGAAGGTGGCAAAAACGGATGCCAGTGTGTTGATTCTTGGGGAAAATGGGACCGGAAAAGAAGTAATTGCTCGAGAAATTCATAAGCAATCCAGACGAAGTAAAGAGGTTCTGATCCGCGTTGATGTTGGGAGCATTCCTGAGACCTTATTCGAAAGCGAAATGTTTGGACATGTGAAAGGAGCATTTACTGATGCAAAAGAAAGCCGGACTGGTCGATTTGAACTGGCTTCCGGAAGCACCTTATTTCTTGACGAAATTGGAAACCTCAGTTTAAATCTGCAGTCGAAATTATTGACGGTTCTTGAAAACAGAAAAATTATTAAGGTTGGGGGAAATAAGGAAATCCCAATTGATATACGGCTCATTTCAGCTACCAATAAAAACCTTCCGGACATGGTCAGTAAAAAATTATTCAGAGAGGATCTGTTTTTCAGAATGAACACGATCAGTCTGGAAATTCCACCATTACGCGAACGGAGTGAAGATATCATTCACCTTGCAGAATTGTTTCTGAAAAGATTTAAAGCACGTTACAATAAAACTGGAATTCAATTGCATCAACATGCCACAAACCAGTTAAAATCCTATCACTGGCCGGGAAATATCAGAGAATTAAAGCATACCATAGAAAAAGCAGTTATTCTGGCAGAAAAATCTGAAATAACACCTTCGGAGCTTGGATTATATGATATGGATCATTCGGCAGAACAGGTTTTTCCCGCTATTTCATTGGAAGATGGAGAAAAGATATTGATCAGACAGGCATTGAAAAAAACACATGGAAATATTACCGAAGCAGCCAGGGAATTGAAAATTGGACGACAGACCTTATACAGGAAAATGGAAAGATATGGTTTATAAACATTTTTTTTGGGGGATATTTTTCAGGGTAACTCTAATCGTATTTACATCACTGTTATTCGCTTTTTTATTTTATGAATTTAACGATTTGCTTATCAATTTAAATTTGTTAGGCCTGCTGATCATTGAAACCTATTTGCTGGTCAGGTATGTTAATCGAACCAATCGTGATCTGACAAACTTTTTTATGGCCGTTAAAAGCGAAGATACTACAATCACCTACAGCAGTAAATTTAAAGGGAAATCCTTTCAACAATTGTATGAGCAAATGGATATGTTGAATCAACATATTAAAAAAATTAAAATAAATCTGATCAATCAGGAACAATTCAACCAAATCATCATCAGTCATTTAAATACCGGAATACTGGTATTGGATGAGAATGGGAAAATCAAATTATATAATAAAGCGCTATCTGAAATATTTTCAATTCCAGTTATTACGAATGTAGCCCAACTGAAAAAGGTAAACCCAGCTCTTCCGGAAATATTGAACAATATTCATCCTGGTCAAGAGGAAACAATGCGTATAATGACAGGGAGCAAATCCAAAGAAATTTTACTTAAATCAAGTATCTATAAACAATCAGATGTTATCCATCGATTAATATCATTTCAGGATATCAAATATCAACTGGATGAAAAGGAAATGGAATCCTGGCAGAAACTGATACGAATTTTAACACATGAAATAACCAATTCCATCGGGCCCATCAATTCTACGATCGATACGCTGGCTGACCTTTATTTTGAAAATACTGAAGAACATTTAAATCCACTGCCTCAGATCAACCAGAAGACTGTTAATGATACCATTAAAGGCGTTAAGATCATTAAAGAAAGAACAATCGGCTTGCTTGAATTCGTTCAGAAATTCAGGGATCTGACACTATTGCCGAAGCCGACAATAATTCCTTTTCGTGTAAAAAGCTTTTTTGAGCAAATAGAATATTTAATGGGAGAGGATATTCGTCAAAAAAATGTTGGTCTTTCATTTACTGTAAATCCAAAAGATCTAAATATCACTGCTGATAAATCATTAATATCACAGGTTATGATCAATTTGATTAAGAATTCTATTGAATCCGGAGCCCGGAATATAAATATTGAGTCTAAATTTGATGAAGGAGGAGGAATAGTGGTTACAGTTAAAGACGATGGAGGAGGAATACCGATTGAGGACCTGGATCATATTTTCATACCTTTTTATACGACTAAAGACCATGGATCGGGTATCGGACTCAGTTTATCCAGAGAGATTATGAGAATGCATAAGGGATCAATATCTGTTTTATCGGAACCAGGAAAGGGAAGTGTTTTCTCATTGATTTTCAGTCGTCTATAGCTAAAAAAGCCTACAAAATAAGTTGAAAGAAAATTATGGATTTTAAAAAAATAAAAGATGATAGTTCTGATATCAGGATGACTTTCATATACTCAGTCAAGGAAAATTCGCTGCACTTTTTGAATTATTAATATTTATTCATATTTCCTGGTTCCATATTTTTCGTTACCCAGCCTGATCGTAAGCTTTTTTCAACCAGTCTATTACTGAAGCATCGATATCTTCAGTTGATTCTGTCCTGATTCTATGCGTACACATTGTATTAAAACTACCTGATGCTTCAAGTCTGTCAACCGGATCCAGATCTTTGATATTTAATCCAATATCCAGCCTTGTTTTGGTAGAAGGCTGGATTAAAGCAAATTGTTTTTTTCTTCGTAAGCTGACGTATGCATTTTTCGGTGCTACCTCGATATCATTACCAAATTGTCTGATAGCTGCAATTATTTTATCATATATGGGCTTAAGTTGTTCTTTGTTTTCATATAGTTTGATGATTAGCTTTTCCGGATTGTCCACCGATGAAGCGTCTGATCCTTTGGATTTATGTGCTACCATATTGGCAAATCCATGTGTAAATCCATGTTCTGATTTTAAGAACTTGATGATATCATTGTGTTTTGTTATTCCTGATTTTCTGACGATGCTGATCCAGTCCTCAATAGGTTTGCCGGTTTTCTTCCGGATATTCTCTATCATGGTTTGTTCCGCTTTTTCAACACTACTCATTGTATATAATTTTTAAGTTTGAAAGAATTATTTTCTTCTATAATTAAATTTCACTTCCTTTTCATTTCCCGGTTCCTGGCTTGTTAGTACATAAATGTTTAATTCATCATCGGATACTTTTTCAAAGGTAAAACCTGAGAAATATATTCTTGTATCCGTTATCCTTACAAGTGGAAAATCAACTGTTTCATCTTTTTCTTCCCAGCCTTTCAAGTCGGGATTAAAATGTTTGATCCTTAGCATCAGGGAACCATTTTCTTCCGAAATGGTACAGATTTCATAGAATTGTACCTTATCGTCTTTTACCAGTTTAAAGGCGCACATCATTGATTCTCCTGTCGGAGGACTCCAGATTTCCTCCACTTTACCTCCAAAAGCTTCGCCCGACCAGTGGCCACTAATCCAGGAGACATCCGTTATAGATGCCAGAGGGGATTTTCGGCCTTTCCCGAGTTGAACAGTATTTTTACTATTTTCTGACTGGGCGCTCAGGGCGTAAATTTGAATATTAGCCAGCAGTACAAGGATAATAATTTTTCTCATATTATGTTCATTCACCAAGTAAATCATAAGTCTGAAGTTCAAAACGGACTTTTCCTGAAGAAAGTAACTTTTCCCATTCCTGGTTAAAATCGGAAAAGTCCTTGCTAACCATGCAGGCTTCATGATCGTGTTTATCCTTCCAGGAAAGATAGGACATTGTATGGGTTTGGTCATGACTGATATGACTCATTATTGCGATCAGACCAGGTTGTTTCCGGAAAATTGGAAATGATCTTTCCGCCAGATCAAGAATCTTCTTTTTTTCAGAAGGTTCAAAGTATGTTTTTGTGATTACGATAAATTTATTTTCCATGGATTTTTATTGCATTATAATACAATTCGATATAATAAGAGGTATTGATCCTGACATTTAAAAAGAATGTTCTTTCAAGGCGGAAAGACAGATAATCCTGTTATTATTTAATTAACCTAGTAAGGTACGAAATTGAGATTTGTTTCTTTTATATATTCTTGTTTATAACGTATGGGTCCCTGTATTTACGGGTGAGCATATTATCAGCTTCCGGGTCATTTTTAAATTTCTCCGTATTGCCATCGAAAGTCAATGACCTCCCAAGCCTATATGATATATTTGCTAACACGGGAAGATCGGAGGAAATTACACCTTCTTCGACAGGACAGGTTAAATCGGATTTATTCCTGGAGCGGATAGCAGCGATAAAGTTATTGTAATGACCACCTCCACCTGGTGCTGCGAGATATCCAACTACTTTATCCTCTTCTGCGCCTGCAGATTCACTACTGGGACCGGGTTTCCCATCTCTGCCCATATAGGTTTTCCAGGTAGATCCATTGATTTCCATCCAGCCTTCAGTGCCGTAGAATAGATTACCAATTTTCACATTAAGACTATCTTCTCCTGCCGTATATAATCCTCTTACTTCAAATTGGATAATTTTTCCGTCTGCATATTCCATGACCGCAGTTTGGGTATTCGCGGTTTCCTGTTCACAATCTTTCCACTTATAATATCCACCGGAAGAACTAATCTTGACAGGGTGTTCATTCATATTCAATCCCCATCTTGCTATATCCCATTGATGAGGTCCCTGGTTACCAATATCTCCATTTCCGGTATTCCAGAACCAATGCCAGTTATAATGAAATTTTTTCTCATTATAAGGATACATATCAGCAGGGCCGATCCATAAATCATAATGTATACCTTCTGGTACTTCGCTATCAGGAGCCTGTCCAAACGAGTCCCGTGGTTTAAAACATAATCCCCTAGCCATATATACATCACCAATACCTCCATTGTGGAGAAACTGGATGGCTTTCCTCACATTTTCAATTGACCGGTTCTGGAATCCAACTTGCACGATCCTGTTATATTTATCGGCCGCTTCAATCATTTTTCTTCCTTCCCACACATTGTGATTTGAAGGTTTTTCAACATATACATCCTTTCCTGCCTGAACGGCCCAAATCGTAGCTAATGCATGCCAATGATTGGGCGTGGCTATTGAAACGGCATCGATATCTTTATCGTCGTATACTTTACGCAGATCAAATTCGGCTCCAGGTTTTTCGCCCTGAATCTCTTCGATAGCTGTAATCCTTTCCGCCCATAAATTTTCATCAATGTCGCATATGGTCTTTACATATACATTGTTTTCTTTTGCCATCCCGGCCCATCTTCGCAAGTGTCCAAAACCCTGTCCACGTACTCCTATTACGCTTACATGGATACGATCGTTCGCTCCCATGATTGAGCGGTAACTTTTTGCACTAAAAGCCATATTTCCGGCACCCAGGGTAATTCCGGTGGTGCCAATGGCGGTGTTCCTGATAAATTTTCTTCGTGAATTATTCATGATAAAAGTATTAATTATTTAAAGGTAGACAAATTCGATTTTTGTAATCACAACTTAAATTATATGATCTAAATTTATGATCATATTTAAATTTATTTTTAATCAAAATACACTTTAATCGTATTTTTTTGATCGTATTTATACTCAAACGGCTGTCCAACCTCCATCAATCAACAAAGTTTCTCCAGTGATCATGGATGCTGCAGGAGAAGCCAGAAACACTACTGCACTGGATACTTCCTGAGGAATACCAACACGTCCCAGTTGTATCTTCGATAAAACATTTGCCTTGTATTCTGGATCGGATAGCCAGGGTTCTGTTCCAGGTGTTTCAATAAACGTAGGTGCAACTCCATTTACATTAATATGATATTTTGCCCATTCCACCGCAAAACATTTGGTCAGGTGGGTAATACCCGCTTTTGTCATACAGTAAACAGATTCCGACGGCAAGGCTACAAATCCTGCCTGTGAACTGATGTTTATTATTTTACCTGATTTTTGTTTTATCATATATTTCCCAACAGCCTGACTGGTAAAATATGTTCCTTTAAGATTAACTGCAATTGTTATGTCAAAATCTTTTTCAGTGAAGTCCTCTATTAAATTTGAAGGAGCGATTCCGGCATTATTAATCAATATATCTATTCTGCCAAATTCTTCGATGGTTTTTTCAACAGATCTAAAAATCTGATCAGTTTTGGAGACATCCATTTGCAGCGGGATTGCCTCCCTGCCAAGTGATCGTATTTCCTCTGTTATGCCATTATCATTTTTAATTTCTCGCAATCCCAGGGCTATATCAGCACCGGCTTCGGCAAGAGCAAGTGCACAGGATCGGCCTATGCCGCGAGCTGCGCCAGTTACCAAGGCTACTTTACCTTTGACATAAAAATCAAGTAATTGTCCCATAAGTAAATAGTTTAAAATGAAGCTAATAAAAATTTTGATTCATTAAAAAAATTGATAATGGAAAAATTAGTATTTATCTTAATACGTTATTTTTGTGAATATTGTGGAATATTGATGAAAATTTAAAGTACAATGAAAGATAATAATTTTTTTAAATCCAGAAGAAGGTTCATTAAAAACTCCGGGGCAGCTACTGCAGGATCTGTACTCGCAATGAATATAATGATTCCCGGAAAATCGTCTGGAATGAATAGTGATACATTAAAGGTTGGATTAATTGGTTGTGGAGGAAGAGGTACGGGTGCTGCAAATCAGGCCTTAAAAGCAGATAATGATGTAGTATTAACTGCCATGGCTGATACTTTTGGGAATCGTCTGGAATCTTCCCTTGCTAATCTAAAGGAATTACACGGAGATAGAGTACAAATTAACAAAAAGAATAAATTCATTGGATTTGATGGTTATCAGAAAGTGATCGATTCAGATGTGGATGTGGTTATTCTAACCACACCTCCTGTTTTCCGGCCACTTCATCTTGAAAAGGCTGTAGCAGCCGGGAAACATATTTTTTGTGAAAAGCCCATGGCAGTAGATGCTCCAGGTATAAGGAGAGCAATGGAAGCAGCTAAAAAAGCAAAAGAAAAAAATCTATCCCTGGTATCAGGTTTTTGCTGGCGATATCATACCCCAAAACGAGAAACCTTTGAGAAAACATTGAACGGAGATATTGGTGAGGTACACACCGTATACAATACCTATAATACTGGCGAATTATGGTCAAAACCATGGCAACCGGAATGGACAGATATGGAGAAGAAAATGCGTAACTGGTTGTATTATAACTGGATATCTGGAGACCATATTATAGAACAGGCGATTCACAGCATTGATATGGGGTCATGGGTGATGAATGATATGAAACCAAAGTCTGTTACTGCTACAGGTGGTCGACAGGTCCGTACAGAAGAGATCTTCGGGAATATATTTGATCATTTTGCCGTTGAATTCGAATATGAAAATGGTGCTAAAGCCTTTCATTTCTGCCGGCAACAGAAAAATTGTTCGCGTAGTTATCATGTGGAAATGTGGGGTACAAAAGGGAAATGTGTGGTAGACGTGATCCGCAGACAACACGAAATAATGGGAGAAAATCCATGGAGGTACAGGGGCGAAGGTAATGATATGTATCAACAGGAACATGATGAACTTTTTGCTTCTATTCGTGCCGGAAAACCTATGAATGACGGGGAATGGATGCTTCATAGTAATTTAATGGGCATAATGGGGAGAATGGCTGCCTATACAGGACAGACCATTACCTATGAAGAGGCATTGAATTCAGAAGAAAAATTAGGACCAGATCCGGAAGAATATACCTGGGATCTGGTAGTTGAAGGCCCTCCGGTAGCAAAACCTGGTATAACAAAATTTATATAATATCCATAATCCTCGGCTGGAGCCTAGGATAATCAAATATATCAATGATGAACCGCAAAAAATTTATTAAAACCAGTATCGGAATTGCCGGTGTCAGCATGGTTTCACCAACGGTTTTGGCTAAAAGTACCAAGACCAGTCTTCAGCAAAAACCCCAGATTAAAAAAAGCTTGAAATACAGTATGGTAAAAGAAGAGTTATCCATTGAGGAGAAATTCAGAATGTTGAAAGATCTAGGATTTGATGGTGTCGAAATGGATAGCCCTAATGAATTGAATAACAGTGAAATTATTGTAGCCAGGGATAAATCAGGGCTCGAAATCCCGGGAGTAATAAATTCAGTACATTGGAAATCACCCTTATCTCATCCTGACGCAGCTGTTCGCAAGGCTTGTTTTGATTCAATGGTTACGGCCTTAAATGATTGTAAGGAATACGGAGGTACTACTGTATTGCTGGTGCCAGGTGTTGTTAGTGCTGACATTTCTTATGAAGATGCATATATTAGATCCCAGAATGAAATAAGAAAACTGATTCCCTACGCTGAAAAGACAGGTATTAAAATAGCTATCGAAAATGTCTGGAATAATTACCTGATCAGCCCACTTGAGGCAGCCCGGTACCTTGATGAGATCAACAGTCCTATGGTGGGTTGGTATTTCGATATAGGAAATATTGTTCGCTATGGCTGGCCTGAACACTGGATCAGGACTTTGAATAAAAGAATTCTAAAGCTAGACGTTAAGGAATACAGCCGTGAAAAACAAAGAAATGAAGGGGTATGGAAAGGATTTGATGTTGAATTAGCAGAGGGAGATTGTAATTGGCCAGTGGTTATTGAGGCCCTGACTGATATCGGCTATAGTGGTTGGGCTTCAGCAGAAGTACCAGGTGGCGATCGGAAACGACTGGAAAAAATATCCCTGTTGATGGATAAGATTTTTAAGGTTTAAACTACGCCACATATATATAAAATATAATTCTTTGCGTATATGATAAAAAAATCAGTACATCTGGCTCAAAATTCATTATTCGAAATCCATTATCAGATATTCAAAGATTTATACCTCATATTATTGCGTAACAATTTATAACAGATTCCTGGAATCTTTGATAGAAAAATTTATAGAAGTATCTCATAATAACGGCACCATACCCAATCCGGGATTATCCCAGGATCTGATTTCAGGTCCACAGTAACTGTACCCTCCCAACATGGGATCAGATTTCATTAGTAAAGGAGTATCAAGGTCGATATATTTAATAGGGCAATACCCAAAGGCGATAGACACGGAACATCCCATAGCCAGCCTCGTTTCAACCATCCCACCGATCATCAGATCAAGACCAAAAGATAAAGCTGTGGATGCGATTTGTAATGTCTGCAGAATACCCGTTTTCATGATTTTAAGATTAACTACTTTTGCGGCTCCTGCCTTAATCACTCTTTGAAGATCTGTCAGGTTGAAAACCGCCTCATCCGCTGCGACTGGTATACTCAATACTTTGGTCATTCTGGCCATTGCATCAATATCATGGCGGTTTACTGGCTGTTCAAATAGGATTACCTGACATCCATGGTTCATCACTTCCCGGATAAACGTCAGGGCTGTATTCTCATCGAATCCCTGATTTGCGTCTATAATAAACCGAACCTTGTTGTTAAGATTATTTATTCCGGTGAGTATTTTCAATTCGTTGTCATAATCTGATCCCACTTTTACTTTTAACGTTTTGAATCCCTTTGACATCCATTGATTTGCTAATTCAATTGATCTTTCGTACGATAAGATCGGAATGGTAATGTCACTTTCAAGTGAATGATCGATCAATCCACCCCAATAACCCCAGAGGGGTATACCTGCTTGACGAGTCATTGCGTCGATCATGCTCATTTCAAGACCGCAACGGACAGCTGGACTGCCTGGGAGCGCTTCCTGGAGAAAAAGGCCGTGTTTCCGGATCTGTAAAATTGATTTTCCGATTAGTGATTCTTTTACTTCATTGAATCTTTTAATGCAGGTATCTCTATCCTCTCCGGCAAGTTCCTGGAAAGGTGCAATTTCACCATAGCCGATTGTCCCATCTTCAAGAGTTAAAAAAACGAGAAGATTGTTGACCATTTTTACAGATCCCTGGGAAATGGTAAAGTGATCAGTTAATTCGACATCAAGATTCGACAGTTCCAGCTTTTTGATGATCTTTTCCTTCATAAAAAATCTCTTTTATACATATTAGAAATCAGGTAAATATAAACATTTATCGATCCATTATTTCTGAAAATGATAGATCGGGAACCGGATAATGGGGACAATCTGGATCAGTATGATGCCCCATTCGGTACTGAGTGGAATAAATCCCTCAGCCACCGTCGCATTTGTAAAAAGTATATTTCATATTGCTATCCAATCAATTAGATACTAAAATATTAGAAAGAAATGCTTTGTTTTTGAAAAAGCGGGAATTATAAATTGAATTGAAAAATATAACCCCCACATTTCTGCGAGGGTTCAAATAGTCATTGTTCTTGATTATTTGCCTTTGATCATATGCAAAAAACAAAGGCTTATAAACTATTACGATCTAAATTTACCAGTCCGATTTGATTGTATTTTTATTTGCAGGTATTATATGTTACTATATTGTTTCATTTCAAAAGGATTTCCGTTTAATACTTTTTCCTTTTGCGCAAATTCTTCTAAAAATACGATCAACTCTTCAACAGTTAAATTATATCTTTTTTTTGGTTGATGTACTTTGTTAATTCCTTTTTGGAGTAAAAATTCTATTGCTCTCATACTAACCCGTTTGTTGTTTTGTAATAATATATACAGTTTAAATACATAAGGAAACCCTTTTAGTAGAAATTTAAACTATAATTATTAAGTTGTTATAAATAAGATAGTTAAAAGGATAATAAAGTCGATTTAGTATTGATTTGCGATCTGTACGAATTTATAGAGTTTTCAATTTTCTGCTTAGAGCAAGATAACGAAGATATAAGCGTTCATTCCTGTAGTTAAATAAAATCAACAAATATTAATTCTAACAATAGAATAGGTTCTAAATAGATTAGAACCGGAGTTTGTATAAAAAAAGCCTGATTGAAATAAATCAAACAGGCTTTTAAGAATGTTAAGAGTTTTTTATAGTGGTAAGATTACATTTTCAATCACATGAATCACCCCGTTATTTCCCTGTACATCTACTGCCAAAATATTTGAATCTCTATCATTTTCGTCAGTTATGAAAACTCTATCTCCATCAATGTTGATCGTAAAAGTATCTTTACTTAAGGCCTCAACAATTTGCCCATTACTTAAAGTGGTTGATAACACATTTGCACCCCCAACTACATGATATGTTAATACAGCTTCTAATGTCGCAGCTGGAATATCAGCAAGCCCATTCCAATCTGGATTGCTATCCAGTAAAGCCTGGAATGCTGCATTTGTTGGGGCGAAAACTGTAAAGGGTCCACTGCCTGAAAGAATTGAAACGAAGTCAGTGCTCAAATCTTCTCTAGTTAAGGCAGCTACCAGGATAGAAAAATTTTCATTGGCCAAAGCGTGAGTAACAACACTTGGAAGACCAATTACTGCATCTACAACATGAATTATTCCATTAGAAGCTTCAATGTCAGCTGTGGAAACAGAGGATACTCCATTCAGTTTTACTCCACTGGAAAGGTCAATATACAAACTGATAGGATTGCTTGTTGATTTTTCAGTTGCAACGGTTGAGACATACCCCTGTTCTAAGTCAGTGGATTTAACTTCTCCAGAAACAACATGATTAAGCAGGACCTGAGTGAGTAAATCAACTGGAACCTCATCTAAACTAGAAAAACCATTTGCAGAAAGAAAAGCTGCAAAAGCATCATTTGTTGGAGCAAATACTGTGTAAGGACCATCAGCTTCCAAAGTGCTAACTAAATCAGCCTTTGTCAAAGCTGCTACCAAGCTACTGAAATTAGCATCAGCAACCGCGATTTCTACAATGTCTTTTTCAATGGGCAATTCTGGTTGCACATTACTATCATCATTATCACAGGCAGATAAGAAAATTGCAAAGATGGCAACTAAAATCCCAAGGTTGATTGTCATAAGTTTTGTTTTCATTTTATTTGATTTTGTTTCACGTTAATAATAATGGTAAAACATCAACCAGTAAAAAATGTTTAATAAAATTTAAAAAAAGTTAAACAATATTCTTTGGAGAAAATTAAAAAGGCCTAATTTGACGTAAAAAAGGCATTTATATGAATAAAAATATTTTAATAAAAAGAATTTTTCCTGCCTGCCGGTCTCCGGCGGCCACAGCCTCTGGCGACGGCACGCAGGCAAGTGCCCTTAAAGGGCTGTCCCGATAGAAAAGTATTCAGATTTTGACAATCTGACGACTTTTATCGTGATGAGGGTTAACCCCATCACATATCTAATTGAAAATAAAGGAGTTTACAAGCTGTTGGTTATCTATTTGGCAAATAATTTATGAATAATCGGGGTTAATCTAATGCCCAATGAAGTCTGGCCAGTTTGATTCCTTTAAAATCCGCAAGGTCACTGATGTAATAAGATTTTTCAACCTTTATAATTTCTGGTGCTTTGATTGAAAGAATCTCTATGAGTTTAGAGTCGTCATTGACACAAAACTGATAGGGTGTATCTGATCTGTAAACATACGTTTTACCTGAGATTGAAGAGGCTCTGAATAAATAATAATAACCATCCAGTTTGATGACGAAGGGACTTTCAGCACTAACAGGCCCATTTCCAGCCATTCCACCCGAACAGACAATGGTATAATCCGACCATTTCTTAAGATCTTCCGAAGTTCTCAATATTATAAAACCATATCTCCAACCATCCCTAGCGACAGTCGAAACTGTTGAATAACTGTAAAACAGATCTTCTTCTTTCATTACCATTACATCGCGGCCACTTTCCTGATATAACAGGTTATTGTTATCTTTAATTCTGAATCTTTCGAAATTCGTTCCATTTTCAGATTTCATCAACCTGGCTCCATTGGAATTATAGAAACAATAATATCCATCATCTAACTTCAAAAAATATGGAGCCTGGATGCTTTCCTGTGGATATATTTTTTCTCCAAATGATGAATCAGCCCTCGCTGCAATTCCTTTTGGTTCCCACGACCCTTCCTCCAGATTATCTCCTTCCCATCGATACAGTAACCTTCCGATTGCTGTCCCTCGGATACAGGCCCACAGTTGCCATTTGTTATTAGCAGCTTGAATAAATCCGTGATCTACGATATGCTGCTTATCAGGATCATCTCCATTTAATTCCTTCAGGTCAGGCATTTCACAGATCTGCCACCAGGTATCATCAATGACTGGTTTCCTAGCCAACGGTTGTGGGTTATCCCTCATTTCAATTCTTATCCCACAACTGATTTCGAATAAAATTGAAACCAATAAAATATTACATATTAGCTTGTGTAGATTCATCTTCTAAGTTTTTCATTGATACCCGATCTATCAAAATACAAAAAACTGGCTCAGATAATTTCGGCTTTGAAGGATCGATGTTCTAATATCTTCTTCAGATCCTTCAAATGAACGATCCTCAACCTCGATACAACAAGGTCCCCGGTAGCCTACAGTAGTTAAGGCGGAGAAAAAATCCTTCCACCTCACATCTCCAAGACCCGGAATTTTTGGTGAATGGTACTGGAGTGGATACCCGGTGATTCCATATCTGTTCAGTTTATCTTTATAAATTTTTACATCCTTTAAATGGATGTGATGGAGCCTATCTTTAAAATCATATATCGGTTGGATTTCATCCATATGCTGCCAGATGAAATGCGAAGGATCATAATTCAGGCCAAAGTTGGTATTGGGTATGATATTGAACATCTTATCCCAGATATAAGGTGTGGTAGCCAGATTTTTACCACCCGGCCATTCGTCACGGGTAAATATCATTGGACAGTTTTCAATTCCGATGTTTACTCCTAATTTTTCTGCGAAAGTGATCACTGGAGGCCATTTTTCTTTAAAAATAGTTAGGTTATCCTCAATGCTTCTTGCCGGATCTCTTCCAATGAAGGTAGTCACAGTTCCTATATCCAGCTTTGCGGAGGCTTCAATCACTTTTTTTATATGATTAAAGGCCTTTTCAGAAGTCTCCGGATCAGGGTCCAGCGGATTTGGATAAAATCCAAGGCTGGATATATAAATTCCATTTTCGTGTAAAATATTTTTAATATCGATGATTTTCTGATCATCCAGTTCTTCCACATTGATATGGGTAACACCAGCATATCGACGTTCGACCTTTCCCACAGGCCAGCACATGATTTCAACACACTTAAACCGATTTTCTGAGGCGAACGTGATCACTTCTTTAAAACTTTTATCAGCCAAAATGGCGCTAACAAATCCTAGATCATGCATTGTTTATTCTGTTATAATTTGAAATGTATCTTCCTGATAAAAAATATTGTCACTGATATTCTGCTTGAATCTGTGAATAATATCCTGGTATTCTGGTAAGTCAATACCATTATTTAATTCATTAGGATCCTTTTCGAGATCATAAAATTCCCATGCATCGATATCATGGTAATAATGTATTAATTTATATCGGTCGGTTCTGATGCCATAATGTCGTTTCACCATATGGGCTCCGGGATATTCATAATAGTGATAGTAGATAAAATCCCGCCAATCCGGTACGTTTTCCTGATTAAACAAAGGAACAAGTGATTGGCCCTGTCCGAATCCGTCTGAAATACCGGTAAAATCCATAAATGTAGCTGCAAAATCTAGGTTTTGAACTAAATTCGTATTGACTGTGCCTGGATTGATTTTTTTCGGGTATCGCACGAGTAGGGGCGTTCTGAGAGATTCTTCATACATAAACCGTTTATCAAACCAGCCGTGCTCTCCCAGATAAAATCCCTGATCTGATGTATATACTATCAATGTGTTATACTTAAGCTTTAATACATCCAATAAATCCAGTACACGGCCCACATTTTCATCAACCGATACAATACATCGCAGATAGTCTTTAATATATCGCTGATATTTCCAGAGTGCCCTTTCTTTTTCACTCATTTCTGCATTTAAATAGGCATCATTCAAAGGATCATAATGAGCATCCCAGATCTTTTTTTGCTCTTCGGTCAATAACTTACCGTAATGCCAGGCATATAAATTATCCTCCCAATTATCTGGATCGGGATCGCCAGGTTTAATCTTAAAATCCCAAGCGTCTCTCATATCACTGGCTATCTCCATTTCCTGCTCATAGGCAGCGGCTGATCTTGTAGAAAAATCATCGAAATAAGTTTCAGGTACAGGGAGGTCAATGTTTTCAAAAAATTCCAGGTGCTTCAGGTTGGGCATCCAGTTTCTATGAGGAGCCTTATGGTGTAATAATAGACAGAATGGTTTTGAATTATCATAATTCTGCAGCCATGATAAAGCTAAGTCGGTTGTAAGGTCTGTAACATAACCTTCCATTTGTAATGTATCATGCTCAGTTATAAAAAATGGATTATAATACTCTCCCTGGCCACGCAAGATATTATAATAGGAGAATCCAACGGGTTTGGATTTTAAATGCCATTTTCCAATGATCGCTGTTTCATAGCCTGCTTGCTGTAATTGTTTGATAAAAGTATCCTGTGTGCCATCAAATGGTAAACGATTATCAAGTACTCCATTTGCATAACTGTGTTTCCCAGTTAAAAGCACTGCCCGTGAAGGGGCACATATAGAGTTGGTTACAAATGCATTTTTAAAAATCATTCCTTCCCTGGCAAGTCGGTCGATATGGGGTGTCTGGACCAGGTGATCCTGATAGGCACTGATGGCCTGATAGGCATGATCATCAGACATGATAAAAAGAATATTAGGCCTTGTTTCGATAGGTTCTTTCTTAGAAGTGCAGTAAGTCCATAGAACAAGAATTGTGAAAATCAAAAAAATTGAATATGAATGAAGGTTTTGCATCTTTATTTAAAAGTTATGGATAAAAATGTTTGTATCCCAATTTAAAATTTATTCCTAATTTATCTAAACTCGTTACGAGGTAATTATATCTTCTTTCTGATTATTCATGGCCTTCAAGTCTGTCCATATCTCGTTCATTACTTTCATTGGCCATATCCACTATATCATCCAAATGAGGAGATTCATCCAAGGCTTTCCAGTTAAAATTTTCATCAAAAGGATCCAGGGCTTTCTGGGGATCGAAAATACGTTTATCAACCGGAACAGCCTGATAAGGTGTATAATCAGGTGTTGAAGTAAATAAATCGCCAAAATCATTCGCAGCAGCATCGTACTGATTCAGGTAAGGTAAACTCAAGATATTCCAGAAAGTTTTAAAAATACTACCAAAACTGTAATGGTTATGACTCACATAATCTCGGTTGACATAGGGTGATATGACCATCAATATTGATCGATGCGCATCGATATGATCAACACCGTTTTGGGCATCATCTTCTGTAATTACTATCATCATGTTTTTCCAATAGGGGGTAAGGGTCAGAAATTCTATGATCCTTCCCACTGCAAGATCATTATCGGCCATATAACTTTCACGAAAAGGATATCCGGCTTCCGGCCGGTCACCTGCTCCATGGTCATTCGGGATGATCACTGTGATGAGTGGAGGCATTGGATCTGGTCCATCCAGCCATTTTGCAGTAAATTCCCGGATGAACATGTCAATCCTGAATTGATCCGGTATACCCATATTATAGGTAGGATAAGTACGTGAAGTACGTTCAAAAATTGGTTGCGGGACAGGGAAGTTGACATAATGACGAACGCCGGTATATTTATATTCTGGTAAATAGGAGGCTGGTTCAAACATGATGCTGAATCCAAAATTATAAAAGTTTACTCCATGTCTTTCGAGGTGATCCCACATGGATCCGGCTTCGTTGTAATCCTCCGGGTAGATTGCACCTGCTGAACCATTCATCGCATATACACCAGGAGCTTTTGAATCCGATCTGAAATTCCTGTTACCTCCATAGCTTGCCGGAGTAGCTGTTTCAACCCATTCATTCGGATAGGTATTGACCAACCATCTATGGCCATCTGCCGAAACATCAGAATCAACATAAAAATTATCGGATATGGCAAATTCATTCGCCAGTTTGAGATGATTGGGCATTACCGTCGCATTGATCACCGAATCGGTTGATGCAGAATTTTTAAAGGTAGCATTGGTTCCATAACGGGCAAGTGACGGCATTCCTTTCCCCTTTTTTACCTGTCCAAAAACTTCATCATAGGTGCGGTTTTCTTTTGAAATAAACACAATATGCCTGATAGGTGATTTTTTCTCGCCAGGATAGAGCGGAATCGGATTCTGTCTTCTTTTTCCCCAGATTTTATCCTTTGCATGACTGAAATGAAAATTATTTTCAATTACCTTTTTTGATAAGTCTTTCAGTTCCTCATTGGTTGGAATTGGTATAATGGATATACTGCCACGCATCAGGTTCCCGATATAACTTCCATATTTTGTTATATCAAAATCAGGTCCCGCATTCGGCCCACTTCCATATCCTTTGGCATTTGTAACTATCAGGAATTTACCATCCGGAGTGACTTCTACCTTTGAAGGAAACCAACCGACGGGTATATGTCCTAATACACCGAAAGTGGAAATATCGATAACCCCTATCGCATTGATCCCTGATTCAGCCACATATAATCTTTTTTCATCGGGAGAAATAGCCAATCCAAAAGGAATAATTCCTCTGAAAGATTTCACCCTGGGATCAGGTCTGATCTGGATTTGATGAACAACTGAATCATTTTCCGTATCAATTACAGATATATCATCGTTGTTGCCATTACTTACAAAAACATAATCCCGGGTCGCCACCAATGAATTCGGGCTGGAACCACCGACAGCAGGTATGCCTTCTACAAGGTCACCAATGAGATGACCTGTTTTTGTTTTTACTGAAACGTAAGGATTATCCCAATCAGAAAGGTCAATTGTGAAAACAGAAAAAGCTTCTATTGCATTTGGGCTACCTAAACCAGGGATATCGACGGTATCATTTTTTATACCATTTTTGGCCGCTTCCGTGTTGAAGCCAAATGGTGGAAATTTTAATCCAGTATCATTTAAGTTTTGTGGATTTATTCCCTTTATCCGTTTATACTCGTACATACCTACATTGGCGACAAAAGCTTTTTTTTCATCAGGGGATAAGGTAATACCAAATGGATACCTTCCAACAGGGATATTGTGTACAAGCTTTTTAGTTTCCGTATTAACTATGGCTACCCTGAAGTTGATCTGATCCACTATCAATAGTCTTTTCCCATCTTTTGTTAATACCAGATCTCCCAGGTAGCCATGTGAATAGTCAATTGTGTCATTAGTAAACGAGCAATCAATGGAATCCAGCTTTTCACCTTTATTTAGTTCAAATAGATAGATTTTATTTTCCTGTCCGCCGGATACATATACTTTTTGGTTATCCGTAGATACGGCCAGGCCCATAAATACAGAAGCCAGGACACCCTTATCAGTATAAGGCCCGGGAGGAACCTGTGATATTTCCGGATTTTCTTCAAGAATATTTTTAATGATAGTGATGGATAATGGACTTGTACCTGAATTGGCCGTGACAGCAATGGAACCATCGCGACTGAGGGTAAGTCCAAAAGGATGGGGTGCAATCTCAATTGTTTTACCTTCCGGTTGAATGATCCGGCCATTCGGTATTATTGTTTTTCCGGAAGGATTTTTGATAGCATAGGATTTGATGGCTGGTGTTGAAATGATCCATGGATTTGGTTTTTGAGTACAGGAAAAAATTACAAGGAACAGAAAAAAAACATAAATCTTATTCATGGGGAATATTTTATTCCAGTAATTCTTTTTCGAAATCGTTTTTGTTTACCCATCCGGCTTCAATAGTTTCACCGGACATAAATCGCTCATAAAAATTCCTGTCATTTTCGTTGGCATATAAATATCGATCAAAGATTTCTCCATCTCCCAGAATTCTTGGATCTTTCTGTTCTTCCAGTTTTTGAGCCAATTCCAGTTTCAGTTTATTTTTTATCTCAGCATATCCGGATTGCAATGCAAGATTTTGCATACAAAACGGATCTTCTTTTATATTATATAATTCTTCTTCTGGATGTTTGCCAAAATTCCAATCCCAGTATAAACTACTACCAAGGGACCTTCTTTCATTTAAAATCCATGTTTTCGTTGGGCTGCCATCCGTATTTAGGTAGCCTGTTTCCGGATTCCCGGCCGGCCATCTTTCCGGTTTAAAATTTATCAAATACAGGAATCCATCCTTTATAATACCTCTGACGGGATAGCCAACATCATTCGGTCGCCCCACATCATGACGCTCTTTACCAACTAAAACAAAATTTCTGGCTGGATTAACAATTTCAGACTGTGTTGAGAAGAATATATCAGTCATACTTGTTCCGGTGATGGTTTGCATACCGGATTGTTCCTGATCAATATTAGCTAATTCCAGGAAAGTGGGAGCAAAGTCGATGAAATTAACGTAATCTGCAACTTCCCTCCCTGGGTTTGCTATTCCATCTTTCCACATAATTGCCAATGGTAGATGATTAGAATATTCATAAACCTGACCTTTTACTCTGGGAAAGGGCATGCCATTATCGGCGGTGACCACAACCAATGTATTTTGCAACATATTTCTTTCTTCCAGTAAATACAACATTTTTTTCAGGTGATTATCAAACCACTCAATTTCATATGCATAATCCAGCATATCTGTTCTAATGGTATCGTTATCAGGCCAGAAAACGGGAACCTCATCAATATCTGATAAATTTTTAGCTCCTTTCCGGATGCCTGCCTGGAATTCATAAGCACGATGAGGTTCCGTGGACCCATACCAGAAACAAAATGGTACATTTTCGGGAACGCTATCAAGAAATATCCTGAAGTTTGCCGCGTAATCAGTAGAATTGATGTGTTCAGCTGGGGGATTAAGTTTGATTTGGTTAAAAGGAATGCCAGTTAGTGGCCTTCTGTTGCCGAAATTATCAAGTGCGACTCCAGGTGCCCATCCCTTTGCAGTATAACCTACATAATATCCATTTTCGGAAAGTGTTTCTGCATATGTCTTGAATTTGTGCGGGAAAAATGGCCAGTGATTCGCAGCTTCTTCCAATTGCCATGAATTACGTCCTGTGAGAATGCAGGATCTGGAAGGCGCACATTTCGCATTAGGCGTATAACAGTTTTTAAAAAGCAGTCCTTCTCGTGCCACCCGGTCAAATGCTGGTGTTTTGACCCATTCTGTACCATAGGCTCCCATATGTGGGAAGGATGCATCATCTGCAATGGCGAAAAGGATGTTTGGCCGGCCTGAATATGTTTCGAATTTAGATGTACATGAAAAAATGAATAAAATGAAAATGATATTCGCTAAGTAAATAACCGAAATGTATTTCATAATTTAATAAAAGAAAAATAAATAAAATTTTAGCAAAAAAATTCTTATATAATTTATGGATTTTGAGAATTTTATAAAAGTATCAATTAAATTGTTATTAATTTCCGATATAAAAATTAATACTTTTTAATCATGGAATAGCATATTAGAATAGATTGATTATTTACATAAAATAATTATCTTGTTTCACTATTCGGGTAGTTTTTTATTAATAAAATCATTTTAAAAGTTTTTCGATTTTTTTGGCAATTCTTCATATCATAAAAGGATAATTATATTAATATAAAAAATCATGAAACTATTGTACAAAACACCAGCATTTTTGTATTATATCCTTGTTATTTCTACAATGATTTCTTGTCAAAAATCACCTGAAAATTTTAAGCAGGAAATAGACATGACAAAAGACTGGGAGCTATTCTCATCAGCTAACCTGAAAGAATCTGGAAAGACGATATCATCATCTGGATTTAATACAGATAAGTCATATAAAACAGAAGTCCCTGCCACAGTTATGGCTGCTCTCTTAAAGAATAAAGTATATGAAGATATTTTTTACGGTGATAATCTGAATAAAATATCCAAAGAGCCATTTTTAGTTCCCTGGTGGTACAGGAAAACTTTTCAAATTGATACAAAGACTAGTGCTGATTATTATAAATTAGTTTTAGAAGGGCTTAATTATAAAGCGAATATATGGCTGAATGGAACACAGATTGGTGTTGTTGATTCGGTTGAGGGATGTTTCAGAATGTTTAAATTTAATATAACCGATCATGTTCAACCAGGTAGTAATACATTAGCAGTAGAAATTTTCCCTCCTAAATGGGGAGACCTTACAATTGGTTTTGTCGACTGGAATCCATGGCCACCTGATAACAATATGGGAATATGGCGACCCGTGAAATTATTGAAAACCGGACCCGTATCAATGAAAAATGTTTTTGTAAAGCCATCAATTAATGTTGAAATCCTTCAGGAAGCAACCTTGTCCATTTCTGCTGAATTGGTAAATCATTCAAATAAAAAAATATCAGGAAAGATAAATGTTCAAATTGAAGACATAAGTATTAACCAGGAATTCAGCATCAATCCGCTGGAAACAAGGAAAATAGAATTTAGTTCGTCAGAATATTCTGAATTAAATTTAAAAAATCCGAAGTTATGGTGGCCGGTAAACCTGGGTGAACCTAATCTTTATAATTTGAATATCACGACTTTAATCCACCGTGATGTTTCTGATGAACAATCCATTCGTTTTGGTATACGTGATGTTAAAGAGTATATAAATGAAAACGGACACCGGGGATTTATGATCAATGGCAAAAAAACACTGATCAAAGGAGCGGGATGGGTAGATGATATTTTTCTAGATGATCCGGACCAGAAAGTTGAAGATCAGATCCGTTATGTGAAACATATGAACTTGAATACCATACGGCTAGAAGGTTTCTGGGGAAGGAATCAGAAGTTGTTTGATTATGCGGATGAAAATGGCATCATGATTATGATCGGATGGAGTTGTCAGTGGGAGTGGGAAGGATATTGTGGTAGACCGGAAGATGAATATCTGGCCATACGTACCCCGAAGGAAATAAAGGAACATTCCAGAGCTTATCAGGACCAGGTCGAGTGGTTGAGAAACCATCCGAGTATATTTTTATGGGTTTATGGAAGTGATAAACTACTTGTCCCGGATCTTGAAAGAAAAATGAATGAGATTCTGAATCTCAAAGATTCAACGAGACCTATATTGAACAGTTGTGGATCAAGAGTGAGTGAGATTACAGGTAAAAGCGGTGTAAAGATGAATGGGCCCTACTCATACGTAACACCTAATTACTGGTACGTAGACGACCAGCGGGGTGGTGCTTTTGGTTTTAATACTGAAACTGGTCCTGGCATTCAGCCATCTCCGATTGAAAGTGTGAAAAAAATGATACCTCCTGATCATCTTTGGCCGATTGACAGTATCTGGGAATATCATCTTGGAAGAAATGAGTTTAGAACCTTCAGACATTGGATTAATCCTTTTAATCAAAGGTATGGTAAAGCAACTGGTGTTGAAGATTTTACATATAAAGCCCAGATGGCCAATTATGAAGCAATGCGGGCTATGTTTGAAGCTTTCGAAGTTAATAAACCCAATACAACAGGATTAATACAATGGATGCTTAATTCTGCCTGGCCAGGAATGCTTTGGCAATTGTATGATTGGTATTTAATGCCGAATGGTGCATTTTATGGCGCGAAGAATTCCTGCAGGCCTTTAAATATCATTTATAATTATAAGGATAATGATATATATCTTTCCAATGATTACCATACTTCATTTGAAGATCTTTTTGCTGAAATTCGGGTATTGGATATAAAAAGCACGGAAATATTTACGAAAACGGAGGAAGTCAGCATTGGAGAAAATGAATCCATCAAAATTCTAGATATGCCTGAGATAGCTGGTCTTTCCACTACTTATTTTATAGATCTCAAATTGAAAAATAGTGAAGGTAAAATGATCAGTACTAATTTTTACTGGTTATCGACGAAGGAGGATATCCTCGACTTTGAAAATTCTGAATGGTTTATCACACCCAATAAATCATATGCCGATCTTACCGGAATCAACGATTTAGAAAAGATTGAAATTTATACAGATCCTCATTTTTCTGAATATGGTGATACATTGACTGTGAAGACAAGTATTGAGAATAGATCTGATAAACTTGCCTTTTTCATCGAGCTTAGTGTGATGGGGAAGAAAACTGGTCAAATGATTTTGCCAGTATTCTGGGAAGATAATTACATATCCCTATTACCGGGAGAAGAGAGAATAATTTCAGGTTATGTATTCAAGAAGGATTTAGGAGACCAGGAGCCTGTATTCAGCTTTAAAGGTTCGAATGTGAAATCACATTAAAATTATACTATTCATAAATATACCTGCATAATGGAAAACGTAAATACATCTCAAAGAAGTTATTTTAAAGTGGGTCTTGTCATCCTTATCTTCTTCGTAATTTCCTTTTTTACAAATATCCTTGGGGCCCTCAATCCAAGTGTATCGGATAGTTATGATCTTACCAAAACCATGGCCGGATTTTTACCCTTTTCATTTTTCATTGCATATGGGGTTATGTCAATACCCTCCGGATTCCTGGTAGAAAAATATAAAGAGAAAAAAATGTTACTGGTAGCATTTTTACTCAGTCTGATTGGAACACTGGTTTTTGCCAGCTTTCCTGCATTTCGAGTATATGTTATTTCTCTTTTTACCATCGGAGCGGGAATGGCCATGCTGCAGGTAATTATTAATCCTTTACTCAGGGTAGCGGGTGGGGAAGAAAATTTTGCATTTTATTCGGTTTTAGCACAATTGGTTTTTGGCTCAGCTTCTTTTGTAAGTCCCAAGATGTATTCCTGGGTGGTGCTGAATGTGCATGGAGAGAAACCGGACGTAAATGCATTGGCGCAAATTCTTAATAAATTAACTCCAGTGGATCTTTCATGGGTGGCCGTTTATTGGATTTTTGCAATTATAAGTATGGCCATGGTAATCCTGATTTTATTTACCCGATTCCCTAAAGTAGAGTTGAAGGAAGATGAAAAAGTAGGAACGAAAGAAAGTTATCTTGATCTATTCAAGAATAAATTCGTGATACTTTTCTTTTTAGGTATTTTCACCTATGTGGGCACTGAACAGGGAGTGTCTTACTGGATGTCACGATTTTTATCAGATTATCATGGATATGATTATGAAACAGTGGGTGCAAACGCAGTAGCTAATTATTGGGGATTGATGACCATAGGAGGTATCCTTGGATTGGTACTGTTAAAACTTTTTGACAGTAAGATAATCCTGAGATGGTTTACGCTTGCCTCCATGATATGCTTATTATTAGCCCTCTTCGGACCAAGAACTTTATCATTGTATGCTTTTCCGGCGATTGGATTCTTTATGTCCGTGATGTATCCGATAATTATTTCTCTTGCCTTAAACTCTGTTGATAAACACCATGGTTCTTTTGCCGGGATATTGATGACAGGTATTATGGGAGGTGCAGTTGTTCAGCTTTTGATAGGCGGATTAGCTGATCTTTTTACCCTGAAAGTTGGAATGATATTTAATTTTGTAACCCTGGGCTATATCTTCAGTATCGGTGTATGGGCAAAACCATTGATAAGCAATAAGACCATAAGTTTTGGTAGGAAAAAGGTGAAATAATCATACGAATAATCATGATGTCTTAAAAAACTTCTATGGTCTTAATAGAGTAAAATATCATTTAGTTGCATTATCTAGTCTCAAATTTGATATCTTTCTTTAAAAAAATGTAAATGGCATATCAGATATCTCTAAACCTTCACCCATTCCTGTTTTTTATTGCTTTCAACGATCTTTTCACATAATACCAATTCGCGTAAACCATCCTGGAAGGTCGGATAAGGTGGTTTCTTTAACCGGCCATTACGGATATCAGTATAAATTTCTTTAAATATTTGTTTAGAGGTATCAGGAAAACCCTCATTATGGCCACCCGGGAAAGCGATCATTTGCCTGCTATCTACATGGACCAGTGAAGGATCACGTAATAACTCTTGGTTGGGTTCATCTCTATTGCCTATCCAGAGTTCATTTGGTTTTTCGGACACCCAGGAAAAGGTTCTTTGGGATCCCGCAATCTCCAAAGCAAGGCGGTTTTTCCTGCCTGCAGACACCTGGCTGACAGTCACTACTCCTTTATTCCCATTGTCAAACCTAAGTAATACGGAAGCATAATCCTCTGTGTTTATCGGTACTTCCTGGTAATCCTCAGGCTTAAGTAATTTTCCGGAATAGGTTTCAATGGGTTTGAGTGGTTTTTTACGAGTCTTATGGATGGTCGAAAAATCAGCCATAACCTCCATAATTTTTAACCCGGAGATGTACTCAAGCAAATCCATTAAGTGTGAGCCAATATCTGCAATTGCTTTAGATTCGCCCGATTTATCTGCCTCCAGCCGCCAGTTGTAATCAGTTTCATAAAAAAGCCAATCCTGTAGGTAAGAACCGATGATAGAATATATTTCACCCAGTTCACCTTTCACACGGGCTGCTTTCATGTGTCTAATAAGCGGATAATATCGAATATTAAAATGAACAGCATTTACCAGGCTGGCATCTGCTGCCAGCTTTACTAATTCCCTGGCTTCCTCGACTGTCATGGCCAGTGGTTTTTCACAAACAACATGTATTCCTTTTTTTAGTGCAGCTTTGGCCATAGGGAAGTGGAGGTTGTTGGGCGTGCAGATATGGACACATTGAACGCCTTCATGATTAATCAAGTCATTAAAATCTACATAATAATTTTCAATTCCCAGATCATTCGCTTTATTTTTAGCTACTTCTTCTGAATAATCCGAGATAGCGACTACCTCAATACCGGGAATTCTTCTAAGTGCTTCAACATGTGCAGGACCGATGAATCCAAGGCCGGCGACGGCTGTTTTAATTGTTTTCATAATACCATTAAAAAGTTTTTAATAACAATTTCATTTAAAGCAAATTAGACTTTGCTAAGAATCTGAAATTTAAACATAAAAATATAAATTGATTAAATATCGAATATCGAATATCGAATATCGAATAACCAACACCGAATTTCGAGCCTCGTGATTCATTTTAAATTTCTTTTTACGGTTTGTATTGATTTTACAAAAATTGAGATCAATTGATTTGTTTCATCCTCTGCGTTTCCAATTAAATCGCCCTTATCAATTAAGGGCTTCCTCCGAATTATTTTTAAACAAATGTAACTTTCTCTCAATTCCTTTAAAATGATTTTTACTTTATGAATAAAATCATTTCTGGACTCAGCACTTTGGGCTTCACCATAACTAAGTGCGGGAGAAGTTCCTGATTTAATAAGTTGGTTACTTATTTGTACTCCAAGTTTACTATTCGGAAGTTGTTCGACAATTTTACTGATCAATATTACATAATCAATTAATCGATCCTCAAGATCAAATTTTCGTTCTTTATACATAGCTGATTTAAAAGTTTAAATATTAAATATCAATTCGATATTCAACATTCGTTATTCATTATTCGTTATTCATTGTTCAAATCAAATTACGCCCGCCATGCTCTTTTCCGGTTATTCTTTACTTCATAGCTTGCCAGTGCATCCAGCGCAAGATTCGCATCCTCTACCATCTGGAAGTCATACATGCCAGCACACACAAAATCAGCACCATTTTCAAAGGCATACCTGAACGCTTCACGGGGATGAATGGCACCGGCTGCCATGGTTTTGAAAGCAATCCATGGTTGCGGGAGTGATTCCATATATTCAATTGTCCTTTCCGGATTAAAACAATATTTGTTATCATGCCATTCTTCATGTTTGGCTGACCAGTAATTATGATGATGCAGGGTTTTCATCCAGAAATCAGGCTCATAACCTTCTGATACACAAGCCTCAATGGTTTCGATATGATGGGAACCTATTCCAAGAATCACGTTATTGTCACGAATAAGCTGGAGTGCACCTTCAAGGTCTTTTTGTCTTCCATTTTTCATATAAAAGTCAGCAGTTTCTCCCTGAATGTAGCAGGCAATGGCCCCATAGTCAATAGCTCGTTGTATCCGGTCAAGGTATTCCTGATATGGTGTGGCATAAACACCATTATCATATTCAAGGCCTGCACAATCTGACATAAAGTTGATTTTACCAATTCCCCGTTTCCAATATTCGTCGACCATGGTAGCCATGATGGGATTTGTGAGTAATGTATCGACACCGCATTCTTCAGCGAGTAATAAGGTAGCAAAAATTTTATCTCGGTGATGATATGCCTTTACCAATTGGGAAACATAGATCAGGTCCCTGGAATGGGAATATCCCGATAACAAATTTCCTCCTAAGATCAAACGACTGAATTCGGTATCTTTGATTTTTCCTTTAGGGATTTCACCTCTAAGATCTTTTAATTCGGCTACATTCAGGTTTTTGATGGATGCTCCTGTCATGGCATCAACAAGGTTCTGTTCTTCATAACTTTCCCACCTTTTTTTCTTAAACAATGCAAAACCAAACACACCCAAAACTGGTAAGGTAGCCAGTCCTTTAAGCCACTCTCGTCGTTTTAGTTGCTCAGTGGAAATAATTTGCCCTTCATGTGATTCGATACTTTCTTTTTTGCCCTCCATGACAACAGAGCTTCTGGATAAATTCAGGAAACTATCCAATCCCAGAAACTTACCAGTAGGAATTAGAGCCAAAATCCCCATCGCAAGGAATTCTATAAAATTTTTATCCACAATCATGTAATTTCCTTCTGTAGGGAGGCCAAACTCCAATTTGATAAATGGCGGGTGAGCAACATAATATAAAAACAAGAGTAACATACCAACCACAGCAAATGAACGTGTAAATAAACCTAACATCAGAAATAAACCTACAAGGATCTGAGCCCACACATTGATGGTGTCTGCTACCATTAATAATGTAGGTGACTCAGCAATCCACTGGAAAAATGGAGCAAAGATCCATCGGGAGGTGGCCAGAAAATCAGCGGAGGTCCACCCTGGTGTGAATAGTTTGGATAATCCTTCAAATAAAAAATGCCATCCGATTGCGATGCGTAATAAAACTAATACCCATTTTACATTCCGGTTGATTGCAGTAGCTTTTACATTTTCCATATTAGAAAAATTAAAGTCATAAAAAAATCTTGCTTAAATTTAATAAAAAATAAGTGATTATTTTTTTAATTCTCTTGTAACAGGTAGAGAAAGCGAATTTTTATATGAAATTTTAACAATGCTTCAGATTATACCTGGTAAATTGTGTAAATGTTACAAAATATCCAATTTTTAATATAATTCATTTAAAAAATGAAAATTAACTTAAGTATTTATTCACTTTTTCTTTTAATCGTATTTTTCAGCTGTAAAAAGAAAGACATATCTCCGAATTTTGTTTTTATCATCATCGATGATCAGAATATGGAATTGTCCTGTTTTGGAAAGGAGTATATCCATACGCCCAACATGGATAAACTTGCTTCACAGGGAATAAGGTTTTCTCAAGCCTATGTTCAACAGGCAGTCTGCGCTGCATCGAGGGCCAGTTTTTTAACAGGTTTGCACCCGCGCAGTACAGGTGTAGAATATCCTTACAGCTATCACTTCGTTGAGGAAGTGATTCCTACCTATGGGACCATCGGACACTATTTTTTAGAGAATGGATATGATACACGTTATTTTGGAAAGGTTCATCATGGATTTGAAGAAAAACTGAATAAAACCAATTATCACCCAGGAGGTACCCGTTATGTGTCACCTGTAAACATTCAAATTGATCAGGAATTAGGGGATCAGGGCGTGCCTCCTTTCGAGGCATATAATGGGCCGGACAGCTTGTTTCGTGATGGAAGAATTGCGGATGCCGTTGTGGAATCTTTAGTTGATTGGAATAAGGATCAACCCTTTTTTTTCGTAGTAGGGTTTTTGAAACCTCATTTACCTTTCAGTGCTCCTCAAAAATACTGGGATCTGTATGAAAGAGAAAATATACCGCTTGCTCAAAATTACGACCGCCCAACCGGATTCCCGAAGATTGCCATAAGCCGTTATAACTTGAGACAATATAAGTGGCAGCATGATCAGCCGGACAGTTTATTCACGGACGAATATTCCCGATTATTACGGCAGGCATATTTTGCTTGTACCAGCTTTGTTGATGCTCAGATTGGAAAGATCATTGAACAAATAGATAAGATGGGAGTATCTGAAAATACTTATTTTGTCTATATTTCTGATCATGGTTTTCATTTAGGGGAACAAAACCATTGGGGAAAAACTACACTTTATGAATCCTCCCTGAATTCACCGTTGATCATTTCACGTAAAGGGATGAAAAATAGCGGATCAGTCTGTGAAGCTCTGGTTGAATATGTTGATATTATGCCCAGCTTGCTGGAATTAGCAGGTATAAATCTGCCTGTTCATCTTGAAGGAGTAAGTGCTGTTCCCTTGTTGAATAATCCGTATCAAAAATTTAAAAAGGCTGTTTTCAGTCAGCAGGAAAGGGATATTATTGGACGTAAAAAAGGCTATTCAGTAAGGAATGAACGGTATCGGTATACTGAATGGCATGACCAAACAATTGGGGAGATTGTGGCCAGGGAAATGTATGATTTAAAGACAGATCCACTCGAAACCATTAATCTTGCCATTGATTCTATAAATCAGGAAATCGTCGACGAAATGTCAAAGGTGCTCAAAGCCGGTTGGAGGGCGGCATTACCTGATGGTATTGTAAACCAATCAAACAATCCCGTTGCACCTCCGGCGTATGCCTGGGGTCCCGAAGGAGTACCCAGAAGGAAGGTATGGCATGAAGTTTATGGAGGAAATGAGGCGGAGGGATGGGAAAAGGCTACGGAGATTCGGATGAAAAATGAATTAGAAATAAAGTTAAATCAATGACCTATATAAATTCGGAATATATAATTCTATGGCAATAATATAATTTTTTGAAACGCTACAGAAATGATTTTAATAGACAATTACCCTCTCGCAGTTTTCTTTTTTGTTATATCAATGTTTTGCTGGGGTTCCTGGGCTAATATGCAAAAAGTCGCTGAAAAGAATTGGCGATTTGAATTGTTTTACTGGGACCTGGCAATTGGGCTTCTGTTGTTTGCAGTAATCGCAGCATTAACCCTTGGAAGCATGGGTGATTCCGGACGTCCTTTTCTTGAGGATTTAAGAAATGCGGATTCGTCAAGCATCACATTTGCAATGCTTGGTGGCGTAGTCTGGAATTTAGGAAATATTCTACTGGTCGCTGCTATCGCGGTTGCAGGAATGTCGGTAGGTTTCCCCATTGGAGGTGGAATAGCCTGGATACTTGGCATCGTTGTAAATTATATTCTGGTTATGCTTGATCCTGAGAAGTCATTTGAAGGAAATTCAAATATCCTGTGGATAGGTGTGCTTGTCATCATTGCTGCTATTTACCTTAGCATGCTATCATATAGAAGGCTTGCAAGTGAAAAAAAGAAACCTACAATGAAGGGGATACTTTTATCAGTTTTTGCAGGCTTACTCATTGCGTTTTTTTACGGGCTAGTAGTAAAATCCCTGGATAATATATATGTAGCAGGTGGAACAGGAACGCTGACACCATTTACAGGAGTGTTTTTCTTTGGTGTTGGTGTATTTTTCAGTACAATAATATTTAATCCATTCTTTATGAGGTTTCCTGTTCAGGGATCACCTGTCCAAATGAAGGAATATTGGAAAGGAAATTTAAAGACACATTTATCAGGAGTTGTTGGTGGATTCATCTGGATGCTGGGCATGGTAGTGAGTTTCATGGCAGCTGGCGCAGCAAATCCTGCCATTTCTTACGCATTAAGTAATGCAGCTCCAGTTGTTGCGATATTATGGGGAGTATTGATATGGAAAGAGTTTAGAGGAGCGCCCAAAGGCACCAATACTATCTTATTATCTATGTTCTTACTATATATTATTGGACTGGTACTGATCACTGCATCATATGGATAGTAATCTAAAGAATAAACTAATTGTTAAACATATATTTTAATAAAGATGAATAACTCTTTAGGAGTAATATTTGGCAACAGGGACTTCTTTCCGGATCATTTGGTTACAGAAGCCAGAAAGGATATCAAAAAGCTATTTTCAGAATTAAGCATTGAAGGAATCATGTTATCGGAGAAAGATTCCAAATTAGGTGGTGTCGAAACATATCATGAAGCTAAAAAATGCGCTGAATTATTTAAAAAAAACAAAGAATCTATAGATGGCGTTTTGGTGGTACTACCAAATTTTGGGGACGAGAAAGGAGTAGCTGATACCCTGAAGTTAGCTGGATTAAATGTTCCGGTACTCATCCAGGGATACCCCGATGACCTGAATAAATTGGATGTAACAAACAGAAGGGATGCGTATTGTGGCAAAATCTCTGTAACCAATAATCTTTATCAGTATGGAATAAAGTATTCCCTGACCAGTAAACATGTATGTCTTCCTGCCGATGAGAGTTTTATTCATGACTTGAGAAAATTTGTTGCTGTCTGCAGGGTGGTGAAAGGATTAAGCAACGTCCGTATTGGCGCTGTTGGTGCACGCCCTTGAGCTTTTAATACGGTTCGTTACAGTGAAAAAATCCTTCAACGTAATGGTATTACCGTTACTACTGTCGACTTATCTGAGATAATAGGTAATGCAGAAAAATTAACCGGGGATGATAAGTCTGTTAAAAACCAATTGGAAAAAATTAAGGCTTATACATCGACTGGTTCTACACCCGATGATCGCCTGATCCAGATCGCTAAACTTGATGTAGTGCTCAATGATTTTATACAGGCAAATGAGCTTGATGCAACTGCCATCCAGTGTTGGACTTCCCTTCAGAGAAATTATGGTTGCAATGTTTGTACAAGTATGAGCATAATGAGTGAAAACATGCTTCCAAGTGCATGTGAAGTGGACATTACAGGTACACTTACCATGTATACCATGCAGCTGGCTTCCGGATCACCCAGTGCGCTGGTTGATTGGAATAATAATTATGCTGATGATGACAATAAATGTGTTTTATTTCACTGTGGTAACTGGGCCAAATCATTTCTTCCTGACATACAAATCAGCAATGCACCGATTATTGGAACCTCAGTGGGAGTTGAGAACACTTATGGAGCACTGGATGGGCGAGCCCCTGCTTCGCCATTAACATATGGAAGGATCAGTTCTGATGATTCAAAAGGTGTTTTGAAAGCATATGTTGGAGAAGGTGTTTTGACTGATGATAAATTGAATACATTTGGAAACAGGGCTGTAGCCCAAATTTCAAATCTACTGGGATTAATGCAATATGTGTGTAGAAATGGCTTTGAACACCATGTGGTAATGAATGTCTCAAATACTGCTGAGATATTGGAGGAAGCTTTTTCAAATTATATGGGATGGGATGTTTATAAGCACAATTAAGAATATCCACTTATGAGATTGCCGGAAATAATTTTAACCACAAAGTACAAAGCGAATGCACAAAGATCTCAAAGTTATTGTTGTTTCTAAATGAATGACTTTGACGCTTTTGTCCGTACATAGAGAGCTTTATGGATATAAAAAATCAATGACCTTTTTACCAGTCATAGAATGGATAGAAATAAATTAATGACTTTAGCTGAGCTGAAAATAAAATCGGTAGAATACAGAAAAAAAATTCTGTATTATATAAAAAAAGCCAATGCTGGCCATATGGGTGGTAGTTTATCCTGTGTAGATATCTTGAATGTACTTTATAACAGTGTTTTACATGTTTCTCCCGATATTATTGAAAATCCAGATCGGGATCGATATGTCCAAAGCAAAGGTCATTCTGTGGAAGCGTTATATGTCGTATTGGCTGACAGAGGTTTTTTCCCCGAGTCGGAACTTGAAAAATTATGCAGGTATGATTCACATTTTGTGGGCCATCCAACCAGAAAGGTAAATGGGATAGAACATAATACAGGAGCTCTGGGTCATGGATTATCGGTAAGTGTTGGGATCGCTTTGGCAGCCAAAATGGATCAAAGGGTATATAAAGTTTATACCCTCTTGGGCGATGGAGAAATGACTGAGGGGTCGAATTGGGAAGCTGCATTGAGCGCCTCACATTATAAACTGGATAATCTGATCGCCATTGTGGATTATAATCAATTACAGATTACCGGCTTAACCAGGGAGGTCTGCAATACGGATCCACTGGAGGATAAGTTTGAAGCATTTGGTTGGCATGTTGAGTATATCAACGGTCATGATCTGGAAGAAATGAATTTGGCTTTTCATGCTATTCCCTTATCAAAGGAAAAACCAACTTGTTTTATTGCTCATACTGTGAAAGGAAAAGGTATCAGTTTTATGGAAAATGATATAAGGTGGCATCATGGAGTACCAGATGACGCATCGTATCAGCAGGCGATGGAAGAATTAGAAAAAGAATTGAAATTGTTAATTACCCAAAATTGAAATAGAAAGAGATAAATGAATATCATATTTAAAAATATATCAAATTTATCATAAGTAGCAATGAACCGGCAAAGTGATACAGATATAACAATGGGTAAGACTAACCTGAAAGTGTTTTCAAAAACGCTTCAGGCATTGGCTGAAAAGGATAAAGACGTAATAGCATTAACCAGCGATTCTCGTGGATCAGGAAAACTGGTTCCTTTTAGTGAAAAATTTCCGGATCAATTAGTAGAAATAGGGATTGCAGAGCAAAACCTGGTTGGAGTATCTGCCGGTCTGGCTTCCTGTGGGAAAAAAGTTTTTGCAGTCTCCCCCGCATGCTTTCTAACAACTTGTGCACTGGAACAGATCAAAAATGATGTCGCCTATGCTGATAATCCGGTTAAATTAATCGGGATCAGTGCTGGAGTAAGTTATGGTGCGCTGGGATCCACACATCATAGTTTACATGATTTCGCTGCTTTACGGGCTGTTCATAATATGACAATAGTGGCTCCCGCTGATAATTTTGAATCACAAAAATCGATAGAATTAGCAAGTGAATATAATCACCCGGTATATATCAGGTTTGGCAAAAAGCCTATGCCGCTTCTCCATCATCAAAATATGGAGTTCACTTTCGGGAAAAGCATAAAATTAAAAGATGGGAATGATCTAGCCATAATAGCAACCGGTGAATGTATATATCCGGCTTATGAAGCCTCTCTGATACTGGAACGAGAGAAAGGAATAAAAATGAGGGTTATCAGCATGCACACCATCAAGCCATTGGACCAAGAAATGATATTTGCTTCTGCCAGAGAATGCAGCGGTATTTTAACCATTGAAGAACATAGCGTATACGGCGGATTGGGTGAGGCATGTGCATCAATGCTGCTTGAGAATGGTTTGTATATACCATTTAAGATAATGGGTATTCCTGATGAATATACCATTACCGGCTCTCAAACTGAAATATTTAATCATTATGGTATATCCCCTGATGGAATTACTCAGGAAGCACTTAAATTATTGAAAATTAAATAAAACTATGAAACTGAAGGCATTTAAATTTTTACTTTTTTTATTATTTCTTTCTACAGCGCTTGTTTACAGTCAGGACTTTACAAAAACAAGAATTCTGGTACTGACTGATATTGAAAATGAACCGGATGATGCTGAATCACTCGTCCGTTTTCTTCTTTATGCGAATATGTTTGATGTGGAAGGACTTGTTGCCACAACATCCTGCTGGCAAAGGGATAAAATTGCGGATTGGCGCATCCATGAGATTGTAGATGCTTACGGGAAAGTACGGGATAAGCTTGAAAAGCATGAACAAGGTTATCCTGATTACGAATATCTCAAGTCCATCATAAAAAAAGGGTATCCGGATTTCGGAATGAATGCCGTTGGATCAGGAAAAGATTCAGAGGGTTCTGAATGGATCATTAAAGTGGTTGATAAGGAGGATCTCAGACCGGTTTGGATTCCAGTGTGGGGAGGAGCAAATTGCCTTGCGCAGGCTTTATGGAAAGTGAAAATGAATCGATCCCCTCAAGAATTGAAAGAATTCATCTCAAAAATCAGAGTTTATACTATTTCTGATCAGGATGATTCGGGACCGTGGATGCGTACTACCTTTCCGGATTTGTTTTATATATGCAGTCCGGGATACCATGAAAATGGAGGTAATTCCTACTTTTATGCTACCTGGACAGGGATATCAGGAGAAAGAAATTATCATTTTCCCTCAGGTGCTGACACTTATATCATCGATAATGAATGGGTAGATGAAAATATCCAGCAGAATCATGGTCCATTAGGTGCCGAATATCCGGATATAGCATACATCATGGAAGGAGACACTCCCTCTTTTTTATATCTGATAAAAAACGGATTGAATAACCCTGAACATCCGGATTACGGTTCATGGGGAGGAAGGTATGCCTTTTATACTCCCTATTATCGAAAGTTTTTTCACCTTCCGGAAACAAGGCCATTCTGGACCAATACCGATGATTGGGTATCAGGAAGCGATGGTACGATTTATATTAATCCTCAGGCCACCATATGGCGATGGCGTGAAGCTTTTCAAAACGACTTTGCTGCCAGAGTGGATTGGACCATTATGGATTATGACGATGCCAACCATCCACCTGTTCCCAAAATAGCTCATCAAAATGAACTGAAAGTAAAAACAAAGGAAACTGTACTGCTAAACGCGAAAGGTTCTTCCGATCCTGATAAAAATCAACTTTCATATAAATGGTTCCACTATCGGGAGCCTGGAACTTACGTTGGTAGTATTGAATTAGATACTCCAAATGAAATAAAGACATCTTTTATAGCTCCCAATGTAAATAAACCGGAGACTATTCATGTTATTCTGGAAGTAACGGACAATGGTATTCCAGCTCTATCCAGGTATCAACGGGTGATTATCACTGTTTTACCTTCAGGTATTTAAATCGAAGTCACTCGCTTGGCCTGTCTAACAGTAGTCAGATCCGAGCGACCGGGCGCGTTTTGCCATCAAATTTTAAGAAAATAGAAAAAATGTCTGAAAATTTAATATTAGCTATCGATCAGGGAACCAGCAGCACCAAGTCACTTATTTTTAAAAAAGGAGGAGAGATAATGGCCAAGGGATCCATTCCTTTAAAATCCAATTATCCAAAACCTGGCTATGTAGAACAGAATCCTGAAGAGATTTATCAGAGTGTAATCAAATTAGTTAAACTATGTTTGGATCAATTTATTTTAAATGGGGGGAATATAGTTGATATAAAGACTTGTGGAATATCTAACCAGCGGGAGACGCTAATAGTATGGGATAAGCATGGCAATCCTTTGCATCCTGCTGTTGTCTGGCAATGTAAACGATCTATCGAAATATGTGAAAGGTTGGAAAAAGAAGGAATGTTAGATGAAATTCATAAAAGAACTGGCTTAATCATCGATCCGTATTTTTCTGGTAGCAAAATGATATGGCTTAACGAAAACGATCAAACTGTTCGAAAAGCAGTTGAAGGTGGAGATGCATATTTTGGAACAGTAGATAGTTGGCTGCTGTATAACTTAACAAGAGGAGATAAATATTATACAGATTACACAAATGCTTCCAGGACCTTATTTTTTGATCTGAAATCATTAAGATGGGATAAGGATTTGCTTGATAAATTTGGTCTGAAAAAATTGAATCTTACTGAATCCAGACCATCATTTTTTTCATTCGGTGAATCAAATTTCAATGGTTTATTGGAAAGATCGATAATGATTACTGGTATGATCGGTGATTCGCATGCTGCAGCTTTCGGGGAGGGGTGTTATTTACCTGGAACAGCAAAGGCCACCCTGGGAACAGGTTTTTCCATTTTATGGAACGTTGGATCTAAACCTGTATTTTCTACGAAAGGGATGGTTTCAACTATTTGCTGGAGCACGAATGACCGAATTGATTATGCATTGGAAGGTATTATTGTGTCATGTGGAGCAACCATCGAATGGCTCAGAAATCAATTGGGATTATTTACTGACAGTAAGGTAACTGAAAAAATGGCCACCTCAGTTAAAGATAATCATGGTGTGTATCTAATACCTGCATTCAGTGGTCTGGGCGCTCCACACTGGAAGATGGATGCCAGAGCTTTGATTGCAGGATTGACATTTGGTTGTGATAAAAATCATGTTGTAAGAGCTGCCCTGGAATCCATCCCCTATCAGATCAAAGATGTTATTGTTGCTATGGAAGAAGAAAGTGGAGTAGGCATAAAGGAAATAAATGTTGATGGTGGAATAAGCGCAAACCAATTTGTAGTTCAATTCTTATCAGATTTACTTAAAACAAAAGTAGTAAATATCGGCCTGGCTGATGTTTCCGCACTTGGTGCTGCATTGATAGCAGGAATTGGAGCAGGTATATATCAGTCAGTGGATCGTATAAAACTAAACCTGTCTGATTCAAAAACCTATTCACCTGGATTAGACCAGGACCTGGCATCCCAATATTATGAAGGATGGAAACATATGATTGAAAAACTTAAATAGTTTTCATTCAAAAGATACTTTTATTCCTTGATATGCCTCAATTCGTGGAAAATATAATTCTAAAACCTCCCCGCTTATTTTCTTTTCGAAGGGCTGGTCGATAAACACTTCAAGCGATTTAACCTGTTTATTCTCAGGAATTCTTAATTCCAGGGATACATTTTCAATTGGCGCCAGGTAATATTCATTCACCTGCATCCGTTCAAATTTATTTCCGGTCCAATTGGTCATGTGAAAAATCCAGGTGTTTTCATTTTTCATCAGATTAACCATCAGGGAAGAGGGTCCTTCCAACGTGTAGGGTGGAACCTCTTCTGTTATCAGTTGGCTTAGGGTATTTATAAGTTCTCCCAGCACATAGGTTCCATCTTGTAGAAAAAGGCTCTCCAGGGAAGAAGCGGAATAGATTACCTTTCCTTTCCCGTACGATGACATGACAATTCCAGGTAAAACCGGCTTTTTACTATCTCCGGTAACGATATCCATAACTACTTTCCCACCTTCCAGCAATTCCACCGGTTCATAAAACCACAGGGGAACCATCCGGTCTTTCCAATACGGATCGAGCTGGTTTTCATCATTAGGCCTTTCGAGTAAATACAGATCCGAGGGGCCACCGATTTTTGTACTGTATTTATACATTAATTCCGCCAGCTCACTAACTGGTTTGGCCGGTTTTACCCGGATCAGCTCCTCCATTGCAAAATGGTTCTGTCTTTTTCCATTTTCATCATACAGGGAAGTACCATACCCGACTATCAGGCCGCCACCCCTACGAACATAGGATTTGATGTTCTCGATCCTGTCTTTATTGATATGGGTCATATCCGCCAGATAAAGCACAGCGTATTTATTTAGCTGCTCCGGATGATCCAGCATGAATTCATGGATGGAACTGACCTGGGTATGATTATACAGATAAGCAGCAAAGGCCCCCAGGGAAGCGGTCCGGCTGTCTGCTTTTGCCCACCAGTTGTTTTTTTCATGGTCCTCAGGATTCTTGTGGGAATATACAACGGCCACGTAGGGTACATTTTCCACATCAGCCAGATCCTCCCCAATGGAGCTTATGATTTCAAAAGAATCCCCGACATAATGCCGGTTTTCCTGATGCGATACGTATGGGTAGGGCTGAGCAATGATTGAACCCCCTCCGAACATCATATTGGTGAGGATCTGCTGATGAAAATTATAACCATTATAGGCAACCCGTTGCCAGTTATTGTACACGCCCACATAGGGCCAGACATCCAGGCCGGCAGCAACTGCCAGACTGGTTCCCTCCGCCCTTTCGAGAAGGCTTTCACCCCGTTCATAAAGAAAGGCATCCATGGCTTCCAGGATCCGGGGATCTTCACGGGCCATATTCTCAGGATTGCCGATATTGGAAATGAGAGGAACATCCTTATACGATTTGATCAGTCTCCGGGTCTCCTGGACGATCTTGATAAATTCTTCAAAATACCATTGATGATACAGGTCGATGATTTCCAGTTCCTCCTCCGTGTAATCTTTTTCATTTTCATGATAAGGTATTTCATAGCCTGTGGCCTTCCTGAATCCGGTCTGGCAACCTTCACAATAGCAGGTTTGTTTGCCTTCCCAGAAATAGAAGGCCCGCCAGGCATCAAAATACATGCCATCGATGTCATAATCCCGGACTACATGTTCGACCAGATCAAAAAAAGCTTCCCTGTAGGGCGTCATCCAGCAGACCGTACCATGATCTTCCCCGATCATCATCTGGAGTCTTTCGGGTAGGCCATCCGGAGATGGCTGATGAGCGTATAAAGGGTAATCCCGGGTCACCATGGACCAGGCCAGTTTATGCCCGGTAGAAATATAGGGAATCACTTTGATATTCCTTGGCTTGCAGGCTTCAATGCTCTCTTTTAGTAAATCCCGGTTGCCCTGGTCAGGATGGGTGGAAAACCGGACACCCTGGATGGTGGCAAATTTTCCCATAGTCCCGAATCTGAGTATATTGGCATGCATATCCACCATGGTTTTGGCCAGTTCTTCAGCATTATACTCCAGTTCAGGTACAAAGGGTGGTTGGTAAGCATCTATCAGAAAAACGCGGGCCGTTTTCAACCAGTCTGTCGATTGCGGGAAAACGGGAAAAGTAAAGAAATAAACAGCATAAAAAAAGGCTATTAGATATTTCATCATTTTAGATAATTAATCATTGTGAAATTGCAATTCTGAAATTATGAAATATAATAGTTAAAAATAATAAAATCCAGGAGGGATTATTTAAATGTATAATCGATTAATCGTTTTCGTTTATTTGTTGAATTGGGAAATTATCCAATTTTTGGATCTTTTAAGTGATTAGTTATTTGATTACTAATTTTAGTTCGAAGAAATCTAATTTCCAGTATGTTACTTTCAGCTTTTGCCGTTAGGCATGCCTTTGGGCACAGCCTAGAGCTTTGAGCTAATATAACTCAATAACCACCTGCATTCACAATTTCATATAACCTTTCAGACATTTCCTTCAACATTCCAGATGAGTTATTAGATAAAAGAATAATCACAATTCCATTATCCAGGTGCCTGTCAAAAAAGGTTCTGAAACCTTCCAATTCCCCACTATGATAAACGTGCCAGGGATTTTCCGGATCTATATTCCAGCCGAAGCCATAATAAATTGTACTGTCGTTATTCAATATTGTCGGCTCATATGCCAAATTTTGAATATCTGGTGTAAGAATTTTTTCGGAAGATAAAGCCTGGTGCCACAGGTAAAGATCTTTTACATTAGAGAATATACCACCGCCACCCGTAGTACGGAAGCGGTAATCCGTTAGGCTACTGTCTTTTCCATATCCGATTGCCCGGTTTTTTACCGGATCAGCGTATTCATCAAATACAACCGTTTGCATTAACCCGGCCTTCTCAAAGGCATTTTCTTTTAAAAAGTTTGCAAAACTTATACCTGAGATTCTGTCTACCAGGATCGATAAAAGCACATATCCTGAATTACTGTACTTATATTTGCTTCCCGGTTCAAATTCAAGGCTGTCAACTGAAAGCAAAACATTCAATACATCCGTATTAGTAAATCCGTCTATTAATCTGGCGAAGTTATAATAATCCGGAATACCACTGGTATGTTGCAAAAGGTGCATGAAAGTAATCTCCTGAAATATTTCGGGCAATTCAGGAAGATATTTTATGATTTTTTCATCAATGGATATATTCCCTTCCTGTAAAAGTAAAAGAATTGAGGTGGCCGTAAATTGCTTGCTTACAGAAGCAAGATAGAACTGAGATTCAGTGTTAAGTGGAATCTGGTTTTCACGATTCGAAAAACCAAAAGCGCCCTGGTAGGTGATTCCAACAGAATCTGCTATGAGTACTGTACCATCAAAATATCCGGAATCATGGTAATGCTGAATGAGTTGATTGATCTTCTCAGACTGTTCAGTTTTGAGTGATTGATATTCTGTTTGTTGCTGACAGGAGATATAAATCAGAATCACCAGTGTACAAAATACGATATATTTCATCTTCTGTCTTTTATTCAAATGATGTTTCTTGAAAAATTTTCCTACAAAGTTCGTAAAGTTTACTCACAAAGGATCTTAGAGATATCAATATTATCTTTGCAAAACCTCCGCGTACTCTGCGGTTAAAAAATAAAACCGCAAAGCACACCGAGATTGCGCAGAGATCTTTTTTAAACGCATTAGCGTAATGTATCTTTCCAATGTTGATAAGATAACTCAAGTTCCTGCACCTTTTCCGGAAGTTCATCTGCCAGGTTATGAACCTCAGTCTTGTCATTTTTCATATTATAAAGTTCCCATTGTTGATCATTGACTTTCACGATCTTCCAATCTCCCTGACGAAACATCCTGAACCGTTCGGTAAACCCGGAAACGAAATAGGGAGGTATTTCTCTTTCTTGTCCAAGAAAAACTGGAAACAAGGATTTCCCATGTAAAGGGATGGTCGATTTTCCATCGATCTCATAAGGATATTCCATATTGGTAATTTCCAACAAGGTAGGAATAATATCTACTACATGTCCGGGTTGATTTGTGATACTTCCTTTGTTGTTTATCCGGTCTGGCCAGGATACTATAAAATGGGTATTGGCACCACCTTCATGTCCGAATTGTTTAAAATACCGGAACGGGGTATTGCCAAGGTTAGCCCAGGCTGCACTTAAGGTCCGGTAACTATCTGCAGGACCCGGGGGATGTACAAAATCCCGGTTGCTGTCGTAAGGGCAGGAACCATTATCTGAGAGATACATGATCAACGTATTATCACGGATGCCTTTTTCTTCCAGGAAATTTACAATCCGGCCGATATTCATATCCAACCGGTGAACCATTGCTGCAAAAACAGCCATTTCGAGGTCCAGATTTTCTTTTTCCTTCTCAGTTAAAGAAATCCACGGACGATATAAAGGTATTTTTGATCTGAACTCTTCATTACCTTTTGGATGACCTCTGAACTGATTGATATTTCCTTCCGGAGGGCTTAATCCGTACTTCTTATCCAGGATGCCCAACTCGATCATTTTTTCATATCTCCTATGTCTCAGAGTGTCCCAACCAATTTTATATTGACCTCTGAATTTGGCTATATCGGATTCTCTTGCTTGCAAAGGATAATGTGCCGAATTATAGGGCATATAAAGTAAAAAAGGCTGTTCTTTCGTTATTGCCGTATCAAGAAACTGTAAGGCATAGTCTGTTAATACATCTGTTTTATAGAATGGTTCGATTTTTGGATTTATTTCGTGAACTCGTAGCTCTTTTCCATTGAGCCTAAAGGGATTAGCCATTTTACCTGAAGGTGGGATGAAAAATTCGCTTATTTGCCAGAATATGAACGTGAAATCAAAATTTTCTTCGGCATAGACAGATTTGGGTACCCATTGCTGAAAATGTTCCTTACCACACATAATAGTGGTATATCCGGCATCCTTCATCAGTTTGCCCAGGGAAATACTCCTCCCATCTCCCTTGTATAATCCAGTCAGCATAACAGACCGGGTAGGTTCGCATTTCGCCATATTATAAAATTGGTTGAATCTTATTCCTTCAGTGGCCAGTTTATCCAGGTTAGGTGTGGCGATTTCACTACCATAACATCCAAGATCCGAATAACCGATATCATCACCCAAAATCAAAACTATATTCGGGGGTGTAATTTTTTCTTGTGAACTACAACCCAATGTGATAATATACAATACGATTGGGATTAGTAGATTTAATTTATTATAAGAATTACTTATAAAATATATTATGTTTTCACACTGTTTCATTACATAATTTCTTTCGGCTTTGAGCTCTGAACTAAAATAATCCTTTAATTCATCAACCCTTCAACCCTACAACCCATTAACTCCAAATAATCCAATAAAATAATCGCACAATAACTACTCCTCCTTAAATGCCTCATTCAACGCCCAAGTCGCATACAGATCATACCCTTTCCACTCGCCTTCGGTCTTTTCTTTTAATCGATCTCTCAAATCAAGTACCTGCGTTTCAATTTCAATAGCTTTCCCTCTGTGTAACTCGAATATTCTTGCAGCCATCAGTAATTCTGCATCATCTGATGAGTTCAGACTTTCCAATATTGTTGCTTGTACTTGTGTTGAGCAATGATGAAAAGCACACAATGCATCACTAACAGCCAATCTCACATAACACGAGGAATCCGTCAGCCTGTCTTCCAAAGATTGAATGGTTCGGGTTTCGGGATCATCCAGGTATTGGATGGATACTGCCGCCCAGTATCTGATCAATTCATGGGGATCGTTGAGTTGTCTTGAGAGCTCTTCCTGATCAATTGGTTCCTCAAGGATCATGTCATTTATTTCAAGGATTTTTTCTAGGGGGAATAAATCTTCATTTGTTCTAATTTCGTAAACTGTCTTTTCGTCAGAGAGCCCTTTCATGTACCCCTCAGGCATAAGCCCTGTATCGTATATCCGTTGCATCCATTGTTTCAAAGAGTGACGTAATTCAATCAGTATTTCCTGATATTCAGGGTCCAGAGCCAGGTTAACAGTTTCATCCGGATCTGATTCAAGATCATATAATTCTTCTGGAAATCTTTTTGACAACCACATACTTTGCTGGGCACTATTCATATCCTTTATTTTCTTCAGCCGGTATAATTCCTTCATGATTTCGGATTGATCTGTATAAAAATTAGGTTGAATCAGAGGAAGATGCGGAAGGAAATTTCTTATATAACTGAATTTTTCAGTTTTTAAGGATCTACTTAATTCATATGCTTCATCCACACGATCCGATGAAGCAAAAGCATAATTCCCGGGAGTTCTAAGTTTTTCACCCATAAAAGGAATACCAGGCATATAGGTTGGCGGATCTATACCTGTAATAGATAGGAGGGTAGGCGGGAAGTCGATGAAGCTGACGATATCATTTACCTTGGTTCCAGTTTCATAATTTGAAAGATGTCTGAATTTTTCAGGAATATACACGATAAATGGTACCCGTATCCCTGAATTATACAATGCCCTTTTTGCTCTCGGCATACCGGTCCCATGATCGGAAAAGAAAAATATAATTGTGTTCGCAGCTAAATTATCATCTATCAATTCATCAAGAATATCCTGTGCCTGTTGATCCATGATAGTAACCAGATCATAATACCTGGCCCATAATTTTCTGACTTCCGGTGAATCAAAATAATAGGAAGGGAGTTGAATGCTGTCAGGATGATGGTGCTGTTCCTCACTTAGTAATTTGCCATATTTATTATAAAAACTGTCATCATCACCAAAAATCTGGGATTGATGTGTGGTTTCAATATTAAATACACTGAAAAATGGTTTCCCGGGTGGTCTTTTCCTCCAATGAGCTTCATGGCTGGATTCATCCCAGATGGTAGTATCCTCGAAATTATAATCCTCTTTGTAATTATTTGTACAGTAGTAGCCATTCTCACGGAGTATGTGAGGAACAGTTCGGATATTTTCTGGAATTTCAAATTCTGATCGGAGATTTTGTGTTCCCAAAGAGTTCGCATATATACCGGTCACCAGGCAGGAACGGGCAGGTGAACAAACAGCAGCCGTTGAGTAGGCATTATTAAATTGAATTCCTTTTTGAGCCAATCGATCCAGATTCGGGGTTGTGGCAACAAGATCACCGTATGATCCCAGCATGGGAGTAATGTCTTCACATGTAATCCACAATATATTTGGTCTGTCACTTGTGATTGATTCATCCGTTTTTACTTGGCAAGAGAATAAAATCAAGACACAAAAAAATATAAACAACAAGTTTTTCATAGAGATATTTTAATTTACAATGTTTACAAATTTCTGGCAAGTATAAGACTGGCCCATGGTTCTACACCAACCTTATCAGTCAATTTATTATTAATATCTTCAAGTTCCTTGATTTTTTCACGATATTGATCTGAAAGGTCAATACATTCAGAACGGTCATTTTTTAGATTGAACAGTTCAAGCAAGTGTACTTCTTTTCTATTTATATTTTTAGTAAAAAGGAGTTTCCAGTCTCCTTTTCTTACTGCCCAGTTTCCCTGATGTTCCCAGTAAATAGCCCTTTCCTTATTGAATTCCTTTTGGTAAAATAGTGGTACCAAGCTTATCCCTTCGACTTGAAAATCATTTTTAATATTACTTTCGATGGCAGCTGCTTCCATGCAAGTTGGCAAAATATCAATGATGTGGGCATAATGCTCAGTATCAAGATATGGTTTAATACGGCCCGGCCGGGTTGGGCAACATCTGGCTGAATTATAAAACTGAGTCAAAACAAATCCATGATTTGCGAGGTAATCGATATTAGGTGTTGGGATCTCGCTTCCGAAACATCCGATGACCGAGTATCCCATATCATCAGCCAGGATGATAATGATATTGGGAGAGTTATGTTTTTTTTTAGGCTGACATCCGGAGAAAAGAATAATGGTAAGGAGTAGGACTGTAATCTGAATGAATTTCGAATATCGAAAAACGAATGCTGAATATCGAAGTTTATTGGATTTTAAAAATCTGTACTTCTTAAATAAAATCATAATTTTCTTTTAATTGAACCTAATTCGTCATTCATTATTCATTATTCATGATTTAAAAATACCCATCTTCCATTAGGGCGATAAAACTTAATAATCCTCCCCAGGCATAAAAATCATTAGCGTTTCTCACGTCTGGTCCGACGCCAGTTTCAGCATTATAGTTTTCATACACCCGCCGGTTTTCTTTCCATTCCTTCAAAATCAGATCTAATGATTTATTTACCATAATAGCTCTCGCTTTAGGTAAGTTATAATTCCTTATACCCATATAGACGAGAAAGTTCATCGGTGCCCAGATACGACCACGCCAGTAACTGTTATCCTGATATCCGGGATCATTTCTGGCAATCGATGGGATCATCCAATCGCCAAAAAATTCTTCCGGATTCATAAAGTGTTCTTTGATCATTCTCTCGGCCTGCTCCTGAGTTGGTGCACCGGAAATCAAAGGATAAAAATTAGTCGGGGCCAGGTGAGTGCTGAATTGACCGGTATTTGTATACTTATCTCTGTAAATGCCAGATTTTTCATCCCATAGTTCCTGAAGTTTTACACCATATTTTGCAGAACGAGCCTGAAGTTCATTTGCATCATCCTCTTTATCCAGGATCGTTGCTATCTCAGAAAGATAAATACAATCGGCAATGTATAATCCCATTAATCCAACGTCCGCAAGTTCCAGCGTATTTTTCTCTTCATTGAATACCGCATCATCAAAAAGCGGAGAATTGTCAAGTCCGGATTCCCATTTTGCTCCCTGTTTAGAATGTCCATCCATTCCGCGAGGATGCGGATCAGATCCCCACGAAAGGTACCCTTCATTGTAACGGGCTTTTTCCCACCAGCGATTCCAGGTTAACAATTTATCATAAACTTCTTCCAGGAACCATTTTTCCTTATATCTGTCAAAGATCAGCTTACAACACATACTACCTACAGGGGGTTGTGAGCGATCAAAAGACTTAACTCCAAATGAGGATTCTAGATTAGGTACGAATCCTTCTTCCGTTATTGCATTGGTGATGGCGATTGCATTTGAATATGCCAATTCCTTTTGATCGATGGCAAGCATCAGCGCTGTAAAATACGTATCCCAATCAAATAAAATATATCCACCCCATGTTTCATTCCAGACCCGGCTGACAGGAGCTATGGCACGATCATTTTTGGCATCATAAATTATATTCCATGAAATGACGGCCTGCATTGCTTCGTAAGCATCTGCCAGTCTTCCATATTTTTTTGATTGATTTTCAAATAATTCTTTTTTCTTGTTGATGATATTTAAAATTTCTTCTTCGGTCCGCTTTTGGCCGGTATAAAAAGAAGTTTTCCTGTCTGACTGGAGTATGTAATGTGGTGCTGGCAAAGGAAATTTTTCATCTAAGATTTCTCCTGAGGTATTGATCGTTATTTCTTTTTCTCCAAAACTTGCCTTGATATGATTGTCATCCCATGCAACATTTCCTGGATTATTCCATAAAACACTCGCTTCTAAAATGAGGAGATGAGGATTTGGAGGTATTTCTATGGGAGTATAAAGCATAACGATATCCTCTCCGTCATGAGCCGATTGAATTCTTGCGTTTATACCTTCCCACTCAATTTCCAGGCATGTATAACTTCCATCATAAGCATGTGCGATAGGATTTATTTTTTCAGGAAAGTTTATTTGTGGCCCTGTGATATAAGCTTGATCCATCCAATAGGGTCCACCTCTTTTCTTTCTGAATGTTATTCTGAGAGACAATCCCTCAGGCATACGTACCTGCGAAACAAGGTTTGGATTATTCCATGTATTCCATCCTCGTAATATATGTTCTTGGAGAGTTACATTTGAATAAATTTCTGTATTAATTTTCAGTTCCCTTTTCGAATGACAATTAAATAACAATATCAGAAGATTTAAGCAAATAAGCTTTTTCATATAGCGGGATCTCCAATAAGTAAAAAATACATGAATAAAAATATATGTTGAAAATACTAAAAAAATTTTCGGCGTTTTAAATTATTTTTTCGTTTATCAAATCCATTTTAAATTGAAGATACTCAAAAAACAAAAAACAAAGGAGGTCGAATCTCATCAAAATCTTTTGAATATCCTTAAACATGAAAAGGATCTTAAATATATTGCCTTTCAGAACCTTGATCTTAGATCTATGGAGGATCAATTGCTGGAAGTACAAATATCGCACTGTATATTTCTTGGCTGTGATATGTCAGATGAATTGCGACATAAACTTTTGAGAGATCATAACCTTATTTTTCCAAAATTAGATGTTCCATATAATCCCTATAGGGCTGAATTATATACGGTTGGCGATCTGTACCAGAATTATGATCCTGCTATTCCCGAATCATATGAGGATACGCAGGATTATAAGATATATCATTACTTTACAAAAAAAGGCAGGTATTATCCTGATTCAATTTTTGAAACACTGGCCCAGAAATTACATGATCATTCGATTACCGATGCCCTGATGGATATACTCGAACAAATAGATGAGAGGAAAATAATTGGAATGATGGGGGGGCATGGATTAAGAAGGGATTCGAGCGATTATAGAAAAGTAGCTGTGCTTTCGAAAAATTTAATTGAGAAGGGATATTTTCTTTTAAGCGGGGGGGGACCAGGTGCCATGGAAGCTACACATCTGGGTGCCTGGATGGCAGGCAGGGCGGAAGGAGAGCTTTCGAATGCAATCAGGATACTATCTGAAGCACCTCATTATACGCATGCATTATGGTTATCTAAGGTATTTGAAGTGATCAATCAATTTCCCAAAAAAAATAAGAGAATCACAGATATTGGCATTCCAACCTGGCTTTATGGACATGAACAGGCGTCTCCTTTTGCCAGTCGTATAGCCAAATATTTTGAAAACAGTGTACGGGAAGAAGGATTATTAGGACTTGCCTTTGGAGGTGTTGTTTATACACCGGGTAGTGCCGGAACCATTCAGGAAATATTTCAGGATGCCACACAGAATCATTATAAATCCTACGATCTTGTCAGTCCTATGATATTTCTAAATCAACAATACTGGACTGAAGAGAAGCCTGTCTATCCGCTTGTATATAAATTAGCTGAAGGAAAAGATTACCAGCGATGGTTGGGTATTTATGATGAACCCGAACAGATCCTTGATCATATTTCTCGTTTTAATCAATCAGTAAATTCCTGATGAGATTTATTAAATAATTTTTCGTAAGATAAATTAATTATCTTATGGAATTATTTGTGATTTGATGATTGAGGATTGAAATTTATTTTGACTTAAATTGTTTATTTTAATTAATGACTTTTGCCAAGTTTTTTTCCATTAAACAGTCCAAAGGTCCATGCATCGTAAATCTTATTCTTATTATCATAAGAAAACCCAAAACCTAGATCGAAGTGTTTAGGCAATGGAATTATGTATTCTGCACCCATTTTCACGATAAAGAAGCTTTCATTTTTTTCGAATTCATATCCTGGTCCAATATGAAAGGCTAAACGTTTGAATGGTTCATAGATGAAAACAATGGATGTGATATAAGGATATTCTCTCTCCAATACCGCGTCGTTCCCATGCTCAACTAAATAAGACATCTTGAATATAACAAAAGTCGTAATATTAAGTTGAGTGACTATATGAAATCTTAGAATATGAATTTAAAACTATTTGCTATATCAATGGCTGTGTTGCTGGTATTTCCAGGAATATCAGTAAAACAACAACCGGAAGTTAAGGAAGATGTAAATGGTAAGTGGTCAATAATAACTGAAAAATCCAGGTTTGAATTTAAAATTCAGGCCATGCATTTATTTAGTGTGAAGGGAAATTTTACGGGTGTAACTGGTTCAATCGAAATAAAACAGAACTTTTATGGTATAAAAGTGGATCTTACAGTGGATCCTTCGACCATCGATACGGGAAATGATAAAAGGGATGATCATCTCAAGCATGAAGACTTTTTTAATGTGGAGTTGTATCCTAATATTACTTTTACTGCTGAAAAAATTACCAGTCAGGCTGGTGATCAAAAATACATGGTGGAGGGTCAATTAACTATAAAAGATATAAGTCAGACTATCAAAGTTCCGATTACCTTTGAAGGAATGAATGAGGATGGTCACATTGTATTCAGTGGCTCAAAAAATATCAACAGACGTGAATATAATATCAACTATTCCGGAAAAGGTGTCGGAGATGTGGCTGAATTGGACTTTATTATTGTTGCTTCAAGGGATTAAGTCAGTAGGCTATTAAATTAGATTACAGGCATACTGGTAAATTGTGTCGAATCGTTGAATTGGTTAATCGTATAAAATAAAGACACACAAGGATATGTTCATTAAACTGTGTCATATATTTTTTCTTTGGATAATAATTCTTTTCAATGAATGTTCATTTATAGAATCAGGTTCAGTCAAGGTTGAGCCGACGAGAGGAGGCTCACTTGTCTTGGCCTTGACGGGTTCTGATTCAAAAATATCTTTGTATTGAAAAGAATTATTGATATTCTTCATTACTAATTTTTAAGTTATTTGTAACCTTTCCGGAAAATCTACGGCTAATATACTAAGCACTTGTTTCCAACCTCTGGGAGTAGACCATCTTTTCTTTACTATTGCTGTAACCAGATACAACGTTTTAAATAAAGCTCTTTCTGAAGGGAATGCACCTTTTGATTTAGTTGCTTTTCTTATTTGTCGATGGAACCCTTCAATTGAATTAGTAGTATACATGATTTTTCTGATGGCTTGTGGGTAGGAATAAAAACTACTTAGGGCATCCCAATTATTTCGCCAGGATCTGACCATGGCAGGATATTTTTTCCCCCACTTATCTTCAAAAATTGATAGTGCATTTTCTGCTGACTTTAAATCAACCGCCCTATAAATCTCTTTCATATCCCGAATTACTTGTCTTTCATCTTTCCAGGGTACGTATCGAATAGAGTTCCTGATCTGATGCACAATACACAATTGCACATCTGTTTTTGGAAATATTGCCGTAATTCCTTCCTTAAATCCCGTAAGATTATCAATACAGGCTATTAAAATGTCCTTTACTCCTCTATTCTGAAGATCAGATAATACTTGCATCCAGAAATGAGCACTCTCCACTTCCGCTAAATATATGCCTAATAAATCTTTCTCCCCTTCCATATTCATACCTAACACCATATAGGCGGCCATTTTCCTGACTCGTCCCTCTTGGCGAACTTTGTAAAACAAGGCATCAAGCCAAACAAACGGATAAATCTCTTCTAAAGGTCGTGTTCTCCATTCTTCTATCTCCGGCCATATCTTATCCGTTATAACAGTTAATTGGGCAGCTGATAACTCCATGCCGTACATCTCTTCGATATGAGCAGCAATGTCTCTATAGCTCATCCCCATCGAATATAATGAGAGTATCTTGTTCTCAAGAGATGGACCCAGGGATCGTTGCCGTTTGGGAATTAATTGTGGTTGAAATGTTGAATCTCTGTCTCGTGGAGTATTTATATCCACGGCACCAAAACTTGTTTTTACCTTCTTTTTCCCTCGCCCATTGCGACGATTTGGCCGTGAAATGTCAAGATGATTTTCCATCTCTCCTTCCAAAGAAGTCTCAATTAATTTCTTAATCAATGGCGTAACTGCACCTTCTTTGCCTTCAAGTGGTTTGCCACTTTGAAGAGAGGATAGTGCCTTATCGAATAACTTCTGAAGTTCTTCGTAGGGATTGGCTTTTGATTCAGGATCTTCTTGCTTTTTCATTCTGCATCATAATTTAAAATTTATTCTTTAATTATGACACAGTTATTTGAACAGTCTCAGGGATTCACTCTGTTTCTCTAAACTCACTCACAAACTCACTCTGCTCTTCTGAGCTTTTATTTTTAATTGAGTAATCTATAGATAACTACATTTTGGAATATAAGAGCAAATATTGACTAAATAAAAGAAAAAACATTGCGGAAATTTTGAGTTACCATTTTGGTTACCAGTTTGAATATTAAGTCCCTTTTATTTACTTTAACTGACGTTTTTACTCGGAAAATCTAACTTTTCCAGCATCTCCTGGTATCTAGGATCATTCCGGATAGGCTCAAATGGAGATTCTACATTGAGCCAGTACATCTCAATTTCATGGTCTTGATACGACTTTTCAAGCCATTTAAAGGAATTATCAATTTCTCCCATTTCACCGTAGATCATGTTCAAGTAAAATGATGGGCTATCCCTTGCATTATCCTCACTTTTTTTCTTTAATCTTTCTATAATTCCAGAGACTTTTTGATGGTTCCCTAAATGATATTCAGAAATCGTCCTAATGGCTAAAATTCTTGGAGATTCGAAGGAAGGCCATTGCTGATGGATGAAGCTCACATTTTCAAGTGCCTCCCTGTATTTTCCCAGATACATATAGATCCTGCTAGCTCCCTTGCTGGCGCGCGTTTAACGAAGGGTAACGCGTGACTTTCTTTTTCCCCCGTTCCGTACAGAAATCCTTTATAATTTATTTGTTTTCACCGCAAGTATAAGGCTTGCCGAAGGCGATACCTGCTCGCCCTTTTAGCCGGCCTTAAGACTTGCGCCTGAGGGGTTGGTAGGTCCGGGAAGGAATATGCATCCTGATGAATTATTTGCTTAAATTAATCCACTTATGGTATCTTCGATATTGTCACCAGGGAAAATAACCTTCGTAAATTCGTATGAACCTCAAGTGGGATTAAGGTCAGAGGCTGTGTATAAAGCATTTTAATCGACATCCCTGTGAAGACAGGGAACTCTATAACTATTTATCTATTGTTGGAATTATTTACCGGCTGTTATATTTGCCGTTTCGTTTTTTGTGACGTATTTTTAGAAAGGCATTTTTCAAAGCATTTAATACGATTAGAAATGCTTTTGCAGAAAACAATCCATAGACAAATATAAATGAGTAATAACCGTATGGGTTATTATTTTTTTTAACTGTATAAGTATTAAAATAAAAGGAGAAATAGTAATGTATAATTCACAACAGAAACCTTTATCGCGCCGCGAATTTTTAAAGAACACAGGCAAAATCACCGTAGCATCAGCTTTGACGGCAGGACTCATCCCACACGTTCATGCTGCGGAGAACAATACTATTAAGGTGGCATTGGTTGGTTGCGGGGGCAGAGGTGCCGGCGCCGCATCAAATGCTATGTCCGTAAAAAATGGACCGATCAAACTTGTTGCACTGGCTGACGTATTCGAGGAACGTATTAAACGCAGTTACGATAATCTGAAAAAAATTCATCCGGAACAGGTAGACGTGCCTGAAGAACACAAATTCATCGGTTTTGATGCATATAAGGACGCAATGGACTGTCTCAGTCCGGGTGATGTTGTAATTTTAGCGACACCCCCTGCATTTCGCTGGGTACACTTTACATACGCTATAGAAAAAGGCATTAACGTTTTTATGGAAAAACCCGTTACAGTTGACGGACCAACCACGCTCAAGTTTCTGAAGCTTGCAGAAGATTCCGTGAAAAAGAACCTTAAAGTTGGTGTTGGCTTGATGTGCCGGCATTGTGAAGCACGGTGGGAACTCTATGACCGTATTCAAAACGGTCAGCTCGGCGATATTATCACGCTGCGTGCTTACAGGTTGCACGGGCCTATTGGCTATTTTGCCTCGGATCCTAAACCGGACAATATCAGCGAACTACTTTACCAGACACAGCGGTTTCACAGTTTCCTATGGGCAAGCGGAGGCAATTTCAGCGACTTTTACATACACCACATAGACGAATGCTGCTGGATGAAAGGTGCCTGGCCCGTCAAGGCACAATCTCTCGGAGGAAGACATTATCGAGGCAATTCGATAGACCAGAATTTTGATACATATTCAGTCGAATACACTTTCGCCGACGGTACGAAGTTGTTTCTTTACGGCAGGTGCATTGAAGGCTGTCATAACGAGTTTGCCAGTTATGCCCATGGTAGTAAGGGTTCTGCAGTCATCTCACAGGGAGGTCATACACCGGCTAGATGTCGCATTAATAAGGGACAGGATTTAGATAAAAAAGATGACATTGTCTGGGCATTCTCCGAGCAAGAGCCTAATCCTTACCAGCTCGAATGGGACCACCTTATTGAAGCCATTCGTGAGGATAAACCGTTCAATGAAGCGAAGCGCGGTGCTGAAGCCAGCCTTGTTACCTCGATGGGAAGAATGGCAGCACACACCGGTCGGGTTGTCACCTATGAGGAAATGCTCAATTGTGAACACGAGTTCGCTCCTGGTCTTGATAAATTGACAATGAATTCTCCTGCACCGCTACAACTCGGTCCTGATGGCAAATACCCTGTTCCGCAACCGGGTATTAATAATTTTGAGTACCACATTTCCGTTTAGCGCATACTGTGAACGATTGATAATTGAAAAGGTAAATTGTAATTCAGATAATTCAGTTAAACTCAATAATGTAATTCATTCGTTTGGTACATTTTTTTCAGATCCTATGTTAAACTGTTGCTATGACAAAAGAAGAATTGGAGATTATAGAAATAGTAAACAGAGAAACGAAGGTGTGGGACGCTCAAAATGTCGACCAGCTAATTTCTATATTTCATCCTGACATGGTATGGCCATGACCAAGGACGCCTCAATCACATAATCCTGTAGATTGGGTATTGAATATGGGTAAATTTAATAGAGAAAGATGGTATAAAAAATGGAAGGAATTGTTCGATCATTATCGGTTAGTACTTAATAATCGGGAAATTAAAAAGATTGAAATATCCAATGAAAAGGATGGAGCATTTGCCGTGGTTGATATTGACACACTATGGATAGATAAGGCAAACAATAAAAATCATTGGAAAGATCGAGTATGTAAAGTTTATTCCAAAATTGATAATGGATGGAAAATGACCAAGCATACTGGAGTATTAGAATATTAAAATGAGTTATTAATCAAATGCTTTCTTCTCATCGTTCCCCATTAGGGCAGTGTACCCGATAATGTCGGTGAACCTGAATGCCGTTGTCTTGGCCTATTCAATGGCAGGCAGAATGACTGCCAACCGACGTTCTTGTATAACTTTTCCCCTTCCGGATTAAATCCATGATCTTTGGATTGAAAAAATCAGCTGCACGATAACCATTCGTAAATCAAATTGCGATAACGCCAGAAATGCCGTTTGGGGCAGGAAGTATAACTAAAAATTTCACAGCTTCAACAATACTTAAACTTGCTGAAGATGGAGAACTTTCTTTAGATAACTTACTATATTCATGGCTACATTCCTATCCAAATTTTGATAGCACGATTTCTATAAGACAACATCTCAACCACACCAGTGGTCTTAATGATATAGCTGATAATCCCGATTCAATTTAATTTTTAATAAAAATGTACCCGTTCAATGATGTGGCAATTAGTAACCAAATTAAATATGGAAATATTAGAGCGGATTTGAGTTTCAATTCAGGCCAATAAAAGAATAGGAAGAATCCAATAAGTGCAGTAAGCGCAGTTATTAGTAGTAGTCCTGCCAAAACATTGTGGTAATGGAAAAAAGTTGGATTCCATCCTACATTTAATATCCATTGAACGGTATATAAACCAATGAGGAGATTCTTATTCTCAACAGTTGGCCATAAATACGCCATATAAACACCAAAGCAAATCATGATTGCAGTCCATGCGGTTCCAAAGACCCAACCAGGTGGGGTCCATGGGGCTTTAGCAATACCAGCATACCAATCAGACGGGACTCCTTTGCTTGTAAATAATGCTCCTATTGCGAGTGCCGTAAAATTGAGTGCCAAGAATATAATAAATCTATAAATCATTTTATTTTTTTATTATGCTTCACGTCTGGCACATAAACCCAGTGCCGTTTTATTAGCATGAAGTTAAATGGTTAAAGTGAAACCTGAAATTTATCCTGGACTTATTTGGGTGCAGTTACTAAGGTATTGGGTATTGGGTTTATGTGCATGTTATGGTTAGTTGAAATTTTATCTTGGTGAAAGTGTAAAATTTTATTATCGAATATTATTTACTTTGAAAGTGGTCGAGTTCTACGAAAATACCGTGCAATGAGAATCAACAAACCAACAACAATGTCACACCCGACACATATAAACATCCAAAAACTTACAACAGGAGGCTGTTCAGGCCTACCGTGATAGGCGAACGCATAATCTGACAGTACAAGACCCAAAGTTATAAGCATCACTCCAGCTATAATCTGTAGTTCCTTTCTGTCATCGCCACGTTTGTTAACCTTAATTGTCCATATAAGTGCAATAATAATTAACAGATGAACAATTACTTGTATCCAGATAGGGGTGATGTGTGCTTGTGGTATCGTAGAGGGAGGTATTACCAGAATGGATAAAATTACTGCCACAGCAGTTATTAGTCCTATCCCCACATAAAGCATCCGATGAAAAGAAATTTGACTGATCATAGTTTATTCCTCCTATTTTCAATAATTATATAATAGATTTATTGATAGAATGTAATTTTAAACATCAATTAACCATAACGTTTAGTATAAAAGCAGTAGCGGATTAAAATGCACTACCGATTCAAATTATAAGATAATTATTAAATGTAAAAAGCGGTTTGAATAATTACTCAAACCGCTATTGCTTTAATACATTGTTGTAATAGATCTATTTGCCCATTCTTTAAATTTGTCTCTGTCTTCAATAATTTCAATTGGTGTTTCATAGAAATTTAGCTTCCGAGAATTATCCTTACCGTATGAGTATTGCTTCATGCCGAATTTATCAAATTCATTTCTATTACTATCATCTACTTTTAACCAAACCTTGTCATGCTTTATTTTAGCAAAAGCAGAACCTTGATGTAAAAGAGCTATCCCGCCAAACATTCGCTTAGGCTCAAAGTCACCTAAACCTTGCAGCTGGTCAAGTACGAAATTTTTAAATTCTTCATTGAGTGCCATTTGTGTTTCTTATATGGTTATACGTTACAATTCTGAGCATATGACAAGATTTAGTCTCTCAAATACCCTTGATCTCATTTCTCCTAATCTTTTGAAGTTTTCTCCATTAATCATGTCCTTAATAGTTTGAGAGTCAGGAAAGGATATTATTGCTATCATCTCAGGAGAATCATCCCCCACAATATTCTCTATAGCGTTATATCTTGCTATAGGTTTCCCGTTATTATCCTTAAAAACTTGCGTCATTTGGCTCAGATAGTCTTGTAATTCCGCTTTGTTTTCATTAATTATCAAGATAGAACTGTTTTCAGTTTTTACCTGAGCTGAAGCCATGTTGATGGAAATCAGGATGGAAATGAATAATAAGGTAATTTTCAAAATGCTTTTCATAGCTGTGGTTCTTACATACCTCCGCATATCATCATATTAAGTTTGTTGAATACTCTTGATCTCATCTCAGATAAGGCCATAAACTCCTTTCCGTTGACCATATCTTTGATGGCTCCGGTGGCTGCAAACTCGATGATAGCCATCATTTCAGGAGAATCTTCACCCGATAGCTGCTCAATGGTTTTATATCTTCCAACTGGTTTGCCTCCATTTTTTCCGAATATCTGCATTACACTTCCTAAATATTCTTGAAGCTCAGCCATGTTTTGTTTATTTACTATGGCATTAATTACTAAAAATGACTTATTGTCTTCCATATCTGTATTATTTATTGTGAATAAAACTTAAGTGCCAAACGACATCTTATTTCTTACTACAAAGTTATGATTGACAAGGAAGAGTCGATTTTCTAAGAGGACCAACTATTTGCCTGAGAAGGTCAATTTATATTCTGAGGGAGGAATGCCGAATTTTTCTTTAAACTTTCTTGAATAATGGCTTACGGATTTAAAGCCTGAATTTAAGGCAATATCTATAATTGATTGTTCAGATGTGGCAAGTAGTTTTTTGGAATTTTCGAGCCTGCGTTCAAAAATGTAATCCGTAGGAGTAGCATTGTAGATTTTCTTAAAATGTCTTTTAAAGGTAGAAAGACTCATGTTGCATAAGTGGGCAAGTTCATGTAATGAAATATCATGAAACAAATGATTCTCGACAGTGTTTTTAAAGCTAGATGTGTTCCTGTTTACGAAGCCCTCTAAAAGAGATGCAACTTGTAGTGCCTTTTTTGATCTCAATAAAAGGAATAATATTTCTCTAACTTTGAGCTCTATGATTTCATTTATAATTATGTGAGGATTATTGAAATAATGCAAAATTCCATCTATATAGTTTTGAGTAATAACACATGGCTTCCCTGTAATTGTATCAAAACTATAGTCTCTCTCTTTTGAAGAACTAATTTCAGGGAAATTATGAGCGAGAGTCTTTAGAATGGATTCTCTGTCGATATGAATAATAGTAGTTTGATATATCCCGTCATCGTTGTTTGGATATGCCTTTAAAATAAGATTTTCTCCAACTGAAAAGGCTAGGTTTCCTTCTGGTACTTCCATGATTTCTGAAGGTGTAATAGCAATATGATTACCGTGTTTTACGTGGACAAAGTATGCCTCATCTTTTAAACAAAAGTTGAAAGTATCCTTGGAGTCTGAAACAATAGTTTCAAAAACTACTTTCTTATCATGTTCTATTTTTTTGTGCTCAATTATCATTGAGATTATCTTTGTTTTGGCTGCAACGGCCGGCCGCTATACATACGTTTTGATCCAACCAAAGTAATTATTTATATCCAATTTCGAAAAATTATTGAATATATAAAATTTATCGGCTTACCATTTATCGGGATGGAGTATGGCGGCTTGTTAGCCACCTGTAGCCGGTTCGGGAAAAATGTGTAGGGCCGTATGGCAATAAGTGTCGGCTTTGCAGGGAATTATTTTGCGAAGCGATTTTCCCAGCTATAAAGTCATTTTTATTTAATTCTTTGTTTTTTTCTTGCTGGGAATTACAGCTATGGTGGCTGACGGATTGGGGTGATACGACGTGGCGGATCAGGTCGCCTGCCTAGCACGTCCGAAGACGAAGTCGAATACGGTCAATATATATTCAAACCAATCCTGATCAGCTTGAACATTCCAGCTTTTACTTGCAAGGAACACCAGCGTACATGACGTATAATCAACTTATTATTATTTAATCCCCATAGAAGGAACCCCGCCACCGGAGGAAGGGTTAAACACGAAGCATAATGAATCACGCCCTTAGCGCGATGCATTAATGCTTATTTGTTAGTAGCCGGCACTTTCAACTTCATTGATTGTTTCTACAATTGTCGATATTAACTCTTTGAAATTTATCTTAAACTATTCTCTTCTTTCATTAACTCGGCAGACCACCTCGGATTACCGGACGGTCTGTGACCTGAAGCGACTCATCCCTATTACGAACCGTGGTGACCTTTGGCTTTACGGTCGACAATGGGTTACCTGCCCGCTGAATCACAGCATCCTGATCAAGTGCTTCGGCCTGCTGATCCGGCGTGGGCGAATTCCAACCTTCTTCATCTCCATATGCTAGACATAGAAACTTCACTGGGTACTTCCCGTAGTTGGCATGCAATTGATTCGGTGACTTGACGACACATAATGTGAAAATAACTGTGCGCACTCAAATAATAATTTAACTTGCATGAATCATGGGATGATTGGGCATCCAGTTCATATTTATGTTATGTACCTTCATTAAGAGACGCAACATATTGTTCAAGATAGATTGCAATCCGTGGAATAAAGGAATCCATAGTGGGATATTTATCTCGATTCTTCTCATATTCTTCAAAGAGATCTGAAAGAGCCTGGATGCCGATAAAGCCCTGATTTTCATCTCTACGAATTTGTCTGTTAATTGCTTTATTATCTTTCTTTGAATGAAAATAGCGAATAACGCAAGCGCGAACAATGTATTCATTCATCATATGATTCCAAGCAAGACAGCCTATCTTGGTCAATTTAGCTTTATTGTATGAATACAATTTATCTCCCGATTCTTTCAGGAGTTCTTTGTTTTGTGCGATAAGAGGGTTTATATAAGGATGACAAAACTCATGAGTCACTGTAGGAATCAGCCAGGAAGAAGAAAATCTTGGAATCCCATTCCAAAAAAAGGGTGAATGGGCACCGATTATAGAAAAGAAATTATTTGTGCCATCACTTCGCGTTATACTCGCTCCGTAATTTCCAAATCCGGTTTGCATACCAACAATAATTGTGTAATTGTTTGGCACATAACCGAAGTAGGTTTTGAACCAATCGAGCATATTTTCATCATTAAGAGATTTGTACAGATTCATGATTGAACGATCAAATAATTGCTTTTGGCTGTCAAAAAAAATCATAAATTCTGAATCTCTTGAAAACTCTCTGGCAGCTTCAATGAATTCAGGTATAACATCGGCAGTCCACCTCGAATCAAGTTCGGAAGGCAGCGGATCAAGTTGATTCCGGGGGATGAGTTTCGGAGGATCACCAAGATAAACAACAAGGGTAGTGAGAGCACTTATATTAATACGATGGGTCTCCCAAAGCTTTTTTGCCAGGTTGACAGCCCTGTGATTCCGAAATGGAGCAAAATAATTCTCAATTTCCCTAATATAATTCGGAAGTTCGTGTGTAGCATCTTGCCCAGTATTTGCTAATCGATGGATGGTGCAGAAGAGTTCAACCGTGGGATCCACGCGAACCTTTATCCAATAATCTTCAGGCAAAATTCTATTGTCATTTGAGCAAGTGAGACAGGTCAAGCTCAGAATGATCAATCCAAGTTTAAAGATCCATTTCATTTTCCCCTCTTGTTTTTACCTGTTCAATAATATCGGTTATTTCCATTTTCGCTTTTGTCAATTCCTCCACCGAAGTCAGTAGCGTTTTTAGAAGATCTCCATATTTCTTAACATCCTCTACTGTGCTTAATGGCCCATGACCTGGAATAAACCTTGTTCCTTTATTAGAATTTTGAAGTAAATAATCGACAGCTTCAATTATTCCATAAATTTCTCCACCAGCAAGTTCATCAATATGTGGAAGTCCATACGAAACGAAAATATCCCCAGTGTAATAAACGTTGGCATTTTTAAAATACACAATCAAATCACCATCCGTATGGGCATTTTTTAGATGAATTAATTCAATTGTCTCATCTTGCTCGTGAAGAATGAATTTTTCTAAGAAGGTTATTGAGGGTTGAGCGTTTTCTGGATATGCTTCTTGCACCACATTGAAGAAAGTTGGCATCACCTGTTTCTGAGACATTCTAAATAAGGCGTTTTCCTGAGATATGATCGGAATTTTATCCATGCCGAATGCAAGATTTCCATTAGTGTGATTAAAATGATAGTGTGTATTGATTATAGCTTTGATCTCTTTATCAGTTAAAGACAATACCAATCCCTTAATTCGATCAACAAGCATTGACCATTGATCATCAACTAGTATGACACCATCATTACTAATAATTACACCAGTATTTCCTGCCATTCCATATGGCTGAATTATGTAAATATTCTCATTCACTTTTACTAATTCTTCTTTGATGTTTCCGATGGATTTTGAAACAGAGTCAATGAAAACAGTATTTTCAACGGTTTGAGAAAACGAAATGTTAGAAAATAGAATTAATGTCAATAATACTATGAGAAGTTTTTTCATGATTTTGTCTTTAATGTACCATAACGGTGAGTATATGCAAAGTAGGCGATTGCGAACATCAAACTTATCAAATCGTTACAATTTTAAAGCGGGCTAAAATCCTCGAATTTACTATTATTTCGCCTATTTTGTATATGCATTGTTGACAAAAGTTTTTATTTATCTATTTCAAATTTAAGTTTTATAATTTTCGGGAAATAAATTTCCTCATTGCTCATTAGCTTTTCAAAATCTCCACTATTAATATTATAAGTGATAATTATTCCATCAGACTTATATTCTGGATGTGCATTAGAGCTGTAAACAAATTCTTGATCATCATTAAATGGTGGAGTATAAAATATTACTGGTCTTGACCAAGGACCAAAAAGATTATCTGCAAGTCTGTATCCAATTGTAGCCTTCCCAAATCCCAAAGTCTGTATCTGAATATATTTTTTTAGTTTATTGCTGAAATGAACAGAAAATTCAGTTTGACTATTAAAGAATGAAGATAGCTTGGGCTCCTTAAAAACTTTGTTAGTCCATGTATTATTAACCCACCATTCTAAACTTTGCAGATTACCATTAATCAACTTAGTTTTATCCATTCGAAGTAAATAGGTCTCATGAGTGGCAGGTTCTTTTACTCCAAAAGCATACACATAGTTCTCGTCTTGTAAGACCGCTGAAGAACCAACAATTACACCAAAAGTATCTGAACCTTTGAAATAGTTTATTATCCATTTATCTGGATTATCAGAGGGGTTATCAATTATAGCAACATACCATCCAATGGCTTCAAAGCCGATTCCCGTATTTGTAGAAGTTTCCTCAAACAAGAAGATTACAAGTTTATCCTTCACTACTATCCCATGTCCAGTCCAAAACCAATTTTCTCCAGGCAGATTAAAAAAATCGTTAGGTTTTTGTCCGGTTCCATTATAATAATAAGTTAATTTAGAATCTAATGTATTTGAATCTTGTATAGCAATACTATTTCGAATCATCGTTTTACAATTGGCTCTTTTCCCTGTCCCATCCTGATCGATGAATGTATCACTGAAAAGCCATAGAATTTTACCTGAACTAAGTTCAACTGTGGCAGCACCATCTGCACCTCTCCAATAGTTATCTTTTTTGAAAATAGTATTGTCTATCTCTTTTACTGTTGTTTTCACTTCCTGTGCGAACAATAAACAAGGCAGCATAATAAACAGTATGAATATTATATGTTTCATGCTTTTATTATTTTTGCCAACGTTTGGCGGCTATCGCGTTGTCCCGATTCATTCGAAGATTTTTTTTATTAAATACTGCAAATTTACTGTATTTATGAAACTAATTTCTAAACGAATAATCGGGATGCGCTATA
>WOR8_10000528_pt1 | contig 70124 bp, 47 predicted proteins | sample DeeMarSeWOR38_10_FD_19890 | JGI IMG/M metagenome (IMG submission 19890)
TCCCCACTGCTGCCTCCCGTAGGAGTCTGGGCCGTATCTCAGTCCCAGTGTGGCTGATCATCCTCTCAGACCAGCTACCCATCGTCGCCTTGGTGAGCCATTACCTCACCAACTAGCTAATGGGACGCAGGTTTATCTCTATGCGATAGCAAAACCAGCCTTTAATCATTTCACCATGCGATATAATGACCATATCCGGTATTAGCCCTTCTTTCGAAGGGTTATCCCGGTCATAGAGGCAAATTACCTACGCGTTACTCACCCGTCCGCCAGTTTACTTTCCAAGCCGAAACCTGAATTTCTCCTTGACTTGCATGTGTTAAGCACGCCGCCAGCGTTCGTCCTGAGCCAGGATCAAACTCTCCGTTGTTCAAATATCATTAGGATATTATCATGGGTTTGTGGTTACTGTCCCTCCCTACTCACTAGAAACTTCTAGCATGCAGGAAGCTCGTTTTTTCAAAGACCTTAAACTACCTTTGTACGGCTAGGAAAATTAATAAAATATTCATAGTCAGTCAAGCATCAAAAAAATATTTTAATCCCAAATTCTGTACAAAGGGCAACAATTATATCACAATATTTTCCTTTTTCCAAGAAGATAATAATTTATTTTTTCAAGAGAGTTTTATGTTATCATCAAAAGGAGAATCTAATGAATCATATTAACCTACAAGCCTTTATTTTGAAAAAACATGTAATAAATTTTTAAACAAATAAAAATTTAAAGTTAATTAATATTGCACGCATTATTTCTAAAAATTACACCTCACACCGAAATTTATTAAATATGTGCTAATACTATCTTGTGAATAGGATTCATCCTCCTCAATTTTACTATGACTACTAGTGAGCGGATCTGAAAAATGATCGTTTACCCTATATATTGTTTATCTAAATTTTCAACCTATTGCGAAATGTAGTTAATCGTTTATTTTATGCATAAAGATTGATGATGGAAGTAATCCCTTTTATTATCAATCCAGTCCAATGGATTAATCTCGTCCTAGTCGCATATTGCGAAAATTTTATTGTTATTAAGGCGTTCAATAGCCTGTCTATTCCAATTTTCTTTACTCAATGTCTAAAGATATTCCAAAATAAAGAATATGAAGCATCTAGACTGAAAATTTATGTGTATCGTCTATTCGTCTAACTTGAAGACAAGTGAGAGGTTAAACAATCTTTAGTAGGCCTATTACTGAAAAAAATTTTTCTGAATATTACTTGCATACAACTATTAAAGCAGCTCAAAATTATTTTTAAAAATTATTCCCATTGAAGAAGAGGATTAGAAGCATGGAAAAAGAAATCAGCAAACACAAATGATATTAAACGATTAAAGCTGGCAAGTATTTTACTAATATCTTGGAAAATTCTATTCTCATTAATTTTCAAAATAGATATATTTTACAATATCTGACACGGTACGATAAATATATTTTAAAATAATTTTTCCAAATGATTGTAAAAAATCACTACCAGTTTGACTATTTTCTCTATATTGCATTTTCAATAGAGCTGAGAAGGATATATTTAAGGGACTTTTAGCTAAATAAAAACCGGATTAAAATAGTTACAATAATCAAGCTTGATTAGCTACGAAATTAAGATTATATTTTTGTAAACCAATAATCCCATTTTTAAGGAAGTGAATATCATGTTAGGATTTTCGATGAGAAATAATTTTACAAGTCGAGTTCAGAAGGTTATCAGATACTCTAAAGAAGAAGCTATGCGTCTTGGTCATGATTATATCGGAACTGAACATTTATTATTGGGGGTTTTAAAAGAAGGCGAAGGAATCGCAGTTAAAATTTTGAAAAATCTTAATATCGATTTAGAGAAACTTAAACAAAGACTGGAAGAAGCCTCGGGTCCGGCAGGTGGAATGATGACTTTGGGTAACCTACCGCTATCAAAGCGGGCAGAAAAGGTTTTAAAGATAACATATCTTGAAGCGAAAAACTTTAAATCTGATATTATCGGAACTGAACATCTTCTTCTCTCATTATTAAAAGAGAAAGAGGGATTAGCAGCACAGGTTATGCAGGATTTTAGCATAGATTATAATGTAGCATATAATGTCTTAAAAGAAATATTAGAAGGAAGACCATCAATGTCTTATAGTTCTCAACCCTCTCAGAAGATCAAAACCCCGGCATTAGACCATTTTGGAAGGGATTTAACTCAACTGGCAGTCCAGGGAAAATTGGATCCTATAATAGGAAGGGATCAAATAATTGAACGCGTTGCGCAAATCTTAAGTCGAAGAAAAAAAAATAATCCTGTTCTTATAGGCGAACCTGGAGTTGGAAAAACTGCCGTAGCTGAAGGCTTGGCTTTACGCATTATTAGTAAAAAAGTACCTCGTATTTTACACAATAAAAGAATTGTAGCACTAGACATGGGAAGCATTGTGGCCGGCACCAAGTACCGTGGTCAGTTCGAGGAACGGATGAAGGCAATAATGTCAGAACTTGAAAAGGCAGATAATATTATTCTATTTATTGATGAACTCCATACAATTGTCGGTGCCGGGGGTGCTTCGGGTTCGCTAGATGCCTCCAATATGTTCAAACCTGCATTAGCTCGTGGGGAGGTTCAATGCATAGGTGCCACTACTCTTGATGAGTATCGAATGTATATCGAAAAAGATGGCGCGCTAGAGCGAAGATTTCAAAAGGTTATGATCGAACCTACTTCGCCCGAGGAAACGCTCGAGATTCTTCGCTATATTAAATCAAAATACGAAGATCATCACAAGGTGTCCTATTCTGACGAATCCCTTGTATCCACCATTCGACTCTCGGAAAGATACATAACCGATAAGTTTTTCCCGGATAAGGCAATTGACGTACTTGATGAAACAGGTTCGAGAGTTCACATTTCTAGTATTGTTGTTCCCAAGGAGATTTTAGACTTGGAAAAGCGTATAGATAAAATTCGCGTCGAAAAAGAACAGTATGCAAAGCAACAAGATTTCGAGAGAGCTGCAAAATTGCGAGATGTTGAACGGCGTCTGCAGGAAGAATTGGTTTTCGAACGCAACAAATGGGAGCGTGAAGAAGAAAATCATATTGCCAATGTGAGCGAAGATGATATTGCAGAAGTGGTTTCGATGATGACTGGAATTCCCGTTCAAAGAGTTGCCAGTAGTGAGTCAGAAAAATTGCTCCATATGGAAGATCATATGAAAAAATTAGTAATTGGACAAGACAATGCGATTGAAACTATTACAAGAGCAATTCGCCGGACACGTGCCGGACTCAAGGATCCAAATAGACCTATTGGATCATTTATCTTTCTTGGACCTACAGGTGTTGGAAAAACACATCTGGCAAAAATGATTGCCGAATATTTATTCGAGAGAAAAGATTCACTCATTCGGATTGATATGTCAGAATATATGGAAAAGTTTTCTGTTTCACGGCTTGTGGGTTCCCCTCCAGGATATGTAGGCTATGAAGAAGGAGGTCAACTTACCGAAAAAGTAAGACGGCATCCATATGCAGTTATATTATTTGATGAAATTGAAAAGGCCCACCCCGATATTTTCAATATTTTATTGCAGGTTCTGGATGAAGGCCAGTTAACTGATAGTTTAGGCAGAAGAATAGATTTTCGCAATACTATTCTTATTTTAACAAGCAATATTGGTACAAGAGAAATTAAAAAGAGCCTTTCAATGGGTTTCACGGAAACCGCCGACGATAGCGATTATAAGGTAATGAAGGATAAAATCGAAGTTGAAATGAAACGGTTGTTTAACCCGGAATTTTTGAACAGGATTGATGACTTGATCTACTTCAGGAAATTGGAGAAAAAAGATATTCAAAAGATAGTGGATATTTTAGTTGACGAAATGGCTACCCGGCTACTCGAGCACAATATTACGCTCGAATTGACTGAAGGTGCAAAAGATTTTATCATTGTGAATGGATTTGATCCGATTTTGGGCGCTCGCCCATTAAAACGTGCCATACAGAAATTTATCGAAGACCCACTTGCCGATGAGATATTAAAAGGAACTTTTTCTGATGGTACGTTAATTAAAATAAAAATGAAGAACAAAAATGAGCTTGGTTTTACCGAGGCAAAGAAAAATATTGATATTAAGGAATAAGCTAATCAGGAAACAAGCCAAAACCCATTATGTATTAATAATACATAATGGGTTTTCTAGTTATTAATAAAAAAAGAAGCTTAATTGCACTATAAAAACAAAACCGTATTGAGCCCAATAGTGGAATTTCATCATTTGAACCCTTCAAATTAAAAAGACCATATTTAAACCGCTAAAAGTAATCCTTCTTCTTAAAAAAGTTTTTAAAAAAATTCTGACCGATACCCCAGTGTTTGTAACGGTGTCTGATGTAAAAAAATCCAGCCACCATTCCTCCCAAATGCGCAATGTGCGCAATACCATCATAGCTATACGCAGAGAGAAATTCAATCACTCCCAATATCAAAGCAAAATATTTGGCTTTAATAGGAATAAGAAAATACAATAAAATATGTTCGTCAGGATAAAAAAGAGCGTAGGCAGCTAATAACCCATAAATTGCTCCAGATGCGCCGATGGTAGGAATCGGCGACCCAAAGTTCCAAAGTAAATTTGCCACTCCTGCAGCTAATCCAGTTAAGAAATAATATCTCACAAACTCACGACTTCCCCAGGCACCTTCAAGCCGACTTCCAAACATCCACAGTATAAACATATTAAAGAAAATATGCCAAAAATCCCCGTGGAGAAACATATAGCTGACCAACTGCCAAATGAACAGATTTTCAACAACTAAGTAAGGAACTAATCCGAATATTCTTGGATTTATCACTTGCGGAATTAGAATTTGAGCCAAAAAAACAGCAACATTCGCAAAAATTAGATTCTTTACAGCAGGTGTAATTCTCATCCCAAAACCAACATTATAGTACATTAATACATTCCTTGATTATGTTTTTAATGATATTAATTTCAACCTTAAAGCCTATCATAAAATTCTATTATAAATACACTTTTATGTCTTAGAGGATTGATTGAATAGCTGTCAAAGTTTTAGATAAAATATACTGCCATTAATATGCTTTCGCAAAGATTACTCTTTGAGTACTGGGCTCGCCAGTGAATATACATTTCCCCTTTTCAGATTTCCATTCTAATGGAATAGACCGAATGGTTACATTGAGATCGTTTTTAATCTTCTCTTCAACATCTTGCTTTCCGTTCCAATGGCTGAGAGCAAATCCGCCGTGAATCTCAGGCTTCTCAAGATTTTTTGGGGTAAAAAAATCATAAAAATCATCTTTAGAGTCTAGTTTCATCATAAATTCGTCGCGAAATTTCAATGCGCGATCATAAAGAAACTTCTGAATAACCTCGAGTTCGTCGGTTACGCCATGAATGAATTCGGTTCTCGAAATAGTTTTCCTATTACGGTGTTCCATATCGCGACGGCTGAAACTGACTGTATCTGATTCAACTTCACGAGGACCAATTTCAATCCGGATCGGTACTCCCTTTTTAATCCAATCCCAAAATTTTTCTCCACCACGCATATCTCTGTCATCCACCTCTACGGAAATTGAATAGTTGTTATAAATCAATTTTTCCAACTCTGATGCAAGACTGTGGCAATATTCAAGGATCTGCCCTTTTGTTTCAGGTTGCTGTATTACAGGAAGAATAGCGACTTGAGAAGGGGCAAGTTTCGGCGGCAGAATTAACCCATCATCATCACTATGTGCCATAATTAGAGCGCCAATTAATCGTGTTGAAACACCCCAGGACGTTGTCCAGACATATTCCTCTTTTCCTTCTGAATTTAGATATTTGATATTAGATGCCCTTGAAAAACTCTGTCCAAGAAAATGAGAAGTACCGGATTGAAGCGCCTTGCGATCCTGCATCATAGCTTCGATAGAATAGGTGGCGACTGCACCGGGAAAACGCTCACTTTCGGTTTTCTCTCCTTTAATTACGGGCATTGCCATGTGTTTTTCGGCAAACTCTGCGTATATGTCGAGCATCTTAAAAGTTTCTCCCTGAGCTTCCTCTACCGTTGCATGGCATGTATGTCCCTCTTGCCAGAGAAATTCCGTAGTACGTAAAAATAATCGCGTTCGCATTTCCCACCTAACAACATTTGCCCATTGATTAATTAACAGGGGCAAATCGCGGTATGATTTTACCCATTTTGCAAACATCTCTCCAATTATTGTTTCGGAAGTAGGTCGAATTACCAAAGGTTCTTGAAGAGGTGCAGAAGGGATGAGTCCGTCTTCTTCGCTTTCTTCTAATCTATGATGAGTGACAACTGCGCACTCTTTAGCGAATCCTTCAACATGCCTGGCTTCCTTTTCAAGAAATCGTAGAGGAATAAACAAAGGGAAATAAGCATTCCTATGTCCGGTGGCCTTAAACATCCGATCGAGAATTTTTTGGATATTTTCCCAAATTCCATATCCCCACGGTTTGATTACCATACATCCACGCACAGGAGAGTTTTCAGCAAGATCAGCAGCTTTGATAACTTGTTGGTACCACTCAGCATAATCTTCAGATCTGGTTGGTGAAATCGCTCTCTTTTCCTGTTTTCCCATATATGGTCACTTATTCTGATTTTTCTATAAATACCATTTGTCTGAATCCGAAGACATTCATAATTCTCAAAATATAATGAAGTATGACAAAGAATCTTAGAATTTTTTCAATGAATTGTGCACCTGCAAATAAAAAAATATGTCCCTGAAGAGATAGCATGATTTCTTGACCACTCTTATTAACAGGCGAGTATTTTCGAAAGCATAATTTTAAGAGCTTTGTAAACGGGAACGGATTAATAAAATTAATTCGCAATATTGTTTTGATAATATGGAGGTTTCTTTTTTTAAGTAGAGAGTACGATCCTCTTAGAATAGCAGAATTCAATTGAATTAAATTTCTTATAATCTCAATACTATAACTTTTTTAGATTTAATCTCTATATTTAAAGGAAAATTTTAATTCTGGAAAATTCGAGCAAAATCGCAACATATCAATTCGGGTTCTATTTTACGATCATCATTTCGATTTATTAGAGGAAATAATTTCGGAGGATTTCCCTTAAATGACCAAACAAGTCGTGGTTTCCCTCACCCCTTCTAAATTTTGAATTTCTGCAAGTATTAGTTGGCTCAATTGTTTAATATTTTCAGCTTCGACATAGGCAATGCCATCATATGGACCAGTCACAGCATGAACCTGCTTTACATTTTCCAGCTTTCGAAGATAATTGATGACTTCATTTATTTTATTCGGATATATACCAATTAAAACGTAGGCACAAATTTCCATTCCATCCCCCTCTTTTTTAATAAAAGTTTAATTTCGTCTACTGTGTCTTCATAAGTTTATCCAAATTAGAAAATCTTCTTAATAAATCAAACATAAACGATGAAATTTTTTCATAGAATGATAGCTAAATCATTTAAAAGCTTATAAACAGTTCAAGTTGCGGTTTAAGAAAAGGCAAGTATATAACATGTGGAAAAACAAATGAAAAATCAAATTCAACGTTTTTTAAAAGCATTACTTCCGAATGCAAATGGTAGTAAATCTTTTAATTTTGACTCTACCATCAAACCATCTTCACCAAACATCATAACATTTATGTCAGGCGCATAATCCATCAGTAATTGTCTACAAGCTCCACATGGAGGGCAGGGTTTGTCTAAATCACTTAATATACAGATATTCTCAAATTCTCGAACACCATCCGATAACGCTTTAAAAAGCGCCACACGTTCTGCACATACCGTTAATCCATATGAACTGCTTTCAATATTTATCCCTGAGTACATTTTGCCATCGGACGAAAATAGGAGTGCAGCAACTTTAAAATTTGAGTGCTCCGCCAGTGCGCCCTTCTTAATTTTTCTCAATTTTGATAGAATTTTTTGTTCAGTTAGCATGTAATGGAGATTTTATTTCATGAAAGAGCTTTTAAATATAAAAAAAATCCCTCAAAATTTGAGGGATTTTTATGAAGATGTGTTATTTAGTGTTTTACTTTCTGTCTTCCTCTTCGAGTAGCTGTCTTAACTCCTCAAGTTCTTTCTCTGCCTGTTCCCTCTCCCGTCGTAACCTTCTCAATTCCTCTTCGATTGATTTTGCGCGTGACCGTTCCTTCACCATCGTTTCATAGAAATCTGCCCTCTTCTTTACATCAACTCCTTTCTCAGGTCGAATGGAAGCTTCTCTGAGAACGAAATTAAGGCCAACCCAGGCTTTCCACGAGTCATAATTTGGTATGGTACTCGACGGATCTCCTACACCTGCAGGTAGTCTTGTTGTGTTTTCATCGCCTGAGACCCGAATATCTGCACCCAGATCAAATTTGATACGGGGTTGAGGCTTAAATGTAACCGATGGAGTGAAATATACATAGTTTTCTCTACTGAATACAGCGGTATCCGGACGGGAAGTGAATGCGGCACCCCAGAATTCCAAATTCAGGTTAAACATTTCAGTTGGAAAAATAAATCCGGCAGCATATTGAAATTGGGTGGCAGAAACACTCGATTTGACCTCCACGGGAGGAGTTCCCGGTAGCTCATGAAGAACCCTGCCATTATCATTATGTAAATAGAAACCTAAATTCAAGTGCAAGTTGATACCTCTATCCGGGAAAAAAGAATCCGCATAGTAGGAAAACATACCCATAATTCCCACTTCAAAAGCACCACTAGCATAGGGTAAATAAGGATAGTTATGTGTCTCTCCCGTGGGGATGCGAGCATGGAGCATTACACCACCCATAGAATTATCACTTCCTAGTCTGAACGATCCTGCTTTCACACCCAAAAACAAATCATCAGGAATGTTATGCTCATTTGCGCGATGAGTATCCTGGTACATTCGAAGCATGGCAGTTGCATCAAAATGATTCGAAAATCCATATGACATAAGAAAGTCACCAGTCACATTCCAGTAATCCACAGCGCTACCGGGTAGTGAGCTTTGACCAAGAAAGTCAACTGCTTTTGTATAAAAACCCATGTTAGTCCGGAATCCTAACTCTCCTTGTTGTAATACCGCGGCAGGGTGAACATGTAACATTCCATTTGTTGTTTGAATACCGCGGATACCGCCTACAAGTGTAGCTGGCAGTATAAGAAGGGCGAAGAATAGCGGTAATATTCTTAACATAACAATCCTCCGGCAAATTTTAAGAATTCATCGAAAAATATTAAATCGGACAAAATTAAACAATATTGAAAAATAATTAATAATTAATTAATAATTTACTTGTTTAGGGATGCTGCTAATATAAACGCAGTAAAGATGACTGCAAAATCCCTGGCTATACCTACGACACTTTTAAAAATACTTCCGATACTTCCGGATACGATAATAACATCTCCCGGTTGAAGGGGAATCAATAAATCTTTATTCCCCGTTTTTATGAACTCAGCAATATTTACTGTAATTACTTCCTGGTTTTTTCTAATTATTCTCACATCATTTAATCTGGCGGTACCTAAAGGGCCACCGGCGGATGACAGTAAGTCAATAATTCCAAATGAGCTCGGTATACTATAAATTCCCGGTCTTTGAATATGTCCCCATAGATTAACAGATATTAATAATACATCATTACTACCCAAAATATACTGAGCAGGTCTATCCGAAAATTCAACTGGATATTGTGTTCTTGTTTCCTGAGAAATTAAGTTTTGTGTCTGAAATATGAAAAGGGCTATTGCTAATAAACAGAACGCATGCTTCATTACAACTCTCGTGATTTACGCTTCTTCGTATGTCATTCATCTTTTAACCCAATCCTGGTTTAAACTATCATCCAAAGAAAAATTGAGTCGCAGAACGATTTTCGTTAAGAACTTACGTTCACTCAATTTATGATGCAATTCGTCCCTGATTAGCAAAATAATCGTTTACAATACTAAGAAGTTTAGAAAAAAGATAACTAAGTTTAATTAAGTGAAATCAAAAAATTAATGCACTTTTTTTGTGCAAAAATTTATACGAAAACATAGAGCTTAGAGTAAATGGGCAAAATGAAAAATCTTATTGAACCTGAAATCCTAACCAGAAAGACTCAGAACCTTCATTATCATCAGCTCCGATTATATCAATACGCCATCTGTATCTTCCTGGTAAAAGGTTTCCCAATCCTAAGGAGGTAAAATTCCATTCCTGGTGTGGATTATAATCAATTCTATTTAGTTGATTCATATATTCATGTACAAAATTTCCGGCAATATCTCTTTCCAGCCTGAAAATAAACTCATCGGGTCCAAATGACGGAAAGTCCCAACTAAATACGCCGGTATAATTTGTATCACTTGGGGATGGCGAATTTAGAACCGCCATCTCCCCTAGTTTATAATTTACTTTGGTGGATCTTGGGCCTTCCTGATCTTCCGCATCCCTTGCGATTACATAATAATAATAACGAACGTTCTCCGCAACATTTTTGTCAATATAAGAGGTGTCTATTTCACCAAACTGTTTCACGACAGATGTTAACAATGGAAATGTTCCTACAGAATCTTGTGATCGATATATATCATAAACTGTTAAATCTTCATCATCCTCGCTGTGCCATTGTATATAAATAGAATTCTGGGTGAGCAATCCTGTAAATGCAATGGCATCGATGCCTCTTTCTATTACTGCATTTTCAGCAGATTTTTCAACCATTCGAACCTGTTCAGGTGCAGGATTATCGGATTCAACAGAATTGGTACAACTTAAACCAAAAAGAGCAATTATCAAAATTTTGGTCAAAAAATATTTATTATGTTCAAACATGATACAGTTAAAGTTGAATGAATGTACTAATTCGATGGTTTCCACCTAATTCATGGCTCATAAATGCATAATCGAATCTGAATAGCGATACCCAAATTCCTACGCCGGCGGTAAATTGAGCATCATCAAGACCAAATCGGATCGCCAGCCTTTTATTGTAAACATATTCTGCGCCTAAATGATGAGTGCCTACATATTTTTTCTTAAATTCATAAGCAAAAAATACCTGGCTATTTATTCCAGGTATGGGTTGAAAATAGGAAGTACCCAAATGCCAGTTGCTCTTGACTTTGTCAGCATGGCGGGTGTCTGTATCCCAAGTTATTTTGGTGTTAAAAATATCTTTCCATGCAAAACCAATGGCAAATTTACCTAAACGGCTGTCGTCGAAAAGGTCATCAATTCCAAACTTAATCATTGTGCCAAAATCAAATCCAACTCCGGAAGATTTCTTTTGAAAAAGGGACTGGCGAATTAGCTTAACGTTTAATCCTATAGGAATAGTTACAGGGAGAACAAAGTACTGCCAGCCAAAATCCAAATTAATCCGGTTCATTTTTGCAATATTTATTATGAAAGCATCATTATTAAACTGAGAAAATCCCAAAGCGTCATCCGTTAGTACTGTTCCTAGTCGTTTCAGTTCTTCCCAGCTTCCTCCCGCTTGAGAACTCTCCGCTATACGTTCTGCATAATTACTGCCATCATACAACTTGTTTGAATCATATGCAGGAATATCAGTGACAGCAAGCCTTACCCAATTCAATGAAATGGCTCCTGCTCCATATAAAGGGCGGGTAAAACCGATATGAAATTGTTTTTCAAGAGAATTAAATAATGATGCATACATACCAGCCAGTTCAGCACGCATTAAGGTGGATGAACCCGCGGGGTTCCAATAAAATGCGGTTCCATCATCAGCAACTGCAACAAATGAACTACCCATTGCTAAAGAACGCGCGCCGATACCGAGTTCAAGAAAGGCAGCTGCATCCTCTCCCTCCTGGCCAATAACCATGGATTGGTTCATGAGGAATAAAAGACCCGCCAAAATTATTTTTTTAGAAAATTGCTGGCTCATCTCAACTTTGCTACCTTTAAAATCTGTTCCTGCACTTGATCCTGATACTTTGCCCGAATTAGAGCAAAATAAACGCCATTTGCTACCGAAAATCCCCCACTATCTGTTCCATCCCAAATGAGTTCATTGTATCCCACATTTCGAGCTCCGAATCCTCGTGGATCATTAATGGTATTCTCATCATCGGTTATTCTTTTTATGAGTTTGCCGGAAACGGTATAAATTCGGATTTCAAATTCATCCAATACGTCGGGTGATACGAAATATGAAAAAATTGTCCTTTCGGAAAAAGGATTGGGAAAATTGCCGTAAATATGAACATTGAATTCCTCGTTCACTACCAAATCCCATGCCCTCTTAGTTACATTTCCATTTACATCCTTCAATTCCAGGGAAAGTTGATGTTCACCAGAAGTAAATTCCGGATAAATAGTAATTCCCAATATATTTTTTCGTTGAGTAGAATCGGGAACAAATACCTTTTCTTCCTCTGCAGGTTTACCGTCAAGATTTATTTGAATCTGATCCTTATTCAAATTGAGCCCGCTTTCGTCCTCGATAACAACATACATCACTGGTTTCGAAGAGATTTGCGCACGTTTTTGTATTGGTCTGCCATTGACTGTGAGCTCTATCCTTGGGGCAATGTTGTCCGAATTGAGAAATGGTGCGTAAAAAGATCCTTTGATAATGTCAGCTTTTATATTTTTTTTAATACTGTCTTTGAGTGATTCGACATACAGCCAAGGCTGAGATTCCGAAGATTTTTCATATAATTTAATGTTTTGATATGTAAAATTTTCCAAATATTCTGTGGCATTCCAGAGATCGAGCTCCAATTTGTATGGCCGCAATTTTTGAGCATCTCCATTTAAGATAGATACCTCTACTCCGTGATAAGTGGATGAACTTAGCAAATGTAATGGTGTTAGGGCCGGTTGATCTTCTGGTGACTTAAACTCTTTTATTAGCACTCGCACCGCGGTTGGTCTATCGACACTATTTGGTGGAAAGTAAATTTTATAGACTGAGTTGAAAGATATTGTATCATTTTGAGTACCCTCATATGTGGAACCTAATTCCGGCGTTACATTAAATATCGAGGGATTAACAATTGAACTATCCGTATTATTAGACCGATTAAAGTCCTGGATTTCATTTTGTGGATCGGCCTTCAAATAAATCATGAATTGATTTTTGGACAGTGGTAACGGAAAGTCAACTTTAACCAGAGCGCTATCTCCCGGTGAGGCACTTACAGACGAACTTGCAAAAGCATTATCATTTCTAAAGTTGAGATATCCATCAAAGAAATTCACACGCAAATTTTCTGCGACCGATCCACCATTATTTCCCAAAGCCAGTTGTAATTGAGTTTTTTCTTTTCCAATGAAGCTCAGGCTATTTTTATGAATGAAAACATCAGCTCGCCCTTCAACAATTTGAAAATTTAAATATCGAAATACACTTTTCTGTCCTTGAAGATTTTCCACATACACAGAAAAATACACCTTTTCTACAGAATTGGTAGGTGGAAATGGTATCACCGTTCTATAAATACCCGGGCTAATTTGCACGGTAGAAAGTGTATCTGAAAAGTTATTTTGTTTTAATAGGTAGATTCTTTTAATTCCTGTCGCGTCCTCCGCTCTCAACCTGACATGTACACTGTCGTCAGCATCCGGGATTGCCGGCTCTGTGGTAACCGAGTCAATAGTTGAGGCATTAACACCTATGGGTGCAATTCCACTACCATCCTGCACGTTATCGGTTAAATAGGCTCTTATTACGCCGGTCCCGTTGTTAAAGGTTTGCGGAATTGATATTGACAGATTCGAAGTAAAATCACTCACAAAAATAGGTAGTCTATTGATAATAGTATTTTCATTATCAGCTACCTCAATATATCCCTCAGCCGGAGCAAACGGGGAGCGAAGGGTAACATTGACCGTATCTCCCGCCTGGGGCAATCCTGAATCCAGCTCAACATTTAGATTATTTGGCGTTTTGGCGAGTTTAACATAAGGATCACCAATAAGATTGTATTGGTGTACCATATCATTGAAAAGAATACCATACCCGGGAGATACATACAATGTATCGTTTACGAAATACGATGACTTATTAATTAAATAGTTAATTTTGCCTAAACTGGTGATTTCTCCGATTGATAATGATTTTTCATAAGTGTATTGTCCGATTGCCCAAAGGATAGCAAAATCATTGTAAGCCCATCCTAGACCTGATGAAGCGACGACGCCTATTGCGCCCTTGTCAGGCGTTAACACAAATTTTTGCGCCAATCCAACGTTTCCCGGATTATCATAGGCGCCGGTAAAACAGGTCATGCTGGTAATAAACGGGTACATTCCTTTATTATTTAAACGGTCCACATCATTCAAATTCATTAACTTTACGTCGGCCCAAATTGCACCACCACCATGCCCTATGAAATTGATATGAAATAAACCGTCATCAAAATACTCAATTAAATCTGTGGTGCTTCCAAAATTCGGATCGGGCGTTTTACTTGTATCGCGAATAGTATTTAATCTAAATGAGGAGTGATTGTTGGGCAGCTGATTTTCTAACACTCTCGAATTCTGAGTCCGGAATAATGGGCGGTTCGGGTTGTTAAATTCATAGGTTCTTAAATCATTTCCACTGATATACAATGCCTGGTTTCTCCATTGCCCGACAGGTGCATTTTGTTCATATTCAATAATTTTCGAAACAACAATTAGTACATCGCTATTAGTGGTTACGGGAATCCGGCCAACAAATAAATCCGGTATAAGGTCATTTCCAGAAACTAGACTATAGGGATAATCCGTTGCAACAGCCCCGAATTCTTCACTCTGGTAAAAGAATGTAGGTACAAAATCGATAAATACCGGCGATTGGGATTTGTAATCAAAATTGGCATCTCCAAAAAATAGAACATATTTTAGCTTATTATTCTGATTCCAATTTAAATAAGCGTATTTCAGAAACCTTCTGATGGCCAGAGGTGATTTGATGCCATGGTTAAATTCATCATAAATATCCTGGACTTTTACCATTTCTACATCTAAGCCCTGGCTTCGCCGATAATCCAGTAATTGTTTTGCAGATTGGTAAAATCTGGGATGGGTAATGATAATGTAATCCGCCGAATTAGAAAAGTCCTTCAAAGCGTTGGTCGGTTTCTCCTCGTCGTAGGGTTGATCGATCTCTATTCTCAGAGGCTTTTTTTTCTGATTTGCTGTTAAAGCAATGTATTCAATATCCTCCGACAAAATATTATCCTGAAACGAGACCTGATAAATTCTTCGGTTACCGATTAACTCGAATTGGATATCAAAATTTACAATTTTACTGATACCCTTTTTATATATCTCTATATTTGAGTCTGTAAAACCGTCAATATCAAACTGATATAAATTGATATTTGGAAAATAGATAATTGATGGTCGACGAAATTCAATCTTATTTTGAAGAGCCTTGTATTTTCTATCGTAGGTTACATCGAACCAGTTGAGCAAAATATAATCAATCCCGGATTGGACAGGTGTTGGCATTTGTAACTCTAAGCTGTTTTGGCCATGTGCCAGGTCGGTGTTACGTATTGTCGAACCGGTCCGATTCGTAATACGAGAGGTATCTTGACGAAACCAAAAGGGATTTGATTTTCCAACCATTGTATTGTTTAACCAGGCAATTACATCGTGGGTGCCAAAAGATTTTCCAGACATCATTATACTAACAATGACCGGATTGAACGAAGAAGAATCCGGATAAATCAAATTGAACGGATAGATTTTTTTTCCAACAGATTTAATGCCTGAATCAAAAAACCAAAGATCCCGGGTATAGGATAATTGATCCATATTTGCGATGCCCAGGCGCTCGAAATGTTGATTCTCCTCGAAATGCATGGTTTCTCTAAAGAATGGGGAGGGATTATATTCGGTTGGATTCGTAGTTACCAGACTCCCATTTTCCTCCACTACCCGGAGTCCCGGAGAGCCCCCCCATTCCAGCCAGTAAACATTCTCATCCGAAAACGGATCGGCATAAACATCTGTATATCTATCAATAAGGGTTTTTTTGTTCATTTCTCCCCAGAATTCAATATAATCATCCGGATCAAATATTTCATCTTCATCACCCAACAAAAATATGGCGACTTCACGACCCTTGTTTGTCATTCGAAAAGATGAAGGTGCAATTTGTGAAATGTCAATTTCGGCATTTATTAGATCATTGCCGGTAATTTGATAAATGCCATCTTCACCAACTATGACGCGAAGACGATTTCCGTATTCTACCGAGTTTGGGTTCGATGGGGGCGACTGACTGGTATTTCTTTTTGGAGAAGCAAGATGGACCTGGTGTTTGTTAACAACTACTCTTTTTAATAGTTCAGTCTCACCAAAATTAACTGCTGTTGACGGTTGAAAGGTATTTTGAAATTTGATATTAATTTTGAATTTTTTAAGAAAAATGACGCCCGAGGGACTCACGCTAATGGGATAAACTCTTAAAGAGAGCATATTGTAGTCTCGGAAAAGTCCCATATCATTCATTTCATAAAAATTAACAGGATATTTCTGAGTAAATGCCCTTGGAGCATCTAAGGTGGAAATTTCAGTATTGGAATTATAATCGCCAAAAATGACTGGGAAAAAACCATCAAACGATTGCGACTCTTCGATGCTATAGGTTACAGTAATTTTACCTTCTGGAAGAGTAAGGGGCAGAGCTAACACCGGTATAATCGGCTTTCCGGTTTCATAATTAAAAGAAAGACCGGGTATACTAAAGGATTTTAAAGACGGTAATTCCGGATCGACATCATCAATGATAACTTCATTAAAATCAAAGTTGAGTGTTAAACCAGCGTTGGATTGCGATTCAATCAGATAATAAGAGTTTGGTTGCGAAAAACCCGTAGTAATGCATAGAACTAGTATAAAAAACCAGGTTTTGAAATTCATATTCTTAAGTAGCTTCCAAATTACCCAAATATTAAAATTCTCACAATGTCTCGACCTTATTGTCAAGTACTACGCGGAACAATGTTCAACAACCATTGTGGAGAATTGTTCTGAAAAATATTATTTTACTTAATTAAATATAGTATATTTGGGTCAAATTAAACCTGCTCACTCCAATTCAACAAATCTGATAAGCTTTTTTTCTTCTTTTTTTCTGTAGTAACCGCGAAAGCTTTTCTTAATCTATTCGAAAGGCTCTCTTCAGTTAAGCCACGAGTCAAGACACCGTCTTCTGCTAAGGAGATCATGCCCGTTTCCTCACTAACAACAAGTATCAGGGCATCCGTTTGCTCGGATAATCCAAGTGCCGCTCTGTGCCGCATTCCCAGAGTTGGATCCAGCTTTGGATTCTGGGTTAGGGGTAACTGACATTTTGCAGCCAAAATAACATTTCCCTGTATCACAACAGCGCCGTCATGGAGGGGAGCCCGCGGATTAAAGATTGACATCAACATTTGTCTGCTAACTTGAGCTTGAATTGATATACCCGTTTCAAGAATACTTTTTAAACCCGTATCTCTTAGTAAAACAATAAGAGCGCCAAAATTCTTTTGCGATAAATCCGTCGCCGAGCTTATAACCTCCTCAATGAACTGAGGCGTTTCAACCCTGACAATCTTCTGCAAAACCGGGTTTTGACCAATATGAAGAAGTAGTCTTCGAAACTCTGGCTGAAATATGATCACAAATGCAATAACCCATACCGTTTTTAAATTTGAAAAAATCCATGAACTGCTGCTCATGTTGAAAGAATCTGCAATCACGGAAAGCAGCAGAATTGTCAGCAAACCCGCCAGCATACGGGCAGCCATACTCCCGCGAATAAAAACATATATTTTATAAAATATATATGAAACTAAGGCGATGTCCAGGACATCAATAAAAGTAACCTTTAAAAAACCAATTTTGAATAGCATCTTTTTTGTCCAGGAAGAAGTTAAATTTCGGTTAATTTAATTAATTTCTTTAGTATAAAAATGATTATTTTAAATCACTTGCGGTCTTATAATTTTTTATGGCGTTGACCAGCTTAATCGCTTGTCGGGTTTCATCCACATCATGAACTCTTAATAGTCTAACACTATTCAGAATACTATAAATAGCTGTCACAATTGATCCATAAATTCTTTCATTTTCGGATTTTTTGAGGACGGAACCGATAAATGATTTTCGTGACGTCCCAACCATAATCGGGTGACCCAGTGAACCGAACTCTCGAATGCGGCGAAGAATCTCAAAATTATCATTATGACTTTTGCCAAAACCAATGCCGGGGTCCACAATTATCTCCTGGATACCATGATTATTCGCCAACTGGATTTGCTGAAATAAAAATTCATAAATTTCATCCATGAGATTTGAATAAAACGGTGAGTTTTGCATGGTCTGAGGTGTACCTTTTAAATGCATTACAATTACCGGACACTGATATTTAGCAATCACATCAACCATATTTTTATCGAAAGATAACCCACTAATGTCATTAATCATTTGGGCACCATTCTCAAGTGCACGCCGTGCTATTTCACTTTTATAGGTATCAACGGAAATGAGACAATCCTTTTCCCTTGATAACCGGCTGAGAACCCCGGAAATTCTTTTCCATTCTTCTTCTATGGATACGGGCGCAGAACCAGGCCTTGTAGATTCTCCTCCCAAATCGATAATGTCAGCACCCATTTCCAACATTTTTAGAGCTTGAACATAGGCGCTTTCATTATCAAAGAATCTGCCGCCATTGCTAAAAGAATCTGGAGTAATATTTAAGATTCCCATTATACGGGGGGATTCTATTTCCAGTTTTTTGCCCCGACGATCATAACACCAGTTGTTCCTGTCAAAATTATTAAACAAGTCGGAAAAAGCTTTTAACAATTTTGGGGACTCGGAATTCTCCACTTTTTCTATTTGCTGTAAGAACCAATCTCTTAAATGAAAGGGAAAATAAAGAATGAGAGTATATTTACCACTTTGAGACAATCCCGATAAAAGCTTAACTCCATCCGTGGTCTGAGCAATTTTTTCAAGTACTTTCTTATCACTCTCAAGAATATGTAGCCCTTTGAGCACATAAAACTGATCTAATAATTGAGGGAATAATTTTTCCCGGCCTTCAGGAAAAGAACTGTTTTCTTCAAAAAAATCCTTTTCATTCAGACCGATCAACCGTCTCCACATCCTAATCTACCTCAGAAGGGATGGAAATCTTCAATTTTTCCAGACATTCACGAATACCTTTCATTGCTTCGACTGCATAATAATCATCCTCACCTGTTTTGTGGGCAACACGGTAACGGAAGTATTCAAGCGCTTTGGTATAATTCGCATTTTCCATATTAATGGCACCCAAATAGAGGTAAGCATCAAGGTAATTATTTAACTCGATGGCCTTTTTTAAATGTTGTTCTGCTATCTTCAAATTTTTATCCATATAGTAGAGAACACCAAGATTATACTGAACCAAGGATTGGTTGGGCTCCAAAGAATCGGCCTTAATTAACGCTCTTACTGCTAAATCTTTCTGCAAGGTAGACCTGTAATATTCGGCGAGCAGGATCCATGCAGAAGAGGATGAAGCGTTAATCTCTATAAAATTATGAATCAACTGAGATGCTTTTTTTGATTGCGGGCTATTCACCGGCGCCTTCAGTAATAACTTCTCAACATATTTGATTAGCACAACCTCATAGATGGGACAGTAACTGATAATCCGATCGTAAATATCATAAACGTTGGAAAATCCCAGTTCTTTATAACGTGACGGATGCAGATGAGACAGGTTATTTAAAACGATAACATCAAACGGATTGTTTATGTAGGCATTTTTTAAAAAAATTTCAGCTTCTGCAAAATTTTGCTCATAAATATAGCTTTCGGCCATCAAAATGTTTAGAAAATGATCTTCAACATTATTTTCAATATTATTTTGAAAAATGAGTTTCAATTCTTGCCTAGCTTTTGCTAGTTCAATTTGCCAGGGCTCTTTCCTTAAATCATAAGGATTTGACTTTTTCGAATTTTTCCCCTCCATGCCCGAGAGTTTTATGGTATTATATTCGATCCATTTCTTTACATCCATATTGTTTGGCAGTCTTTGGAGAACCATTTCGAGTTTATTTTTACTAGATTGATACTTCCCAGCAAAAAATTCATTTATTGCCCTATAATACAAACTGTCTGAAATTGAAATGTTTTGAAAGTTGTTTTGTACAGGAAGATATCGACCGACCCATTCTATGATTTGTGATAAGGATTTTCCATATTCGTCCTCATGAAATTTAATATTGTATTCATCCACCATTTTATTTTCAGGCATCCGCTTATATAGCAGCTTCAAAGCGATCTGACTATTGCTCGAGGTGATTGTTCCCTCCACAAAATCATGCACAGGAAGCTTTTGAAAATAGAGATTAGTTTTTATTTGAGGCATAGAAGTGTTTGACAGAGAATTCCACCAGTATTGATAATAGTAATTAGTATTACTTTTATATGGCTTAATTCTTTTATGAATTTCAAAATTTAAGTAATCTGCAAGCCATTTAGATTTTTCATCATTTGGAAATACCTGAAAAGAATATCGCGAGAGTATTGCAGGCGGAGGATTCCTGTACCAGAGAAGAGCATAACCGAGAGAAATAATAAGAAAAAAAATGACAAACCATTTTCTAAAATGCCGTCCGGAAAAGAGCTCACTATTCCGGTAAAGGTAATATAAAACAAAAAAAAGTAAAAATATCAAGAACAGGTAAAAAGAAAATCCTCCCGGGATATTTCCGGAGAGAAATTTAAAAATATTTTTCATGAAGTTTCGGATGGGCGTAGCATTAATAATATTAAAAATATCTAAAAAAATACTCTAGAAATTTGGTCGGCGGATAATTCACCTCGAACGACACGTGTTACGGTTTTAGTAGCCGGTGTATGTGTTTTGCGCATTGAAACACACAATTGGGTAGCTTCAATCAAGACAAACACACCTTTTGGTTTTAGAGATTTCATAATTGCATTTGCAATTTGATTTGTAAGCCGCTCCTGGATTTGAAGCCTTTTTGAATACGTATCAACAATATCAACGAAGTTCGAAAATCCAGCAACCCGATTACGGGCAGGTAGATAGCCGATGTTGACTTTCCCAAAAAAAGGCAAAAAGTGATGCTCACAAAATGAAAAAAAGTCAATATTTTTTATAATAATTATTTCTTTATCTGAAACATCTTCCATAAACCCTGAATGAACCACCGGTTCATTTTCTGTTCCACTTAGGAGGTCAAAATACATTTCAGCCACTCTTCGCGGAGTTTCCCGAAGTCCCGGACGGTTTGGATCTTCACCAATTCCCTCTAAAATTTGTTCAATTCCTTTTGCAATCTTTTGTTTATTCATTTTGACAACCTAATTCCTTAAATGGAATTTTAATGATTAATAGAAGGGGAGGTTACTACTGCAAAAAAATAGTACTTTTGATTTTTAAGTATACTAAAACAGGTCGATTAGCTACATGTGTTAAATTAAGCTTTTTCTTTTTCCTGCTTCTCTTTTTTCTTTTCCTGCTGAGTCTTTATAACTTTTCCTTCCATTGTCTTTCCATCACCAGAGGGCCGAGGCGATTCTTTTTTTATGCTTTTTTTGTTGGTAACCTGTATTTCATCCGTTTTTGTTGGTTCTGCTTCTTTCCCGTCGTCTGATTTTATAGCGTCATATTTTCTGCCAGCAGGACTTTCCGATAATGGCTTTCCTGTTAATAGAAGATCGATTTCTTCTCCATCAAGAATTTCACGTTCCAACAATGCTTGGGCTAATGAATGCAATTTATCAATATTCTTTGAAAGTAGCTTTTCAGTTTTTCCTTCAGCTACAAGCACAGTATTCCTGATTTCCACATCAATCTCTTCAGCAGTTTTTTCGCTAAAATCTCTATGGGTGGCAATTTCCCTTCCTAAAAAGATTTCCTCTTCTTTTTTGCCAAAAGTTAGAGGACCCAACTTATCACTCATCCCCCACTCACAGATCATTTTCCGCGCTAATTCAGTTGCTCGCTCAATATCATTACCTGCTCCTGTTGTTAGTTGTTTGAAGACTAATTTTTCCGCCACTCTTCCACCCATTAAATGACAGAGAACCGCTTCACAGTATTTTTTTGAGTAGGTATGCCGTTCATCGATAGGTAAATAGGATGTGACACCCAATGCACGACCACGAGGAATAATTGTAACTTTATGCACCGGATCAGAGCCGGGAATGAGTTTTGCTACCAGTACATGGCCGGCCTCGTGGTAAGCAGTTGATTTCTTCTCTTCCTCGCTGATGATAAGGCTTCGTCGCTCCATACCCATCATTACCTTATCCTTGGCCGTCTCAAAGTCCTCCATTGTTACCTTATTTCTATTAATTCTCGCTGCGAAGAGGGCTGCCTCGTTGACAAGATTAGCCAGTTCCGCCCCTGCTAATCCAGGCGTTCCCTTAGCGATAACTGCCAGATCAACATCCGGAGCAAGAGGAATATTTTTAGTGTGGACTTTTAAAATTCCCTCTCTTCCCCGAACATCCGGTCTATCGACAACGATTTGGCGATCAAACCTACCTGGACGCAATAATGCTGAATCCAATACATCCGGCCGATTCGTCGCAGCAATAATTATAACCCCTTCGGCAGTATCAAATCCATCCATTTCTACCAACAGGGCATTCAGAGTTTGTTCCCGTTCATCATGGCCGCCGCCTAATCCGGCCCCTCGCTGGCGACCCACTGCGTCAATCTCATCAATAAAAATAATACAGGGAGCATTTTTTCTACCCTGTTCGAACAAATCTCTTACACGACTGGCTCCAACACCCACAAACATTTCCACAAAATCAGCCCCACTCATTGAGAAAAATGGTACGCCAGCTTCGCCTGCCACTGCTCTTGCTAGAAGTGTTTTTCCAGTACCCGGAGGACCAAGTAAAAGACCACCCTTGGGTATTTTTCCTCCCAACCTGACAAACTTTTGAGGACTTTTTAAAAACTCTATAATTTCTTTCAGTTCTTCCTTCGCCTCGTCACATCCGGCAACATCACTAAATGTTACCTTAGTTTCATTCTCCATCAGCAGCTTAGCCCTGCTTTTACCGAAGGAAAATATATTCCTGCCAGCACCGCCGCCCTGCATTCTACGGGCCAGAAAAATCCAGAATCCAATTAATAGGAGCCATGGTAGAAAATTTCCAAGTATGAGCAGCCACTCACTGGAAACCTGTACAAACTCAATTTCAATACCTTTTTCCTCCCAGATCGAAACCATTTTCTCGTCGACGAAGGGGAGCACTGTTTTGAATTTATCAAAAGTAAATTCCTTACCTTCCGGAGACCGATAATTCACCGGTTCTTTTAAATAACCGATAAATTCGTTTTCCTTAACAACTACCTCACCTTTTCTAATAATTTCCTTTTCTAAATATTGCAGGTAATCAGAGTACGGAATATTAACTTCCTTGCTTTTTCCAACCGGAAAGATTGTGGAAAAAAATATGATCCCGAGAATGATAATTACCCAGAATATGATGGACCGGGAACCTTTTTTCCACTGAAAATCATCGTTGTTTTTGTTGGGACCTCCCCCGGGGGGACGCTTTCCTTTTGGCAAATTGCTTTTGTTCTGATTCATCTTTTATGTACACCAAATTATTTTATATTAAATTCTTATCCGCTAGTTGATATATGGCTCTCAAATTTCTTTTTTTCTGCTTATAATCAAGGCCATATCCAATCACAAACTTATTTTCAATTTCAAATCCAATATAGTCTATTGTTAGATCGACTTTCGCAACACCTTTCTTTACCAATAGTGATACAAATTTTAACGATGCTGGTTTCATTTTTTTAATTCTGCGAGTCAGATAGTGTATCGACAAACCAGAATCCACAATATCTTCAATCACTATTACATGCCTGTCATATAAATCGGCACTGAAGTCTTTAATCATTGTAATTTCACCAGAAGATACTCTCGCATCCCCATAACTGGATATTTTGATAAAATCAACTTCAGAATCTATACGAAGAGTTCGAAAAAGGTCCGCCATAAATAGGTATGCGCCATTAAGCACTCCGACAAGAATAGGTAATTTGCCTTCATAATCAAGAGAAATTTCATCTGCTATTTCTTTAATACGATTCTGAATTTGCTCCTCTGAAATCAAAACATTAAATGTTAAATCATCAATCTTAACTTTATCCGGATTCATCAATATTTTTTACTTCTATTTTTAAAACTTTCTTTGATGTGTTTGTTACTCTGAAATCATTTGAAACTCGGATTCCCGGGATGGCAACTATTTTATCTTCTTTCTCCAATAACAGGGTACTCTTCTTATTTAGATAATCAAGTCTTAAATCAGTAAGGAAATCACTCACAAGCCGATTTTTTTTCATTCCGAAAGGCTTGAATCTATCTCCTGCCTTCCAGGTGCGTAATATAACAGGAAAATTTGATTTTTCACCATCAACAAATTCAATTAAAGGATTATTCGTAAATTTTACTTCTTCCTTATTGACGATTGTAAACTTTCCCTGCATTTTTTATCACTCGAAGCACAGTTAATGACTCAGGATTTCTACATTGAAAAGTGATGTTATCGCGATGTTCTCTAACGACAACCTCGGGGATTATTCTATAATATTTCCCCTCCCGATGTTCGTTTAACCAATTATTAAAATCCCGAAATTTATTAAAACTTAGAACAACCTTCTTCGCACTCAGCTGGGAACTGATGTACTCAAGTAATTTAATTTGTATCCCGGAAAAATAGTTTTGGTAATCACGTTTATCAAGTTTAATTATTTTTTGGACATCATCAACGAATAATTTTGAAAGTATATGATCCAAAATTTTTTTACTATAATCTTCCCATTCCTGAAAAATCAAGCTCAAATTCAGAAATTGATTTAAGTTTAATCGATTAAATTCATTTGAAACAAAGGGAATTAGCTTATGCCGGATGCGGTTTCTTTTGAATCGCAAGTCTAAATTCGAATTATCGTGCCGATATGCAACGCCCTTTTCTTTAATATATTCTTCAATTTCTTTGCGCGAAGCAAAAAGAAGGGGACGAATAATCCCCCTTTTTTTCAACCGTATACCGGACAGACCGTGAAAGCCCGTACCTTCTATAATCCTCATTAATATAGTTTCAGCCTGATCATTCAAATTGTGACCGGTGGCAATTAAATCATATTTTCCAGATTTTAAATACTCTCGAAATATTTTTTCTCTTAATAAATGTCCGGCTTCTTCTATGGAATATTTATTCTTTCTGGCAAATTCTCTGGTATTCACGCTATGGCGAAAAAACATTAGACCTCCAGCTTTGCAATACTGTCGGATGAATTTTTCATCTGCCTCTGCATCCTCCCCTCTTAATTTATGATTAATATGAACCACTGCATATTCGATCTGCAGGTAACCCTGACTCTCATCTATTAATGATAACAAGGCCATAGAGTCAATGCCTCCAGAGACAGCGACTAATACATGTTGTCCGGAGGTAATTAGTTTATGAGATTTTATGAACTGAAGAAATGCCCATTTAAGAGATTTTCCCATGACTCGGGTAGGTAAAAATGTAGTAGCGGCGCAGGGACTCGAACCCCGGACCCGCGGATTATGATTCCGCTGCTCTGACCAACTGAGCTACGCCGCCAGCCTAAAAAAAATTGTCCCGACTAATCGGGACTTTATTAGTAGCGGGGGCAGGAATAAGAAAATATAACAAATACACCATCCCATGTCAATACATATCACAAGATTTCAGGCTGAGCTGCGATCTTCAATTATTTCATAAATTTTTCTCATCAAATAATCAATATCATTAATTCGTATTTTAATCCCAATAACGTATAGACTTAATCCCCTTTCAAAAAACCAAGATAAATATTTTGAAAGTTTAACCGAGTCTTTTTCCGTGGTAAGCAAACGTTGGGCACCACTGGTTTTTGCTTTCTCAATAATAAATTGAATATCTTTTTCCTGATAGCCATAATGATCCGGATAGGCTTTTTTATAGATAATTCGAATTCCTTCTTCCTCGATCATCCTGAAAAAAGATTTAGGGCCCGCAATGCCACAAAAAGCAGCTACTTTTTTCCCTACAAGGTCTGCAGGATTAATTATCCTGTTATTTTTACAATCATAGATTCTACTAACTAAAATGTTGGCAGTAAGAACCGGAATTTTATACTTCATTTGAAGGTGAGATTTTAGCTGAGCTGATTCTAGGCTTTCATCCGAATATTTTGTCAGGATCAGAATGTCTGCTCTTTTTAGCGAAGATTTGGAATCTCGCAAATTGCTGTATGGAAACAAATAAGGATGATTTTGCCAACATGATGTATCAATCAAACATATATCCAAATCCCTATGTAATTTTCGATGCTGAAAGCCGTCGTCCAAAATAAAGAAATCCACATTGTCCTTTTGAAGAATGTTTCTAGCGGCAGAGAAACGATTTTTATCAATTCCTAAAAATCCATTTTTCAAATGTCTTATGATTAAGGAAGGTTCGTCACCAATCAAGGCCGGCATCTCCAAATCTTCATTTTTGTCTTTATCGTTCAGAATAACTTGACCAATTGCTTTTCGCTTATATCCTCTGCTCAGTACACCTATCCTATATCCTGATTTCTGCAATTCCTTGATAATCTCAATTGTAATTGGTGTTTTCCCAGTTCCACCCATTTGAATATTCCCAACACTTATTACTGGGTTTGGAAGTCGGCGGCTTTTAAAGATATTCAAATCATACAAGATATTTCTTAATCTCACTATGAGGAGATGGATTATTCCAAAGGGAAGGAAAAGCCAAAAAAGTGTTTTTAGCTTCGCAGCCATCGTTCAGCCGTTTTATCTAAATTGTTTAAGATATTCTCCAACCCTTCTGAAAATCTTTTAATTTCGGAATCGTTTATGTTGTTGGGAATCTTGTATGGTTCAGTATATACGACAATGCACCGGGAGAATGGCAAAACTAGTAAAAATTTATCCCAGCTTTTCAGTCGTTTACTACGGGAAACAGCCACACTTAGTGGAAGGATCGATTTCCCGGTTAAAGATGCTAATTTGATGACCCCAAACTTGGTTTTTCTTCGAGGGCCACGAGGTCCGTCAGGGGTAATAGCGATACTATGTTCACCTTCCTTCAGTATATCCTGCAATTTGAGTAAGGCTTCACTACCTCCGCGGGTGCTGGATCCCCTTACCGTTCGAAATCCGAATGAATGTAAGATCCGGGCAATAATTTCTCCATCATAGTGTTGACTTACCAGCACGTGGATTTTTTTCTTTCTATTTGTAAATAAGGGCACCATCATATTTTCATGCCAGAGCGTATATATCATATTTTCACCCGATGCTTGTTTTGCATCGGAAAAAGAGGTTCCAATTTCCTTGACGCGCAGCGTTGAAAAATAAAGTTTTAGTATAGGTCCGGATAGTAGAGATATAGCTGAAAGTAAGAATCTTTGTTTGACCTTTTTAAACATTATTTGTTATGTTCATTTAACCTGACTAACGATTCAAATAGATAAAGCACTCAGTTTGCATTAATTTACTTCAGTTCAAAATGATTTTAACAACTTATACATATTCCGGATAGTGATTTTCACAACCTGCAAATATATTATTTGCCAATTTGATTCATGAAACTTTTTCATCTAAATTGTACTATTTGCTCAGCTTATTAAAGAAACTAAAATCTAGTTAACATTTTTAATAAAAAGGAAACTCAAATTAAATTAGTATAGATTATTGATTAAAGTGAAAAATATAATTTGGAAGCAACTTCTATAATTTAATCCACGTTATTCTACATCAAATAAACTAATTTAAAATTAGGAGCAAAATTGATGTCTAAACTGCTTTTTACATTTCTTACAATTGCTATTTTTCTTTTTGTGTCCTGCGGCGCTAGCAAGCAGGAATCAAATCAAAATACCGCAAAAAATGATTCCACCGCAAGCAATAAAGACACAACAGCAAACAAAGGTGAGAAAAATTCCGGCAATAAAGACAAAAATAATAAGGTTGAGTTGATACCGGTAGAGGTCACAACCATTAATAAGGGCAGTATCTCCTCCTATCTGTTGTTAAGCTCAAATCTTGAAACAGAAAAGATGGCTGATGTTTATTCCCGTGTCCAGGGATTGGTGCAAAAAATTCATCATGAGGAAGGGGATTATGTTCGGAAAGACCAAATTCTAATGGAACTTGAGGCCGATGAGCACAAATTAACCGAAGAAAGAGCGCACGTAAATTATCTGCAGCAAAAAAGTGCTTTTGAGCGCGCTCAAGAAATGCATACGAGAGAACTTCTCAGTCCACAGGAATTTGAGCAAGTGAAGTTTAGCACAGAGGGAGCTAAAATTGAGTGGGATCAGGCAAAATTAAATTTGAGCTATACAAATATCAAATCGCCGATTAATGGTGTGATTGGTGAAAGGCTTATTCGATTAGGCGATCGCATTCAGCCGACAGATAAACTGTTTAGCGTCATAAATACCGAAGAGATGATAGCCATCGTATATATTCCCGAAAAAGAACTTGAGACAATAAATCGAAATCAAAAAGCGGTCATCTTCTCAGACAATGTTCAAGGTCAGAGCTTCTCGGGATGGGTAAAGAGAGTGAGTCCTGCGGTAGACCCTCAAAGTGGTACATTTAAAGTTACAGTAGGTGTTAAAAATGTGGAAAATATTTTAAGACCGGGAATGTTTGTAAATGTACGAATTGTTACCGCCACGCATGATAACGCAATTTTGATCCCGAAAACTGCTATCGTTTATGAGAATGAAGCGATGAATGTGTATGTTGTTCGGGACAGCGTTGCGCGTCGAGTGGAGTTGCGGCCAGGTTTTCAAGATTATCGGAGCGTTGAATCTTTATCGGGGGTTGAAGAGGGTGAAAAAATAATAGTGGTGGGTCAAGCCGGACTTAAAGATAGTACCAAGGTAAAAATAATAGCAGAACGAGAAAATAGACTTCGAGAAAGTTCCTAAAATTTTATTCCGGTCGGACAGGTATGAATAAAAAAAGACGGAATTAAATCGAACTCAATCACGAAATTTAGAATAAAAAATAAAAAACTGCCTGCATTTTGTTGAGAACTGAATGTCTTCTGAAAAGCAATCAAAAATCAAGCATGTGAAATCCCAGGTTGGGGATTTTTACAAATTCACAACAACACGTCCTGTCGCAATTTTGATGGTTGTGATTGGTATCCTTGTATTTGGGTGGATATCCTACGAACAACTGCCTCTTAATCTAATGCCGGAAATTACATATCCCTCTTTAACTGTACGTACCGAATATCCGGGAACTGCACCGGAAGAAATTGAAACCACCATCACCCGCCCGGTAGAACAAGGCCTGGGAGTGGTCAACAATCTCGTTAGCATCAGCTCTATTTCCAAAGCCGATCAGTCGGATGTGAAACTTGAATTTACCTGGGACACGGACATGGACCAGGCAACGGCGGATGTTCGAGAGAAGCTTGATCAGGTGTTTTTACCGGAAGAAGCAAAGCGCCCTCTCATATTAAGATACGATCCAACGCTTGAGCCCATTCTGCGTCTTGGATTTTATGGCGACCGGTCTCTCTTCTATCTTCGATATCTGGCTGAGGAAGAACTGAAACGGATATTTGAAACCATTGAAGGTGTTGCTGCGGTGAAGGTGAAAGGTGGATTGGAAGAAGAAATTCGGGTTGAATTGAATGAGCAGCAATTAACCTTAATCGGAATTAACATTCAGCAAATCAAAAACAGACTTGCGCAGGAAAATATAAATTTAGCTGGCGGAAATCTAAAAGAAGGACAAACGGAATATCTTGTCAGAACTTTAAATGAGTTTAAATCTGTCCAAGAAATAGCTGAAGTGGTGGTAGGCAACTGGAATGGCAAAGAAATCAAAATCCGTGATATTGGGATGGTTCACCGAACTAACAAAGACCGGGAAATCATTACCAGAATAAACGGCAAAGAAAGCGTAGAAATAGAAATTTATAAGGAAGCAGATGCCAATGTTGTATCGGTTGCAAACCGGGTAAAAGATCGCATATTCGGAACAGCAGAACAACAGGCTTTTGTTCGTGAACTCGAAAAACAAAAAAAGAGAAAAGTCGAGAAGAAAGAAGATAAAGAAAAAGAAAAAACTGCACAGGGTGGCGGACCTGGCAGGCGAGGCGAGGAATTACGCACTAGAATGATGACCAATTTTATTGCTTATCATTTACCGGAAGGCACAAAAATCGACCTGCTTTCAGATCGTTCCGTCTTCATTGAAAATTCCGTAAATGAGGTCAAAAATACCGCCATTCTGGGAGGTATCCTTGCTGTAATCGTACTTTTCGTTTTTCTGAGAAACCTTACCATTACTCTGATTATAGGTATATCCATCCCAATTTCCATCATTTCAACATTTGCTCCAATGAAAATATTCCATGTTTCACTGAATATCATGTCACTTGGGGGATTGGCACTGGGAATAGGAATGCTTGTAGACAATTCAATTGTAGTGCTGGAAAGTATCTCACGCTGTCGGGAGGAGGGTGACGGCCTGATTGATGCAACCATAAGAGGGGTAGGAGAAGTTGGTAGTGCTGTTTTTGCTTCCACACTTACAACAGTGGCGGTATTTTTCCCGATCGTTTTTGTTGAGGGTGTTGCAGGACAGATTTTTGGCGACATGGCGTTAACAGTCGTTTTCTCTCTGCTTGCATCCCTCGCTGTGGCCTTGTTTCTTATCCCAATGCTATCTTCACGTCAAACTTCACAATTTACTGCTGGAATCAATTTAGGTGGAGCAGAAAAAACGCATATTTTTAATTACGAAACGCAGGATGAGATTGATGCCCTGATCGTGACGCAAACCAATCAAAGCTATTTTCAAAAATTTATTTCTGGTATAAAATCAATTTTGATAACAAACATTTTAATCATTTGGAAGATTATCAAAACCACAAGCGGACTCTTTGTATTTATTCTTAAGTTTGTTTATTTGCCCCTTATTTTAATTCTATCTCCTATTTTTGGCCTGCTACGTATCAGCAGAATCATCAAATTAAAAATTACCGAAAAAACAACTCAATTCTCTCAAAATCCTGACTTTTGGAGGGTGAAATATATTAAAGACATATGGGAAACGTTTCTAATTATTAACTCTTTTCCTGATCTTATTACGAAAATGAGAGAGGTGAAAAACAGCTTCAAGAATAGTAATTGGAAAGGAAAGGTTGTCAAAATCCTGAAATTTCCATTTGCCTTTATTTTTTTACTCTTTAAATATTTCTTCCAGGCACTGCTTGAACTAGGTTTTCGATTCTGGCACTTTTTCTTGGTGAGCTTTGCTATTTTAATAAAAGGTATCTTTTTACAAGCAAAACTAATTTTTTCTCTGCCCAGTAAAGTAGTATTTGCAATCTTTACTTGGTTGTACAATAGGATTGAATCATTCTACCCAAGAGTATTAAACTACTCTCTCAATAATCGTGGCGCGACAGTCATTTCCATGATCCTATTGTTTTTGTTTAGCATTTATATTATTGCGCCAAGATTAGGGAGTGAACTTATCCCTGAGGTGCATCAGGGCGAATTTAATATTGAACTCACCTTTCCAGTTGGTACCCCGGTCGAATCAACAGATTTCCGGTCACTCGAGATTCAAGAATCTATTAGTAAGGAAGATGGGGTCAGGATGATAGCGGCAGTTTCGGGTACAGATAAAACCGCTAATCAGAGTAGTGAGGAAGGTGAACACACCGCAAAATTGACCGTTACCATGGAAAGGGCGAGTAGCGTTGTGCGTGAGGAAGAAAAATTAATCAATCAAATCCGTTCTGAGATGGGCAATTTTTCCGGCGTGCAATGGAAGATTTCACGTCCGGTCCTTTTCAGCTTTAGAACGCCAATTGAATTGGAATTACAGGGATATAATCTCCAGACCCTGCAAAACCTCTCCCGAAGTGTCGAAGAGCAAATGCAGGATATTCCTGGTTTGTACGATGTAAAATCAAGTGTACAGAGAGGTAATCCCGAGGTACAAATTATCTATAATCGTCCCTTAATTGCGAGATATGGATTGAACGTTTCTGATATTGCCACAATCGTTCGCAATAAAATTCGCGGAGATGTTGCCACTGAATTTAAAGAACAAGATCGCAAAATTGATATCCTCGTCCGATTGAGAGAAAGCGATAAAGAAAGTATCGATGATCTAAGACGGCTGATTATTAATCCTGGTTCACCAAAACCAATTCGACTTGAAGCAGTTGCCCAGATTCGAATCAATGAAGGACCGGCAGAAATTCGCAGAGTGGAACAACAGCGGACCGGTTTAATTACCGCTAATATAGGTGGCAGGGATCTGAAAAGCGTGAGCGAAGATATTTATAATCGTTTGCGAAATATGGACATTCCCCAAGATTTTACATACCAGTTGACAGGACAGAATAAGGAAATGGAAACTTCTTTAAACAGTTTGAACTTGGCCTTAGCGCTGGCAATTTTTCTTGTCTATATCGTAATGGCATCCCAATTTGAATCCTTGATTCACCCTTTTATCATCATCTTTACTATTCCTTTGGCATTAATTGGGGTATTTTTATTTCTCTTTATTCTGAATATTCCAATCAGCATTGTGGTTTTTCTCGGAATGATCATGCTGGCAGGAATAGTAGTGAACAATGCAATTGTGCTGGTGGACTATATTAACCATTTGCGGGAGCGGGGTCTTGCGAAAATCGAAGCAATTATGGAAGCGGGTAAAGTTCGCTTGCGTCCGATTATTATGACTACAACCACAACTGTTCTGGGTCTTCTGCCCATGGCTCTCGGCTTGGGTGATGGTGCAGAAATCCGGACTCCCATGGCAATTACTGTTATTGTGGGATTAATTTCTTCAACGGTTCTTACTCTGATTGTGATACCAACCGTATATGCAATAGTTGATAGGAAAAAGTGATACGTGAAAAGGCAAAGGAAAAGAAGAGAAGAATGCTAAGATTAAATCATAAAAAACTGGATGTCTGGAAAAACAGTATAAGTTTGGTGGTTGAGATTTACAAATTGACTGGAACTTTTCCGAAATCAGAGCCTTATGGACTTACTAATCAATTAAGGGGAGCAGCAGTCTCAATCCCTTCAAGCGTTGCAGAAGGAGCTTCTCGTAGCTCGGAAAAGGAACGTAAACGATTCTACGAAGTTGCAAGATCCTCACTCGCAGAGATCGACACTCAATTGGAAATTTCAGTGCGATTGAATCACTGCTCTCAAGAAAATTAAGATGTCATAACTGAAAAGATGAATTATGTTTTAGCCACGCTATCAAATATGACCAAATAGGAAGTTAAGAGAGAAATGTTTAAAAGTATTTTGGAAACGTCTCTCATTTCCCGTTTCAAATTTCACTTTGGAGTATTTTATGGTTCGTGTTAAAGAAAGTTTATTCCCGCATTTTGCCTTAAACCGCCCTATCACAGTTGTAACTACTCTCCTGGCATTAATTGTTGTGGGCTATATTGCATTCACACAAATATCCATCGAACTTTTCCCGGCCGGTTTTACGCCTCCATTTTTAGGTGTTTGGACTCCTTATACCAATTCCAATCCCCAGGAAGTGGAAGAGCAGATTGCCAAACCTATCGAAGAACAAGTACGAACCATCAACAACGTGAGACGGGTATACACCAGTAGCAGTGGAAATGGGTGCTGGACTTTTATTGAATTCGCTCAAGGAACTGACATGGATGTGGCTTACGCTCAACTCCGTGACAGAATGGACAGAGTTAGATCCGAAATACCGGAGGAAATTGATAGAATTTACATGAGAAAGTGGAGTGATGATGATGATCCTATCTTATGGGTTGCCATGGCCGAGACTGTTCCTCATGAGGATCCCTACTTACTTGCCGAATTACATATTCAAAAGCCACTCGAACGAATTGATGGCGTAGCAAAAGTTGAAATTTGGGGAGCACATGAAAAATCAATCTTAATTGAAATTAACCAGGACCTGGTAAAGAGCTATAAAATAAATCTATATGAGGTTATTCAATCGCTTCGTAAAGATAATTTTGCAATGTCCAGCGGATGGGTCACCGAAGGTGGGAGAAAAATATTCGTCCGTTCAATCGGAAAATTTACCTCTCTAGAACAAATTCAGAACTTACCGATAAAAGGACCAAACATTCGTCTGAAAGACGTGGCCGAAGTAAAATACGATGTCCCCGAAAGAAGATGGCGACACAAAATAGATGGCAAAAATGGCATTACGATTGGGATTTTTAAAGAATCGACGGCCAATACCGTGGAACTCTGTGAGAAGGTTGAACAGGTTCTTACCGAAAACATGAAAATTGACCCAAACTTGGCGGGTTTCAAAATGGAAATCCTTTTCAACCAGGGGGATTTTATCCGCGAATCAATCGACAACTTACTCAATACCGGTTTGTGGGGTGGATTATTTGCATTCATGGTTCTCTATTTTTTCCTCAGGCGTTTCCGGATGACTACGATTGTCACAATTGCTATTCCATTCTCAGTATTAATTTCCTTAACTGTAATCTACTTCATAGGCTGGAGTCTCAACATCATTATTATGATGGGACTAATGATCTCAATAGGAATGGTCGTGGACAATTCAATTGTGGTGTTGGAAAATATTTATCGAAAACGAGGTCAGGGATTAGATCGACGCCAATCCTCACTGTGGGGAACAAGCGAAGTTGCTCTGGCCATAACTCTTGCAACCCTTACTACGGTGGTAGTATTCCTTCCATTAATGCTCATGAATGACGAGATCGGCTTTCGGTTTTATATGCTTCGTATCGGCCTGCCGGTCATTTTTGCACTTTTGGCCTCACTTATGGTCGCCATGATTTTTATACCACTAACTGCAACCGTTATCAGCAGTAAACGAGAGGTTAAAGAACCAAAAGTCATAAAGCGTGCCAATGAAATATATCAGAAAATTCTGAATTGGTCCATCTCCCACCGGGTCGAGATGCTGGTTATTTTACTGCTTGTTCTGGCATCGATGCAATTTGCTGCCAGTAAAGTTAAATCTACCGAAGGGATGGAGGGAAATATAAATGATGTCCGTTTAATATTCGATATGCCTGAAAATTATACCCTGGATGATGCTGCACGATTATTGAGCCAGGTTGAAGATAGTGTGCGAGCAAAAGAAGAAATTTACGGAGTGAAGACAATTAATGCCCGGCATAGCCATAATTGGGGTGTTATAAGGGTATTTTTGAAACCAGCAAAAAGACGCGACTGGTACGAAGTTCTTTATGATAACATAAGAAAGCAATTTGGCGTATTACCCGGTGGGGTCATGGAGAGAGAAGCTGTTGTTGAAGACATCAAAAAAAGATTACCACCGGCCCCGGGAGTGGAAATAAGAACCTCATGGCGGCAGGAGAGAGGTGGAGATGAATCCTCAATTTCTATGGTTCTATATGGTGATGATACAAATACCCTTGGATTACTGGCAAAAGAGGTAGAGAGAAGGTTAAGAAGTATTGATGAGATAATTAGTATTGAAACAGATCGTGAAAAAGGAAGTGATGAGATTCGGTTATCAATAAAACGCGAACAGGCTCAAAAATACGGAATAAATCCCCAAATAATTTCCGGAACAGTGCAATACGCTGTGCGGGGATTTCCGCTCCCCCGATATCAAACCGAGGAAAAAGAAATCGATGTACATATCCAGCTACGGAAAGAAGATCGTGAAAACCTTTCTCAACTAAAGAATCTCACCTTCTTCACAAGTGGTGGAAGGGAAATTCCATTAGATGCCGTGGCTGATTTTTACATTGAAAAGGGATTTGGAGAAATCCAGAGGGAGGATGGTAAAACGTTTCTTCAAATTAAAGCAAACACAACCAAGGATGATCTGGGTGGCATCTATAGAAAAGTGGACCAAGTGATGGATGGATTTCAAATGCCATATGGCTATACTTGGAGCAAGGGTCAACGATTCCGCCGGATGCAGGAGAGTGGTGATAGCCAAAAATTTGCTCTTATTTTGGCAGGAACTTTTGTCTTTCTGCTTATGGGTGTCTTATTCGAATCCTTTGTACTGCCACTTTCTGTAATTATGTCGATTCCCTTGGCATTTGTGGGAGCATTTTGGATACTTTTGCTAAGTGGCACGCCTCTTGATTTGATGAGTCAAATCGGATTCGTTATACTGGTTGGCATTGTGGTGAATAATGCCATTGTTCTGATTGATCTGATCAACCGGCTTAGACTTGAAGGATACGACCGTCATGATGCCATTATAGAAGCTGGAAAACATAGATTTCGTCCTATCCTTATGACCGCCTTTACAACAATTGGAGGATTGCTCCCTATGGCAGTGGGAAATGCTCAGATGATTGGTATTCCATATGCTCCAATGGGGCGAACGATTATTGGAGGCCTCTTGACATCTACGCTGCTCACGCTAATTGCAGTACCCTGGGCATATGTTTTATTTGATGATATGAGGGAGTATTTCAAGAAAATTACTGCTCTCTATCTGTTCAAAACAAGAGCACCAAGGCCGGAGATCAGTCAAGCGGAATAAGCAGAATAATCCGCATGGTAAATGGAGACAGCAATAAAATCTGTTTAAACAAAAAAGGCTCTCAAATGAGAGCCTTTTTATAATTCCATGGAATTTTTCTTTTTTAGTACATTCCGCCACCCATTCCGCCACCAGGAGGCATCGGGGGAGTTTTCTCTTCTTCTGGAATTTCGGATACAACTGCTTCTGTCATAAGTAGTAATCCTGCTACGGAGCTGGCATTTTCAAGCGCAGTCCGGGCAACTTTTGTAGGATCGATGATTCCAGCCTTGATCATATCATCTTCAAATTTTTCAGTTGCAGCATTAAATCCAAAATTGCCTTTTTCTTCTTTAACTTTTTGTACAATAACCGAACCTTCGAGTCCCGCATTGTTTATGATTTGTCGAATGGGCTCTTCTAAAGCACGCTTTAAAATGCTTATTCCAATTTGTCGATCACCCTCGTATTTTAGATTCTCAAGGGTGGGCAGACTTCGAATAAAGGCAACACCGCCACCAGCAACAATCCCTTCCTCAACGGCAGCCCGGGTTGCGTGTAAAGCGTCTTCTACGCGTGCCTTCTTTTCCTTCATCTCAACTTCGGTGGCAGCACCAATTTTGATTACAGCAACACCGCCCGCTAGTTTTGCAAGTCGTTCCTGCAACTTTTCGCGATCATAGTCAGAAGTGGTATTTTCAATCTGCTTCCGAATTTGACCGATTCGTCCCTGGATATCTTCTTTTTTACCAGAACCTTCAACGATGGTAGTATTGTCCTTATCAATTACAATACGTTTCGCTGAACCCATATCGCTCAATACGGCATTCTCCAATTTGAATCCGGCTTCTTCACTGATTACACGACCACCTGTTAACACAGCAATGTCTTCCAGCATAGCTTTACGGCGATCGCCAAAACCGGGTGCTTTTACCGCACAAACTTTTAAGGTACCACGCAATTTATTAACGACTAGTGTAGCAAGTGCTTCACCCTCTATATCCTCTGCAATAATAAGCAATGGTTTTCCGGTTTGAGCAACTTTCTCAAGCACGGGAAGCAAGTCCTTCATTGCTGAGATTTTTTTATCGTGAATTAAAATCATGGCATCTTCAATCACTGCTTCCATCGACTCTGCATCTGTCACAAAATAGGGAGACAAATAACCGCGATCGAACTGCATACCTTCAACCACATCAAGACTTGTTTCTGTTGATTTTGCCTCTTCTACGGTAATAACACCGTCTTTACCAACCTTTTCCATTGCATCAGAAATCAACTGGCCGATGGTGTCGTCATTATTTGCTGAAATTGAGCCAACCTGAGCAATTTCTTTTTTATCTTCAATAGGTCTGCTGAGTTTTCTCAATTCTTCAACAACTACTTTTACAGCGTCATCTATTCCGCGTTTAATTTCTGTAGGATTGGCACCCGAAGTTACATTCTTCAGTCCTTCCTTGAAAATGGATTGAGCCAGGACAGTAGCAGTCGTTGTTCCATCACCGGCATCATCACTCGTTTTGGATGCGACTTCCTTGACCATCTGGGCACCCATATTTTGAATGGGATCCTTTAATTCGACTTCTTTGGCAACTGTTACGCCATCTTTTGTGACGGTTGGAGCGCCAAATTTTTTCTCAATTACCACGTTACGGCCCTTAGGGCCGAGAGTTACTTTTACAGATTCGGCAAGTTGATCCACACCTTTTTTTAGCAAGGCACGTGCATCAGACCCGTAATCAATCGATTTTGCCATTTTAAATGTCCTCCATATTAATTTATTTTTTTACTCGATAATTGCTAAAATATCACTTTCCCTCATGATGAGTAAATCATCTCCGTCAACCTTGACCTCAGTACCAGAGTATTTTCCATAAAGCACCACATCACCCACCTTTACTTCCATTTTTACTCTTTCACCACGGTCATCAACTTTTCCGGGACCTGCTGCAATAATTTTGCCTCGTTGGGGTTTTTCTTTCGCAGTATCAGGTAAAATAATACCGCCGGGTGACTTATCCTCTTCCTCGAGAGGTTTGGCAATAACACGGTCAGCCAATGGTTTTAGTTTCATTTCTACCTCCAATTTTTATGTTATTATTTAATTGATTTTTAATAACTTATATATCTCTTTTAGCAGTCTTACTTTTTGAGTGCTAATAATATAATCTTTTTAAAGCATCAGTCAAGAAAAAAATGAAATCCCGATCTAAAAAAATATGTAGACTCAACCATAACTTAAAGAATGGATTTAAAACGATAAAAAGCCTCACTGTACTTAGATTATTTATTATCAAAAAAGCGCAACACCATGAGGCTGAAAAACCAGGAAAATAAAAACTTTACTTCATCGCTTTTATTTTTTAAATAGATGAGTTTTATTAATAAATGCCAAATGATGTCAAATTCTGTAAAGACATCTTTCAAAAATGAAGAAAAAATGATCTCGTCATTTGTAAATTGAGGTTCATGTTACTTTTTATCTTATGACTGGCAGAACCTGGAAAAAACTCACTCACTCAAACCTTTCTCTTATAAAAAACAAACTGATGGGCTCAGGTGCCCAACCCATCCCAATAAAGAATTTTCATGAGTTGTGGCGATTGCAGATTGCTGACTCAACTTTAACGGCCTACAAAAGCGGAACATTGTATTCCACTCCTTCACAGAGAAATGATTCAGCAGTTGAGGAAGCATTGCAGATTATAGATAATTTAACCGGAACAGGTTATGTTCAATCCACCAAGAATTTTTTGATTGGCCTGGATGAGACCGGAAAGGGTGAAATTGCTGGTCCAATTGTTTTAACAGGAGTAATTTTTCCATCTAATTTGTTTGATAAAATCGTCTCTCTAATCGGGCCGGCTGATACTAAAAAACAGCATGAGCTACACTACTGGAAATTATTGGCAAAAAAGTTGATTCATCTGTCTGAAATTGGTTTTTCATATCAGGTTGAATACCTTTCACCTATTCTTTGCGACAGGTACAACACCAATCGATTATTCGATTTGTTTTATCATAAACTCATTATTCCCCTTATAAAAAGATACCCTGGTCAAAATTTCCGCATTGTTCTTGATGATTACGGGACCGGCAGGTATCTCCGAGAGTTATTTCACAACCTCACAAAGCAAGGAAATGAAGCTGTTATCATCTCTCAGTCTGAAGATAAATTTATCGAAACTAAAGCGGCATCCCTCTTATCCAAATACATCCGTGAACACATACTCTATAAAATAAACACCTATAAGGATTACAACATTCAGGGATTATCAATTGGTAATGGAAATCTTGGTAATCAGCAAACTTTAAAATGGTTGAAATTATGGTTTCGCGAAAACAAAACCTGGCCTTGGTTCATAAAGAAATCATTTAAGCCAATCCTGGAAATGGAAGGTAAAAAAACAAGAATTAAGAAGGAATTTCCTGAAATAAATGAGGAGTTAATATCTGATAAGTTTTTACATGCATTCAAGTTAGGAGAAGCAAGCATTCAATCTCTTTGGTTTTATTGTCCGGATTGCCAGAAGATAATGAATTCTGTTTATTACAATATTAGAGAATTTAGATGCCCAAACTGTAAATCTCCAGTCAAAGTGATCTCATTCCTCTTAAGATATTTCTGCAATTCTATTGTACTAGCACCAGATGTGATCGAAAAAAGAATTTTAAGTCAGGATTTAACAAATAATCAATTTTTCGAAAACTTTCAAATTATCAAGGATAAAACATTATTTGAAAAAATGAGTAAATCGTCAGAAACTATAGAATTAATAAATATAAGAGAATATAATGAGATGCACAGAATAAAACTGCTATCTCTCTGTCCCCAAGTAGATAATGATCAGGCATCTAAACGACTTAAAACTGAATATAAATCAATCTCTTTAGCACTACAATATAATAGTATCCTTTTAACTTCTGAAAAAAAATTGTATGAAGCGGCCACTTCAGAAAAAGTTTTTACTATTTATTGCATCGCAAATTGATTTTTAATTTTATTTTAAAATTGGCGTCCAAATCTTAATTTTTAAGAATGAATTTATTTGGCTGTTAATTATTATTGAATTCGTAAGAATAGGATTAGGTATGAAAGCACTAATAACAAGTGGCGGAAGGGGAACACGATTAAGACCCATTACTCACACCCAGAATAAACATTTGATTCCGATCGCAAATAAACCCATCTTGCACTATGCAATTGAATCTGTTTTGGAGGCAGGCATAACAGATATTGGAATTTTGGTTAATGCTGATAATACTGCAGTTCAGGATGCTATCGGGAGCGGAGATAAATGGGGAGTTAAAATCACCTACATTCCCCAGGATTCACCTTTGGGCTTAGCACACGTTGTGAAAATTTCAGAGGATTTTATCAAAGAAGACCCATTTATTTTCTATTTAGGTGACAATATGGTTGTTGGAGGTGTGAAAAGATTTATTGATAAATTTAACCTGGATAACTGCAATTGCCACCTTACATTAGCAAGAGTAAAAGAACCTTCAAGATTTGGCGTACCAGAAATTCAGGGCCACCGCATAATCAGTATCAAAGAAAAACCTAAAGTGCCAAAAAGTGAATATGCAGTAGCTGGAATATATATTTACGATTCAACCATTTTTGAGGCAGTAAATTCAATCAAACCAAGTGCTCGTGGTGAACTTGAAATTTCCGATGCACATCAATATTTGCTGAATAAGGGTTATCAGGTAACCTACTCAGAAATTACCGGATGGTGGAAAGACACAGGTAAACCATATGATTTACTAGAGGCAAATCGCCTGATATTGGAAAATATGAAGGAATCAATCCAAGGCAAGATTGATAAAAATTCAACCCTGTCCGGAAAGGTCTCCCTCGCAGAAGGCGCAAAAATCATCAATAGCAATGTCCGCGGACCGGCAATAATTGGAGAGAATACAATCATCGAGAATAGCTATATTGGACCTTACACTGCGATAAATGACCACTGCAACATCCAAGAGAGTGAAATCGAATTTAGCATCATAATGGACCACTGTAAAATCACAAACGTTGGAATCCGTATTGAAAGCAGTATCTTAGGAAGCGAGGTCGAATTAACAAAAGCGAGAGCAAAACCCAAAACACATAGGTTTATCATTGGGGCGCAAAGCTATCTTGAGATTGTCTGAACTCTATATTTAAAAAATGAGGCAAAGATGAAAAATTTAACAGTTGAAAAGAAAGAAAATATCGCTTTGATTACTATAAATAGACCTGAAAAACTGAACGCATTGAATACGGAAACTGTTTCAGAGTTGGAATCATGCTTTAAGGGACTACATGAAGATCGGGAAATGAGGGTTATTATTTTAACCGGTGCAGGGGATAAAGCATTTGCGGCAGGTGCTGATATCAAAGAAATCAAAAATCTTACTCCACAAACTGGAAAAGAATTTGCAGCAAGAGGATCTGCTGTATTCAGATACATCGAAAAGATGAACAAGCCGGTCATAGCAGCAATTAACGGTTTTGCCCTTGGGGGAGGTTGTGAATTAGCAATGGCCTGCCACATCAGGATTGCTGCTAAGACAGCAAAATTTGGTCAACCGGAAATAAATTTAGGCATCATACCAGGCTACGGAGGAACACAACGGCTTCCAAAACTTATTGGCAAAACCAATGCATTATATTTACTGTTAACCGGGGAAATGATCTCTGCAGAACGCGCATATTCCTTAGGTCTAGTTACCGAGGTAACAGAGCCAGAAATGCTTGTCCACCGCACGCTTGAAATTGCAGCCTTAATTTCGGAAAAAGCTCCCGTTGCAATCGGGCATATTATTGATGCTGTAGAAACAGGTACAAATGCTGATATTGAAAATGGATTGGCGGTCGAGGCAAATCTTTTTGGAAAGGCATGTAACACAGAAGATATGCGGGAGGGTACCTCAGCATTCCTAGAAAAAAGAAAACCTTTATTTCGAGGGAGATAGCACCAAATAGTGCCTGCTGACTTAGCGAGTATCAACAATATTTTTATATTTGTGATATGGCGACCAAAAAGCTGGATTGTTTAATAAATGTTCTATTACGATTTATTAGGAAAGAAATTTAAATTTAATCCTTTGAGCTATTTTCATGGCGAATCCATCAATAATTATTCGCATCGATGATCGACTCATACACGGCCAAATACTCGTGGGGTGGTGCGCACATTATCCCATAAAAAGAATTATAGTTTGCGATAATCAAATCGCACAAAACGAGTGGGAAAGAGAGTTACTTCTAATGTCAGTTCCTTCGGGAATAAAGGTTGACATATTTACCACAAAGGAGACCCATGAATTCTTAGGAATAACTCACAAAGAGAAGGGGATAGTAATGCTATTGGTAAGTTCCCCTCAACAGATAAAGGAATTAATTGGAACAGGAATTCCAGTTAAAAAGATTAATGTCGGTGGAATTCACTATCGAGAAGGCCGAAAACAATACCTGCTCTATCTATTTCTGGACTCGGAAGAAGTAAAAATATTCAGAAATCTCATTCATATGGGTTATCAATTCATATGTCAGGATTTGCCAACAAATTCTAAATATGATTTAGAAAGAATATTAGACGGGAAAAAATGATGAACATTGAAAGCAAAACTCTGGAGATATCTTCACAAGGATTTAATGATATCATTGATATTACATCAGAATTACGAGAAATGCTTAGTGAATCCGGTTTTGAGGAGGGGCAATTATTCGTATTTGTTCCAGGATCGACTGCTGCACTAACAACGGTAGAGTTTGAGCCCGGATTGGAAAAGGATTTAAAAGAATTTTTCGAAGAATGGATTCCCATGAATAGGCGTTATCACCATAATGAAACCTGGCACGATGGAAATGGCTATGCACACGTTAGGGCTTCCATGTTAAAGCCCTCTCTTAATATTCCGTTTAAAGATAACCGATTATCCCTGGGCACTTGGCAGCAAGTTGTTTTTATCGACTTTGATAATCGTCGTCGCCACCGGAACTTGGTTATTCAAATTATGGGGATTAAAAGACAACTTTTTGAATGACCTCTTTTGAGGCTTAAGCCATAGCTGTTTTTTTATTCAAAAATTCTTTTCTGAACTTTTCTGCATGCCCATTGGTAAACCAATCCACCACAACATCTTTTAGTGAAACTGGCTCTTTTTGAGTATTAATCAAATTTTCATAATACTGACGAATAGCATCTACTTGAGATTCAAAATAACCGTAATCTTTTTGCATGAAAAAACCTCCGATGGCTTTTTTTTGACCACAATACGTTAAGAAGATGATATCGATTTCGGGGAAATATTTTGACGTTCTTTACACTCAGCCAACCATAAAGCAATAGCTTCAGAAAATGAAATATTCCGTTGTAGCTCTTTGATCTTTTGTTCACGGAATTTTAATATTTTTTCCATTTGTGTCTTAGTTGCCCTCATCTTGTTTTCCCCTTTCGTGTTTGGTTAAATGCAAGATTAATACCAAATTACCTAAGCAATCTTTTTATATAAAAAAATAGCATGTTATTTACTGTTATTATTTAACATAAGTATATTAGACTTTTAAATTCTATGGTTGGGAAAGTGTCGAAAATTAATACAACTTTAATTCTCGTTGTCTGAATTGAAGACACCAGTTATATGTTATAATATTTTCCAGTATTTCGAATGAACATTCTGTTCATCGCATAAAGAATGTTTCTGAAAGGAACTAATCGTGGATTGTACTTCCTTATTCTTAAACTAAATCGGGCAACAAGGACGATTTTCAGGAATTCGTATTTCCAGAATTATCACCCCTAGGATCTTTGTAGACTTATGAAAATGGTATCCGAGTTAAATTCGTTAAGATGTTAAATAGAATGAGGGAATCACTAATGAAGGCTGTGTTTAACCTCGATTCCTAGATTTGAGTTTAAAACCAAAAGCTTTCTGAATAATTTGTGGAATTGGAATAGGACGGCCCTCTAAATTCGTAAACACCCAAAGAACGTCTGCAAGAGCCACCTGACGGCTGTCAAATTCGCGGATTATTTCCTGTCGAAAAGTACCACTGGTATTTCGATAATCTTTTAACCAAGTCTTAATCTTAAGAATTTCACCCATACTCGCAGGATATTTATATTCTATATCAACTCTCTTAATAATCACCATATAACCTGAGCTTCTCAAAAGCGCGAGAGTAATTCCTTTCTTTTCCAATGCCTCCATCCTGGCATATTCAAGATAGTTGAGATACGTAGCATTATTAACGTGACCATAGGAGTCACATTCAAAGGTTCTAACTTTATGATATGATTCAAATATTTCTTTTGACATGGAGGAAATCTCCCCTTACAATTCACTTTGTTAATTTCAATATTAAAAATTCTTTTAAATAGAAATAAGCGCAACTGTCGATGATGGTTTGTACCCTGATTCCAGATAAATAGTAGCTAGTACCGAATTTTAAGTTTAAAGATAGTAGTTGATACAGCAACTATTCAACTGCTATGTAAAAACTTTTTACGGATGAGTTAAATTTCGTTTGGCGCCCTACGCAAAATTTAGAGATTTTTATTGTGGTACGCCTTTTGCCTCCAACAGATAAAACAAATCATGGAGCACTGATGAGATTAATTTTATTAATTTGCTTTTCATTTTTCACTGTTCAGTGTGGCATAGCCAACAATTACTACATTGATGATGTTTCATCAAACGGTAACGGGTCTCTCTCTAGTCCATTTGACAATTTCAGTTCGGCTTTTAATGCTGCTTACCCTGGCGATACAATTTTTGTTTTGCCGGGAACTTACAATTTAACAAAAGAAATAGAAACACAAAGGAGTGGAACCGCAACCGAAAGAATCGTATTGAAAGCTTTCGATGAGCGGCAAAAACCATTAATCACAAGAACGGATCGAATGATAAAGGTGAACCATGAATATGTTACTGTTGATGGATTCGAATTTGACGGACAATTCGGAGATAGTGAGCTATTCAACATTACCAGTACCGGGGATTATTGTGAGGTTAAAAATTGTACGTTGAAAAACGGCACAAGCGATGGATTGGAGGTTAGCGATGCGGATAATGTTCTGCTGGAGAATCTTGAAATTCACCACATGCTAGCAGGCAGCTATTCCAACCAAGAAGATGCCCATGGAATTGTTGCCACCGGGGAGCAAAATCTTACTATTCGAGGATGCAATATATATTATGTTTCCGGTGATTGTTTTCAAACGGATCCAAACAGGGATATGCCGCTATGGGATAATGTACTCATTGAAAATTGTAAGTTATGGACTGGCCCACTACCGGAAGATGCAGCAGGTTTTTATGCGGGAGAGGTACCCGGTGAAAATGCTATTGATACAAAAATCAATGGCAATTTGGTGAGTTCGGGGTATCGCCCAAAAATTACTATTCGAAACGTGGAGGCTTATGGATTTGTACCGGGATTTATTAATAATCGGGCAGCATTTAATATAAAAGAACAAGTGGATTGTCGAATGGATAAGATTCTTGTTTACAATAGTGAGGTGGCATTCAGGCTGAGAGGGCCGGGAAGCAGAGGAGGCGCACATGTAACAATTTCGAACTGTATTGCCTACGACAATGTGAAAATTTTCAGGACCGAGGATGATATTGAACTATTGCACATTTACAACGGAACATTCGACAAAACTGAAGACGATGATTACTTTCAGAATGTTTCCGGTGGTTATGTTCAATCCGGTTTTGAATTGTTGAATTGCTTATTTATGGGGTTAAAACCATCAGATGCGAATCATTCTTCCAACATGTCTGCAGATAACTCATTTTTTGTTGATGCACCCAATCGCAATTACCATTTAAATCCGAATAGCCCCGCAATCAACAATGGTATTGATATTGCAGTGGTAACAACCGATTTTGATAACATTTCCCGTGTGGCTGGGAACTATGATATCGGGGCCTATGAATATGATACTTCAACCAAGATACAAGGCGAGCTTAATCCCAAAATAAGAGAGTTCAAATTATTTAACAATTATCCCAATCCATTTAATCCAAGTACAAACATTTCATTTAATATTGTACATGCCTCCTTGGTCACACTTGAAATCTACAATCTTTTGGGCCAAAAAATTAAAACAGTCTTAACAAAAAGACTTGAGAGAGGCGATTATACATATCGATGGGACGGGAAAAACGACCTGGGAAAAGATTTAGTAGGTGGCATGTATTTCTATAAAATGACAGCGGATAATTTTTCACAAACTAAAAAAATGGTCCTTATCAAATAATCTAACTGAAAGGAGAATTATTATTCAACCTAGTGTGGTTTATTAAATTTATTTTCTTCAATACACTTCTCGTAAAAACTCCCGCAAAACAAATACCGGGAGTTTTTTATTCTCATCCTTTTAACAGCTAATAATTTTCTCTTAAATACCTCCTTACCCCATCATCAAATTTTTTCTTTTTTTAATTCGTCTCTGGAATTTTAATTATTTATTGATTTAGTATTCCAGATTTCAGAACTTCATACGCCTTTTAACTTGTACCCATTTCAAGGCTAATAATATCGCAAATTAATTTACAAATATTACTCATTTGACCCATAGCTTACGAAGTTAACAGAAAATTTTTTCGCTGATACTTGGTTCCATGAATGTCGATTATATGTGCAGTTCATCAGAATTCTTGCAAATGAGAATAGAAGGGGTTGATTAATGAAAAAAATCCTGGTTTTAGGTGCCGGACAAAGTTCTCCCTACTTAATTTCCTACCTCCTGGATAACGCGAGAGAAAACAACTGGTTTGTTACCGTTGGAGATATCAATCTTCAACTTGCCAAACGGCGCGTTAACGGACATCCCAGAGGTAATGCAATTAAATTTGACATCAATGATGAGACCATGAGATCCACTCAAATCCGTAAGGCAGATTTGGTGGTTCACATGTTAGCACACAATTTTCAATATCTTGTTGCCCTGGATTGTATCCACTTTGGTACACATATGATATCTGCTTCATATCAGACCAATAAAATTCAGGAATTAGATACCGATGCAAACCGAAAAGATCTGATAATTCTTAATGAAATGGGGCTCGATCCGGGAATTGATCACATGACGGCAGTTTCATTAATTAGAAAGATAAAGAAACGAGGTGGAGTCGTGACCTCATTTCTATCCTACGGTAGTGGCTTACCTGCTCCGGACGCACGACAAAACCCTCTTCGATATTATCTTACCTGGAATCCCAGGAATGTAATAAGAGCTGGTGAAGATGGTGCCCAATATTTAGAAGATGGTCAGTTAAAAATTTTACCCTTCCACCAAATATTTCAACGCACCTGGATAGTGGAAGTAGATGGTATCGGAACCCTGGAGGCATATCCGAACAGGGATTCACTAGTTTATCCGGAACTCTTTGGGCTAAAAAAACTTCGTACAATGATTCGTGGCACCTTACGATACCCCGGTTGGAGTGAAACCTGGCATCAAATTGTTCGTCTCGGGCTTCCAAATGATTCACTAAATCTACCCAGTGTTAAAAATTTTACTTATCGTGAATTTATTGAAATGTTTTTACCGTTGAATTTATCAGGTATTAATCTGGAACAAAGAGTTGCCAATTTCTTGGGTATCAGCCCTACCGGCAGAATAATGGAAAATTTGAAATGGCTTGGCATTTTCTCCGACGAAAAAATAAAAGGCAATGCCCGAACTCCTGCAGGAATTATGATAAATTTACTTACTGATAAATTAAAATTTCCTCCCGGATCACGCGATATGGTTATTTTGAAACATGAGGTTGAAGCCTACTACCCAAAAGAAAAAAATCGCAGAGAAAGAATTTGCTCAACATTTATCGACTATGGTGAGAAAAATGGATTTACAGCCATGGCAAAAACAGTTGGGATGCCGACTGCAATCGCTGCCAAACTTATCCTTCAGGACCAACTTCCTATAACCGGCTGCCTTATTCCGACCCATCCGGCAATATACGCAAAGGTATTAAAAGAATTGGAAGCAGCGGGTTTGAAATTTAATGAAACAATTAAACGCCTAAGAAAACGAGAGAAAAACGATCACAAAATAATTATTTAAGAAAAGTAATTTACAAATACTCCTTTAAATAATCATATCGATCCAAAATCTTACCTCCATGAGCAATCATCGCTTTTCGAAACTCATGCGGTAATCTTAGGTTTTCTAATTCCGTATTGAAGTTTACGGCTGCTAATTGAGGTACAAACGCCAATAATGCACTCCCAAATTCCTCCGAAGATTCAACCGGTATCTCAGTAGGCAACTTATCCACTGCAAGAATGACAGGTCCGTTTCCTTCCCAACCATCGATTACCCTATCGGTGGTGGGTTCATATACATATACCGGATTTTCGGAATTGGTACATTTTACGGTCACTTCAACCGAACCGTAAGGATCACAAGTAATATCCCCAATTACCCGTAACCAGGGTTGTTCTGTCCTAGAATACATCAATTTTAAATAATCTTTTGTAATAATCCGAGGATAAACCGGCTCCCAATATATCCCATTCACAATCATATGCAGATAGGGAATATATTGCTCAAACTTACTCTGATAGTCTTCCGGGTAATTTCTAAATTCTTCCAAATCAAATTCCTGTATTTGTAACCCTCTGGGGATAGGCTCAAACATGTCCGGTTTGCTAAACTCAACTTTGTAAACACATCGATTGGAATAATTACCGCTGTTAAAAAAGTGCATCAACTGACTCGCTCCTATTGTTTGAACCGGCAATAAATCATATATCTTCTGGGCACTTTTTGAAACGTGACCATAACCGGTAAAACCACATATAAACGGAACCAGAGACTTGGGAAGGCCTTTCTCACTTATTTTTTCCCCGGCGTTCCGGATTGCAATCTTCGCTTTTTCCAATGAGGAATATTTGTTTGCCTGTTTAAGAGTTTTGAAAGGAGTATCAATCCCTTCCCATAACAGCCGCTGTCCCAATGTCCATAAAGAATCAATCATCCCTGCATAACCAGCATAATTACCAAAATACATGATTCTTCTGCCAGTTTCATCCCTCACCAGTTCGTAATCAAGGAGAGTATTTCCCAATTCCAACATTTTGCTTAGCATTGGCATATTATATTGTTGAGCCTTGAATGTGTGAGAAAAAATGCAGTAGGCTTTATCTGGAATAATGTCTGGGATGGGTACTTCCTTGACACCAAAAATTATATTGCAATCGGATAAATCCGTCGATATTTCTGCACCGACTTTTTTATATTCAATATTCTTAAAAATTCTCTCCTGGCTAGGTTTCACGATTACTCTAATTCCGTCCTTCTCGATCAGTTCTTTTACGTGTGTCGGTGTTAAGGGCACCCTCTGTTCAGTCAGGTCTTTACTTTCGCGACGTATCCCGATACAATTCTTCATTATTTACCTCCATTTTAAAAAAATTTTGCGGCCTTTTAGAACAAGCCGAATTTGACAGAGATGTCCTGTTTTAAATGTAAAAAATTAAACTTATTCTACAAAAAGTAAAAAAACTTCCACCTCCATCGAATTCAATACGGATAAAAAACTTGCTTTAATTATTAAAAATCTTCAACTTTCAAATCTGTAAACCAACCGTATAACCAGATGTTTTTAGATTATATTAAAATTCAAGTGAAAGCAGGGCAGGGAGGGAGCGGGTGTTGCAGCTTTCGGCGTGAAAAATTCGTCCCAAAAGGCGGACCAGATGGAGGTGACGGCGGAAGAGGAGGTAGTATCCTTTTAAAAACCGACCCTCATATTCGAACGCTCATCGACTTCAAATATCACTCATCTTACCATGCACCCAGGGGGCAACACGGCATGGGCAGCAATAAACATGGAAGAAAAGGAAAGGATATCGTGTTAAAAGTCCCTGCCGGAACAGTAGTTAAAGAGGCCGACACAGGAAAAATGCTTGCCGATTTAACCAAAGCAGAACAGACTTTTATTATTGCAGAAGGTGGTCGAGGAGGACGCGGAAATGCAAGATTCGCCACTGCGACTCATCAATCCCCGCGGGAATGGGAAGTAGGGGAACCGGGTGAATCAAAAGAGATTATTCTGGAATTAAAACTAATTGCAGATATCGGCCTGGTGGGGAAACCAAATGCAGGTAAATCAACCCTGCTTTCACGGATATCCGCTGCACGGCCAAAAATTGCAGATTATCCTTTCACTACTTTGCAGCCTAATCTCGGAATAGTCACTTATAGATCAATTCACAGTTATGTTGTAGCGGATATACCGGGATTGATTGAAGGTGCACACCAAGGAAAAGGATTGGGACTTCAATTTTTACGCCATATCGAACGAACTAATTTAATTGCGTATCTCATCGATCCCACCGATATTGAAGATGAAAATCCGAAAGACGCATTTAAAAAGTTGTATTTTGAATTAGAAATCTATTCAAAGGTGCTTGTCGAAAAACCAGCATTAATCATTTTTACAAAAATGGATATCTGGCCTGAAACAGATTTGATCGAAAAGTATAAAAATCAACTGCCACACACCGTTACTGGAGTTTCTTCTGTTACCGGAGCGGGTGTAGATGAATTAAAACAGCTTTTCTGGAATGAAAACCAAAAAATACATAATGATTCAGCTACCGGATAACACTCTGCGGTATGAACAAAGCAAAACCACAAGTTAAAGACATCTTGCTCTTATTAACAATTCCCAATTTTGGTCCGGGACGGGTGAGAAAGCTTCTGAGTATTTTTCCATCCACGGAGGAAATTATTCATGCTCCAATTCAACGCTTGACTAAAATAGACGGTATTGACCGTAGACTTGCCCAGCTAATCAAGAGTGGCGTAAATAATAGCGTGGTAGAGAAAAAGCTGCTGCAAACAGAACAACACCAAATCAGCACATTAAGTCTCTGGGATGATGATTACCCATCAATTTTAAAAAAAACTGCAGATCCCCCTCTTGTGCTTTTTTATAAAGGAATCATTCCTAATCCCTGGCCACCCTGTATCGCGGTTGTGGGCACACGAACGCCCTCTCCATACGGGAAGACTGTTACAGAACGAGCAGTGGGGGATTTGGTACAAAATGGAATTGCTATTGTAAGCGGATTGGCAAGGGGAGTTGATACTATTGCACATCAGACCTCCTTGAATCAGAGCGGTCAAACTTTCGCTGTACTTGGATGCGGACTGGATTACATCTATCCGCCGGAAAACCGGCATTTATTTGAGACCATTCCGTTGTCAGGTAGCATTTTTACAGAATATTTTGCAGGCACAGGGCCTGATGCCGTTAATTTTCCGAGAAGAAACCGGATTATCAGCGGAATGAGTTTGGGCACTTTAGTCGTTGAAGCAGGCGATAAAAGCGGTGCGTTAATTACCGCAAATTATTCAGCAGATCAAAACAGGGAGGTATTTGCAGTACCGGGAAATATCAATAATCCTAAAAGCAGAGGAACTCATCGCCTGATACAGCAAGGCGCAAAACTAGTGCAATCAGTTCAGGATATTCTGGATGAAATCGCTCCAGGATTGGAGGCATTGCAGCAGAAGCAAAGACCCGTACCACCCGAATTACCGATGCTGGAAAAAAAACTACTGGAAATACTTTCACACGAACCAAGACATATTGATCAGCTCGTATTGGAATTGAAGGAATCACCGGCAATGATATTGGCGGGCCTGTTACACTTAGAGCTTACCGGCTGGGTGAAACAACTTTCCGGGAAAATGTTCATCCGAATTTAAGATTTGCAGAAAATTCCCTTTACCATATTATAGCCGTTAATACACCCGTTATTCAAACTGAGGGAGATTAGAAATTCACCTATTTTATTTTAATCAAACCGATTTGGAGAAAAAAATGACTGCTAATATAATAACCCTTGGCAGAATTCTTTTAACATTTATAGTTATAATTTTCTTTCAAATGGGATTTTACTGGAGGATCGCAGCGCTGCTTTTAACCATTCTGGTGATTTACCTGGACTCATTGGATGGAATTGTTGCACGCAAACTGGGTGTTGCCAGTGAATTTGGTGCGCTTTTTGATATTACCGGAGACAGGATTGTTGAAAATATTTATTGGATTTTATTCACCGCAGTGGGACTAGTGAGCATGTGGGTACCGATCATATTTATCAGCCGCAGTTTTCTCGTGGACACTTTGCGTGGCGTCGCCTTTGCAAAAGAGGGCAAAACTCCCTTCGGTGAAAAAAGTATGATGCGTTCACCCATAACCCGTTTTTTAACCGCTTCCCGATTTAGCCGTGCGGTTTATGGAGCGGGAAAACTGATCGCGTTTATTATGCTTGGAATGATACTAGTTATCCAAGAAGGATTTGACACCCTTGAACCCATAATGCCAGCGAATTTTTTTGGTAATTTCATTTTGGCAACCGAGATTTTAGTATGGGTAGTGGTGATTCTCAATTTAATCCGTGGTCTCCCGGTCTTGTGGGATGGCCGGGTATATCTATTTGAAAAAACACTACCGCGCGAACTAAAGGATGCCGGATAATTATGGCAGACTGGGCCGTATTTGATGTAGATGGCACACTTCTCCCAGGAACATCCATGGAGAAGGAATTCTCCAAATATCTGTTGCGTTGTCGAGTAATCCGTTTTACAAGTCTATTTTCATTTTTGCTCGAGGGATTTGGAAATCTGTTAAATGGCCAAGGATTGTACGGTTTGAAAAGAAGTAAAAAATATCTTAAGGGAATTCCGGTTTCTCTGATTGAACAAAAGAGTATCTGGTTCTTCAATAACAAAATCTGGCCGACAATTTCCATTGAGGGACTCAATACCACTAAACAATACCAAAAAAATGGCTGCAAAATTTTGCTCATGAGCGGCTCCCCTGATTTTCTGACCAACCAATTAGCGAATAAATTAGAGGCTGATTTTGCAATTGCCTGCAATCTTGACATAAAAGGGGAAACTTATTCTGGAAGTGTGAACGGTTTTCATCCGTATGGGGAACAAAAGAAAAACCTGTTACTGAATGCTAAAGACAAATTGGACATCGAGTTTGAGAAATCCACAGTATTTGCAAACCACCATACTGATGTTATCCATATGGAGCTTTTTGGAAAACCAGTAGCCGTTAATCCCACGACAACATTGAGAAAAATAGCCCTAGAACGTGAATGGGAAATCCGGCATTGGGGATCGGATGCATCTTAAAATATTGACCCCAAACGGTGGGGGAAAGAAGTTGCCACATCTTATATGAATTGATAGAGGGGTAAGTACAAAATTGTAGGAACAGTTGAGGGGTCAGGCAGTCAAATAAAATCAATCTAGCTGTCAGGTGAAAGTCATAGGCTATACCGCATTGATTCTAATGGCTGGTTTTGGAGGAGAGTTTTAGCGGAAGAGAGATTGTAAAAGTGGTACCCTTTCCGATTTCACTCTGAACTTCAATTTTGCCTCCATGTTTTTCAATAGTGTTATGAACGGCGAATAATCCCAGCCCGATTTTAACACGGCCGCCCTTTCTCGAAAAACCCGGTTTAAATAATTCGCGAAGCGCACCTGGTGGAATCCCTGCTCCAGTATCGGCTATTTTCAGAATGGCAGATTGATTATTTGAGGAGGTACAAACGGTTATAGTCCCGTAGTCTGATATTGAATGGATTGAATTAGTCAAAAGATTCATCAAAACCTGATTAAGTTCGCTGGCATAACATTCAATCGGAGGCACATCTCCATATTTTTTTACTACTTTTACTTGATCATCAATTTCGTGTTCAATTAATGTTAATGTGGTTTCAATACTTTCATGGATATCTATTACCTGGATTTCTGCCTCATCCAGTCTGGTAAATTTTTTTAGGCTTTCGATTGTCCTGGCAATTCTTTCGCCTGCAATTGATGTTAATTTCGTATTTTCTCTTAACATTTGCATTAGTTTCAGGTATTCGGAGTTTTTGTGGATTGAAGAATCCTCTCCAGTAAATATTTGCTCAATCTTGTCAATACACCTTATATTGGTATCTGCGCTGGCCTTAATGGCGCCCACCGGATTATTCATCTCATGGGTTATTCCACCAGTTAACTTTCCGATTGTAACCATTTTTTCAGATTGAAATAGCTGTTTTTGGGTCCGCTCCAGTGCCTCCTGATTTTGTTTACGTTCAGTGATATCCCGGATCATTCCGGTCACAAACTTCCCATCTGCAACCTCCCAGGAAGCCACAGTCAATTCGATAGGAAATTCCGTACCATCTTTTCTCAAAGCTTCTAACTCAAGAACCTTTCCCACAATCTTTTTTTCACCTTTTTGTATAAATCGATTCATTCCGGTAAGATGTGCTTTATGATGACGGGCAGGCATCAGGATGGTTAAGGGTTTGCCCATTACCTCTTCTTTTGAATATCCGAATACCATCTCAGCATGTTTATTCCAAAAAATAATATTGCCTTTCTCGTCAGCACTGATAATCGCCTCGTGGGCAGATTGGACAACCGAACGAAACCTTAATTCCGAACGCTGTAGTTCTGATTGTGTTTTCTTGACAGTTTCTAAAGCATTTTGTAGCTGGGTATTCTTTTCGCTCAATTCAACATTTTTCTCCTCAATTATTTCAGCTTCCCTCAGGCGTGCCCGTTGCTGTTCCCGCTTGATCAGTCTTTTGCGTTGTACCCTATCAACACCCATAATTAGAAATATCAAAGCCAAAAAATACCCGAAATAAGCCCACCAGGTTTTATACCATGGTGCTAAAATGGAAAATGAAAAAGAGGCTTCTTTTCCTTTGGTGTTATGAAAACTTTTGCTGCGAACTTTGAAAACAAAATTACCGTGGGGTAGATTAGTAAAATCCCGGTGACTTTCCCTGCTCCAGTTTGTCCAATCATCATCAAAACCTTCTAGGTAGGTCTGATATTTATTTCTGTCCTCTCTTTTGAAATTGGCTAAAGCGAACTCAAATCTGAGGTTATTTTTGTCATATCCTAGTTCAGGCATACTCGACTGTTTGAAACCATTATAAATTAGTGAGTCCCCCTTCATCGACAATACCCGTCGAATCTGAGTAAATAATTGTGGGGTATCTTTGCTTCGAAAACGATTATCATAACGAATCAATCCTTCGGAAGTGCCAAACCAGGTCAAGTGTTCATTTTCAGGATAAATAGTATTTACATAACTTATCTCCGGTAAATCCAAATAAGAATTTGCATCCCAGGCAAATGAACCATCATCCTGAGGTAGGCCAACAAATATCTGCTCACTCTCCCCCTTTTTCCCATATCCAGAAATCCATAACCTGCCCCTCCTATCTACAGCACCTAAAAATGCCCAAATCTTTTGCAGGTTTTCGGATGGAAGTTTCTTGAAGTATTGGATAGTCTCATCATACTTATACAAACCATGAGCTGTGGAAAATTTGAGCTGATCATTGATTAAAATTGGATAGACCCTTCCACCTGGTAGACCATGACTGGTATCAAACTTACTGATTTGAATCGATGGGGTTGAGAAAGGGAATTTCGATTCAGAAAGCATTTCTACTCTGATAACCTCATCGTTGGCAGATTCCGCCCATAATATGTTGGGGGCTTCTTCAACGAGATGATAAACCTTTTCATCCAACACCGGGATGTGGTTCTCGGCAATCCAAACACCCCCATTCCGTTTTAACAATCCCACTCCGGTTCTTTCAGCCAGGAAAAACAAATTTTCATGATAACGGGATGTCAATATTTCGAACACAGAAGCCCAGGAGCCAGGAATTTGTCTGGCACGATTCTCTCTGATTTCGTACACACCTCCGGTAGTCCCGGCCAACAAAGCATTCTCGTGCGATGTTAACCACCATCCATATTCAGTTACGCCAGAGACCTTTTTAAACTGCGGAGCTTTCCAGCCTTGTTTGTTTATTACGTTATCCAGATAAAAGATGCCTAAATTTGTTGCAACATATAGACGATTCTTATGGCGCACGATTTTCTCGATGATACCATCTAATCCGTTCTCTTTTGTAAAAATGGAAATAGGTGAGGGCAATTCAACTTTGCAGACTCCGTTGTTTAATGCCAGCCACAGATTACCTTGCACGTCCCGATATATATCCCATACGGAATTATCCTGCAAACCCTGAGTGTTGTCAAAAATTTTGAGCAGGTTTCCATCGCGATCCATGATTGCAATTCCACCAACACGAGTCCCTAAAGCATAATAGTCTATGCTTAATCGTGTTCCGCAATACAGATGATTCTTTTTTAAATAAGCGTCTAAACTGGTTGGGAATTGTTCGAATGTCTTTCCGTCGAAAAGGTAAAATCCATCTCCGCTAGTTCCGATCAAAATGGAAGAATCATTATAAGGTTCCATCATATAAATAGCACGCTCTGCAAATATCTCTCCTCCCGGTATAGGTTTTAATAAATTGCCCTCCATCCGCAGTAATCCTACTTGCTTCTGTCTGATAAAGAACTGGTTTTGTACGGCAAATGCGGTGTGGAAAATATTCTCCGGGTTGGATGTTTCGGTGACAGTCAATTTCTCATTATGCCATCTGAATATATACTGGTGGGTTGCAAAATAAACGGTGTTATCAAGAACCAGTGTATACCACACGTCGTTAAAATAATATTTCTTTTCATCCAGCCTATCCAGTAATGAAATAAATTTTATGTCGCCGTTCTCATCCTGGCTAAGATATCCGAATTGGTTTCCTGTTCCACAATAGATTGTCCCGCTTTTATCAACAGCAAGAGAGCGGAGCGATCTTAAAGATGCATCACTCCCCGAATAAAGCCGCCAATTAACACCGTCATACTCCAGTAATCCATAATTATTGGCTACCAGAATTACGCCACGGGAATCCTGAACGATGCTCCAGTTTTGAAAATGACCGCCATGTTCTTTGGGTGTATAATTGCGGAAGTAAGGAATACCAAACTCATACCATGAAGAGTTGTCTGTACCATCGCTCGCGTGCAGTAAATACGAGTTAAACACACTGATAATCAATAACAGTTTTATATATTTCAATTTAAAGTTCATAGACCTGGCAGATATGAAACAAGTGCGGTTTTATTATTTGAGGGAAAATATAATTTTAAAGCTTTGGCAAGACAAGTAATTTGGTTTGCACTATTAAATTGTTTAATAAAAAAATGGCGGCCAAAAGACCGCCTTATGGTTTTTTATCCGATTGGGTTTCAGCACATTCATGCATCTCTCTCTCTTACCAATTGGTATGATGTTCGCCAGTCATTATTTCATCAGAACCATCTTCTTCACATCTATATATTCTCCTGCTTGAATTCTATAAAGGTATACACCACTGGGAAGATTTGAGGCATTGAAGTTTATGGTGTGAGTACCAGCCGATTTCTTTGTATTATCCAGTGTGGCCACCTTACTTCCTAAAATGTTGAATATTTCTATTTTTACATCTGATGTATGAGAGAGTGAGTAATTTATTGTGGTAGTAGGATTGAAGGGATTAGGATAATTCTGAGAAAGAGAAAAATCACCCGGTATAACATTTAGATTATCGTCTTCAACACTCACAAATACATCTGATGCAGCAAAACCAATGGAGCCTTTATTGACTTCGGCACCACCACCATACCACATTTTTAATAACGTATCCCCGTCCACTATTTCCATCATTATTTCAATACCGTGTGTAACATATTTGTCATCCCAGGCACCTGCACTACCCAGATCCATTACCGGGCTCTCCTCGCTTATCTTCTTCCAGTGCCTGCCATCAACGGAAACTGCGTAGCCTGTTTTCCAATCACCATAAACAGTTTGTGCCCCACCATACCATAAATGAAACGTCTGGCCGTCATATAATATTGCAGGATTTGTGATGGTGAGATCATCCCATGCACCTGAACTTCCTAAGGTCAATACAGGATTGAAGGGATCTTTCTGCCATGTTATACCATCCCTTGATGTGGCATGACCAATCTGGATTTCTGTACCGTTCCCTCCGGAATACCACATATGGTATCTCCCATTCACAAATAATACCTTACACCAACCTACCCATTGCTCATCCCAGCTGCCCGCTTGTCCCGGTTCTAGAACAGGATTATTCCCATACTTTGTCCAGCTTATTGAATCGGGTGATGTTGCATACCCAATTCGCCGTGTTGCAAGGCCAGCCGTATTAATCCCGGTATACCACATATGCCAGGTGGTTCCATCATATAATACACAGGGTTGTTGAACGCTGAAATTATCCCAACTATTATTTGTACCCTTGTTCAAAACAGGATTGTTTTCCCGTTCCCATTCCATTCCATTGTCTGAATAAGCATATCCTATCCTTGAGCCGCTATTTTCTCCATCATACCCGGAATACCACATATGGTATGTTTCTTCATCGAAAATAATGGAATGGTTATAAACCGAAGCCCTGTCCCATGCTCCATCACGTCCTTTGAATACCGGGTTATCGGGATACCTGTACCATGTATTGTCGAAAGATTTTGGTTCCCCAAATGGTGCACTGGCATATCCAATTTCCCATCCTTCGGTTGTATTTGAGTTACTACCTGTGTACCACATGTCGAATCCCGTAGAATCCTCGTTGAAAAGCACACCGGCTAAACCGGTAAAAGTGTCATCCCAGCTGCCACCAACTCCAGGAGTGAGTACAGGATTTCCACTGTATTTAATCCAGTTATATCCGTCCATGGAATAGGCATAACCCATGCTCCACTCAAATTGCACGCCACCTGAATAGAACATATGATAAACGGAATATTGGTCGATTAAGACAGTAGGCTGGGTTACATTTTGAGTATCCCATTCTCCTGTTGCTCCGGATTTAAGAACTGGATTCAACGAATCCTTTGTCCAGTTAATACCATCCGGAGATATTGCATGTCCGGTTTGAGTGTTTGTCCCATCAGAACCGCTATACCACATGTGGTAAACACCATCTATGAACAAAACCTCGGGAGAGTCTACCCAAAGATCATCCCAGTTTCCTGAAGAACCCGGCCTCATTACTGGATTCCCGGTATGTTTTGTCCAGCTTATTGAATCGGGTGATGTTGCATATCCAATTTGTCTGTTATTTGGCCCATTGTGCCCGGCAAACCACATATGATACATATCGCCGTCAAAAATGACAGACGGCTGATAAACCACAAAGTCATCCCAGCTGCCACCCGGTCCGTTATCAAGAACTGGATTGGAATGTTTGGTCCAGTTGATTTTATCTGATGATGAAGCATATCCAATACTTGTGCCATTACCATCATATCCCGAATACCACATGTGGTATTTAGACCCGTCAAACAATACATATGGATTTGCAATTAATTGATCGTCCCATGTTCCGTTAGCACCCCTCTTCAATACCGGATTATTGGGATATTTAGTCCATTCAATTTGGCTGTATGCCTGAGTTGTAATTGAAAGAACCATAACTACGATTACTAAGAATTTAACCATGACAATTCTCCTTCATTTTGTTTAGTTGTAATGGTTATCTAATTAAAATTGAAGTTGTCTCTTTTTCTGTTTTCTATATTCAGAAACGAACTATAATCTTTTCAGATAATCCTAATTCTCCACTTGATGAAACCAATGGGGTGATTAGCAACGATTAGATCTATAATGCTACATACAAAATATGTTTTTGTTGGTAGTCTGTCTAACACTGGTGTATATATTTTTGACACTATTGTAAATTTTTGGTGCAGAAGGGGATTATGAATGAAGAAGCGTGGAGTTGAAGTTGTTGTTGAAGAAATTCAAATGTTAAATCAAAGATCAACCGGAATTATTCTCACTATCCGGTGAATAGTTGGAGGGAGATTGGCCAAATTGTTGGCGGAAAGTTTTTGCAAAATATGACAGGTTTTGAAAACCCACATCATATGCTACCTGGGTCACATTTCCATAGCCCTTTTGCAAAAGCTGCGCGGCTCTCTTCAAGCGCAGGGTACGAATGAACTCACCGGTGGATTGACCGGTTAATGCCTTGAGTTTTGTGTGGAGCAACATACGGCTCATGCCAACTTCTCTGGCCAAGGCAGGTGTATCAAATTCGGGGCTACTGATATTGTTTTCTACAGCATCGATTGCCCGCTGCAGTATTTGCTCGTCGATGGAAGTGATGGTAATATCTCGGGGCTCAACATGAAATTCTCGCCGGAATTTCTCCTGCAATTGTCTGCGCTGTTCAATCAAGTTTTTAACACGTACCTGTAATTCACGGGTATCGAACGGTTTTGTCAAGTAATCATCAGCACCTGTTTCCAATCCTTCAATTTTACTTTCTCCCGAGGCTTTGGCAGTTAGCAAAATTACCGGAATATGGCTGGTGCGTTCATCGGTCTTGATTTTAGAACAAAATTGAAATCCATCCATCTTAGGCATCATCACATCGCTAATGATTAGATTGGGTAAGTATTTTAATGCTTGTTCTAATCCTACTTCTCCGTTTTCTGCTTCTCGGATATTTAAATTCGATTCAAGACATCCGCGCATATACTGACGCATATCCGAATTGTCCTCGACAATGAGAAGGGTCGGGTAGTCCTTTGCGCGTTTTTTAGATGTGGTTTCTACTTTGGATTCCGAGGAAGGGAGTGGCTCAGTCACAAACGAATCTATTTGAGGTTCCGTTGTGATCTCGGGGGATTCAGTTACTATCTCCTCAGGAAGTAAATGCTCTTTTCCTAACGGCAAATGAATGGTAAAAGTTGTGCCTTCTCCGGGTTCACTCTCAACTTTGATTTTTCCATGGTGCAGCTCAACAAGCTCTTTGGTAAGCGCGAGACCAATCCCGCTTCCCTCCTGCTTCCGGACTAAGGAATCATCAATTTGATAAAATCTATCGAAAATCTTATCCAGTTGATCCGGTGGAATGCCAGTACCAGTATTTTTGACACGAATTTCTAACATTCCCCCTTTAATTCCCCCCTTCGAAGGGGGGATGTCCACAATCACATTTCCACCTTCCGGCGTAAATTTGAAAGCGTTGGAGAGCAGGTTTATGATTATCTTCTCAAATTTTTCCCGGTCCATATAAATTGTAATGTGGTTTTCGCATGAACGAAAATTAAGCGTTATATTCTTCTGCTTTGCAAGCGATTCGAATGAGTGAGTTAATCCTTTCAGCAATGGAACGACATCTACAGGACTGGTCCTGAGAGTCATTTGACCGGATTCCAGTTTGGAAAGATCCAACAGCTGGTTTATTAATTGCATTAGGCGATTTGTGTTACGCAATATTATTTTGTATTGCTTTTCGATATTCCCCTTGAAATTTCCAGAGAGCATTTGCTGGACCGGTCCTTTAATTAAGGTAAGCGGAGTACGAAACTCGTGTGATATGTTGGCGAAGAAACGGGATTTCATACGGTCTATTTCCTGGTATTTCTCTGCTTCGACCTGTTTTAATTCCCAATTGTGTTTTAGCCGCTGGCGATTTAATTCGTAGCGTCGCAGAAAATAAATTAGCCCAAACAAAAGGCAGGCATAGATTGTGTAAGCCCACCAGGTCTTCCACCAGGGCGGCGCAATGACTATCATTATCGATTTTGCTTCTTCCTTCCAAATCCCATCACTGTTACTTGCTTTTACACTGAATATATATTTTCCAGGATCAAGATTGGTATAGTTCGCATACCGCCGGGTTGCATCGGTATAAACCCATTCACCATCAACACCTGTCATTTTATATGCATATTGATTTTTTGATGGATTTGTATAGTCAAGTGCGGCAAATTCAAATGAAAGAATATTTTTATTATAGGGAAGCTCAATCAGTTTTGTTTCTGTAATAGATTCCTTTAATGGGGAATCCTTACCAATATCAACCGATTTGTTGTGCAACAGGAAATTCGTGATAACAATTGGGGGGGGAACTGGATTATCTTTAAGTCTATCCGGATCGAACGCGACAAATCTGTTTACCCCGCCATAATACATAGTACCAGACTTTCCTCTATATAATACCTGATCAAAGCGGCCATGTTGTCCTTCGGGGATAAATTCATCCCGTTCATCATATACTCTGGTATCGCCGGTATCAGGATTATACCTGACTAATTCTTCCCCCCATCTAATCCAGAGGTTGCCGTGATCATCCTCGATTATTTTTTGAATTATATTGTTTGTAGATCCCTCAATTATATTAACCGCAGTAAACCTATTTGTTTCAATATCAAACAAGTTCAATCCTTTACTTGTCCCTATCCACATTCTTCCTTTACCGTCTTCATAAATCGCATCTACTATGTTGGATGATATACTGTTTGGATTGGCAGGATCAGAATGATATTGTATAAATTCCGGCTTTTCACTTCGGGGGTTGTCCAAACGGTTCAACCCATCTACCGTTCCTACCCACAATCGGCCGGATGTATCCTCATATATACAGGCAATCCGGTCATTGCTCAGACTCAGGGAATCACCGGTTTTATGCAAAAAATAGCTGAATGAATTTTCACTTCTATTGTATCGCGCAAAACCGGAATATTTGAAAGCTATCCACAAATCACCGTTTTTACTTTTACAGATATTTCTGATTCTTCTCGTTCTCATTTCATCGATTGTTTGAATATTTCCGGTTTTTAAGTCCAGTATGTCTATTCCGGTTGAACCTATCCAAATATCTTCATCCTTATCCTGGTGGATTACATTGATATAATTACTTCGAATTCGCCTTTTTGAGGGCGATTGAGTCGTGTAATGTGTGAATATCCCCTTCTCAGGATTGTAATGACTAACACCACCACCCCAGGTTCCGATCCAGATATGCCCATCCTTATCTTCACATATACTCATGACTCGTCCGTGTCCAAGGCTGTTTGAGTTTTCAGAATCCCAATTGTAAGATTTAAAAGGTCTTTGTCGATTCGGCAGCAGACTCACCCCCCGATCATCGGTTCCAATCCACAAATTGTCTGCTTTATCAGCATAGACTCTACTGATGGCGGAGCTGCTTATACTGGCAGGATCGCGGCTGTTGTGGAAAAAAGCATTGAAATGATCGCTTGACTTGTCATAACTGTAAAGTCCGTGCCAAGTCCCAAACCATAAATCTCCTGAGCTACTGGCGCTGATTGAATTAACACCAGCACCGTTGATATTGACTGCCTTGGTTAATACTGGTAAATAATTTATAACTAAGTTATTTATGGGCTCATATCGATAAAATCCAGCGGTAGTCGCTATCCAAAATATCCCTGAATTTTCCTTGTAAATATCTCGGATATCCATTCCAGATATACCTTGACTTTGATTCAATCCAAGTTGATTGAATGGAGAATCTGTAAAAATTTTGTTTTTCAAGTCAAATTGAGCCAATCCACCCCTTGTCCCGAGGAGGAGAGTATTATCATCCTCCTTGCATACTGCTCTTATAGCATTTATTGCTCTTTGAGATACATTTAAATCAAAAGATGTCGAATCGAGGCTGTATCTCTTAAACTCACCATTCGTACGATCAAATTTTATTAATCCAGCGCTTGTGGCAATCCAAAGATTATGATTCTGATCCTCACATATTTCCCAAATAATATTTTGATTATTTTCATCCGGATTTATATTACCTATATCATATCGGGTAAAATTCTCAAGATTACGATTATATCTGTTCAATCCATTGTAGCCGGCCCCAATCCACAGGACGCTGTCGGTATCTTCATAAATTGATGCTATTGCTGAGGAAGAAAGCGAGTTATTATCTTCCGGGTTATGATAAAAAGACTTTATCTTATAGCCATCCCATCGATGCAGACCGTCGTCAGTTGCAAACCAGATAAAGCCATGTGAATCCTGAAGTATATCATTAATCGAACTGGAAGAGAGGACTTTTGAAGATATACGCTTAAACCTGAATTCATCAGATTGTGCACAAAGCATGCTGTATGGAATAACTGTAACAGTTAGAAGGAATGTAATAGATAATACTACTTTCGAGCATTTGATCAATGGATGCAATGTTTTCGATTTCTTCATTTTGATATCTCAAAGAAAAGAAATTCCCAGCCAGAATTCGTTGTATGATTAAGGAACAAAACAAAAATTAAGGATTATTCTGATGGAATGCAATTTGAAGGATTGGAATGAGGTGATTTCTATTTGAACTACTTTTCTGGAGTGTAAAAAGGAAAAGGGCGGCCACTTTTGGCTGCCCTGACAACTTTCGTTCCTTATCGCAGGAGGACCATCTTTTTAGCTTCCACGTAATCTCCCACTTGAATTCTGTACAGATACACCCCGCTCGCCATCCCGGCCGTACGGGACCAATCGTATTTATGTTTCCCTGCTGTGAGTTTCTCCGAAACCAGTGTGGTAACCTCCTCACCCAAAATGTTGTAAATCTTCAAGGTCACAAAAGCCGACTGCCGCAGAGAGAAATTAATTGTGGTTGAAGGGTTGAAAGGATTGGGATAGTTTTGTTTTAGGTTGTACGCTTGTGGCTGAGCTTTATGTACAGGATTGTCCAAATCAACAAGCATGCTTGTTATTGTATAACTATCAATGAGCTGACCGGCTTGAGTATAGAACTGAAAAGTCATGCTATCCTTATTGGACTCAATCAACATGGCACCATAGTCATCCCTATAGCGTACTTGACTTCCGGATATGGGTGATCCGAAGGAGTATCTGCTGCGACCTCCCAATCCATTGACGAAATAGGGCATTATGACGTCATCACAATCCGTTCATAGGTATGATCATGCCCGGCAAACACGACATCTGCTCCCCAGTCTTCATAAGGCCATTGCATCGTAGAGACTGAGCCGTGGTTCGACGATGATGAGAAAGGTGCATGGTGCATGAAAACCACTTTCCAACTTGAAGTTGAAGCAGCCAGTTGGGTTTGCAACCACTGCCCCTGAGTCGATGTGCTTATTCTGCCGTCAGGTTCATCGGAATCACTGTCGAGTGCAAAAAAGTGCACTGGCCCTATTATAAAATCATAGTAGCGTTCATTGCCCGAAGTCCCGCTTGTTAAAATACCTGCACCTGGCAGAGTGAAGTAGTCAAGGTATGGATGAGGTACTTCCGGATTACCAGACTTGGTGTGCCAATCATGGTTACCCAAACTTGGGAAGAATCTATTTGTGGGTGGATCGCTGCCAGGATAACTGCCCTGATAATTGCCAATGTACTCTCTATAGTATTGCCCTATGTTGTCATCAATTGTGGAAGTCTCCCCATCAGGATAGTTATTGTCACCGTTTGTGAAGATAAAGTCCACATTCCAACTTCGTATCAAAGCTGATACATCCTGCTCATCCTGGCCTGCATCACCATAGTCGCCAATGTTGGCGAAGCGGATCGTTTGCCCTAACACAGCGGCAGAAAAGCATTGAAGAATAAGAAACACCACTAAAAGGAATCTGCCAGTTAATCTGGTCGAATTTAGTTTTCTGAAATGCAGAAAATTATTGGACACTATCATGCCTGCAAATAATATTGATTTCAAAATTTTAGTCTCAGTTCTTGGATGTTTTACTTAACAAATATTAGGCCATTCAAGCTAGATCCTTCATTTGGTTGTCCCTGATGTAAAATCTTTACATTAGTCATTGGTGAAATTAGATCAATATGTGAAAAAATTTTACTGTACCGGGAATCAGAAACATAAATTAGCTTATTCAAGGCCTAATGTGATCATAAATATTATGCAATAAAAAAAGCGGCCAAATAACCACCCTAATAATTATCGCACGCTTGCCAATGGTGGACTCTCTCGCAGAGGACTCCAATGAATATCATGTTCTTTCTATTGTATTTTCGCAGGAGTCTTCCGAAAAGCCGGGAAGATTCCTGTGGTGACAACACATTCATCTGCTGTAATGCTAACGCAGTAGGATCATCTTCCTTGTTTGTACATAATTGCCTGATTGAATTCTGTACAAATACACCCCACTAGCCAGCGACTCACCACTCCATAAATAGCGGTAATTCCCCGCACTTAGTTCCTCTGAAACCAGCGTGGAAACCTCCTCCCCCGAAATGTTGTAAATCTTCAAGGTCACAAACTCAGAGTGGGGCAAAGCAAAGCTTATAGTGGTCTTGGGATTGAACGGGTTGGGATAATTCTGATAAAATACAAAGCGGGTTGGCACTCCTTTAAGAGCAATTGAGATGGATTGATGATAGGTCATGTTCCCATTATAATCACGGTCGCTCAAACGGTAATAGTAAATTTGATCCAATTCTACATTTTTATCTGTGTACGAATATTCTGTTCTGGAACTGTAATTTCCCTGTCCCTGAATCTCCGCAATTTGCACAAAACGGGTATCATCTTCACTGCGCTCTAAAATAAAAACATCATTATTTAGTTCCGATTCGGTTATCCAATTTAATATTATCTGCATGTCGTCGGATCTGGCAGTGAACGATGTAAGTGCTACACTGACAGGAATGTCATTTTCGGCTTTTTCAGGACCGTAGAGTCCCATATTATTTTGCATGGCTGAATCCCAGTTTGATGTGAACAACCACCAGTTTTGCATATAATTACTTCCATGTTGGATTACATTGGCATATCCGGGCATACTTTGCATCCAGTAAATATAGAATTGTGTTTCGATACGTTGTGGAAAATCAGTCTCGCCATCTGGCCAATTAAAAACCAAGTTGTCCCAGGTATCTACGTTTACTAAAGTCGTTGCACCGGTGCCATCGGGCGACCAGTCTTCGATATCAGTACTCACAATGTCCGTATTTAAGTAATCATAATCAACCGTCGTATTTGGTGGCATATGTGTCCAGCCACAGCGCCCGGTTATGAAATTATCATTGATATCTTGTCCGACGAATAGTTTCCAGAACAGGTCTGAATTGCCGTCCTGTAAGATATTGGCATGGGCTAAGATGGCCTCCAGTTGATGCCCGTGATCGTGTACCGCTTCTGCCTGACTGCGGGTAAAATTGTAGTTATACACTGTGTACGTGTGATTGAAAACAGGCAAATCAGCATTTTGGCGTTCACTGTTGGAAATGTCTCCCGTCACCGGGCTGGACATGTTTGATTCCGCCGGTTCAATGTCGCCATGGTGATAACCCCATATCCAGAATTCTTTTACATCAAGACTATTGACGTAGTTTTCCGCACTGAATCGGGAAAGCATCTGGTCATAATCAGGGCGATAAATTCCCGGATTCCACGGCACTTCAAATCCTTTTGGGACTTCTTCATAAACATTAATAATTGCCAGTACACGATAGCCCAACGATGGTCGTGCTGATGAATTACTATATTGTCGAAACCGGCTGCCGGTTTCCAGGGCAAATTTTACTCTTTTTTCAAGCATATCTATGCGTGTTTTAAGATCGTTTAGACTGGAGGTCCAGCCCGTGACCTGCTGATCAACATTTATGCCATCAGTCGTTGGCAGATAGCGTAAAATAACTACTGGAATTTCATGAACATATTGGCTGGCCGGCGTGGCAAGAAAGTTGTCTATTGCCTCAAAATCCGGCTGCAATACCGGGGCAGAAACGTTTACGATAACATTATCCGATACACCATTTACGGTTGCTGTTATTGTTGCGGTTCCGGCAGCAACAGCCGCGATACGCCCAGATGAGTTGACAGAAGCAATTGAGCTATTAGAACTGGACCAATCGGCGGAAGCGGGGTCGATATCAACAGTTCCGAAATTTGTGGTGGATGCCCTCAGCGTTGGTGTTTGCCACCAGGTTTCAAGCATATCTATGGGCTTCGGATCAATGGTTAAACTGGTTACTGTAATGCCTGCCAGAAAACTGGCAGCAATTTCCCCCTCCGATCGCTCAATATCGCTGATGCGCAATTCATCAAGAACTGCATCCAGATAATTAAAGCTCTGGTCGGCACCAATTTGAAATAATGTTTCATTTGATAATTCTGGAAGTGCATACCCAACCGTGCTTTGATTAATCAGTTCACCATCAATATACAATTTTACCGACTGGCTATTCCAGGTGAATGCGGCATGATGCCATTCATTTTGAAACCAGGTCCCACTCACATTTGTCCCGACTCCAACTTCCGGGTTGCCGCCAACGGCGCCATAGCGGTTAAAGATGCTTCGCCAGTAATTACCACCATCTTTGCCAAAAACCATTCCACCGCCATCCCCATAGACTATGGCAATATGATCGCTGTTGTCGCCGCCGTCCCATTTTGGCTTGATCCAAAATTCCAGCGTCCCTTCCAGCGAATTAAGATTATCCGAGTAGCTATAAAATACCTGATTACCGGGTTCAAAATAGGCAGCATTTCCGAAAATTCCTGTTTCAAACGACACTCCCGAATTCGATATGGGAAATTCAGAATTATCCCCGGTAAGGTTGTCGTTGAAATGCAGGAGCAGTAACGTATTTGCATCCGTCGTATGTTCCTGGGCTATCAGGCAAGGAACTGAGCTAAAAACGATAAAACAGGTAAGAGCACTAACAAGATTTGCCAATGAGATATTGTGAAATTGATACACATTCATTATCCTGTTTCTCATGGGTACTTTCAAAATAGTTCTCCAAATTAGCCAACCCTCCATAGGTGAAAGTCTGTCACGGCTTTCCTCAATGGCAAAAACAAAAAATATGATTACAAGAAAGCTGTTTTAGCTCCGAATTTCCGATGTATGTTTGATAAGACTAGCCATTTTGGTGGTCAAATTTTCGTAAATGAATCCTATTTTTTCTGCGAATTTTGTATCTCCATTACTAAAGAATACAGATCCTGACATAATCACGTGATAGAATTTAATAGTTAATATAAAATTCTAGCGTTCTACTTGTCACATTATATAATTACAACTTTTTTATAAATCACGGGAAAACTCGACCAATTGCGGGAGAAACTAGCGACACAATATTCCCTTTAAGGGTGATATTAAGGAATACGGATATCATCTATCTGGCAATTCATAAAACTGAAGGAGGCGTCCTCAATAGGGTGTGAATAAGGTGAAGAAGGTGTGCTTAACTACAGGTTCTTATCTCTATCCTATTTGCGAGGTATAATTCCTTCCCCAGGAGAGATAGCAATTTTCTTGTGTTAAGAGGGATGCCATTTGAGAAAAGAAGAACTGCCTCAGTAAATATTTCCAATGCCAAAATTATTTTCAATTAGAGTGGCAGGGGCAGCATTCATCATTTCAACAGTATCATCTTTTTCACCTTCACAAAGCCACCCGCCTGAATCTTGTATAAATACACCCCACTTCCGAGGCTGCTTGCATCCCAATGGGATTTATAACTTCCGGCAGCGAGTGTTTCTGAAACAAGCGTAGCTACCTCCTCCCCCAAAAGGTTGTAAACCTTCAGGGTGACAAATTCAGATTTTCCCGATCTCATCGGGACAGGTGGAATGGAAAACTCGATTTTGGTTGTTGGATTGAAAGGATTGGGAAAATTTTGTCTTAGGTTGTACCTCTCAGGCTGAGCGTTAGGTACCGGATTGTGCAAATCAACAAGTCTGCTCCTCATTGTATAGGTATCAATGAGCTGCCCTGCATGGGTATAGAATTGAAAAGTTATGCTATCATCGTTCACCTCAATCAACATGGCACCATAGTCATCCCTGTAGCGTACTTGACTTCCGGATATGGGTGATCCGAAGGAGTATCTGCTGCGACCTCCCAATCCATTGACGAAATAGGGCATTATGACGTCATCAC
>WOR8_10000180_pt1 | contig 69887 bp, 63 predicted proteins | sample DeeMarSeWOR38_10_FD_19890 | JGI IMG/M metagenome (IMG submission 19890)
CACACCATCACCTGATTAACCCGAACAATGGCCTGGACCTAAAGAGTCCGCATTTACAAGGCCGGGAAATGAGGTATTCCAATGAACTCAGAAGTATATGTTGGTGTTGATGTTTCAAAAGTTTCATTAGATGTAAAAGTTCTGCCAACTAATGAAACATTACAAATTTCTAATGATGATGTCGGGATCAATGAATTAATCAAGCGGTTAACACAAATTGACCCCACACTTGTTGTCTTTGAGTCTACAGGCGGTTTAGAGATGCTATCCGTCGGCAATCTCATTGAAAATCATTTGCCGGTTGTAGTTGTTAACCCACGTCAGGTGAGAGATTTTGCCAAAGCAACCGGCAAGTTGGCAAAAACAGACGCAATCGATGCCGATACGATCGCACGGTTTGCGCGTGACATTCGTCCAGAGGTTCGTCCAATAAAGGATGAACATACGCAGCTTTTATCAGCCTTAAACGCCCGGCGAAGACAGATTGTTGATATGCTCGTTGCCGAAAAGAACCGATTAAGTCGAGCACCAAAGCCAAATAGAAAAAGCATCCAAAAGCATATTCAGTGGCTTGAAAGATCACTAACCGATATCAACAAGGATATCGACAAAACGATTAAAAAAAGTCCTATCTGGCGTGAAAACGACAGGATTTTACAAAGTTTTAAAGGCGTTGGGCCGGGCCTGTTGTGTCTGCCACATTGCTATGTGATCTGCCGGAATTAGGTACGCTAAATCGAAAGAAAATGGCTAACTTAGTCGGCGTTGCTCCGCTTAACTGCGACAGTGGCCACTTCCGCGGCAGACGTCGCATAAAAGGAGGCAGAGCAAATGTTCGCCGAAAGCTGTACATGGCAGCCGTGGCTTCACTTCGGCACAATCCATTAATGAAAGATTTCTACGACCGACTAGTCGAAGCTGGTAAACCTCCTAAAGTGGCCCTAACAGCCTGTATGAGAAAGATCCTTACTATCTTAAATGCTATGATGAGAGAACGTACATATTGGAACGCAATATGGTAATATTCTCTTGATGTTTAATACAGTGGCTGTGATATCATCAATGCCGGTTCTTAGGATCGGGGTGTTGCTACCTGCTATCTATATGAATCAATAGCAAAATTTTAGTGGCTAAGATACTTAAAACGATATCTGAAAACAGACAATCGACTTGATTGTCATATAGCGTCTTCTATTCTATCGCCTGAATTTCAATAATACGTGAAAACCCCCAGACCTTATCTACAAAAGAACACCGGGCGCTTCTTTGTCATACGGTCTATCGTGCGGGGCAATTTCGCGCATTCTATTAATGGTAATTCCCACGCTTAGTATACGAAAATGGATGTCAATAATTTGCTGCAGAAAATTGAAGACTATTCCGACCTGCTAATTTTTTAGGATCATATTGACTGCTATGAATCCGTACATATCATCATCTTAACGTCCTTGCGATGCACAATTGAAGCCGGTGCTTTCAAACGAGCCGGGGTTGGTGGATATGTAGGTTTCGGATTGTTCAAATTTCATCTGGAGGCAAGTCATTATATTAGTAATCAAAAAATCAAATTTAATCTCATTCAAAAATAAAATGGAGATGATTCCATGAAAATAATTGAGTTTCAGGCGTTGCTTAAACCTGTGACCGAGCTTGTCTCAGGAATGACGATCGACTCTGAGCTTGAAGAGGAATTAAACCAACGTTTCCCACCCGGAGGTGAAATGTTCGAGGCGATTGAAAAAGCTTGCCACGAGGCGATCGCGGATGGGTGGATGTGCGCAAACGGCGAAGCGGGACGGCGTTGGGGTCGTGTTATTGAACCCTGTGAAGAGACAGGAGGAGTTAGCGTCGACGTCGTGGACTTGACCGATCTAGTGGGATCACACCATAGCCATCCTGGCGGCGAGGTCTGCATGGTAATGCCGATAACTCCGGAGGCTCAATTTGACGGCACGTCTCGCGGCTGGTGTGTATTCGAACCAGGATCGGGCCACTACCCAACGGTAACGAATGGAGAAGCCTTAATCCTGTATATGTTACCGGATGGAAAGATTGACTATACAGATACGAAGTAGCCGCTGCAGCAACAGATTCTAGATCTAAAATCGCCCAAAAACGTCTGCGATATTTCTATTACAGGAGATCTGCTCGCTAGAATTCAGGATTCTGCAGAAAATATTTGGCGACTGAACGGCGCAGGTATCAATAGGGCTTTATTGGCGATAGCCACATATGTCAATCGCATGTTGAAAAACACAAAAGTTGATATCGATAAACCTACGAATTCTTAACAATCTCAAACTAACGTATGACCAATCCGAAAAGCCGAACCGGCATTGTTACTGACCCGAGGTATGAGGTATGCGGACCATTGCATGGGATCGGGTGAGCCAGGATGTCCCCAGCGACTGGAAGTACTTTATGACCTACTCGATGAGCCCGACCTGCGAGACCGCTTTCAACAGGTTTCACCAAGAATTGCCGGAAAATCGGATCGTACCTGCTGGGATCATTGATGGCCGCCGTTCGCGATCAGGGCGGAATCCACATGGTTTCCGGCATGTACGAAAACTGGGAGACCTCTATCGGGTTGCACACTAAAATGGGATTTCGCGTTCAACGGCGCCTGTCCCAGTGCAGATTACTGAACATTTTCCCCACGCCACCGAGAGAGGAATAGGCCGATCCTAATATAGATTCAAAAATAAGGAAGTTTAAGCTTTTTTTCAATTTTAATGAAACGACAGCAAAAAAGGAGGAAGCTTTATGGCGGAGAAAAAGAAGACAACCGGTGGCAGCAAAAAAAAAGCGAATGTCTCAAGCAAAAAGCAACCCATATCTGATGATGGATCACTGCCGCAGGCTGGAAATAAACAAAGCGGTTACGCTCTGAATGACGATCTGGTCGAACAGGCTCTTATTAGCGGTGAATATCGGGATCTGCTTGAAATCTATTTTGGAGAGGACCTCTATGATGAGCTGCGAAGACTGGCCGGACGGGCACGAACGGCACGAACTCGCGGAGGCCCGCGTGTCCTGGTGCTGCCGGGTATAATGGGATCAAAGCTCGGGAAAGAGGGCGCAATCTTTGATGATACCATTTGGCTTGATCCCATCGATGTTATTGCAGGAAGGCTGCCGTCCCTTTCGTTGATTCATGGTGAAGAAGGGATAAAAGCGCTTGGAGTGCTGTTGACGGTTTATCTAAAAATCAAACTACGGCTCAAACTTGCTGGATTTGACACAGACTTTCACCCGTTTGACTGGCGTCAGAACATTGCCGAGGAGGGCGCAAGGTTAGCTGAACGCATCCACATCGAGACATCTTCCCGGCACAGCGAGGTTTATCTGGTGGCACACAGCATGGGAGGTTTGATCGCACGCTCAGCAGTAGGGCATTTGGAAGCGAGTGGAGAGGATGACAAGGTACGGCGATTGATCATGTTGGGGACACCCAATTATGGCTCATTTTCTCCTGTACAGGCCTTTTCCGGTTATCATTCTATGGTAAAGAAAGTCGCCGCATTGGATCTTAAGCACTCCGAAGAGGAACTGGTCAATGAGGTGTTTAATACCTTTGTCGGGCTTTACCAGATGCTCCCGGCTCCGCAAAAATTTACCGGATTAGATATGTATAACCCCGCAAATTGGCCTTCTACAGGTATCGCTCCACGTCCTGAAATATTATCAAGCGCCGCTGACATACACAAGCATTTGGCCCCGGGGCGGGATCGCTTCACGTTGATCGCCGGCATCAACCAGAATACCATTGTTGACGTTCATCGCGAAGCTGAACAATTCGTCTTCATCGAGTCGAAGGAGGGTGACGGCACTGTGCCTCTGTTATTTGCCGAGCTTGAAGACACAACGACTTACTATGTTGAAGAGCAACATGGTAGCCTCCCGAATAACGGAGACGTTATCGGAGCAGTGATCGATCTGTTAGAAACCGGCAGTACGGAGAACCTTCCGACCGGTTGGACTCCCCAGAGGCTGGGTCAAAGGAGGGAGGTACGTGGCGCTGAGCTGGTAAAAATACCGTTTGATGAGCGCACAGGCAAAAACATCAGCCCAAGGGAGCTACGGCATTTGCTGGAAGAATTTGCCGCACCATCAAAGCCGGCGCGGGATGAGTTGCAACCGCCCCTCACGGTCCGCCCCGAGGGAATCAGCAGTGAGCCGATCGTAGTCGGCAGAAAGCGCCAACAGCGTCTCGACTTGCGTATAGCCCACGGCGACATCACTCAGGTAGATACCCGCGCTGTAGTGCTCGGACTGTTTAAGGGAGTTATTCCCTCCGGTGCGGCGGCGGCGATTGACCGACAGCTCGACGGTGTCATTACCGATTTTACAGAACGAAGGATTTTATCTGCCAACATCGGCGAAGTTTTTATCATGCCAACTAACAGATACCGAATGGGCGCAGATATTGTTGTATTTGCGGGTTTGGGCACCTATGATGATTTCAACGAAGAGGTATTGCGACTCGTCGCGGAAAACATCGCCCGTACCCTTTTACGGACCAAAGTCGATGATTTTGCTACGGTGCTTTTGAGTTCTGGATCCGGCATGGCCACGGCAGATGTCCTCTCGAATTTGGTAGATGGCTTTCTGCGTGGGCTTCAAGACGGAGGGCCGGACGGACACCTGCGGGCGATCACGTTGTGCGAGAACAATAAAGCACGCTTTGATCAAATGCATCAGGAACTGCTCAGGCTGACGACGACATCCATTTTCGACAACATAGAAACGACTTTGGACATCCAGGAACTACCACCGGTCTATCCACCGGCGATAACACCCAGTCGGTTGAAACCCACGGGGCTAGACCCTGTATATCTGATCGTGCGTGAGATACTCGCCCCATTGCCGGAACCAACAGATCCTTCCATCGAAGCCCCTTTTACGCTGCGTGCCTCGGTGCTCACCGCCGGGGCAAAGTCTACGGTAGTCACCGATACGATTGATATTGATGCCAGAGCACTCAATCTGCATCTCGAGACCATAGAGACAAGGGATTTCGATATTGAAAGACTGAATGATTTCGGAACGATTTTAGGAAAAATGACACTCCCCGATTTAGTGCGTAAGGCCTTAACAGCTATGCGGGATCGTCAGCTTGTCGTAATCCACGATGCCCGCTGCAGCAGAATTCCGTGGGAAACAGTCAAAATAGATGATTGGTTCCCGGCAGCACAAGCAGGCTTAAGCCGCAAGTATGAGGCCGACGATTTGACGGTGGCGAAATGGCTGGAGGAACGCCGCTTGGCAGACGAATTGAGCATCCTGTTAATCGTCAATCCCACCAAGGATCTGGCAGGTGCTGAGGAAGAGGGAAAACGCATTCGATATATTCTAACGCAGGATCCGTCGATACGGTTGACGGAACTTTGGCGTGAAGAGGCAACATTCAGTGCGGTGCGTGCAGCCTTTCGCTCAGGGAAATACGATATTGTCCATTATGCCGGACACGCCTTCTTCGATCCGGTCAACCGTGTACGAAGCGGCATCTTGTGTCACGGCGGTCAAGTCCTGTCCGGCGTGGATTTAGCGAACTTGGAGATGCTGCCAGCCGTGGTATTCTTTAATGCATGCGAAGCCGGCAGGGTGCGATCGGTTAAAGCCCGTAATGTCGGCAAGGGGACTGCTAAACGCCTTGAGACCAATGTTGGCCTGGCCGAGGCTCTCCTGCGTGCCGGTGTTGGCAACTATATCGGAACCTATTGGCCGGTCGGTGACGATCCAGCTCAAGCATTCGGTGAAGCGTTTTACCGCTCCATCGCCCGTGGCGATACCGTAGGTCAGGCGCTAAACACGGCAAGAACCAACGTGCGCGAATTGAAATCTGTAGATTGGGCAGACTATATCCACTACGGCAGTCCAAGCTTTCTGGTCAAACGGCGAAAAAGTTCTGAATTGCAATAATGATACTATAGAAGCAAAAGAGAGAACCAATGATAAACCATGTTGGATGTATCGGCCTGGGAAAGATGGGAAAATGGATGGCCCTGAATTTGTCTAAATGCCGGTTTGCCCTCACCGTTTTCGACATCGACGAAAAGGCATTATCGTTCCTCTCAAGGCGAGGCGTTGCTCACACAAGCTCGCCTTTCGAACTTGCAACATGCGCGGATTTAATCCTCTTGAGTCTACCAAATTCCGCTGTAGTTGAAGACGTGGTTTTCGGCAAAGACGGTATCATCCACGGTTCAAAACCGGGAAAAATAATAGTCGATTGCGGAACTGCGGGATATTTTTGGACACAAAATTTTTCACAATCCTTGAAGAAACAAGGGCTTCGTTTTGCAGACGCTCCGGTTACCGGGCTTGAGCAAAGAGCCAAAGACGGCACTCTGACAATTATGTACGGCGGCACGGAAGATTTGCTGGAAGAGATTCGACCCGTGCTGGAGGCAATCGGAAACAAAATCGTGAACATGGGCGACGTCGGCAGCGGTCAGCTTGCCAAAATGATCAACAATATTTTATATAATGCCAACATGGCTGCTCTGGCTGAAGTGTTACCAATGGCGGTAAAGCTCGGCCTGGACCCCGAAAAGGTTGCTGAGATTATTAACACCGGATCCGGTCAAAGCTTTGCCTCAAAATTTTTCATCCCCAACATCCTCGAGAATTGTTTTGATCTGAGTTATAGTCTGAATAACGCCTACAAGGATATGGAAAATGCAGCTGAAATTTCCGCTCATTATAAAATTCCGCTTCCCATGATCAACACCGCTATGACAACTTACCAGACGGCTCTGTCCCTGGGATTCGGCGCTGAAGATAAGGGCGCGATGATCAAAGTCTTTGAAAACACCTTAAAGGTAACGTTTCGGAGGAAAGCAAAAGGTAATTAACCTTATAGTGCTGACCGGATAATAGGTGGAAAGAAACCGGGTCCCGGGAGCAGGTTTTCGATGTTAAAATGAATGGGCGTAGCTTATGGACAAACTAATTATCACAGTCGCCTTAACCGGTAATGTGCCCACCAAAGAAATGAATACCCATTTGCCCGTAACCGCGGATGAAATTGCTGCAGACGTGCGACGTTGTGCGGATGCAGGTGCCGTTCTTTTTCATGTTCATGCAAGGGACAAAAATCAAAAACCGACGTTAGACATAGACGTATACAAAAATACCGCCAAGCGCATTAAGGAGGTTGCACCCGAGGTCATCCTGCAACTTTCAACCGGAGCCCGGGCCGGCAAAGACTGGGAGGCGCGAGCGAATCCTGTGAGGCTGCTGCCGGAGATGGGATCTTTCACCACAGGATCCAACAACCTGCCGGGAATTGTCTACGAAAACTCGCCTCAGTTTATCGAATACCTTGCAGGGGTATTCAAGGAAACCGGCGTGAAGCCCGAGATCGAGGTGTTTGAAACCGGTATGATCAACAATGCGCTGTACCTGCAAACCAAGGGGTTAATCGAAGCTCCATTCCATTTTGACTTTGTCCTGGGAGCGCCGGGTTCGATGCCCGGAACTGTAAGAAACATGGTATTTTTATCAGAAAGTATCCCCCCCGGCTCAACCTGGACAGTGGCCGGAATCGGCGGGGCTCAAATTCCCTTAGCCGCCGCCGCAATTGTTATGGGAGGACATGTTCGGGTGGGATTGGAAGACAATCTCTACATGCCAGACGGTTCGATGGCATCCAACCCAAGACTTGTGGAGAAGGTTGTTGCGATTGCAAACGAAATCGGCAGAGAAACGGCCACTCCCGAGGAAGCCCGGACCGTCCTCTCACTGAACACTCAATTCAAAGACAGAATTCTAATTTAGTTAAGGGGCGGGGGAGTTTTTCATTCGAATCCTTATAGATAACGAAATGAATGATCGGGCGTGAAAACCGGACTTAAACCGACTGAAAGGTCCAAACCTCCTTTCCCTCTTCGGAGAGGTGGACTTGCAGGTGCCCCCTCCAGTTTGCATCGTCTTGATCCGGGAAATCCTCGCGGAAATGAGCTCCCCGACTTTCTTTTCTATGCAAAGCGGCGTGAAGAATCAGCGAGGCTGTGCAAAAGGCAAATTGCAGTTCCAGGATATTTTGAATCTCTCTCGGATCACCTGTTAAAGGGAGTGCATGTATGTCTTGCTGAATCGCTTTAACCTCATTTAAGGCCCAATTAAGTCCCTGCGATTTTCTCAGGATGCCGCCCTCTTTCCATAGAATATCCCGCAGATGAGCTAGGAGCGAAGCGACCGACGGTTTCTCTTTACCCTTCCAGGATTCAACGCCTGACGGTTTGAAATTCTTTTCACCCGCCCTGCTTCGATCGTGAGATATACTTTCGGCCCAATCGGCTGCCGACTGCCCTGCCCTCGCACCAAATACAATCGTCTCTGTCAACGCATTGCCGCCCATGCGGTTAGCACCATGAAGACCGCCGGTCACCTCACCCGCAGCAAACAGGCCCGAAATTGACGTCGCACCAAAGGAATCGGTGTGCACGCCCCCCATGTTATGATGGGCCAATGGAGCTATTCGAACCGGCCGGTGTCTGGCACCGTAGCGTTCCCCAAAAAGTTTGCGGGTAGATGCAGAAAATGGATCGGCGGTCCAATCGGTATCCGATACACCACGTAAATCCAGCCAAACTTCGTTGTGCTCCCGATAAATTTCGGTGAAAAGGGCCTGTGAGAGACGATCTCGCGCTCTCTCCCCTGCCGGTCGCTCCGTGATGCTGTATTTCTCATGAAGTTCTTCATTTTTGGTGTTGTAAAGCAGGCCGAAGTCGGCAAGTCGCGGCGGTATCAAAAATGGCGGATATCCGGGTTCAGCCAGGCCCAAGGGATAAAATTGTACAAATTCCATATCCTGAAGCAGAGCTCCCGCTCTCAACGCCGCGCAATAGCCGTCTCCAAGCATCCGTTTGGGATTGTCATGACGTAAATATAGCGCAGCGGCTCCTCCAGTAGCGAGAACGGTTGCTTTGGCGACAATTGTAAGCCATTCATTGGAATCGACGGCAAATGCATTTGCACGTGCAATTCCCTGCTGAACTCGCAGATCGTTCACTATTAGACCACGTTGAAATCGTATTCCCAATGCTTTTGCTTTGCGCAAAAGACAGTTGACAATTTCTTCACCCCAAATCGGTGGGCGCCCTTTAGAAAAAAGATATCCTTTGCGTAGCTCCGCGTTGATACCCCAATCCACCATTTCTCTTAATCTTACAGGGCCCTCACTAACCAATATATTCACGCGCTCCTGTTGGTTGATACCGCGCCCGGCTTTGAGAGTCCGCTGCAGATGGCGCTGAGTTGTCCGACCCTCCTCAGTACCGGCAAACACTCCTCCGCTCACGATCGTGCAGGTGCCCTTCCCCGGAGAGGCTTTGGAGATCAGCATAACATCGATACCCTTCCTTTTGGCAGCGATAGCGGCACGAATACCTGCAGCACCGCCTCCAATGACCAATACATCGCACATGAGATGCGTCATCACGGTCTCCTTAACGTTGGAATTTAATACCGTTGGTGATATGACAGATCACCTTTGGGCGCAAGTCCTTTGACAAGCAACAGCCGGTTAATTTTAGACCGAGACGTAATTTTTTGACCTTCTTTAGCTGATATACTATACTGTAATTGAATTATTAATCTGAGAACACGACCCTCGATCCTGGAAAGGTATTATGAAAGATCGCCAACCTCCGCTGTATATACGTCGTAAAGATAGACGCTCCGGAATCAATCGCAGGTGGATCAGAGCCCCGTACAACGGTGAGGAAAGACGCACCGGTAAAGATCGACGCTCAGAGGTAAAATTAAAAGATCTGCCGGTGCCACAAGTTTCGAATTCTAAAAAAGTCGTCGGCATTGAGAAACTGCTTGTATCAACCACCATTCAACTTGAAGCCATCACGCGATTGCTGATAGAAAAAGACATCATTGAAGAAATGGAATTGTACGAAATGATAAAAAAGGTTCAGATGGAATATCAGCGCAGCGATCCAACCTAAGCCTGTTCCGCAATAAAACCCAACTGATCACATTGGCGTCGCGATAATGCGTGTTGTTTGAGTTAGGCTTGGTTGGTATTCGGTTTCCCACGATGTGTCGCGACCAACTCCAACACCGCGAAAGGAGCAAGATAATGAGTGATAACGCCCACGCAATGGTACTGGCATCATTTGCCGCGGATTCTCTTTCACTTGGGGTTCATTGGATTTACAATACAAATGTCATTGATAAAAAATGGGGACGCGTAGAGGAGTATATCAAGCCCGAACGACCGACCTACCATCCGACCAAAGATTTGGGAGAGTTTACCCATTACGGAGATCAGACGCTGCTGTTACTGAAATCGATTGCCGACACGTCAGGATTCGATCTGAATCATTTCGCAGATCAATGGCAGCAATTTTTCAATTCCTACGATGGATACTTTGACGGCGCCACAAAAGATACGCGTGAAAATTTCGCTGCCGGTAAGGGGCCGACAGAATCCGCATCTGCTTCGAACGATTTTGCCGGAGCTGCGCGGATTGCACCGCTGGCGTATTGTTATCGCAATGATTTGGAGAGATTGGTCGATAGTGCCCGTTCGCAGACCGCCCTCACTCATGGCAATCAGGAAGTCGTTGAAAGTGCTGAATTTTTTAGTAGAGTTGTGTTCAAGGTATTACAGGGAGAATCGCCCACAGCAGCTATCAAGCGAACCCTCAAGGAAGGATTCGATCGGGAGCCGTACTCAAAGTGGATCGAAGAAGGTTTCAGCACCATCAATAAAGACACCCGGCAGACGATGTTGGATTTCGGTCAGATGTGTGAAATCGAAGCGGCATTTCCATGTGTGATTCATCTGATCACCAAGTATGAAGATGATCTCAAGGAGGGCTTGATCGAAAATGCCATGGCCGGCGGGGATTCGGCCGGCCGGGGGTTGATGGTGGGAATGGTTTTGGGGGCTCATCTGGGAGGTGCAGCCATACCGCCAAAATGGCTTTCCGATCTCAAAAGCCACCAGGAGATCGTTGATCTTTTAAATAGAATCGGTTAGATGATAGATGGTCAGCTGTTCTCAGCAATTCAGAAAACCTGCATTGGTTGAGGTTGACATGAACATTATACCGACATCTCTTGAGGGGCTTCTGATCATCGAACCAATCGTATTCGAAGATAAACGCGGCTATTTCTTGGAGACGTATCATCGGCAACGCTACCGCAACGCCGGAATTGAATACAACTTCGTACAAGACAACCTCTCATTCTCTATAAAAGGCACTCTGAGAGGACTGCATTTTCAAATCAGAAAGCCCCAGGCCAAATTGGTTCAAGTCCTCTCCGGTGAAATATTTGATGTGGCCGTGGATGTTCGCCCCGGTTCAGCGACCTTTGGTAAATGGTCAGGAGTTTGGCTATCCGAACAAAACAAGCGCCAATTGCTCATACCCCAGGGTTTTGCGCACGGCTTCTGTGTGCTCAGCGAAACGGCCCATTTTTTGTATAAATGTTCCGCTCACTACGACCCCCAAGACGAAGGCGGTATTCTCTGGTCGGATCCATCCATCGCTATTGAGTGGCCGGTTGACGATCCAATCCTGTCTGAAAAGGACCAAAAATTTCTCTGTTTAACCGAGCTACCCCCTGAAAAACTATTCAACCAAACGAAAATCGCATGAACATTCTTATTTTCGGCGGAGAAGGGCAGCTCGGCTGCGAACTAGTTCAGCAAAGCCAAATTTTTGGCCATGCTGCCAAGGCCCCGTTAGAAACTCAAGCTAACATCATCGACATCAATGAAGTCAAACACACCATCGATGCGTACCGGCCCTCTCTTGTCATCAATTCCGCAGCTTACACCGCCGTAGACAAGGCCGAAACCGAGAAAAAAATTGCGTTTGCCGTTAATAAGACCGGTGCTGGCAATATAGCCCGTTGCTGCGCACTGGCGCATATTCCGTTGATTCATATTTCAACCGATTATGTCTTTGACGGACAAAAGGGGTCCCCTTACCTCGAAACGGATCCGATATCACCCGTAGGCATATATGGCCGCAGCAAAGCCGAAGGCGAGGCGGAAGTCCGCTCGCGCCTCAACATGCATATCATCATTCGAACATCTTGGCTATATGGTGTCCATGGACACAATTTTGTCAAAACAATCTTGAAACTGGCTCGGGAAAACGAGTTCATCCAAGTTGTGGCGGACCAGCATGGCTCGCCGACCAGTGCGCTTGATCTGGCCGAAGCCATATTGATCATCTGCGGGCAAATCGAAAACCGACGTACTATCGATTGGGGGACATATCATTATTGCGGTCAAGGAATTACGACCTGGTATGAATTCGCTGAAGCAATTTTAGAATTGAGCCGATTAAAAAGTACCATCAAAACATTACGTGTTAAGCCCATATCGACCGCTGAATATCCGACCAACGCAACACGGCCGCAGTTTTCGGCACTTGATTGCCGTCGCATCACACATTATTTCGGGATAAATCCGAAACCCTGGCAGGAAAGCTTAAAACGGGTCATTGAGAAAATATATTCTTCTGCCGATGAAGCGTAAAACTAATAGAGATGCAGATTACAATTTAACCCAACCGCAGAATTAAATCTTCGTTCATAATCTTCAATATAATACTTTAACCTATTGTTAATAATAATAAATAAAGATATATTGTAGTAGAAAATCTTGCCTTTTCCTGGAATTTATTTTAACATTATAAAGGTAGCGTTAAGAGATTTCCGGGCTACTCGTGCACCTCATCCATAGCATGCAATCATTTCGCTTTTGCTGTCGTATCCCTTGAATTCAAAGTGGGAACTAAACAAAGACCGGTATTCCTGAGTACACGATACTGAGCAACTAGAATGGAAATATATGGAATCAATTCCCGAAAAGTACACCCCAGTATTGGTAGTCGATGATGACGAAGGACTCCTCTTAAGTATAAAAGCAACATTGGTAAGCTCCGGGTTGCCTGAGCCCGCCCTTCTATCTGATAGCCGCAACGTTCTGAACCTTATTCGTAAACAAGCATATCAGCTCGTTCTGCTGGATCTGATGATGCCTCACGTAAACGGTATGGAGGTCCTGGCAGAGATCAAGGAAGAATTCTCGGACACTGAGTGCGTAGTGGTAAGCGCCATCGATGAGGTTGCATCCGCTGTTCAAGCTATACGTCTGGGAGCTTCCGATTATTTGGTGAAGCCTCTGAACAGCGAGAAACTTGTTGCCCTTGTCCATAGAATCCTCGAAAAGCACAGTATACGTGACGAACTGGCACGGTTCGGCAGAAAGAAGGTGTTTTCCGACCTGAAACATCCGGAAGCCTTCAATGAAATGGTTGCGAAAGACGAAGCCATGGCGTTGGTGTTCCATCAAGTCGAGGCCGTTGCCGGTACCGATTATAGTGTTGTGATAAACGGTGAATCCGGAACAGGCAAAGAGATGCTGGCCCGGGTGATTCATCAACTGAGCAATCGATCTAAGGCGCCGTTTTATGCCGTCAACATGGCATCATTCAGCAAAACCATTTTCGAGGACGAGTTTTTCGGACATGCGAAAGGAGCCTATACGGACGCATCAAGGGATAGACTAGGATTTTTTGAAGCGGCTCACGGCGGAACTCTTTTTCTAGACGAAATCACGGAATTAGATCCATCATTGCAGGCCAAGCTGTTACGGGTAATTGAAGAACGCGAGTTTTACCGTTTGGGCAGTACGGAGAAAAGAAATGTAAATGTTCGTATTATTGCAGCCACCAATCGCGATATAAACGAAGAAATCATACATGGCCGCTTCCGCGCCGATTTATTTTATCGAATCAACATGTACAATATAAGAATTCCTCCGCTCAGAGAGAGGAACGATGACATTTTGCCTTTGGCTCGACATTTTCTTCATATTCACGCCCGTGCGAATAATAAACACATTGAAGACTTAGATCCTGCACTGTCACAACAATTGCTGATGTATACGTTTCCAGGTAATGTACGCGAACTTGAGAATATAATAGCTGCAGCGGTTCTTTTGGAGCGAGGAAAAATTCTGACAGCGGCTTCTGCCCATAATTTCTTACCCTACAATGGACCTGAACGTCGCAAAAATGTTGAACTGCTTACCTTGGAGGAGTTGGAAAAGCGACATATCAAACGTGTTTTAGAAATCACCGGCGGTAATCGACCCAAAGCTGCAAAAATTTTGGGTGTAAACGTCACAACGATATATCGAAAATTACAGAAATATAATTTATCAGATAAGAATTGATACCACAGGAATTCCTTTCGACATCTACTTGCGGTGTTTGTTGCGTCGCAGCGATTGATTTGGAGCGATGTCAAATTAGGAGGATTAACATATGTCAGATGGTTTGGATGTTATCGTTCTTGATGATGATCCGGGGATATGTGAAGTAATTTCAGAATGTATTGAGAGCTTTTATACCTGGGGCAAGGTGTATACCTTTTCGGACCCCGACCTGGCGATATCGTATTGTTTGAGTCGAGAGATCGGATTGGCGATATTCGTGCTTGATGTATTCCTCGGCGGATCAAGCGGGTTTTATTTTCTGGACGCAATTGAAAAAAAATATCCTACAGCCCCTGAAGATACAATTATCATCAGCGGAAATGCCAGCAATGATGTCGTGAATATGTGTCTGGCGTCAAATGTAAACTACTTGCTGGAGAAACCGGTAAAACCATATGCATTACAGCTTGCCGTTCGCTCCATCACGGCTAAATATTTGGAATTTGCCAAAAAATTGATGCAAGATACCGCATTTGCTGAAAATGTAGCCAGATTAGAAACTTCCTTTTCTCAAGGTGTCTGAAACAAACAACAACCACGTTAAAATGCAACCCGCCGCATGTTAGTAACATCCGGCAAGCACCATAATACGCAGTAACCTTAACGACTCGCTAGGTTTGAGTATGGCGGACAGGGAACAAATTACGGGTAAAGCTTTATTTCGGATTTTCAACGAATTGCTACAGGATAAAACCCTGTTAAAAATGAAATTGCTGAACGGAGACCTCGAACATCTAACATACCTCACCGATATACGCCAAGGAAGAAGAAAAACTTACATTCTCGTGGATTATCCGGAGAATTTTCTGCAAATCCCGGAACCAAATGAGCATCGTCGATTTCGTTTTGAATTTACCGCAAAAGATAACATACGGTACGTATTCGAGAGCGATGCTGAAAAGTATTCCCAAGACGTCATGTGGATACGACTTCCTGAATCGGCCGAACGATTTCAGCGGCGAAAGCTTTTCCGATTGGACGCACCACACGGGACTCGATTGTTTTTCAAGATAGACGACTCCCAATATGAGCTATGGGTGGTTAATGTCAGCCTAAGGGGATCACTCGGCGTATTGGTCAGCATGAATGCGAAGATGGAAAAGAATTTGAAATTATATAACCACAGGCTACTGGAGAATGTCGAACTCGTGTTCCCATCTGAAAGCGATCATAAAAAAGTAAAGATAAAGCAATGTCAAATCAAACGGCAGGAAATAAACTTACAGACCGATAAGTACGAGTGTGCGGTGGAGTTTAAGGAAATTTCGGATGACGAAGAGAAGAAATTTACCGAATATTTTTACGAGCACCAGAGAAAATTTTTAAAAAAACGCCGCCTGATGAAGGCTTAGATTGGAAAATGTCCTTTATCATGTTCCATTGCCGCAGTCCTCATATAGGAATGAGGCATTACCCCTCAATATAATCTCCCCTGTAAAATCTGGTCACTTCCAGTGAGGCAGTTACTAGAATCTGGTTGGCAATAGCTTTCAATCCATCTGTGCCGGGTAACGCATCATGGATCGTGGTTAGAGCATCCTTCTCGGCAGATATTTCTTTGATAATCGGATCAATATTTTTCAGGGTCTCGTTGGAGTTTCCCAATTTTTGTCGGTAACGATCCAGCAAGTTTATCAAATTCTCTAAGCGCTCTATGGCAAGTTTTTTATCCAGCGATGACAAAACGGATTGCTGAACACCTGCTGGAGGAGCAATGAACGTTGTTTGTTGGGTTTTTGAGGGCACCTTCGACGTATTTTCAATAGTCTCTTTTAAAATGGTTTCAAATCCGTTTTCGGTAGCTGATTGAACTCCATTTTTCGTTTCAGGATAAAGTCCTTTTTGAATCTGCTCGTTGCCATGAATTTTCATCACTCTGCCATCCTAAGTTGGTTAAAATTGAATAAGAGTACCCCTAAAATGTGATGCGTATCACTTCGATCTGAGCCAATTGTGAGCCAATTGTGATTTTATGCAATATACATGCAAGAGAGCTGCATATGCGTTATTTTATAAATTAATCAAAATTTCAAACTTTTAGAGAGTACCACGCTTAAAGGCTCAAAAGGAGTGTCGGCAAAAAATTCCGCTCTATGACACAAGCTGCCCAGAATATGTCGAATGCGCTAAAGCCAGGAAGGTGCCGGGAGGCTCGATCAAAGGATAAACGGACACATCAATTTTCCTATGATTCTCACGTCTATTTTTTATATATATGCTGCAACTCATAGGGGCTGTGGTATCGCCCAAAGCTTTTTTCCTGACGGCTTCAATTACCATTGCCAGCGAGCGTGAATGCACAATCTTTTCAATCCCTATGCCGACCAGATCTTTTTCCTGAACGTCACACAGATCAGCGCAGGGAGAATTCGCACCCCACACGTGCTGCTCGCTGAAAACCGCCGCCGGAAGATTGATCTGATGGATAAACTGAATTCTGGAAAAAAATGTTTCTTGATAATAGCGACATGTCTCACAATCAGAGCAGTCTGACAATCCACTCTCTCTTACTGTGAAACATGCCTGTAACTGATGTTTAAACACGATACAATCCTGGCACATCCGATCAGGATCGTAACCTTGCCAGTATTGCCAGCAATTCTGAAAACGTTTAAATAGCGGTCCTTTCGCATTCTCTTTGAGGAGCTCGGCAGGAATATTCTGACCGCTGTTTTGGAGAAAAATCAAAAGATCTTCAATGGGAATTGCATAATTTCTCCCCACGCGATGCGCATGCAGCTTTTTTGCTCGAATCCAATACCCCACGGTAGTTCGCCCGACTCCACACAAGTCCGCTGCCTGGGAAACGGATAATGTTCGTTTTGATTTCGACATCAGATCATATAACTCCCTGGAATATGCAGTCTTGGCAATGACAGACTGTGATGAGAAACCACCGGCTAAGGTCTCTCAAGGATTCAATACTGCATAACGCTAATAATTCAACCATGGATAGAATATTCACCACAATAGATTCTCGTTTGTAATATCGGCATATCCCTGCAAAGCTTAACCAAATTTTGATCAAACCCGGGCTGACTTTGAAAATTTTGCCTAGCTGTCGGAATTTTGACGGAACTTATGATCAAATTCACGTTAATTAAGAGAAAAACAGACCGAGGAAAAATCCCATCTAAAATCTGAAAAATGTTTAAGTATACGTAATTTCATTTAATTTTAGCAAAAGCGGTTTTTCTTTTTTAAGGAAATCATAAATTTAATAGAAATGGCATATTGGTTGCATATTCATAGTTAAACAAAAGGAATGAAGTTTCCTCCTTTCCTTCATTCCCACCTCCGACTAACCCTGTTAGGTAACCCCCCCTAACAGGGTTTTCTTTTTGACCAGAGAATTGCCTTCCTAGATTGTTCAAACGTTGAGTGGTGCCGGTGGGTTGCCTTGCTGATCGGGTTATGCAAGTGGTTGGGCGGGTTTTTTATTCCGTGCAAAAAAATTTGGTAGTTAAGTCAATATGGTTTTCCAGCGGCAGCATTCGGTTTTTTGGGAGAGTATGCGAGGCAATCTTGACCGCTGGTGGTGCTCCGAACTTCAGTGACCGGATAGCGCTGACTTTTAAATTGCATCGCTCGACACCCGTGGGGATAGTGTTTATCCCAGGTTACGTAATAGTAAATACATTTATGGCAATCGATGATCATGGGTCCAAGACACTTGATTAACTGCACGGGGTAATTGTCTTACGCGAATCGAAAATTAGCTTTTCAGGGTGATGCTCTTACCGAGACCCATCTCTTCCCCGAAAATCTAATCGAATATTCATATCTCTCAGCAAATCCAATGCTTCTTCATACTCCGCGTAATAGCGCTCTCCGCTGACTGCGATAATCGCCTGAATCACTTCGTCACTCAGTCCGGCTTCCTTGAGCTCGATCACATCCTGAACTGTTGTGAAACGTATGTTGTGAATATCCTTACCATAAACAATCGGTTCCGTATTTCTTAAATAGGAATTTTCTTTGATTAGCATTTGGAGCGTTATTTCGCCCAAACCTGCTTTTTTCATGTCTACGATATCCTGCACCGTATATGCGGCAGTTTCGATTACCTTTTCTCTTATGATCAGCTGGATTGTTTGATCACTAACGCCAGCCCGTTTTAACTGCACCACGCTTTTGCCATTCAAACTTAATCCTGTCTGAGCAGCCAACAAAAACGTCAAAGAGACCCACAAAATGCTGAACAGTTTTGTCTTCATAGCATCCACCACTTATTTAAGAAAATTAAGTAAACTGGGCTGAATAATTCTAGCCGCCGTCGCTAAGGTGGTTTGATAGGCCAGTTCAATATTTTTTAGTTGCATAACCGCTTCATTTAAATCAACCTCTTCTGTTTTGGCAAGCAGCTCCTGCAACTTGGGTTTGTAATTTGACCAGAATTCTTCTGTAGTTTCAAGTTGATACATTCTCGGCGAATTTGCAGCCCGAATTTCGCTAATCTGGGTGTGGGCTCGATCAAGCAATTTTGTCTGGTCCGCAATTGCAGACGTATCATCATTTTCAAGGGCGTAAATTAAATCTGCCAACACTTCGAAAATATTAATTCCGGCGGGGGTTCCGTCAGGGTTTTCCGGCGAGAAAATATTTCGACCATCTGCGTCCAAAGATAGTCGGGTACCCTCTCCTAAAATGTAGGTAACACTTCCATCATCACCATTGTATACCGCATAATCGGCTACGGGATCATTCGACGCATTAAATGCCTCTACTGTAAATATATATAGGCCGTCAGCTAGTAGGTTCCCCCCATCATCACGTCCATCCCAAACCACATTATTTATGCCGTCACTTCCGGGACCTATATCTGCTGGGGCAAGGGTTCGAAGGACATTGCCATTATTATCTTGAATTTTTAGGGTGACATTGGAGGAATCCGCTGACAGACCAAAGTTAATCGTGTCGGCGGTCCCCCCGGATATTTCGACGGTGTGGGAATATGCTGGGGTGTCGGTTTGGTAGCCTGAAAACATGAAATTTTGGCCGAATTTAGAATTGGCCAGGTCCACCACCTGATTGTAGAGGTCTTTGACCTGATCGGCCGCGATATTTCTGGAAGTTGTTGTCCCGGTCGCTTCCGTTTTTGAAATAGCCCTGATCACATCAAGTGTTTCATCGACCATGTCCAAGGTCATCTCTGAAAACTCAATTCGTGATTTCGCCTGTTCAATATTATCGAGGTACTGATCGACCGTAGCAATATTGTTGCGATAATTTAGAATCTTGCCCATTCCGACTGGATCGTCCGATGGTTTATTAATTCTTTTTTGAGAAGAAATATTCTGCTGTAATTTAAATAGCTGACTATTTTGCATTGCCAGGTATCTAACCAGTGTATCAGTCATCGTGTTTGTGGTCACTCGCATGGAGACCTCCGTTAAATCATGTTCAACACCGTCTGCATCATTTCATCGGCGGTTGCGATTAATTTTGCGGCACTATCATAAGCATGTTGAAATTTTACCAGATTCATCATTTCCTCATCTAATGACACTCCTGAAATGGATTGGCGACGATTTTCAAGTTGCGCGACCATTTCATATTGATGATCGTAGGAGGCGTCTGTAGTTTGAACCTTTCGCCCAACCTCACTGACCAGAGATTGATAATAGCCTTCGAACGTTGAGGAATTCCCATTCATCATCAAGGCGTGCTGTAAATCCGCAATTCGGATTGCATTGGTGTTATCCCCGGGCACCCCGACACTGGTTGATGCGGCTGCGATTAAATCAAGATTATTGACAATGGCAGAATCAATTTGGATATCCGCCGCTGTTGAACCGATGAAAAAATCAAGCCCGGTGGACCCATCAAGGCCAAATCCGGTGGAATGCAGTGTATTGATCTCATTCGCTAGAGTCTGAACTAAATCGTTTAACTTTCCTAAGTAATTGGCTATATCTACATCTCTGACCTCCAGCCAGCCTTTCATTTTCCCTCCGGAAATGTCGCTCGTAATATCTACAGAGTTACCGGCGGAATCGAACCAAAGCACATCACGGGTGCCGGACACATTCATCTGCGTCGACAACGACCAATGGGTGTTGCCTTCTACGAGTGTCTGCCCATTGGCCACAGAAACGCTTACCCGACCGCTGGCATCCTCAAACGTGTTGACATCAATCATCTTCGATAGCTCTTTTATGGCCAAATCCCGTTTATCGCGGTAGTCATTGGCACTGTATCCCGTGGACTCTGTTTCCATTATTTTCTGATTTAGATCGGCGATCTCACGGGTCAAGAGGTTGATTTCTTCGATAGCGCCTTCAATATCGGCATCTATCCCCTGGCTAGCGTTTTGCAAATCTGAAAACATTCTGTGAAATGTGTCGACCAACACCTCACTTTTTGCCTTCACAATCACACGCTGGTTGTAACCGGAGGGATTGTTGCTTAAATCCTGCCAGGCGGTCCAAAACTCGTTAAGCGATCGGCTCAAACCAAAATCACCACTCTCGTCGAAGATTGCTTCGATAAAGGCAAGAGCGTCTTTTTGCGCTTCCCATTGTCCCAGGGCCTCGGTCTCCGCATTAATCTGAACGCCTAAAAATCGATCATATACGCGTTCAATTCTGACGGCTTCAGCACCATCGCCCATCGGTCCGATGCCGGACTGTAAAGGCGTACTCGTCTCCACGATCAATTTCTGACGCGAATAGCCGGGGGTATTGACATTGGCAATGTTGTTGCCGGTTACATTGATCGCTTTCTGTTGGTTCATAAGCGCCTTACCGGCTATATTCATAACGTTGTAAATATCCGTCATTTCGAATCCCTGTATCTTTAGATCAATTAAATGTCAGTGCTTCAGATAATTCTTCTACCCATTGGATCACATTGGCTGAGAGATCCTTAAACTGCGTGACGTCAATGCCAAGCCGTTCAATCACCAACGGTGAAAGTTCGGGGTGACCTCCTTCCCGACCACCGCTGCCATTCGCATTACAGAGAAGATTGGACAGATAAACGATATCATTAGCGAGATTGAAATGTTCGGGGTAATCAGGATCGTGATGCCATCGGACGGCGTTTATGATATCCTGGGGAAACGCCCATTGCGCTAAAATTTGAGCCCCTACCTCCGCATGATCGGTTCCAAGAACCATATTCTCCGCCACAACATAGGGCACACCCTTGGCGGCGATATCTTCAATAGCCTCCAATTCGTCTTTTACATAATTGCCCAAAATCAGCTTTCCGATATCATGCAATAAGGCCGGCGTAAAAACCGCTTCGACATCGATATTTTTTTTGTCTTTAACCAAGGCCTCTGCCGCAATCGAAACCGCAATTGAGTGTCTCCAAAGATCTCCGGAAGGAATATCATAACCGGGCACCGATTTGTCCATGACGGAACTGACACAAGAGGCAATAACCAACTGAACCAGGCGCTTAAATCCAAGTAGAAGTATGGCCTGCCTAACTGAACCGATCTTGGAGGGGATACCGAAATAGGCCGAATTGGACAATTTCAGCACATTGCCCGTTAAACCCGGATCATGACGCAGGACATCTTCAATTTCGTCGACGGTGGTTTCGGGATTCTCGAGCATTTTTAGCATCTTGACGCCGGTCACCGGCATGCTGGGAAATGCTTTCACTTTCGATAAGATGTCGTTTAATTTTTTCTCATCCATATCCATATCTTGAAACCGTTGCTGCTGATAGCTGTGTGATCCGATGAAACATCAAAAAAGCTTACACGACATTGCCATCGTAACTGCTAAATCTCGCCGTACACAAGCCTACCAGTTGAATTTGAATTTTGGATGGTCCCCGTTCGATGATAAACGGGATTGGCTTCCATCAAGTCACTGAGAAGATTGAAGCAACCTCTTAAAAGATCAAGCGAGTGCTCAAACAACTGCCGGTTAGTGAAATTGGCTTCCTGCAGCCTGCCAATCAATAATGACAGCTTTGCACTGCAGTCCTTCAACCGCTTGGCATGGGGGTCATCAACAAGCTGGGATATCTTCGTCAGTGTGAGATCATGCGGCAGATATCCCAAATCATCTGCCATCTTTGCCACGATCCGGGTTCTCTGATCTTCCATTATCCGAAGTTTTCGCAAGATAGTTTCTTTTTCTTTTCTGGTCTCAATCAATGCCTCTAATTCGGTCCGAAGCGCAGCCTCTTTCTCTTTATCAATCACTGCAGCCATAGATTCATATAATCCGGCTTCCTGATTCAACAATTGTGTCAGTTGATCTATCATGACGTCCATGCTCATCTCCCAAGCTAGATGCTATTTCCCATGAATACTATCGGCTGACTATCAACAAAACTTTAGGGTTTTATATGCAACCGTAATGGATGCTAAGGATTCAAATATATTGAAATATCGACATGGCGGAGTGTCGCCGTAAGGGCCTGTGACGGAGGATTCGCGCGGCGGCAACATCACCGGAAAGGTCCGGATCATTTGAGCGATCTTGCCGTCATTTTATTTATGAGAATCGGGATCCTGCTCTTGTCCGGAAGGATTGTTCAATTGATCCAGCAAAATGGATGACAACCCGATGCCGCCCCGCTCAGAAATCCTTCTAGCCAGCTCAACATCCAACAAAGATGTAAATATGTCCTCAGCCCGCCCACCACTGATAAAACCGGACTTATTAATTGTTGCTCGCATTTCCTTCAGCAGGTAAGTGATAAAAAGAGACTCCATCTCGGCACAGGCCGACTCGAGTTTGGAGTCGGTGATGTCGGTCGCGACATTCTTAACCGACACTAAATTTCGGCGGATATGTTCAACGCCATAATTCAGATTTGCATAGCCTGGGGCCGGTGTGGTCAATTTAAGTTCGTCAGCCATTTACATAATCTCCAGTTCAGCTTGAAGTGCACCTGCCGCCTTGAGAGCTTGAAAAATGGAAATTAGATCCCTTGGAGAAACGCCGAGCGCATTCAAGGCCTTAACCACTTCCCCAATACTCACACCGGATTCAACAAGATAAATCGGATTATTGCCTTCCTGAACCCGAACATCCGACTCGGGCGCCACAACCGTGCGGCCGGACCGCGCAAAAGGCAAAGGCTGGGAGATGGATTGAGTTTCCTTGATTTGAATACTCAGGTTGCCATGGGCGATGGCGATGGTGGCAATCCTGACGTTTTCACCCATTATGACGGTTCCGGTCCGTTCATTGACGACTACTTTCGACACGGTATCCGGTGTGACGCCAAGTCTCTCAATCATCGTTACCAAGGCAACGGTGTTGCCTTTATATTTTTCTGGAACCCTGACTTCGATGGTTCCGGCATCATAGGTGCGGGCGATCTGACTGTAAAAGGCAATGTTGATCGCCTTCGCCACCCGGGATGCGGTGGTGAAATCCGGCTGATGCAAGGTCAAAGTCAATGACTGTTTCTGGTTAAAATTGGAAGAAATCTCTTTTTCTATCAATGCCCCGTTGACCACCCGTCCTACGGTTGGGAAATTCTTTTGCACACCTGTACCGGAATCGCTGCCGACGACAAATCCACCGGTGCTCACAGGCCCCTGGGCAACAGCATATATTTGTCCATTCGCGGCTTTCAAAGGGGTAAAAAGCAATGTACCCCCCTCCAAACTCTCAGAATCACCGAGAGAGCTGACAAGGACATCGATACGGCTGCCGGTGCGTACAAACGGCGGCAAATCGGTCGTCACCATCACAGCGGCCACATTTTCAACCTCGACATCTTTCGGCTGGACGGTAACTCCCATTTTTTCCAGGAGGGCGGAAACGGATTGGTTGGTAAAAATGGAATCTTGACTGTCACCGGTTCCATTTAATCCAACTACAAGTCCGTATCCAACCAGTTGATTTGAACGCACGCCTTTAATCTCGGCAATATCTTTGATGCGCACAGCATGGGCCTGGGAGAAAGCTGCTATGCAGATTACAAGCACGATAACCAGCTTGCCAATGATGGTCTTCATTCGGTCCATTACATTTAAAGCAGTCATTCCACTCCTGCCCACTCTCCATTAAATCTAAAAAGGCCAGACGGTATTCAACAAATTCGCCAGCCATCCCGGCCGTTGACGCTCATCAATCACACCGGAGCCGCTGTATGCGATTTTGGCATCGGAAATAAATGTCGACAAAATAACATTTTCTTCAGTTATATCTCGGGGACGTATAACCCCGGAAAGAATGATCAACTGGGTCTCATGATTTACCATGACTTCTCGGGTGCCAACAATTTTCAAGTTACCATTGGGCATGACAGCCACAACCCTGCAGGTTATAAAGGCTGAGAGATCGCCGCTTCGTGACGTCTCTCCCTGCCCGTCGAATCCACTTGCCATATTGCCTTTGACAGAGGGATTGCCGAACGGATCGATTTTCGGTATGCTGTCGCTGACGTTGTCTAGAACTTCATTTTGCCACCAATCTTCCAGGCCGAACAATTTTTGAATCCCGGCTTCCAGGCTGGAAGAGCGTTCCGTCTCTGTTTTGGCCCTGTTGGTTGCCTCGGCCGACTCTTCTATTTTAACCGTGACAACATCACCGATATTCCTGGCTTTGGTGTCAATAAACAAACCGTTCAAAGAGCTGTTTGCCTGCCAAAGTGATCCATCGTGATCAACAGCCGGTGGGGTTGCGTAACCCTGGGCAAGTAACTCCTTGCTGGGTATCTCCTGCATTGCCGGTTGAACATTCTTCCGATTACCGGCACAACCCGAAAATCCAATCAAAAGCATGAATGCCAAGATGGCCGCTGTAAAACAATACTGATTTGTGTGCATGCGTTCCTACCTTTTTGCGGACCGGATTAATAATCGACTTTCACCGTGTTGGCATCGACCACCCGCGCATAAAGTATCTTTTTCGAGTCAAAATTTATAACCGGGATACGCTCACCCAGTCTTCCCCGCTTTTTAACTTGCCCGAGAGCGGTTATCTTAAATCCATCGGATTCCGCGATAATCATTACCAAATCTCCTCGTTTTACAAGTGGCGGAAGTTCGACAAGATCCCTTCTAAGCAGGGTTTTAGCACCGATTGCTCTGCGTGTTCGTTTTCCAAGAATCGCCTCAGGATCGGTGATCACGTTATCGGGCACATTGGACAAATCCATTCTCTGCAATTCAATATCATCTTCAGTCAGAGGTGTATGCCTCCCGAGAGGCCTTTTGGTCACCACAACTTCGGCCAATACCTCCACTGTTGCCATTGCCGAGACCTGTTTCTGATAGTTTCCGTTTACATCGAATTGGATTGAGATCGGAATCTTTCCTATCATTTTTAAATTCCGGGGAGGGGTGACTTTGTAGGTTACATGCCCCACAGGCAATTGCACCGATTCAGCAACGTGGACTTCTTTGATTCGAACATCACCACCCACAGCCGGCATATTCTTCAAAAGATAACTTGAAACGAGTGTCTGCATCTCTTCACGGCTGACTTCAATGCAACGACGTGTGACCGTGACTTCGGGCGGCATGCGCAGATCCAGCCGATTCAAATCAACGTCGTTTTGTTTCAATCGCAGTTCAAGAAGATTTCCTTTAAGCTTGCGCGACCTTCCCGGTAAAGGGGCGTTGGCAATGACTATTTGGCGGAGATTTTCGATCAATCCAGAATCATTGCCCTCAATTTCAGCAATTTTCCCTAACAGGATATTTTCACCGTCAATTTCGATGTTTTCGAAAACTCTGACGTGAATCAACGCGCTAGCCGAAATCTTAGCGGCAAGAATCAGCATAAAAACGGCCACCAGCAAATATTGAATGCTACGATATAGCTGCTTTGATTTACAATCCTGTAACAAGGAATGCTTCATGGGTCCCTCTATCGTTTAACGTTATTGGCCGTCTGCAGCATTTCATCGGCTGTCTGGATGGCCTTGCTGTTTACTTCGTATGCTCTCTGGGCGGTAATCATATTCACCATCTCGTCCACCACACTCACATTCGACATTTCCAAAAAGCCTTGGGCAAGAGTGCCAAATCCATCTTCACCAGCCGTGCCGGTAATGTTATCACCAGATGCGTTGGAGGTAATGAACAGATTTTTACCCATGCTAATCAACCCCGATGGATTGACAAAACGGGCGAGTTCAATGCTTCCTATCTCACTCGGTGTGGCGTCACCGGCTTGCAGAACCGAAACCGTTCCATCCATTCCAACTGTGATCGATTTGGCATCTGTAGGAATCGTCAGTTCAGGTTCCAACGCAAATCCATCGGCGGTGACAATGCGCCCCTCACGGTCAAGTTTGAATTCTCCGGCACGGGTGTAGGCTGTCTCACCGTTGGGAAGCATTATCTGGAAGAATCCGTCGCCCTCAATTGCCAGGTCCAGTTCATTCGTGGTATTCTCCAAGCTTCCCTGGGTGAAGATTTTGAGCACTGCAGACGGACGGGTCCCATGTCCCAGTTGGACACCGCTGGGCACCTCGGTATCCTGGGAAGAGGATGAACCGGGTGGTTGGAGAGTTTCGTAAAGTAAATCTTGAAATTCAGCTCGACTTTTTTTGAACCCGCTCGTACTCACATTGGCTAGATTGTTTGAAATAACATCAATATTGATGGTTTGCGCCTGCATGCCGGTTGCTGACGTCCATAAGCTTCGTATCATTTATCCTCCCGAGTGTATAAGGTATCAGTTATTCTATAGTTACTATTTGTAGCCTGTCTCCAATGTTGCCATCGCGAGCACTAACTACCACTGACGAATCATGTGATTGTTAATTTGCAACCTCGTTGATGACCTTGGCGTTGGCCTCATCCACGGATCGGATCACCTTTTGATACGATTCATAGCCGCGGAGAACTTCTATCATTTCCGTCATCATTTTGACAGCATCCACATTAGACAATTCGATAAATCCTTGCGAAACGTCCACTTCCTCGGCTTGGGTTTCACCAATGGTCTCGTCCATGAGTTTAAACAATGAATTGCCCGTTTTCTGCAGGTGGTAGGGCCGGGGAAAATCGACAATTCGAAGTCGACCTACCTGACTGCCGTCAACATTGACAATGCCCTCGCGATCGACTTCAAACTTCTTATATTTGTGCGGACTTGCGTCGCTCTGGACGCGAATCTCTCCACTGTCGCCTACCACCGGCCAACCGTCTTGGGTTACCAGTACTCCTTCAGAGTTGAGTGTAAATTCGCCTTTGCGCGTATATTGAATGCCATCGGGTGATTGGACACAGAAGAATCCTTTGCCGACCAACGCCAAATCAAAGTCATTCCCGGTATTTCTTAAACTACCGTTGGAGTAATCGGTAAACATATTAAATTCGATCCAAAACATATCGGCTTGCGAACCGGCAGTCTGAGTTGTGATTTCAATTGGTGGTCCCGTTGGATCGGCCATATCGAATAAACGAAAATGTCCTTCATCCATCTTATAGCCCACGGTGTTGACATTCGCGAGATTGTTTGAAATAATTTCCAGCCGTTTTTCGTAGGCCAAAGCACCGGATGCGGCCATATAAATGGCTCCACTCATTTGTTTACCTCTAGCTGGTTGTTAAACTACGATTGGTTTTCGCCGAGTTAGGGTGAATTGGTATCCAGGGTTTCACCCGCATTTAAACAGAAAAAATTGATGCAAGAGATATACCAATCTCAAACTTACTATCAATGGTAAGCCATGGCCATCTTTCAGGGGTTTACAGATTGGATGATGGCCGAATGCCCTTGATTGTAAATGCTCTGAGCTGAAAAGTAGGAAAAATTTGCCGGATTCAACACTCAATGGTCCTAGTGATCACCGGAATTCAAATTCATAATAAGCTCCACTTCGCCCATTGGTATTTCCAGCTTTTCCGATATTTTTCGGAGACTCATACCCTTGAGCGCTAATTTCTGAATTTGATCACGGTAATGCAAAGGTTCCATCTGGTCATCTAGCCGCGGCGATATCTCACTAAGATTTAGAGCCGGGTAGTAATTTTGGAACTTGGATTCGGAAATAGGCTTAGCTCTTAGCTGACTAATCTGCAAAACCCGCTCCAAATTGCTTCGCTCGGCAGCAATGGTTTCGGAGATATGGTCAAAGGCCTGCGCAGCCTGTTGTTTGATGACTTCCGTATAAATCTCGCCATCAAAATTCACAGCATTTTCCTTGGTGCTTGCCTGAAGAGTCATCTGTTTGCCTCTAACGCCTTTTCGTAGCAACAACAGTATAATTAAAAGACACAAGCAAATTTGAATTCCATCAATGGCAACTTCCCAATTTTTCAGCATTTCAAATACCATTTCAACCCCTTACCAAAATCAGGCCATCATCTACACGCGTATGTCTATCAATCGTCTCGGCGGTCTGCCTTTCGACATCTTTTCAAGGTCTGAATCTGTTTTATTTCTATTTAGTGAAGTTTTGATTTTGTCGGATGGCGTGTCACTATCGTGTTTATATGAATAGTCCGAATCCATCGCATGTTTTTTTTTCTCTTCTTTTTCTTCTTTTTCTTTAAGCAGATTGTTAAAGGGGGTTTGTTGATTATTCCGCCGCCTGCTGTCTACCTTTTTTATTCTTTCCGTGAACCTAAATGCAGGCAGAATTTTACGTATTTTCATGTTTTCCATCATTGAACTGACCGAGGTTATTGGGGTCGGATGGTTTTATAAAAAGCATACAATTTGTGATATAGATTGTTATTCCAACAATTTTTCTTTTCTTAATTTTGCACGTAATCTCTTGATTGCTTGAGAATGTATTTGAGAAACTCTGGACTCGGTAATATTTAGTACTTTACCTGTCTCCTTCATGGTAAGCTCTTCGATATAGTAAAGCGAAATCACCAAGCGTTCTTTTTCAGGCAATTGCTCAATGGCACTGGTTACCGCCCCCTTTAATTCTTTCAGCCGGGTTAAGGTCAGGGCATCATCATCATTGTCGACCAGATAAGACATAAGTTTTTCTTTTTCATCTTTGGATGAATAGCCAAGCTCTTCAAAACTGATAAATGAAATATTCGCCATTTGCCTCGTTCGGTGCAACTGCTCCACATCGATACCAAGCTCGTCTGCGAGTTCGTTGTCGTCGACTTCGCGTCCGAGTTTCTGTTCCAATTTCAAATAGGCGTTTTCCAGTTCCCGAATTTTGCGTCTATTCGATCGTGAAAGAAAATCACGCGAGCGCAGTTCACTTAGTACAGCACCTTTTATCCGGAATACCGCATAGGTCATGAACTTGTTATCTCTCTTTGGATCATATCGATCAACGGCTTGGATCAGGCCGATAACCCCTACATTCATTAAATCGTCAACGTCAACAGTGGGTGGTAAATGAACGGCTATCCGTTGAACGATACGCTTTACGTAAGGAAGATATTCGGTAATTAACTGATTCCGATACGATAGATCATCTTTTTCTGACTTTTTTGCATGTGTTTCTGCCAGTGCCATATATAAAATCTCCCCAATAATTGATTCCGAGGATCAAGCGAAATTGTTTTGGATTAAATGATGCCAAAAAAAGTTGCTTCCACCTTTGGGTTGATTCAAAGGCGGCCACAAAGAAATTTTTTTAGCCAATTTATCAAAACATTTACTGACCTGTGTATCCGGATATAATTCACTTACAATTTTCTGGCTTTTTACGCCTCTGGTCACTTTCTCATCAAATAAAATGCATCCCATATATTCGATGTTGATATCCAAGAATCTTTCGGTAACAAGTCGCAGTTGTCGAAATATCTCAAGGCCCTCTTCGGGCCGGGTTGTCATATTGACTAATAACTTGCAGACTTTTTCCGAGTATTTCAGTGAGAGCACTTTCATTAACGCATAAGCATCGGTAATCGAAGTCGGTTCAGGTGAAACGACAACGATAATTTCCTGAGCGGTTGCATTAAAATCCATTACATTTGATGAAATGCCTGCAGCCGTGTCAATAAATAGAACATCGACATCATTTATTAAGAGGTCCAGCTCGGTCAGGATTTGAATCTTTTGATCCCTGGTCAAATGGGTTAATTCCTGAATACCCGATGAAGCTGGTAAAATCAGCATATTGCCGGGCCCCTCTACAAGAATATCTTCAATTTTTTTCTCTCCCATAAAAACATGAGACAAATTGTATTGGGGGGCCAACCCCAGTAGTACATCGAGATTCCCTAAACCCAAATCCGCATCGAAAATAAGTACTTTTTTGCCCAACTTTGTATACGCATACCCGAGATTTGCAACAATGCTGGTTTTACCGACGCCGCCTTTGCCGCTGGTAATGGCAATGACCCGGGCATTCGATTTGCTGAACTGATTATTTTTAATAGTCGTTTTACCGTCTTTTTTTGCACGTCTACTAGTTAAACTGATCACCTTGCTAGACGGATCTTTCGAAATCATAGGATCACATCTCCTCGTCGTTTCATCGATTAGCTCGCGCTATTTATTTTCATGCTTGTCCTCCGGGATCCGAAGGCGTCAACGTTTTCAGTTCGGTCCGGATTGCAACTTCTACACGGCAAAAAATTTTGAGTTTCGGCGTCGTAGGTGCCTGCAAACTTGATAATATTCTCTGGTTTAATTCGCTTGGCCCACTTACAGGTCAAACGATGATATACCTCGGAATTTTTGTTGGCCACCAAACATGACGGTCGCATTGTTGATTTATGCGTTTCTTCGGGTCCTTTAGCTACCTGTGGATCGGCGGCTGTCGATTGGTCGGTTGCGATGGTCATCGGCGGCAATATTATATTGAGCAATGTCTGAAGGGATCCAGGTTTGATATTTAGGGGTACCTGCCGACCGTCAGCCAAATACGACAGCGGGATGCTCGTTCTAACTAAAACATTGAGAATATTGCCGACAGCGATGCTTTCGTCTAACTTGGTAAATAATAATCGATGCACAGGCATATCCTTAAATTTCCGGGTTACATCTATGAGATCTCTTTCTTTTGTAGGTGCGCTCAATACGAGATGGACCTCAATATTGAACAGCGTCTCAAAATAGTTTTTGAGCTCAGCAAGCTGGTCCCGATCGTTTTGATTGATGCCGGGAGTATCAATCAAAACGATATCGCTGTCTTTGAATTCCTTTAGAGCTTGTCCGAGCTCGGATCGATTCCGTGCAGCTTTTAAGGGAACACCAATAATTTTGGCATAAACGTTTAATTTTTCGAAAGCGGCGATGCCATAATTGTCAATGGAAATCAGGGCAACGCGTCGCTGCCTTCGATTGGCATATCGGGCGGCCAACTTGGCAACGGAAGTGGTTTTACCTACGCCGGAGGTACCCACAAACACTTTAACGCTTGGTTTCTGCGAATGCACGGGTGTCGTATCGACTGCCACGCCGATGTCTTCCAAAATCGAAATAATATGAACCATCATCTGATCTATGGTGATAAGTTCTTCAGAGGCTGGAATCTGTTTAATATTTTCAACCAGCTCAGATGCGATGCCTCGATCAACTTCTTGGAGCAACAGCTGCTGGTACAGTGCTGCCAGTGCTTTATTTCGATTATGCGAGTTTACTTTTTTCCAGGTGACCGGACGGGCCTGGCGTGAAAGACCATCTATTCTGCCCCGCTCGGATCCTAAACCGTATTGCTTCCGATCATTATTGGCTGCGATGACGTCGGGTGTGTTGGTGTTTGACAGAGCGCCATGGCGCTCTCTTGCAATACGGTTTGTCGATGGAGATAGTTCAGTGTCAACGGCAGCAGTGACTTCTACACCTGCATATTTGACAGATCCGAAAAAACCCTTACCCTTTCTGATACTTCGGGCGGATAAAATCACCGCATTCACTCCCAATTCATGTTTAATTAATCGCAACGCCGTTGTCATATTTTTTGCTTCAAACCGTTTAATCTGCATTAGAAAGCTCCACAGTTCCTAAGGATTGGATTTCTGTATTATGTAAAATCTCATCGTAGGAGAGTACCATCACATTGGGTATAAATCGATCCACTAGCTTTTTGAAATGATGTCTAATTTGAGCAGAACACACGACCACCGGCTGGTAGTTCATTGACGAACATCGCTCTAAATTTCGTACCAGGCTGTTCACAATGTTCTGAACGACATTTGGATCAAGCGCAAAAAAACTGCCCTGATCAGTTTGCTGGACAGCACCGACAATCGCTGACTCCACACTTTGATCCATGGTTAGAACCGGCAATAAACCCTCTTGGGTTTGATGCATTTTCGTAATCGTTCGTGCCAGCGCCTGGCGGACATATTCGGTCAGAAGGTCCAGATCTTTGGTCATGGGAGCCCAATCAGCCAAAGTTTCCAAAATAGCAAGTAAGTCACGGATGGGAACTTGTTCCCTTAGAAGGTTCTGAAGGACCTTCACAACGCCTCCCAAAGGCAGAAGATTTGGCACTAATTCTTCAACGACCTTAGGATGCGATTCTTTAAGATTGTCCAACAGCTGCTGAACGTCTTGCCTCCCAAGAAATTCAGGAGCATATTTTCGAACAATATCGGATAAGTGGGTCGTCAGCACGGTGGCAAGGTCGACAACCGTGTATCCCTTAGCGAGAGCGTTTTCTTTCGTTTTTTCCTTGATCCAGAGTGCCGGCAATCCATACGTCGGTTCCTTGGTCGGAATACCGTCAATATCTTCAGTGGCCGTGCCTGGATTCATCGCCAAATAGTAATTGGACATCAATTCACCTCTGGCAATTTCATTTCCCTTCAGCAGGATCACATATTCCCCAGGCTTCAACTGCATGTTATCTTGGATATGCACCGGAGGGACGATTATTCCTATTTCGTGCGCCACCTGGCGCCGTATGGATTTAATTCGATCCAGAAGTTCACCGTCTTGCTCCGCGTCTACCAGCGGAATGAGGCCATAACCAACCTCGATGCCAAGGGTGTCCAGCGGCGGCAGGGAATCCAAATGTTCGGCTGGAACTGTTTGTTCCTCTCTCATCTTTTCTTCCTCGACGCGCATCTGTTCCTGTGTTGCTCTGCGAATCAAATAGGCGAGTACTCCGGTCAACGAAGCCAAAACCAAAAACGGAACAGTGGGAAGTCCGGGAATGATTCCAAAACCGAAAAGTACAATTGCAGTGATTCCAATTGCCCGCGGCTGAAACATGATCTGGGAAGTTATCTCCTCCCCTAAATTAGACTCTGTTCCTGCCCGGCTGACAATAATCCCTGCGGAAGTTGAGATGATCAGGGCCGGTATTTGCGTCACCAAACCGTCACCTATCGTAAGTAAGGTATAGGTATGCGCCGCATCGGCAAATGTCATACTGTTCTGGAAGACACCGACGGCCAATCCTCCAATAATATTAACTAAAGTGATAATAATGCCGGCTACGGCATCTCCGCGAACAAACTTATTAGCACCATCCATTGCGCCGTAGTATTCCGCTTCCCGCGCAATTTCCTCTCGACGAGCTCGGGCTTCTTGTTCATTGATCAAGCCAGCATTTAAATCTGCATCAATACTCATCTGTTTGCCTGGCATTGCATCCAGCGTAAATCTGGCTGCCACCTCGGCAATCCGACCTGCGCCTTTTGTGATCACCATGAAATTGATAACGACTAATATAATAAAGACAATAATTCCTACTAGATAATTACCTCCCACCACAAAACTGCCAAAGGCCTTAATCACTTTGCCCGCCGCCAAAGCGCCTTCATTTCCGTGGATTAGAATGACGCGGGTCGAGGCAACGTTCAATGAGAGTCTGAAAAGTGTCGCCAGTAATAAAATCGACGGAAATGCAGACAACTCCAGAGCCTTCATTATGTACATGGAGGCCAGAAGTATAATAAGAGAAAAGGTAATATTAAAGGATATAAGAAGATCCAAAAGAGTCGGCGGCAAAGGTAACACCATAAATACCAGTATCGCCACGACAGCTAACGCTAAGGCAATATCGCTGTTTTTTGAAAGTACGGGTATTTGACCGCTAAACTGGTGTTGATTTGCAATAGCCATAAGTTTCCGTGTTTAGTCTAGTTATTGCTAAACATACCTCTGAGTCTATAAACATATGCCAATACTTCAGCAACTGCCCGGTAAAGTTCAACCGGAATGTAGTCACCAATTTCAACCATCTTGTAAAGCGCCTGAGCCAGTGGTTTGTCCTCCACTATTGGAATTTGATGCTCTCTGGCAATATCCCTGATTCGTTCAGCCACAAATCCGGCGCCTTTGGCCAACACTCGCGGCGCGATCATTTTTTGGGCATCAAATTTAAGTGCAATAGCTAAACGGGTCGGGTTGGTAATCACGACATCTGCGTCTGGAACTGCTTCCATCATACGCTGTCTAGCCAATTCTAATTGGATGCCGCGTATTCGGGCTTTAATCTTGGGATCCCCGTGGGTTTGTTTGCGCTCATCTTCAACTTCTTGTTTAGTCATCTTTAAATCTTGTTCGAATTGCCAGCGTTGATATAAAAAATCAAGCGTCGCCAGCACGATCATGGCCAGACAAACAAAAAAGCAAATCTTGAAGGCAAACCGAGCTATAAATGCTAAAATTTGACCAACTTCCTGATGAATTAGAGCAGGAAAAGCTTTCATTTCACTTCTGACAACCAAGTAGGCAATGCTTCCTATAAAAAGAATCTTCACTATCGATTTTCCAAGTTCAATCAGGGAGCGCAACGATGCAAACTTCTTCATCCCTTTGATTGGATTCAGCTTAGTAAATTTCGGTGCCATGGTCTCTGCATGAACCTGAAAACCCACCTGTGAAATATTGGCAATCAGTCCGGCAATTAGAATTGGAAATAGGAAGGGAAGCAACACTGTAAGCAGTTTTTTTACGACCACCAAAGATAAGGCGCCCGCATCCGATATAGTGTTCAATCGCAGCGTGGCAATGTTTGTGTAAAACCCACCCACGAAGTCCGATAGATTCCAGTACATCCACGAACCGGCGAAATATAAAACTCCGATAGAGGTCATAAGGATCATCACGGAAGAAATTTCGCGGCTTTGGACTACTTGACCTTTCTTGCGAGCCTCCTCCCGTTTTTTAGGAGTTGCTTGCTCAGTTCTTTCTTGACCAGCGCTCTCCGGCATAAATATTCCCGTTTATGACATTGCTTTAAGCAATGAAAAGATAATTTGACCTACATCGTTAAATATTTTCTTGAAGTAGGCTAAGAAATACGGCAAACTGAATCCCCAAAAAAGAAGTCCTACACCGATTTTTAGAGGTATCGCCACGATAAATACATTCATCTGGGGTACCGTGCGCGCGACCAGTCCAAACGCGACACTTGTCAACAGCAAAGCCGCTATAACCGGAGCGCCAACCTGAATCGCAATTATGAACATATTGCCTGCCAGCTGCACAATCAGCTCGATTGCTGAATTACCGAGATGCATATTCAGCGGAGGAATCAGCCGGTAGCTTTCCATCAGTGCTCGTACAAACCAGTGATGCGCATTGATTGTAATGAACACCAACAACGCCAACAAATTGTTGAATTGGGCCAAAAGGGGTATTTGCTCATTGTCTTGCGGATCCATAACATTAGCGATCGCCAGGCCCATCTGATACCCTGCCAATTGCCCGGCCAATTGAATACCGGCAAAAATTAGTTTTACTGAAAACCCAATCCCGACACCAAGTAGTATTTCGCCAATCACACCGATAGAAAATGAAAAAAGGTTGGCAGACATCGGAGCCGGCTGTAATTTCACTAGGTGAAATAAAATGATGCTCGTTGCAAATGCTAATACCAGTTTGAAAAACAGTGGAATGCTCCTGCTTTCGAATACAGGCATGGTGATTAACATAGCCCCAATCCGTAAAAAAATTAAAAAAAACATTTGCAAATTGGTCCAGGAGATATTTAGAGAAATCATTTTTTAACGCACATAAACCACTATGTTTTCAAACAGGTTCTGGGTAAAAACAACCAGAGTCTGCATCATCCACGGAAAGAAAAATATCAGCGCAACGGCAACAGCCAGCATTTTGGGAATAAAGGTCAACGTCATCTCGTTGATCGAGGTGGCGGCCTGAAATATACTCACCACCAAGCCCACAGCCAATCCGGCCAACAACATTGGGGCAGCCAGGCTAATTGCCAGTTTGATGGCCTCAAAAAAAAAGCCGGTTACAAATTCAGGTGTCATCGTATCAGTCACTCGTTATTTTCTAGATTGAGATAAAGACCGTTTGTCATCGAGGTTCGATTCTGGTCGAACGTTGCATCAAGTGGGTTTAACTATACATATCGAGTATCGGGGACCCAGCTTCGCGTGTCATACAAAGCTTTTCACCAGAGAACCCACCAGCAAATACCAACCGTCTGCCAGCACAAACAACATCAGCTTAAATGGCAGCGATACCATTATCGGCGGCAGCATCATCATTCCCATTGACAAGAGAACACTGGCTACGACCATGTCGATGATCAAAAATGGTACGTAAAGCAACAATCCGATTTGGAAGGCCGTTTTTACCTCACTGATAATGAATGAGGGAATAAGCACTTGAATTGGTATGTCATCGATATTTTTTGGTCGTCTGAGTTTGGCGACGTCTACAAACAGTGCCAGATCTTTCTCTCTCGTCTGTTTAAACATGAAGGATCTTAACGGTATCGTCGCATTTTTCAATGCCTCTTGATGGCTAATTTTTTTATCCAAATAAGGCTGCACAGCGTTTTGATTGATTTTAGTCCACACCGGCGCCATAATGAAAAATGTGAGAAACAGAGCCAGTCCTATCATAACTTGATTGGGCGGCATTTGCATGGTTCCCAGTGCCCGACGCAGGAGCGACAGAACGATAACGATCCGAGTGAACGACGTGACCATTATCAAAATTGCCGGAGCAAGGGACAGAACCGTCATTAAAAGAAAAATCTGCAAAACAACGGTCGGTCCTGCCGGATCTTCTGCGTTATCCATTCCAATCGAAAAATAGGGTGTCGAAATACTTGGTTCAGCCCCCCAGCTGAGACTCGCAGCAAACACCATGACACTCAAAATTGCCACCCCAATGACCTGAGAAATGATTGATCGGTGGTTACGCGCTATCTGGAAACGTATGTCATGCATGTTGCTCATTGTCGTAGCACAGAGGTTTACTTTGCGTTGTTTGTGATTTTGAATTTGGCCGTTACCCGTTGTAGGTGATCCGAAAATGATGGCGTCATTCGACTTTGCTTTTGCCGCAAATGGTCTAAGATGGATTCGTCCTCTATTTTCGTCAGCAACGAGATACGATCATTTGTGATTCCCAACACCAAAACAGCCCCAGGAACCTCCACCAAGGCAATATTTTTCTTAACCCCGATATATTGACTGGCCAGAATTTTTATGATGTGCTCCTTGGCGCCACCGACACTCTTATTAAAAAAGCGCTTCACTAAGAAAAGTACAATGAACAGCCCTCCCAAAACGATGCTGAGGGCTGTCAGCATTTGCAGCGCGGTGGATATCAGATCTGGTGACGGTTTCATCGCAACCTCTCGATCCTCTCCATGGGGCTGATGACTTCGGTCAAACGAACACCGTACTTCTCATTGACAACAACAACTTCGCCTCTGGCAATCGGTTTATGGTTAGCCAGGATCTCCAAACTCTCACCGGCAAATTTTGAAAGCTCAATGACTGAACCTTGACCGAGTTTAAGCAAGTCATTGATCAACATCTTGGTCCGTCCCAGCTCAACGGTTACTTCTAGAGGGATATCTAAAATAAATTCCATATTCATCATTGTATGGGTATCAGTAGAATCTGTCTGCCCCTGGACTCCCTCATTAATCGGTCTTGAATCTGAAGCGTTACTTTCAGCAGCTCGCTGGGTATCAGCTGCTGGGGAATTCATTGGATCTTTAATTTCATTGGGGGTTGACATAACTAGTTTAGGCCTCCATTTTTTTTAAGCAGTACAGCTATTTCAACAGCTCTATTTCCTCGAATGATACCCGGATAACCGAAAAATTTTGGCTTGTGATCAACCGAAAGTGAGATAAAATCTTCCGGTCCTGTGTCAAGCTGCAGCACATCATCAACTTGGAGATTCAGTAAATGACGAACACTCTGGGTAGTTGTTCCCAATTCTGCAATCACAGTTACAGGTATGGTCTGCAATAATGACTGAAGCTGCTCACTCCAGGTATGCTCCATATCTTTTTCACGCAAATACTTCGATGATAATTTATCTTTAATGGACTCCAGCATCAAATATGGAATACATAAATGAATGTTCCCGGAAAATTCTTGACCCTTTAGCATAAACACAATCACAACCATTAAATCATTGGGTGACGCTAGGTGAACAAATTCCGGCTTTGTTTCCGTTTTTTTTAAAGCTACCTTTATCGGGTCAATAATTTTCCAAGCTTGCTCAAGATTGCCCAAGATCTCTAAAGCGAATTTTTTCATCATACGCTGTTCGATGAGAGTAAATTCTCTCAACCGTTCCATGGGTTTACCGTCGCCACCGAACATGCAATCGATCAGGGAATACACGAGTTTGGGTTCGACAGCGATCATGGCCGATCCGATAAGAGGCTCCATAGTGAAAATCGAAAAATTAGTTGGACTCGAAAAGGCGCCGATGCACTCCTGATATTTCATCATTTCCGTAGAAACAAATTCGACGTCGACAGATCGCTGCAAAGAAGCTGATAGGGCCTTGTCCAACAAATTTCCAAACTTATCGTATACTTCCTCCAAAGCATAAAATTGATCTCTCAACATTATATTTTGGGAGGTAAGGTTATATGGTGCAACTTCCGCTTCGGAGGTTGTATCTTCTTCGAGATCAACTTCTCCTCTATCCATTGCTGATAGAAGTGCATCGATCTCTTCTTGAGTTAAAATTTGTTCAGACATACAAGGTGTCTCTATTGGACCACGAATTCTTTAAAATAAATGTTGGTAACCTGGCCCTGAGCCAAAAGACTGTTGAGTTTTTCCCGCATTTCATCTCGCAAAGCGGTCTTGCCCTCAGCCGAACTGATATCTTCAAAACGCTTGGTGGGCAGGATCATTAAAATGCTATCGCGTACCTGGGGAAGTCTTTTCTTGAGCTCATTTTCCATCGTACTGTCGTTCATTTCCAAATCCATTGTAATCCTTAAATAGCGATTTCCGCCCTTGTCGGCTAGATTTACGATGAACGTATCCAAGGGGAATATCGGTCCCAATAGCTGTTGAGCCTCAGCAACTTGTCCGGGTTGCTCTTGTGCAGCCGACGGCCCTTTAGCGCTCAGGGTGGACAGCTTATTCCACATCATGAATAGGCCACCACCCATCCCCAGCAGTAGCACTAATACAACACCAATGAGTAACATGAGAATCTTATTTGACATTTTACGTCTCACCCTCCATTGCCAAAACAATTTCTACCCGGCGATTTCTGGCGCGATGGACCCTTGAATCATTGGGAACCACTGGCTTTGAGTCGCCGTAACCTGCGGCCGAAAGTCTCTGTGGATTTACTTTACCGACATCGGTAAGATACCTTACAACGTTGACAGCTCTCGCAATCGACAAGTCCCAATTCGAAGGAAAGCGCTCCGTATGTATGGGCACGTTGTCGGTGTGGCCTTCGACCCGAACCGGATAGGGAATTTTGTGAATCAACGCCGCAATACGATTTAAAAAGGGAAAACCAGCCGGATTGACATCGGCTTTTCCGAAATTGAACAGCAAAAAATCTTCAAAAGTGATATGAGCGCCTTGGTTTGAATACCTAACGTGAATGCCGTCTTCAGCATCCAAGTCGTGCAGTACATTCTCGATTCGCCGCGGTTTGATTTCGTCATCTGGGGGATCCACTTCAGACTGAGCCTGGTAAAAAGATTGGCCCATATCATGAATTGGCCTGGATGTCTGTATGCCAACGGACACCCGGGTCCCTTCCGATAGAATACCGAGCCCGCTTTGAAGTGCATACTGAAAATCTTTCATTTTCTTCGTATCGATGGTACTCATAGTGAATAACAGCACGAAAAAAACCATCAGGAGGGTCACCAAATCATTAAATGTGGTGAGCCACCCGGCACTGTGACAACCTTCTTCTCTATGTCTTTTAACAGTCCTCCTGCTCAACTTTCTTCCCCCGCCGAACTGTCATTTTTATCAGGGTTTAAAAAAATGATCTCCACTCGCCTGTTCTTGGCTCTATTTTCAGCACTAATGTTCGGAGCAATGGGCTGAAACTCTCCAAATCCGACTGCTGATAGTCGATTCGATGCAATCATGTTGGTTTCGATTAAATGCCTCAGAACATTAACTGCACGCGAGGTAGACAATTCCCAATTCGAAGGAAATTGGGGGGTTTTAATGGGTAGGTTATCTGTGTGCCCTTCAATTTGGATTTTATACGTCGTTCTCGCTATGATTGCCCCGATCTTCTTAAGCATGGGAGTCGCTTTCGGTGAAATCTTCGCAACGCCTACATCAAACAGGGCGTGATCTGCCAATCGCATTACCAGACCTTTCGCTGAATAGGAGATGTCTATGTCGGCTCCCAGTTTATGCCGATCAGCAAGTTCGGTTAATTCAGCGAATACCTGCGCAAGCTTATGTCTATTATCGATGATGTCCGGGGATTGAGGAACAACGGCGGTACCGGAATCAATTTTTTCCCCACCCTGAAAAATACTGACGGCGCTCACAAATGACCGGACAAATCTCATTATTTTTGCTTCTTCCATAGTCGAAAAAGAACTCAGCATAATAAAAAAACAAAGCAGAATCAGAATAAAGCCGGAATAAACGATCTCCCAGCCACCTCCCGATGACTCCCTTGCGTCGTTCAACGCGTCCTTTCTTTCTTTTTTCTTCATGGTGATCACTGTCCAGCCTGCTAGGCAGTGGCCAACTCCTCTCCTCTAACTGACCGAGCCTTGGGTGCTATAAATGCTTTGAGTTTTTGTTCAACGACACGGTGGTTGTCACCAGATTGAATTGATATGACACCTTCAAGTACCATTTGTTTAATGAGGATTTCTTGTTTACTTCTGGTTTTTAATTTCCCCGCCACTGGCAAAAATAATAGATTTGCCAAAAGCGTTCCGTAAAATGTTGTCAAGAGCGCAACAGCCATAGGCGCTCCGATCTGGCTGGGATCTTCCATCTGCATCAGCATTTGCACCAGCCCAATGATGGTTCCAAGCATCCCGACGGCAGGAGCAAATGTTCCCAAAGTGGTAAAAATCTCTGATCCTAACCGATGCCGTTCTTCCAGATAAATTATCTCAGTGGTCATGACATCTTCAATCGCGCTGGATTCCATTCCATCAATGGCCATCTGGATGCCTTTAACCAAAAAAGGATCTTCAATTTCGCTCAATTGCGATTCAAATGACAAAATTCCCTCTTGGCGTGCTTTTTTGGCAAAACCGGAAATCAACGGTATCAATTCACTGGTTGCTTGTGACTTATGCATAAACACATGTTTTACTACCCTGAATACACTCAACACATCCGCTAACGGATAGGCCAAAAGAGTTGCTCCCATGGTACCACCAAGAACAATCATTAACGACGGCGCGTTGACAAACCAGGCTCCCTCACCACCTAGCATGATGGAAACGATTACCAGACCAAATGAAACCAGAATACCGATTAATGTCGCAATGTCCACCCGTGATCTCTCCTTCAAGGTGTTCGCTTGATGTGACGCTTCCTAAAACATACCCGATCGACGCATGGATCGGGCATCGCGTGTTGCAGTGAATTTTCAGAGTCCCCGGCAGCCAATTTGAATGAGCAGTCAATACTAGCAGAGCTTGGGTATAAAAACCGTGAAAATCGTTTTTGTTCAGTGTATTAGAAGCAAGTATTGTGCCACTGCCCGGGCCTTACAATGCATGCAGATTGCCGGTTACATTGCTTTGGCAAACGAATTGAACGCTATGAAATAAAAGGATAAATTCGGAAGGATATTGATTAGCATGAATACATTGAATCTATGACCTTAAGCTGTGTTCTTTAGGTGGTAGATGATAGCGCCGGTGTCAATTTTGGCAGGTGTTAGTCAAGTCTTTGACGATAGGTTTATCTCTTAATTAAACCCGTTTGTATGCGTTCTATGTCGGATAGATACCGGAAGATGACAGATTATTCCAAATTTAACGGGCAGGCACAATTACACAAATTGGTAAGATGTGCCTGCCCCCTGAAATGCGACAAAATTAAGATCACATGTCTTCAACAAGCGCTTGGATGACGTTCCTGGTTCAGGTCCCGATCATCACGGGAAGCACAGTTAATTGTGCGTTGATATTCTACAATTCGTTGCGACACTTCTTCGAGCGGTTCTTTAACCATGATTTTATCATGATTGGTAAACGTAATGACTGTATCCGGTGTTGCCTGAACCGATTGAATCTTTTCGACGTTAACTAATATGACAGAATCGTTTAAGCGGGTTACCTTAATCATTGGCCACACCTTTATTAGCGTTTGATATTAATCAGCTCCGAAAGGATTTCGTCGCTGGTGGTGATTACCTTGGAGTTCGCCTGAAACGCACGCTGCGTGGTGATCATCTTAACAAATTCTTGAGCCAAATCAACATTGGACATTTCGATGGCCATGGGCGTGATTCCCCCCAGTCTTCCATTGCCCGCGGTACCTGGCATGGGTTGTCCCGAGCTCAACGATTCAGCATACAGGTTTTTTCCCATTTTGGTTAAACCTTCATAGCTTGGAAAATCTGCCATGGCAATCTGAAATACCGGCGATAGCTGACCGTTAGAGTAGGAGGCTGTTACAATGCCGTTTTCATCCACGGAGATGCCTCGCAGGACGCCGGACGGATAACCATCCTGATACTGAAAGGTGGTTGTCGACGGTGATGCATAACCGGTCAAATCGCCGTGCGGGGCACCGGTTGCATTATCGATCAGATCCCAATCGATAGTTTGGGTTGACCCGCCGCCGAAATCCAACACCAAGGACTGATCAGCCAAGGGGGATTGCAAATCGCCGTTTGAATCAAATTGCATGGTTATGTTGGGTGCCCCTCCGATGGTGACCGTCCCGCTGGGAATGGTCGCGTCCACCTGCCATTGACCGGCAGCTAGATTGGTAAATGTTAGGGTCAACGGTATCGCGTTGCCTAAAGTATCATAAACGGTTTGCGATGTGCTGTAAGTGTCGTTGACCGCAGCCCCGGCGTCCAAATTAATATCAAACGTAAAGGTCGAGGAGGCTTGGGGGGGAGCGACTCTTTCCCCGGGAATGCTGACATTCGATAGGTTACCGAGATTACCGTTTGGATCGATTTGGTATCCCTGCACAATCAAGCCGTCCGGGTTGACCATATCGCCCAATTCATTCAGATAAAATTGACCGGCTCGCGTATAGAAAGACACACCGGAGGGATCGTTAACGATAAAAAATCCTTTTCCATTGATGGCTAAATCCGTAGGACTGCTGGTATTTTCCAGTGACCCTTGCGTCCACAACGGGCTCGTTCCCCAAAACTCGACGCCTCTACCGATATCGCTGCCGGTCGCACCACCAAGAGATTGACTCAAAATATTCGCAAACGATGAACGATTTGTTTTAAAGGCGGTGGTGTTGACGTTGGCAATATTGTCTCCAATAACCGTCATGGCTGTCGCATTGGCATTCAATCCTGAAATTCCAGCAAATAATGAACCTATCATGTTTATTTCCCTTCATCATCTAATGGGTTTAATTGTTCTTCTGATTCGCGGTTGTCCTCTATAATCTGGGGTGCAGCAACCTGGAGTATATCACCCATGGCAATTTTTTGATTTCCTGAGACTACATGGGCGATGTTGTTTTCATAGGTCACCTTGTTCACAGTCCCGTTAAAAAAAGGTGTTACATAGAGGGGTTTCCCGTTGACATCCGCGGCTAAAATCTCAAATGTATAGTCACCGCCCAAAACCTGATTGCCGTCTTTATCGGTGCCATCCCATGGCAAAGTGTGTTCTCCGGCTGCTAGATTCTGGGATTCAATTGTTTTTATGTACTCACCGGTATGGTCATATATAGTTACCACGACCACAGCCGCATCCGTCTCCAGATTAAAGCTGCAATCAACAGGTTGGCCGTCGGATAAATGTATCGAATTTCCTTTGGCGGTGATTTCTTTCCCGATCAGCGCTACGGCCTGGGAATTGTTAATTGAAGCTTGAAAATTTTGAAGTTGCTTCAGATTCTCATTGACGTTCGCCAGTTGCTCCAATGAACTGAACTGGGCGAGCTGGGCTGTAAATTCTACGCTGTCAGTGGGGTTGAGCGGATCCTGGTTTTGAAGTTGTGTGATAAGAAGACTTAAAAAATCATCTTTATCCAGTGTTTCCGATTGAATTGTGGAAAGCTCTTTCCCGTTGTCTGTCGGTATTGAATCCAATGCTGTAATTAACATCTTAGGGTCACCTTATCATGCAAAATAATCCACAGTCACTGCGGAATCTTTGGTTATCAGAGAATTATGGGATTCCCGTCCTTCATCTTCCGATGCCGTGTCCGTTTCTTGCTCATTTTCTTTTTGGCCCGGAGGATTCATATGATGGGCATTTTTATGCGTACGGTCATGTCCTTCGGAATAATCAGAAACCGAAACCTCCAGTTTGTCAACATCCAGTCCCTGTTGCTGCAAATTGGCTTTGAGCTGATGAAGGTTATTTTCAATCATCTCTTTCACAGGCAGGAGCTCGGCCAATATTCTTACGGTAACTTGATGATTTTCGGTACTTACCTGCATACGAATATGCCCAAGATATTCAGGTTTTAATTCGATGCTTGCTTCGTTGTGACCATTTCGCAGTTGAATAGATGCCCTGCGGACAATTTGATCAATAGTCTGCGAGCTCAGGTCACGGTAAACGGTTTCAATATTCTTTGATGACGATGATGTTTCAAAAATTTTGTCGGAAGATTGATGGTGAGAGCTCAACGAGCCATTTTCGTTGTTGGGTGGGTCCACTTTCGTCACTTTGATTCCTTGCTCATCACTGAGCACCTTATCCATTTTTACGTCGCTATCCTGAGGGGCTCGGGATTCATTAATAACCTTTGCAAAAGGCTCGTCACCGGATAATCGTTGGGTAGAGTTTTCCAGACCTACCCGAGCATCTGAATTCAATTTCTGGGACGCTGATTCTTTTTCGAATCGACTGTTCTGCAACATCTGATTGTCAAGACCTTCTTGATTCTCTGCAGCCTTGCCAAGATTGACCACGCTGCTTTTTTCAACCTCGGCCTCGGCTTTTTGGAATGAACCCGATTTGTCTTCAGTTGCAACAGCAGCCTGTATTTCGGTGGGTTGAGTCCTGACAGATGACCCTTCAGGTACAAGCTTCGCTACATTTATTTGCTCTGATTGCCCATCCTGCAGGATATGGGTCATCGTCCCTGATGATTCCACCGCCGTGCTTTTACCGAGCTCATTGGTTGTCAAATCCGTCTGGCTGAAAAGCCCATTCACCGCCCTGACATCCGATACGTCTTTTTGACCGCTTTCAGCATTTTCAGGCATTTGGTTTAAACTCTGCGCCTCTTCAAGCTTAACATCGGTTGGCAAGCTATCGTTTCCCGCGGTCATCTGGATCTCCCCAAGCTTAACATCGGTTGGCAAGGTATCATTTCCCGCGGTCATCTGAGCAAAATGTCTCCAAAAGCCGATAACCTCTTTCATTGATTCAACTGAAGGGCCGGTTCCTTGCTCTTGAAACCCAGGTGTCGCCTGCTTCAGAGCAGATAACGTATCCTCGGCACTCAACATTGCGTCTGTCATACAGGGCATATCGAATGGGGTGGCCTTCGAACCTGCGAGAGGGCGAAAAAGCGTCCAAAATGCCGCCAACTCCTCGGCGGATGAATTTATTACTTCCCCGTCATCGCTGTTATTTTGCGCAGTGGAATTTTCAGCTGCCATGTTTTCACTGAGCCCTGCATTGCCATCAAGGACTTGCTTGGGATACGAGCAAAAGCCGCATTTTTTCAATCCTGATGATGGTGACCCATCAGAGCTTCGGGATCTGTCAGATCCGTTCTGTACATGTGAAAGTTTTTTCAGTGTGGATTGAAAGTTATGCGCTTCCCTGGAATCTCTTGCCCGTGTGGATCCGGCCCTGCAAGGTTCATCCCGAACCAAAGAATCAAGTTTATCGTTTCTAAAACCAGACTTCGGATTTTGTGGAATGGCCTGTAAAAAAAATAGCTCAGTTTGCATGTGTCATCATATCCGATTTTTGATTTTCTTTAAACCCTATCCCTTTTCAGATGCGTGCATTAAAAGCATGTTACATGCCAAACACGTCACCTGGGTTACCAAAGATCTGTTGGAAAACCGCCCGCATTTTAATTTATTGAAATCTTTATAAAATCAAATTACATTGAATCCCTCTGGATTAAGATTTTAGATGCCGTCAGTTCGTCATCATGAACACAGTCCTCGGCCGAATCGGCAATTATTTCCCAACGGTGGCAAACTTTACCCTGATTCATATCAGACCTTCATCCAGATAGGCATGTTGCCATCTCGGAATAGGCAATCTAAGCCCTGATGCTGCTGTTTATGAAAAGGATAATTTTGAATGGAGGGTTATTGTAACTAAAAAAGAAAACTTACATCTGAGGTCTCTGACCTTACTCTTAGATAGGGTTAAGCTTTACGGACATGCCGCGCAGACGCGATTTCATCCATTAATTTACGCTCATCACTCTTCATTTTTTGCTGATGAATCGCCCATTCTTTCTGCTTCAATCTTTCAAGGATTTTTCGCTTTTTTACGATGGTTAGAAGCGCCGCCCGGGTTTGTTCAACTTTTTTACCAGCTGTATAAACCCGATGGTGTTGTTCCTCAATTTCATTGGACAATTTAGCGAGATAATTCATGTATAATACAATATCTCTGACGGTCGTGCTCTTCTGTTGTTTTTCTTGCAGTTTGTGAAGATAACGACGCTTCTCTTTTTTTTTTGTGCGCAGTTTCTTTTGTTCATAAATCAGTTTTCTATTAACTTCAGCCAACTCTTTTTGATGAACTTCTTCCTGATGACGACGATGGTTGAGAAGAGCTTCTAGTTTGAATCTATACATGATTGACGATTCTCAATTTACGAATACCTGCGTCGCAAAGACTTTCAATTCAAATTGCTTTTAAACAGGGCCTTCAGGTCCTCAAGACTTTTGTCAAAGGTTATCGATTCTGCAACATCCTGCCGTAAGTAGTTATTTATCTGATCAATCATTTCGATTGCATAATCTATCCTAGGGTTGCTCCCTGATACATATGCTCCGATATTGATCAAATCCTCCACTTTGCGGTGCGTAGAGAGGATTTCCTTGAGTCGCTGGGCATACTGCTTGTGGTCTTCATCAACAATATCGTCCATGACGCGACTGATACTATTTAACACATCCACCGCGGGGTAGTGATTCTGCATCGCGAGGTCGCGTGTAAGGTTGAAATGTCCATCCAAGATTGAGCGCAGGGCGTCCGCAATGGGTTCATTGATGTCATCGCCTTCAACCAATACCGTATACAAGCCGGTAATGGTCCCGCGATCAGCGGATGTCCCTGCTCTTTCAAGCAATTTGGGTAGCAAGGTAAACACAGATGGTGTATATCCCTTGGTTGTCGGCGGTTCTCCTAAAGCTAAGCCGATTTCTCTCTGGGCCATAGCAAATCGGGTTACCGAGTCCATCATTAGATTAACGTGCATGCCCTGATCTCTGAAGTATTCCGCAATGGCAGTAGCGATAAACGCGCCCCTCATTCGGATCAGCGGCAAACGATCAGATGTGGCCACGACAATGACAGACCGTTTGAGACCATCCTGTCCTAATTCCTTTTCAATAAATTCATTGACTTCCCGACCGCGTTCTCCGATGAGAGCAATAACGTTCACATCGGCTTTGGTATTGCGAGCGATCATCCCAAGCAACACACTTTTCCCAACCCCTGACCCTGCAAATACTCCCACACGTTGTCCGCATCCGACTGTTAACAGCCCGTTTATAACTCGAATGCCCAAATCCAATGGTTTTTGTATTCGCTTTCGAAACAGTGGATTTGGAGAGTTGGCATAAATCGGGTAGGTGGTTTCGGTAATTATCAAACCTTTGCCGTCGATTGGTTTGCCGAGGCCGTCGATCACACGACCAAGTAATCCAGGGCCTACCGGTATTTGCGCTTTCTCTTGCCTAGCAACAATTCGACACCCGGGACCGATGCCTCGAATTTCTTCCAGCGGCATCAGTAAAACGTTGTGATCTCTGAACCCGGAAACCTCCGCAGCGATCTTTTGGCGATTCCCCCTCGTATAAATATCACACAACGTTCCCAGGCAGGATTGAGGACCACGGGCTTCAACAACCAAACCGACGATATTTGTTACGTTGCCTGTGGCACGAATGGGGCAGGTAGTCTCAAGGCTGGCATGATATTTCCTAAAGTCAATTCCGTCATCCATCAGTATTCCCGCTGGGGCATAATTACTGGTTCAGACAATTTTGTATCAGGCTCCCGTGCTTAAATTTTCTATTTCGGATAGAAAAGATTCCTCTATGGCTTGAAGCTGCTTCTCAATACGAGCGTCAATCTCGCCAAAATCCGTTTCAATTATGCAACCACCGTTTGGTATGCTCTCTTCGGCCTCGACGGTGACATTGTCAATGTGTTCAATCAAATTTGTAATCTGATACTTGGTTTCGTTGATAAAATTGAGGTCATCCGGACTCATCTTTATTTTAATGTTGCCGGTGTCCTCGACTTTGTTGAGGGCCTCTCTAGCCACACACACAACAACCTCTCTATCGGTTTTTATCTCCTGACAGATAACTTTTTTGGCGATAGCCAAAGATAACTCAACAACCTCTTTTTCGAGACGATTATAGGTTTCGTTGCGCAAATTTTTTATTTGGAGAAGGGCTCCTTGAAAGCTTTTTATGAGCGTCTCCACTTTGGAAACCGCTGAATCGAATCCAATCCTTTCACCATCTGCAATCCCTTTTTTTTCGCCGTCGGCGAAGCCTTTTTGATAGGCCTGCTTTTCGATCTCGGCCAGGGGTGTTGCTTTTTGGGGCGATGCACACGGATCACCGAATCCTGATAAAAATTCCCCTTGGCTTGAAACAATTGTATCAAAGGTCTGCCGCTTAAAGCTCTCGGCAAGTGGAGCACAGTGTCTGTTATTCGATGAATCTTCGGCTGAAATATCAGGGAAATAATGCGCCTCAAATTCATCCTTCTGAGATTGAGCACCGGATGATGCTCTTCTATAAGATAACTTCTTCTCCTCGTCGCCCACTGATAATGATCTCTCCTTTGGTTTCCATTTCCTGAATTATGCGTGTAATGTTTTGCTGGGCGTCTTCAACTTCTTTCATCCGCACAGGACCTAGATCTTCCATCTCTTCCCGCAGCATATCGCCTGCACGTTCCGACATATTTCGAAATACTTTCTCTTTTACTTCTTCGGAGGACGCCTTTAACGCGACGGCAAGCTCTACCGTCTCGACTTTGCGAAGCAGCTTCTGAAATCCTCGATCATCGACCAAGACTAGATCCTCAAATACAAACATATTTTGTTTGATCTGCTCAGCCAACTCAGCATCTGTCTCTTCAATTTCATTTAGAATCAACTCACTTGAAATCTCATCGGTTTGATTCAAAATTTCAGCCAGCCGACTGATTCCGCCGTTTATATTGGCCACAGACGTCTTTTTGTTTTTTAGAATTTCTTTGAACACGTCGTTGACCTCTTCAATCATTTCTGTATTGACCTTATCCAGGTTGGCCACTCGCACGGAAACATCTGTCTTTATTTCATCTGATAGTTTCGAAAGGATATCACTGGCAACCGAGGTTTTAAGGTGAATCAGAATAATTGAAATAGTCTGAGGATGCTCGTCTTTAATCAATTCGAAAATTTCATCGGCACTGAGGGATGCAATTGCGTCAAGGCCTTCGTTCTTAAAGAAACTGTCTTCCTTTTGGTCTTCAATTTGGTAAATCGGCCTTGGTGGCAGCAGCCCAGATGGCCCTTTTCTGACCCGCTGAACAGCAACGTCCGTGAACTCTTTGGCCACATATTCGATAATTTCCGGCGATATCGTTCCCATCTGGCTTAAATGCTGTTTCACCACGCTTTTCTCAGCTTCAGAAAGACCGCTGAGAATCGTGTCGGCTATCTCTTTGCCCATGGCGTGAATCAAAATTGCAGCTTTTAATGAGCCTGACAAATTTTTAGGATTCATCTTTAATCCAGTCGCGCATGACATCCATGGAGGCTTTACTATCGCTGGCAATTAGCTGCGATGCCTGATCTCTAAACGTCAACCGTTTCGTCGCTTGATCATATTCACTTTCAAGCTCGCCAACTGTCTTGGGAAGTTGTTTGAACATCTCTTTGTCACTGATCGAATGCTCAGTCAGCCATCGTACCAGCGGTCTTACAAAAAAAAGGAAAGACAAAATTAAAAAAAGAGTCAAAAACCCGTATTTCATATACGGCTTGTATTCTTCAATAAACTCAATCCAGCCTTCTTTGGCCGGTTTCCCTTCGTCCATAACCAATTTAGTGGTTTCAAAGGGGATATTCACAATTTCAACATCATCACCTCTGGCGGCATCAAAATTGACAGCTCGCTTAACAATGTTTTCCAACTTCTGCATCTCCTCGGATGTTCTGGGAACATACTGCCATTCAGAGGCACCTCCGCTATTTTCAACACGTTTGTAAGTTCCATCGACAAGCACAGCGACAGAGATCCGGGTTCTTTCACCCACCGGTTCCAATATGTGGTTGGTTACCTTTCCGATCTCATAGTTCACGGTGCGATCTTGCTTTTCAAATGCCGGACGCTCGTTGACTTCCGAAGTTAGTTGACCAGCAGCCACGTTCCCCGGAAGATTAGAGCGAACACCTGGAATTCCTTTAGGTACGGTGTCGGACATCTTAGATGATTCGTTGGAAAGCTGCTCGCTTCGGACGACCCGATTATCGGGCAGGTATAGCTCTTCCGTCTTTTCCTGCCTTTTAAAATCAAATGAGCAGGATAGTCTCACGATTGCCTTGTTTTCACCCAAAGCCGACTCAAGCATGCTCTTAACCCTGTTTTCAAGGGTCTTTTCGACTCTGGTTTGATATTCCAACTGATCGGAGCTAATACTGCCAAATGGGGATTTGTTCTGAAATCCAGCAAGCAATTTCCCGTTGCTGTCGACCACCGTTACCTTTTCAGGGGTTAAACGGGAAACGCTTGAGGAAACCAAGTGGACGATACCATTAATCTGCGCCTGGCTAAGCCATTTGCCATGTCTCAATTTTAGAACCACAGATGCGGTGGCGGGCTCCTCGGCTTCGATAAATAGAGATTTCTCAGGCATGACAATATGGACTCTGGAGCTTTCGACTTCCGATATCCGGTTAATGGTGCGGGAAAGTTCCCCTTGAAGCGCTCTTTGATAGTTAACGGTTTGTTCAAACTCAGTCATGCCAAGCTTTGTATTATCAAACACTTCAAATCCGATCCCACCTCCCTGGGGAAGTCCTTCAGAAGCCAGTTGCATTCGCGTTTCATAGATCTGTTCTTCCGGAATCATGATGAGTGTACCATTGGATCTCAAGCGGTAGGGAATTTTTTGTTCTTTGAGTTTGGATAAAATAATGCCGGCATCCTCGGGATCCAGGTTGGTGTAAAGAGCCTGAAATTCACTTTTGCCTGACCAGGTCATCAGAAAAATGAATCCAAGGAGCGATCCCAAAAAAAGAGTTACCAGGGTTATCTGTTTACCTCTGCTGAGGTTTCTAAATGTGGCATTCAGTTGCGAGAGTATCTGACGAATAACTTCCATTTGTTTCCTATTTAAACCTGCATGCGCATGATTTGATCATAGGCTGAAATTAGTTTATTTCGGATCTGCATCAGCAACTCGAAGGATACAGCCGCCTTCTCCACTGCAATCATGGTCTGGTGAATATCAGTTTGTTTACCAGCCGCCAATTCCTTAATTTTTTCATCCGCGAGAACCTGAAGCGTGTTAACTCGATTAATCGAATCGGTGAGGATCTCACCGAATGGTGTGGCTTGCGTTTTCGAGGAACGGCGGTCGGAGAAAGCTGCACCTGTCAGAGACTGCATGTTGTTTTGTATGCTTATGTCTTTCATGATTAATTCCCTATTTCGAGTGCCTTTATCGCCATATCCTTTGCTGCTTTGAGAGCGGTTACATTCGCTTCATAACTTCTACTGGCCGAGATCATATTCACCATTTCCTCCATTAAATTGATATTCGGCAGGGCGACATACCCCTGCTCATCAGCATCGGGATGCTGCGGATTATATTTCATCACCGGTGGATTGGGATCTTCAATAATCTCAACTACGTTTACTCCCTTCAATTGATGATTTTCCCGTTCTGCCAAAATGTCCTTAAAGGATGCATTTAGTGGTTGAGCAGCAAAAATTGCTTCTTTTCTGCGATACGGCCCACCGTCTTGGGTGCGAGTTGTCCTCACATTGGCCAGATTACCGGAAATCAGATTCATTCGGATTCGTTGGGCACTTAACCCGGATGAACTGGTATTAATGGCGTCAAAGAAATCCATAATTAATTACCTCCCTTGATAGCATTTTTGAGGCCCTTTAGTTTTTTGGATATCAGTTGTGCGGCGGTTTTATACAAAATAGTATTTTCAGCCAACTTACCCATGGTTCGATCGACATCCACTGTATTACCGTCTGCCCTCAAGCTGAGCTTGGGAGTGTCAGCAACTTTAAGTGTTATATCGTTGCGGGATGGATGTCTGATAGGAAAATGATGTGTATGCGTTTTCACGATTGGAATATCGTGTGAATTTCTTGGATTTTTGTTCATTTCCTCTTCAATGACAAGTTCAAACGCTTTGTAGTTCGGTGTATCCATGTTGGCAACGTTAGACGCCAGCACGCGGTGCTGGATGGATCGTAAATCCAATGATCGCTCCAGTGCTGAAATGGTTTCATTAAAAATTCCGTCTCGGGGCATTTGTAGTATACCTCCCGTTGGCTATATTTCTAAAAAGGCAGCAAAATCTGTACCAGTATCCAATTTTGTCAGGCCTCAGAGGCCTGTAATTCTTCTTTGTATTCACGTAGTTTGTTTCTGAGAGTTCGAATGCTGATCCCAAGCAGCTCCGCTGCATGGGTCCGGTTATCCTTGACTTGTTCTAACGTCTTGCAAATTAGTTGTTTTTCCATCTCTTTGACGGTGTACCCAACTTTGACAGCAAATGAATTTTGGGAATCTGAATCGCTTTCAGACGGATCTAAAATCAGATTCTCAGGCAAAATGACATCATTGCATCCCACAAGTACAGCTCTTTCAATAATATTCTCCAACTCCCTGACGTTACCCTTCCACTTATGGCTCACTAACAACTTCATTGCTTCATCGGATATACCGATAATTTCTTTGTTATTTACCGCACTGTAGTATTCTAAAAAATGGTGTGCCAATATTGGAATATCGTCTTTTCTATTCCGCAATGGGGGTACCGTAAGCGGGATTACATTAATGCGATAGAATAGGTCTTCCCGAAATTTGCCATCGACAACCGCCTTATTAAGAGCCACATTGCTGATAGCGATAACCCTGGCCCCCATCTCAATCGAACGCGCACCACCAATACGGTCAATTTCCTTTTCCTGCAAAACTCTCAGCAACTTAGCTTGAAGCGGAAGGGGCATTTCACTGATTTCATCAAGAACGATGGTGCCATCCTTGGCCATCTCAAATTTCCCGATTTTACGACCTACCGCCCCCGTAAATGATCCTCTTTCATGACCAAAGAGCTCACTTTCGGCCAGCGTTTCCGGCAGTGCTGCGCAGTTTAACGCGATATATGGCGCTTGCGGATTCAGGCTGTTTTGATGAACGTATGCCGCCAGCAACTCCTTACCGGTACCACTCTCGCCTTGAATCAGAATTGTCGCTCGACTGGCAGCCACGCCTCGGGCCATCTCCAACACCTTCTGAAACTGTTGGTTTTGAGTCACAATATGCTTTGCACGCGAATGCGCTTTAGTCGTATTGGCAAAAGATGGCGACCGACCATTTCCGTTTGAGCGGCCGATAACGTTCCGTACTGTTTTTTCTAACATCTCAAACGAAAAAGGCTTTAAGATATAATCGGATGCACCTTGCTGCATGGCCGCGACGGCATTGCTGACGGTTCCAGAGGCGGAAATCATGATCACCGGAATTTGCGGTGAAATTTTCTTAATCGAACTCAGGAAATCCATACCGGACATTTCCGGCATCATCTCATCGCTGATGACCAGGTTGTAATTGGCCGACTTGAATTTTTCCAGAGCCTCAGCGCCGGTCGCAGCACTTTCAACCGAATAGCCGCTGCGATGTAACGCATGCGAGAGTGCACTTGTCGCTTCCGGTTCGTCATCAACCACAAGTATGGACAGTTGGTCCATCCGGCTATTCTCCCTGATAAGCTACTCAGAATACATATTTTATTAAATCCGTAAATCCCAGAGCGAAGCAACGCTGGTCCGGTCGATAGACTTTCAAGAATGCTGCGCAAATAACTGATTCTCATATTGGTGCATTTCCTGAGTGGATCCAGCCCAAATGCCCATCCTGTGCGGTCTCAGCGAGTCATGAAACCGTATTAAAAGGAGCAAATATCATGCCACCAATTGATAGGTGAATTCTGTGCCTACCATATAAAAATTTGTCATAAATTTAGAATGTTATTTGAGTTCTCGGTAATCGTTTGCACTACAGCCGGCTGTCCAAATTCCGTCAAATTTGGATTTGAGCTGTCACCCTGTTGACACCGCTATCATCATCTTCTGAAAATTATTCGATCGACACGCAATCGGTTTTGTTTAGATAAACTATTTTATAAAATTAGATACTATGCCCGATAGCTATATAGTAATATATTATGTTACAGACGAAGAAATAGCCAACTGAGGAATGGATGCCCAGATCTATGGTGGATTGGGAGCAGTGCACCAATTATCAAAATTGGTTGATGCAGCTTAAACAACCGTGTCAGATATTGCAGGGCTGCAAATGGTGGCGTTTAATTTTTTCCACAAGTGTTGTTCGATTAAGATGAAGCAACTTAGCAGCCTTATTTTTCACCCATTTTGTTTTTTCAAGGGACTGAAGAATAAGCGCTTTTTCAAATTCGGTAACGGCACTGTTCAAGCATATGCCGTCTTCCGAAATTTCAATCATTGTCGGATTTTCAAATTTCTGGCTGGATTTGAGTTCTATGGGCAGATCCCGCGGCGTTATTTTTCCGTTTCCTTTCAACACCACCAGCCGTTCCATCAAGTTTTTGAGCTCTCTGACGTTTCCCGGCCAAGAATAATTCATCATTATGCTCATGGCCTCTTCGGTCACTTCTTCTACCTGCCGGCCGTTTTTTAGATTGTACTTGTCTAAAAAATGTGACACTAAACAGGGTATATCCGATTTACGTTCGCGCAAGGATGGGAGCATCAGGGGGATAACATACAGTCGATAGAAAAGATCTTCGCGAAAATTTCCTTTCTGAACTTCCTCGGATAAATCTCGGTGAGTTGCGGCGATAATACGAACGTTAACTCTAATGGTCTTGGAACCACCGACCTGTTCAAACTCACCTTCCTCAAGAACTTTTAACACTTTTACCTGCAAATCGGCGCTCATATCACCAATTTCATCCAAAAAGATTGTTCCCCCATCCGCCAATTCGAACTTACCGGTTTTCGTAGAGGTCGCGCCGGTGAATGCACCGCGCACGTGCCCGAACAGTTCACTCTCCAATAAATTTTCAGGAATAGCGCCACAATTTATAGAAACGAATGGGTTGTTGTTTCGCTTTGAATTCTGATGAATGGCCTGAGCTACCAGCCCCTTGCCGGTACCGGTTTCACCGTTGATAAGAATTGTACTGTCACAATCGGCTACTTTCCCGACGAGGTCGAACACTTCGCGCATTTTACCGCTTTGTCCGATGATATTATGAAACCGGTATTCTTGGTCTGATTGCTCAGGTAAGTTTATTTCAGTTTGATCCGGATGAGATTCTTCCTGTGAATGTTTATCGTGAGCCGCTTTCTGCACTCCTTCCTCCTTGGGTTAAAATGCATTTTACGTTAACATCTAAAATTAATCTTCCACGATATAGTGTGTAGGTATATTAGATAGACTTGCAAAGGAATTGCCGACAGTTCTCGCCACGTAGAATAGCGATTAAGCAATATTCATGCCGTGGCAAATTTTACTCTTTCACTGAGAGTTGGCCCTCTTTTTTCTGTAGTAGACAATTTAAACCCGGTTTCCATATACGGTATATTTCGGGTTTGAGCAGATACTATATTTTGTGTAGAAGGATTTTTGCTTACTGAAGGAAAACATTCCACATTTTTTTTGGGAGTTGAACGCCATGAAATATTACGATAAGCAAACCGGAAAAATTTTCCGCCCTCTTTTGCAATTTGCATAAACGGCGAATAGACGTGTCGAGTTCTTTCTCGGTGAAATGTCCTTCAGGAACCCACTATTAAATCAAACTGACTCCAAGGGGGCGAATTGAAAATTAAATTGTTCGGATGAATTGACACAATCTGAATATAAAATTAAGTGGTTATGAACACGATTGGTGTTGGGTTGAAGGGCAACTCGTGACTATGAAAATCAATTTGAAAAAGCGGTTAAGAGCTTCGGGCAATACTGCAATTTGCAAATTTACGAGTTATATTTTGCAAAACCTCTGCTTTAAATCGAGAAAATAACACTCATTTCTAATCAATAAAAAGGCTTATATCTTCAAACTCACCCATCATTGTTTCCATTATCGCTTCAATGGCATTGGTTTTTATTTTTAAATTTTCCCAAGCCGCTTTGTCTAGGGGAGGAATTAGTTTATCGCCACCTGAACCCATGTTCAAGGAACGGCAGAAAATATCTGCCAGGTGAACAACAGCAGCTTCCATGGTAAAACTGCCGGCGACGCTGGGCCGATGATGATGGGCTATAATTTGCACCAATTTTACTGGAAGATTCCATCTTTCAGCCAGCAGTCTTCCAACCTCGGTATGGTTATATCCTAACACATTATCTTCAGCTGTGATCATCAACACATTTTCTTTTTCTATAACGGCAACCACGGCGGAGAACTCATTCGGTAGGAACATCATTTCGACGATCTTACCGATGTCATGCAAAAGGCCCGAGACAAACAGTTCTTCAATCTTATCATGCCGCAGGTAGTTGCCGATGACTTTTGCACCCACAGCGCACCCCAGGGAATGATCCCAAAACTGCTCCTGATAATGCCTGTTTTTTCGGTTTTTACTTGTAAATATATCAAAAACAGAGGTTGTTAAGAGCAGACTGCGAATCGCATCGAAACCGAGCAGTACAATAGCTCCGGTGACCGTCGATATGCGTTGAGGAAACCCGTAAAAAGATGAATTGACCAGTTTTAAAAGTCGCGCCGTCAATACCTGGTCGTCAGTGATAACTCGGGCCAAGTCTTTAGCCGAGGATTTCGGATCATTTACCAATTCCGTAATCTTTAAAACGGTTCGTGGGAGGGTCGGTAAATCTTCAATTTTCCCAATAATTTTTTTAGGATCAGCGACGCTCATTGTCTTTATTTGCGCTTTGATTACTCTTTGTCAACTGTCTGAATGCGGCTTTATAAATTTCAGCCATGATGGGATCGTCGATAACCTCTGAAAATTTTTCTTTCAGCTCCGTTTCAATACCATCCTCAACGCCGGTTTCATATGTTGCAGCCGTGGTATCGGATCCTTCAAATATTCCCTTTATAGCTACGCCGTCAACACCCCATGATTTAAATATGCGAATATTCTTTTTAGATAGCTTTGCGCCGGCTTCCAACAACAGGACGTCTTGATGACTATACACCGGTTCCGCCAGTATCATGCCAGGTTTCAAATCATCAATTTTGACAAGATTCATTTTGAAAGCCCCTGCTGCGTTGTTTGGTCACACTAGGGTTACATGCCACATCGATGCCCACTTGTCCACCGACAACTCGTCCAAGCGCCTCTTAATTATTAAACATTAATACAAATCAAAAGGTTATTCAAGAATTACAGAACGTTAAAATATACGATCCAAAGCCTGAGGTATATCATCAAAAATGGGCTTCAGATTATATAACCTAGATTAATTTTTTTTGCGCCAACGAATTCCGCTTTCAAAGCATAGAGGATATCCGCAACCAGGCATTGCCACAAACATATAATTTTCAGAGCGTTATCGAAGGTAGCATTGAAGCGAAGCCCTAATACAGTGAAAAAAGTACTAAAGTTACCCGCCTTTTTTCCGATAATAGAGGTCGTAGGCAATAATAGGCGTCTGGAAAGGAGGGGATGAAACATCATCAGACCAATCCGTTGCCTTTCATCAAATCAATAAAATGTAACTAATATCATTTGGCAGAAACGCCAAAACAAAAAACCTAGAAAGGGAGAAATATCATGGCACTAAGTACAATTAATTTGACATCTGGTATGCGGGCGAACCTATTCAGCCTGCAAAAAACATCTCAAGACATGGAAATTACTCAAAACCGTCTGGCCACGGGTCTGAAGGTCAACACCGCTCTCGATGATCCGATCAGCTTCTTTACGGCTCAAGAGCATCGGTTACGAGCTTCCGACCTCGCCGGTCGAAAAGACGGCATGTCCGAGGCGATTCAGACCATTAAAGCCGCCAACGTGGGTGTTGAAAGCATCAGTGATTTGATTGCGCAGGCTAAATCGTTGGCCCAATCTGCAATGTCTGCATCAGCATCTGATGCCGAGATTTTCGCCACCCAATATGCAACGGTAATGGAACAAATTGACGAGGTTGCCGAAGATTCCGGCTACAAAGGAATCAACCTGTTGCAGGGTGGTTCATTGACAGTTGAATTTGCCCCCACAGCCGGCGACGCCACCCTATCAGTGGAGGGCTTTGGCGGTACCGATGGTTTTGTAACCAACGTTATGTCTGATGCCGGAACAGGCGCTAACTGGGTCAGCGGCACCGATGTGAGCGCCGCCAATATTCAAAGTGCGATTGACGGACTCGATGCCGCTTTGGGCGATCTGAGAACTGAATCAAAGACACTGTCCAACAACCTGTCTATCATTACTGCACGAGAAGAGTTCACCTCTCAGATGATCAATACCCTTGAAGACGGTGCTGCCAAGCTGACCGAGGCCGACATGAATGAGGAAGGCGCTAACATGTTGATGCTGCAGACGCGGCAGGCTCTGGGTACGACCTCTTTGAGCATGGCTTCCCAGGCGGCTCAATCGGTTCTGAGACTGTTCTAAATGACACGTAGATTTGGAGGGGGAGCAGTCTCCCTCCAAATCCTTCTTCCGCTCCAGACAATCTAGCTGACCCGTCTTCAGTTGGAACATCTCACTGGCAGGTCAGATTGCAGGATCTTAAGGAAAGATCATGGCGCTAAAAATCACGTTAAAACCCAATGAAAAGATAATTGTCGGTGGCGCTGTCATAACCAATGCAAACAGTAAGAAGACTGATTTGATAGTTGAAAACAGGGTTCCGTTGCTGCGCCAAAAAGATATCCTTAGCGAATACGATGCCAAAACACCCTGCAGTCAGATTTATTTCTTGATCCAACTCATGTACATCGATGAAGAAAATCTATCCACTCATCAGCAGAACTATTGGAGAGTAGTTCGGGAATTACTGCAAGCCGCTCCCAGCTTAACGGGATGTATCGACCGCATCAACGAATCCATCCTTAGTGGTAAATATTACCAGGCTCTGAAGCTTGCCGGCGAATTAATCGATTATGAACAGGAGATTGTTTCTAATGCACACTCACTCACTGAAAGCATATGAACACGTAAACAAAGCGACCATGTCGGGTCGCGAAGTTGAAGCGGCGGTTTTGACCAAAGCAGCGCGCAAACTCAAAACGTGCCAGGAAAACTGGAATGCCCCGGATCGGGAGGAAAAATTAGAAGAAGCTCTCAAATTCAATCAACGAATTTGGAGCATTTTCCAAAGTGAGCTATCCAGAGCAGATCACGAACTACCCCAGAAATTACGATTGGATGTTCTTCGATTAGCCGCCTTTATTGATCGGCGAATATTTGAGACATTAGCCTATCCGTCACCGGAAAAGTTAAACATAGTAATTGACATAAATAACAATCTCGCCGCCGGCCTTCGGTCGGTACCTAGTCAATCAGCGTAAACGAATTATTTGAAAAATAAATGAATTAAAAAAGGCCTCGGTTTCAGAGGCCCTTTTTATATTACATTTCGAATTTTAGATCTACTTCAATTCAGCTAGTTAAAGAGTGCTTTATATTACAATCGATGTGGACAAAAACTACTGTCATAGGTTTTCGAGTTTGGTGTCTGAAGGTCCGGATTTAAGGGCGTAAGGATGTTGACGGCGTTGTTCGTTTCATCTCGTAATTTAACACATTCTGCAAAAAGATTCATAATTTCGGTGTTGACAATATCACATTCTATAGCTGTGCTGAGTACCATCAATGCAAATTCAATTCTTTGAGCAGCAAGAAGTCCTTTCGCAAGCTCCATACAACTCAATCCTAAAACGGGACCCCAAGATGTTCCTTTTAATTCGTTCAAAGCTTTAAGGCTTTTTTCTTTGTGGCCGGTGCAACAATATGCGGCTGCCAGAATAAAACGAGCCGGCGGATATTCCGTTATTCTTGTAAGGAGATCCTCGAGGACCTTTATAGTCCTATGAGGACTGCCGGAATGCAATTCCGCCATGGCATAATTGTACAGCGCCTCTTTTAATTCGGGTGCGTTTTCGACAGCTTTCTTTGAGACCGCAAGCGCGTCTTGAAATTTTTCCAGACGGCTGTAAACCGTACCCATGTTGATAAAAGCTTCTGCCGCCAATCGCGGAAACGGATTCAGTGACAGCAGCCTCATCCATAATTCAAGGGCGTCTTCATTTTTCCCCAGGTTTGTGGCCTGAACTGCCAGTTCCCGTAAAGCATTTATATCATCCCCCATCTCGTCTAATTTCTTTTTGCCGATATCAAAATATACCTCGCCCTTGCGTTTAACATGCTCACTGTCAAGCCGACCATAATGATGAATCGGTATGTTGCATTGTTTAATTTTCACACCGTTTCGTTTCAATACCGGATCCACCATTTCATGGACCGCACCTTCAAACCAGATCTTATTCTTATCATAAAACAATCTGACTTTCTTGCTGGGTAGCCATCCGGATGCGGCCTCTTCTTCGGGGTATTTTCCATCATTGGGGATCCATCCCACCATATTCGGAAGCGTATTGTAATTCCTCGTCGTAATGGAATAGGCAACGGGGGCCTTTGGAGGCTTGTTTACAATTTTTCTAAACTTTTGGTAGTCACGCGATGATACTAACTCATCGGCATCCAAAACAAAAATCCAACTTCCCTCTGCTTTGGCGATAGAATAGTTGCGGCCCTCGGCAAAATCATCACTCCAAACGAAATCATATACTTTTGCTCCGAACGATGTGGCGATTTCTTTTGTGCGGTCAGTCGATCCCGTGTCGACCACAATCATTTCATCAACAATCGGCTTTACACTGGCAAGGCACCTAGCTAAATATTTTTCTTCATCTTTGACGATCATGCATAGGGAAACGGCAGTGCGTTTTTGGTTTTTTTTAATCTGGACCGGCCCCAATTTTTCTCTTACCTGTAATGCCGCTGAAAGTATACCATCGTCGATTCCGAACTCAACAATCGCTGCTTCAATTTGATCCATGGCCTCATCGAACTTTCCCTGTTTCAGGAGGAAATCGATCAGCATGTAGATAATCTTCTGATTGTTGGGATACAGATTAGCCGCTTCCCGGACGAGAGATTCAGCTCTTTTATAATCACCCACCCCGTCGACAACGCAATGATAATTTGTGGCAATATCAAGATCGCGTGGTCCAAGTATAAATCCTTTTTCCAAAAGCGGCAGGGCATCTTCTAGCTGGTCTGCTTCAAGCCTTAACATCCCCAGATTTGTGTAAGGCTCTCCATAACCAGGATCATATGCCATAGCTCGTTCAAAAAAATGCGCAGCAGTATTTCGGTCATTTTCCCGGTATGCCAGGATGCCTTTAAGGTTTAGCGCCCGCGCAGAATATGGCCTTATCGCAAGTACACGGTCAATATAAGACTGTGCTATTTCGTGGTTTTCAAGACCTTCTTCGACGTAAGCCAGCAATTCAATTTTTTTTAAGGCTAAGTCTTCAGCAGGAGGCACATTAGACAATCCGGTTACCGGATTAAATTCCTCCTGCCCTATTTTTTGCTCCTCTGTCTGCAAAATTACATTTTCATCGGCCGGCATTTCATTTAAGGCATCCTTGGCATCCTGAAACCGTTTGGCGGGCAATAAAATTTCCGCCAGCGCAAGATAAAGCCTTCTATTCTCAGGATGACCACCGATGCCACTTAATAATGTTTCAACAGCCTGATCAATTTTACCTTTCTGACTCAACTCATCAGCGGTGTGCACCAATTTGACAGTTTGAAATGCTTGCATGTGTGAATTTTCAGCGACCAACCCGTCCCAATATTGTTTAAATCTCTTTCTATCCTCTGCAATTGTCATGCTCTCTGGCGAGATGTTCTTTTTTACTTTATGACGATTGTAATGGTAGACAATCACATCAGCGGCGATCAAATTCTGATATCCCCAAGACGCCGCACGATTGCAAAAATCTTCAAAAACAACCTCCTCGAATTCAAATTGCTCATTAAAGCCTCCCATAGCTTGAATTAATTCACGGTTAAACATCAAACAAGCGGATGCCAACCTTCGGGTTGGTATCCGCCGGTATTGGTTTCGCTGATAAAAGGCCCCGGCATAGGAATCGAATGTCGTGCCTGAACAGTCAGCCGGACAGGTATTCTGTTGGATGCCCTCGGCGTTGTTGAACATCGGTCCCACCAAGCCGATGTCAGGCATGCTGTCAAGACAAGTTCTCAAAGCTGAGAGCCAGCCCTGAGATACAATGACATCGTTGTGCAAAATAACAATGAATTCACCGGATGCAGACGCAATTGCCTGATTGTGCAAAACGGCCCAAGAAGCATTTTTTTCACTATTAACAAGCTGATAGTTGGGGTTCTCCTTTATAAGGTGTTGAGCCCAGTTTAAGACTCCTTTTGTTGCCCCATTACTAACAATGAGTACTTCGTGAAGTTCTGTAGTATGCCTTTGAATGCTTTTTATGCATTCCTTCAAACAATTTTGAATACCATCCAGGCTAATTATAATTGAAGCCGTTACTGTCGGGCCTCGATTCCCATTTTCAGGTTCATTCAGGTCCCGACCTTCTAATTCATATTCATTTTTAATAACCAAAGACGAGTCGGGGGATTCAGGAGGCGATGGAGTCAAAACCGCTAAATGCTTATTTATGGCGTCTAGATTGTTGCGGGCATCATTATTTCCGGGTTCTATCGCCAATACCCGATCATAATAATTCTTGGCATCGTTCAACTTTTTCAACGCCACATAAAGGTGGCCTGTAATTAAAAGAGTTTCAACATCATTCGGATCGGCATCTAATATTTTTAGATAAAGGTTAAGTGCTTCCTCTGCGTTTCCCAATTCCACAAATACGAAATCCGCCAAGTTTTTTTGAAAGGTTATATTTTCAGGTTCCAATTGACCTGCGCGCTGATAATGATACAGTGCGTTTTCTTTGTTGCCGGCTTGATAATTCAAAACGCCGAGATCGTTGTGTCCCAGCGCAAAATCCGGATAGGACCTCACCAATTTTTCGAATTCACTGATAGCCTCCTCTTGGGTAATCTCCTTCAGCCTCCCTATGAGGCGCTGGTAGACCGCCTCAGGAGACTCCAAATCGTCAATTCGCGATGGTCGGTTTTCGTCAGTTTTTGCCAATTGCTGCCGCGCTTCATCATTCCAGGGTTCGATCTCCAATACGCGCTTGAAAAAAATCTTGGCATCATCGATCTGTTCCATAGCGATACATATCTGACCCATCGCCAGTAAAGTCTCTATATCTTGGGGATGCGCGGCCAATATCCGCACGTAAATTTTTAACGCATCCTCAACCCGACCTAATTCAATGCAATAAAAGTCGGCCAAGTTCTTCTGAAAGCCAATATTCTCAGGCATCAGCTCGACGGCGTGTTCATAGTGATGCTGGGCTTTTTCCTTGTCACCGGTATGAAAATAAATGACTCCCAGATCATTGTGCGCCAGAGCAAAATCCGGAAATCTCTTAAGCAAGTCTTCCAAGGCGACAATAGCTCTGCGGGGATCGCCATTGTTCAGCAATGGTTGAACATCGCAGTAGAGCTCTTCCGGGGTTATGGCCCCGGAATTGCCTGTTTTCATCGAGTTTAATTTGTGCAGGAATTGCCGGGCATCTTGATGCCCGGGTTCGATTTCCAAAACCCGGCTGTAAAATACCTCGGCGTCTTGAAACTTCTTCAAGGCAACGCAAATATGACCTGTGATCAGCAGCGTTTCGATATCTTCTGGATTCGCTTCTAAAATTTTGACATAGATTCGCAAGGCGTCTTCGACCCTGCCCATTTCAACATAGTAAAAATCGGCCAGATTCTTATTGAAGTTAGTATTCTCAGGATCGAGCTGTACTGCCCTCTCATAATACTTAAGTGCTTTTTCCTTATTGCCGGCATTGTACCACAAAACGCCCAAGTCGTTGTATTGAGGGTAAGATTCTGCCAGCATTTCCAGCTCATTGATCACTTTCTCAGGCCTCTTATGTTGCATCGATTGCTGGATGCTTTGATAGATTTCTTGCGGTGTTTTCATGGATTGAACCGCTCGACTATCTGTCGAACCGGCAAAGCGGAGTACCGGCTTATTTTTTAAAGCCCTGAAACGGTCTATAATTAGATCGGCTGACAGTTTCCATTCCATCCTTTGCCTGATTTGACGGGCGGCAATAGCGCCCTTTTCTTTTGCCTGATCGGGATGTTCATGTACGAACCTCAGTGTATTGATCAGTTGCGTCTTATCGGGCTCCAGCAACCAGCCCTGTGCGCTTAGCTCCAACCCGTCCATTTGTACCGGTCTCACCTTGCTGTCGATAAAATACACGGTTTCATCGGAACAAAAATCATCGCATGCCCCACCCCTGGTGACAATAACCGGCAACCCACAGGCCATGGCCTCGGCCACCGGTAAACCGAATCCCTCACCTCGATACGGATGCACCAGGCAATCGCAGGTGGTGTAGAGACCGGCGATTTGGTCTTGGTTGAGTGTTTCGGTTAGATATAAAATTTCAGGTGCGGTCGGATTCTTTTTGATATCTTCAATGATCTGTGCGGCATTTTGTCCTCTGTAAAATGTTTCACCGCCCATATCTTTAATCACCAGGCAGACATCATCCGCACTGGAAAATGCCTGTGTATAAGCGCTGAGCAAAACATCAATTCCTTTTCTTCTTATGGTTCCTCCTACAAAAAGAAATTTAAACTGTTTTTTTGTATGCAGATTGAGCGGGAGGGCAGCGGGATTAAACTGATCATGATGTATGCTCAGCGGTATGACATGCACTTTGGCACTTGGAATGCCGCTATTGATATATACATTCTGCACGTAGGTGGTATATACCCAGATTTCATCAACTTCTGACCGTAAAGGTTCGAGCCAGTCCTGCGGCAACGCTCCAAATTCCCAAGGCTGGATCATTATCCAGTGGCCTTCCGCTGGCGGTGCGAAATTGGGCGGCCACTGGTGACGCACATGAAATTCAGCCGCGCCGGACAAAGGTTTTCGCAGTCGCTCTTCGATCAGACCGAATCGCTCGGGATCTTCCTCAGGACCAAACTCATGTCGTTCATAGGGAATGAGGGAAAGTTCAATGTCCTTATGCTTGGCAAGCTCGATGCACATCTCTCTGTTGACCAGAGCCAAACTGTGATGGACAAACTGCGAGCCTTCCCACCTGACCTTAAGTGCTCGATTTGAGCCACATGTCGCTACCGGATGATGTTCGAGTTCGGTATTAATTGCTTGCAGACGCTCTGCGGCTATAGCACCCATTCTCTCCCAGCGCCAATAGCGTTCGATATCCAGACGTGCGCGATGTCCAATCTCTTGTATTTCACTCGGATTTTCAACGACCTTGCGCATCAGTGCCCTGAGGTGTTCAACAGATGGCTCAGCCCATTTCTGTCCGCGATAGAAAGGTATTTCTGCACGCTCGTCGACTACAGCCAATCCATTGACATCGATAAGCAGGCTGTTATGATCTGTCATGAATTCAAGGTTCCCACTCCAGCGAGTGGATAACACGGGAAGTCCGCAGGCCATGGCTTCCATTTGAGTTCTGCCCCAGCCCTCTCCCCGGGATGGCAAGACGTAAGCATTGGCGGAAGCATAAAGATGCGGCATATCATGATCGTGGAGTTGATCGGCGAGAACAATAATGGGCGCGACTTGATTGCGTCCTTTTTGCAATTCAACTTCTAGAAATCTATCGATCCGCTGTTCGATCTCTTTTTTTGCTCTAATACCATCAGTGGAATTAATAGGATAGGTGCGCAGAACTAAGCAGACATCGTCATCTGGGTGAAATGTTTTGGCCCAGGACTTCAGCAACACGTCCCAGCCCTTGCGATAGATCCACTCAAAGATCGAGAGGAAAACCACCCCTCGGGTACCCGGAATTTCAAGCACATCCAAACCCGGACGATAACGCTGAGCATCAACCCCTGCGGGAATTTTAACGAGTTTGGATATCACTCCAGCCGCTTTGAACGTCTGCAGATTGAATTCCGAAGGCACCCAGACTTCGTCCATCAAATTGCATTTTTCAACCCATTCAGCAGGAAGACCGCCGGTTTCAAACATCGTTCTACCAATATGATATCGGGCATGGGGAGTTCTTTCAAACGCATACGCCGGAAAATGGATGATATGAATAAAATCTTCTGGCATTGTTTTCCCGATAGCTTCATCCAGCCGACTTCGAGACCTTTCATCAAGCCCGTTGCGAAACATATCTGAGCGGCGGCCGATTTCCCGAGCCGTCGGTTTGATGTTTTGTACTTGCAACTGGAGAATAAAATTGCGGGCCTCATCAGCATAACCGCTAGGATCGAAAATCGGTGCATGCCACAGCACCTTACACTTTTTAAGTACATTATCGTTGTACTTCGGGTCAGAATTGAAATCAATTCGGCGTGAGTTGTCCTCAGGTTTAAGTTCTTTAAGAAATGTCGGCCATTTATTTCGCCAGCATGTTTGCAGTTTATTCCAGCCCTCTCTCACCTGAGCATCCCGGCGATCAACGTCCGTGATAGATGCGGACTCAAAATGGGTAAGTACACTTCCCGCGCAATAAACCACCTTATAGCCTGCATCCCAGGTGCGCAGACAGAGATCAACATCTTCGACGTACATATGATATTCTTCGTTGAATCCGCCCATATACTTAAAAAGTTGGTTGGGCATCAACATGCAGGCTCCGGTCACCGCCGGGGTTTCGCGAGATACTAAAACTGTCGGGTGATTTCCGGAGGTTGAACGAAATGCATGATAGGGGATGCCGTTTTCGTTAAAATACACTCCGGCGTGCTGGATGGTACCGTCTGGATAAAGCAACCGGCTGCCGACTATTCCCACCTGCGGATCCTTCTCCGCCGTTTTGATCATCTCATTTAGCCAGCCGGGTTGCGGGAGTGTATCGTTATTCAGAAAAACTAAATAATATCCACGGCTTTGCTCTGCTCCCTGATTGCAGGCTTTGGCGAATCCCAAATTGTCCTCATTTGTTATCACCTTAACTTTTCCCGAGATACTCGATAGATAGCCTTTGGTTCCATCTGTTGAGTTGTTATTTACAACGATAATTTCAAAAAGAGAACTTGGCGTATTTTTATATAACGCTTCAATACATTGTTTAGTGTATTCTACCTGATTAAAGACGGGAATTATAATCGAACACAAAGTAATTTTCTTTCCATTTCTTTCTGAAAATCGTTTCTTATAGATCGATCGGATATACATAACTTCTAAATGAGGCAATAAGCCTTTTCTGCTAATTGCATCATCAGTGACCCACTGCAGCCCAGTAAAATAGGGGATATGAGCGATATCGTATTTTTCACCTATACGAAGCCAAAACTCTTGATCACCGTCAGCAATGTAACGTTCGTCGAAATATCCGATGAGCGAATGTGTCTCTCTTCGCCACATTGGATGGGGGCCTACTAAACAATTATCAAGATGTTCTTGAAATGAGTACGGTGGCCATCGATATTCGTCACTGTGTGTACTTTTCTGGAAACTTTCGTGCGGTGTTTTTGTTAGGTAAGTATCTCCGTAAACCAGCATACACTCGGAATTTTCATCTAAATATCGTGCTAATACCTCACATGCTTCATCATTCAGGGTGTCATTAGTACTGGCACTTATACAATATCGACCTGTAGCTTCCTTTATAGCAATATTCCATGCAGCATAAACTCCAATACGATTCCTAGTTTTGATATAGGTAATATTAGAAAACCGCTTTTGAAATTCCTTGACAATTTTTTCTTCGTTCTGAGGAGAAGCGGCGTCAACAACTACTATTTCTAAATCCTTATGGATAGTTTGGGATTCTAAGTTTTCTAAACATTCCCCAATAAACTCCTCGGAATTATAAGTAGATACGATAGCAGATACGATATAATCTTTTTTCTCAGCTTTAATTTTTTCAATGACTTGTTTATCTTTTTCTGTATCCTTTAATTCTACCCAGGATTGTTCAATTTGTGAATCTCCAGGATTGCGCCTGAGGTAATAGAGATAAATTTCCCTGGCTTTATTGAGTTCTCCTGATAATTTAATTTTTTCCCCAAGCTTCAAAAAAACATCTCTGACATCGATGTTTGTAGGGGATATTTCAAGCGCCTTTTGGCAAAAAATAAAGGATTCATCATATTTATCTAGATCTATTGAAATGAGCCCCAGCGAGAGAAGAACCTCTAAATCTAAAGGATTTTTTCCTAATATGTAAATATATCTTTCAAGTCCTTGTTCCCTGTGACCAATTTTGACAAAGTAGTTGGCCAATGATTTGTGAAAATCAATATTTTCAGGTTTATATTCTATCGCTTTTTCATAATGGTAAACTGCTTTTTCTTTCTTTGCTTTTTCTTGATATAATGATCCAAGTGTATGATGGGCATCTGCTTTTTGTGGTGCAATCCCGATGACCATTTCAAGATTACTTAAAGCACCATCGAAATCACCGGCATCAATTTGTTTTTGGGCTAAATGACTAAAATAGGCTATCTCGGTGCAATTTCTTTCTTTTAGTTGGAAATCGTATTGTTGGTATTTTTTAAATAATTCTAAATAGTCATCCTTTTGAAATATATTCAGCTTTCCTCCCAATGTTGCATCTACAATCCTTCGTCCATCTTGCTCAAATGTCTGTTTGGCTAGCCTATAAGCCATTTCAGAATTTTTAAGGTCTGGAAGATGCCAGCGTGTGCCTTTGCCAAAATAGTCAGGGTGAAAATGATTCTGATCTTCTCCTTCTGAGATTACTGCTTTATTTGGTTTTCCATCAACTACAAAGTTATGATCTACCCCAATCAAAATAACCTCACTAAATCCCATAAAATATGCCAGCTGCATAGCGACATAGGTAACGGTATACCCTTCCCAAATACTTTCTCCTGGATCCTGTGAGAAAAACGGCCTGTTTTCGTGTTTTAAA
>WOR8_10001150_pt1 | contig 69457 bp, 66 predicted proteins | sample DeeMarSeWOR38_10_FD_19890 | JGI IMG/M metagenome (IMG submission 19890)
AGGTTGAAGCAGGTTTGCAGGCCATTTACCTGAGCGGATGGCAAGTGGCCGCTGACGCCAATCTTGCCGGCGAAATGTATCCGGACCAGAGCCTGTATCCCTCAAACAGTGTTCCGGAAGTTGTTCGGCGCATCAATAATGCGTTGCGCCGGGCGGACCAAATTCAAGTTTTGGATGGACGCAAACGAGGTCCCTATTGGTTTGCTCCAATCATTGCGGATGCAGAGGCCGGTTTTGGCGGCCCTCTGAACGCATTTGAGCTGATGAAACAAATGATTGATGCCGGTGCTGCCGGTGTACATTTTGAGGATCAACTTGCGTCGGCCAAAAAATGCGGTCACCTTGGCGGCAAGGTGCTGGTTCCGACCCAGGAGTTTATCAACAAGCTTATCTCTGCAAGACTGGCCGCCGATATCTGCGGTGTGCCCACTGTGCTGATTGCACGCACGGATGCTGAAGCATCCAAACTGCTGACCAGTGACGTCGATGAGCGTGACAACGCATTTATCACCAGCCAAGACCGAACGTCCGAAGGCTTCTTTTACGTCAAAAACGGGGTCGACGCCGCCCTTGCCCGTGGACTGGCGTACGCCCCGTATGCGGACATGGTATGGTGTGAAACCTCGCGACCGGACATGGCGGAAGCCAAAAAGTTCGCCGAAGGTATCAAGTCCGTATACCCCGATAAACTTTTGGCCTATAACTGCTCCCCCTCCTTTAACTGGAAAGCGAACCTGGATGACAGTGAAATTGCCAAATTCCAGAGGGAGTTGGCCGCCATGGGTTACAAATTTCAATTTGTCACGTTGGCGGGATTCCACACCCTGAACATGGGCATGTTTGGTTTGGCCCTCAGTTATAAAAAAGATGGAATGCTGGCATATTCAAATTTTCAACAAGCCGAGTTTGCCCACGAAAAAGAAGATGGCTACATGGCGATAACTCATCAAAAGTTCGTCGGAACCGGCTACTTTGACCGGGTAATGAATTGCATCAGCGGCGGAGAAAGTTCGGTAGCGGCGCTTGAGGGGTCGACCGAGAAAGATCAATTTTAACAGGAGTTGTTATACAAAATGAACATCGCTGTACCCAGAGAAGTTCACCCCGGGGAAACGCGGGTACCGTTGATTCCGGAGCATGTCGCAAAGCTGGTAAAGGCCGGGGCGAGCATCTCGGTGGAATCCGGTTTGGGACATACGCTCCAAATTGACGATTCTGAATACAGAGATGCGGGTGCGACCGTAAATTCAGATCGCAATGCTCTCATTCAGAACGCCGATATGGTATTACGGATCCGTAAGCCTTCTCTGGAGGATGTCGGGTTAATGAGAGAAGGCTGTATTTATGTCAGCCTTTTGGATCCGTTTAACGAGCGCGAACTGATTGACACGTTTGTGGCAAAAGGGGTCAGTGCCATCAGTATGGAAATGATTCCACGAATAACCCGCGCACAAAAGATGGATGTGTTGAGTTCGCAGGCCAATCTGGCAGGTTATGTCGCGGTCATTCTCGCCGCCGAGCGATTAAACAAATTGTTCCCGATGATGATGACGCCGGCGGGCACCATATCTCCTGCACGCGTATTTGTGATCGGCGTCGGTGTCGCCGGGTTGCAAGCGATTGCCACCGCAAAACGCCTGGGAGCACGAGTGGAAGCGTTTGACACCCGCCCGGTAGTTGAAGAACAGGTTAAATCCCTGGGAGCGCGGTTTGTAAAAATTGACCTGGGAGAAACCGGCCAAACCAAGGACGGATATGCAGAGGCCCTCACAGACGAACAGCTCCAAAAACAACGCGAAGGCATGGCCAAGGTCTGCGCATCATCCGATGTCGTGATAACAACGGCCCAACTGTTCGGTCGTAAAGCACCCCTGATTGTGACCCAAGAAATGGTCCACGGTATGCAAAAGGGTTCTGTGCTTGTCGATCTGGCTGTGGAAAGCGGCGGCAATGTCGCCGGGGCTGAAGTGGACAAAGAAATTTATGTTGATGGCGTGTTGATTATCGGATTGGGAAATTTACCCGGTAGGGTTGCCGTCCATGCGAGCCAAATGTTTTCATCGAATCTGTATAATTTAATTGACGAGTTCTGGGATGCAGAAGCAAAACGCTTTGCATTGAATTTCGAAGACGAAATCATTAAATCAAGCTTGATCACCCACGAAGGGCAAATTATCAATGCCGTTATTGCCAAGCATTATTCTGATACAGCCAAATAAGGAGCATCCGTCATGTCTATTGGTCTTCTCATTTTCGTATTTGTATTGGCCATTTTTTTAGGTGTAGAACTCATCAGTAAGGTGCCGTCTCAACTTCACACCCCGTTGATGTCGGGTACCAATGCGATATCCGGTATTACGATCGTGGGAGCATTAACGGCAACCGGCAGTGGTGCTGATACGTTAGGAACCATTTTGGGTACCCTGGCGGTCGTTTTTGCCACGATCAACGTGGTTGGCGGCTACCTGGTAACCAACCGCATGCTGGCAATGTTCAAACGCAAAAACAAGGAACAACCATGACGGACTACACGCAAGCCCTGATAGATTTGGGGTACATCGTCGCCTCGATTCTTTTCATAATCGGCATCAAAATGCTCGGTCGGCCGGAGCGCGCCCGTCGCGGCAACATGGTCTCCGCTTTGGGGATGCTCATCGCCGTGACGGCCGTCTTATTTGAGTGCTGTCTCTCCTTTACCTGGGTTATCGTCGGACTGGTCATAGGTTCCTGCATTGGGGTGATAGCTGCTCGTTTAGTTAAAATGACGGCCATGCCCCAAATGGTTGCGTTGTTGAACGGTTTTGGCGGTATCGCGAGTTTGCTGGTGGGTTGGGAAAACTTTCACAGTCAACCCGACAGCACCCTTTTTGTCAGGACAGCGGTCATGCTGGCGGTGCTAATCGGGGGAGTGGCCTTTTCTGGAAGTCTAATCGCCTATGCTAAACTGGCAGAAAGAATTCCGGGAAAGCCTATCTTCTTTAAAAACCAGAAGATTCTGAACGCTGCCCTAATCGTTGCGATAGTCGCTTTTGCCGCCCTAATTTTACGATACCCTGCGGGTGTTTTGCCTTATCTTATGTTTATCACGATCATCGGTCTTTCGCTGGCTCTCGGAGTACTCGGTGTCATTCCCATCGGCGGTGCGGACATGCCGGTCGTCATTGCCCTGTTAAATAGCTATTCGGGCCTTGCGGCCTGTGCTGCCGGATTTATTATTCTCAATAATGTGTTGATTGTCGCAGGTTCTTTGGTCGGAGCCAGCGGACTCATACTCACCGGCATTATGTGCAAAGCCATGAACCGATCTTTGGGAAATGTACTCTTCAGTGGGCTCCAAACTAGCCATAGCCAAGCGGAGGTTTCCCAAGTGCAGGGTGAGCCCAAACCCATCAGCCCGGACGATGCATACTATATTTTGGAGGCAGCCAGATCTGTGGTCATCGTTCCCGGGTACGGGATGGCGGTCGCTCAGGCTCAACACGCAGTGCGCGAGCTGGGTGAAATTTTGGAAAATAACGGCGCCGAAGTCCGCTATGCCATCCACCCGGTAGCCGGCCGCATGCCCGGTCACATGAACGTACTATTGGCCGAAGCCAATGTGACCTATGAGCAACTGGCTGAAATGGATGATGTCAACCCCATCATGGACACGGTTGATGTATGCATGGTTATTGGAGCGAATGATGTTGTCAATCCCGCTGCCCGGGAGACTGAATCGAGCCCTATCTATGGTATGCCCGTAATCAATGCCGACAAGGCGAAAACAGTAATTATTTTAAAGCGATCCATGGCTGCCGGCTTTGCCGGTGTCGAAAATCCTCTTTTTGTCAGAGAAAACAGTCGGATGCTGTTCGGCGACGCGAAAGCGACCCTACAGCAGCTGGTGGCTGAATTTAAGGAAAGTTGAAGTTAACCACTGGATACGGGTCACTGGTTTCCGCCCACCGTCATCTGACATTGGATTACTTGAGAGGCGCTTGAGTCGATGAATGAAAAAATTGCCCTTATCGCCAGAAAAATCAAGGAAGGCGGTAAAAATATCGCATTCACGGGTGCCGGGATATCCACGGAGAGCGGTATCCCCGATTATCGCAGTCAGGGGGGAATTTGGGATAAATTCCGACCGGTTTATTTTGACGAATTTATGTCTTCCAGAGCATCCCGCGAAGAGTATTGGCGCAGATGGGAAGCGCTTTACAAGGGCATTGTCGAGGCCAAACCGAATCCAGCCCATCTTGCAATGGCGAAGCTTCACGACATGGGTTTACTTGCCACCATAGTTACCCAAAACGTTGACGGGTTGCACCAGGAATCCGGTGTGCCGGATAAACACATTATCGAACTGCATGGCAACACCCGGCGCATACGCTGTATGACCTGCCGTCAAATTCATCCGGTGGACGACGTCAAGCACCGCTTGACAGACGGCAATCTTGCTCCAGAATGTAAATGTGGTGGCTATTTGAAACCGGACACGATATCGTTCGGCCAGGCCATGCCGGTGGCGGAAGTTGAGAAAGCCGCCACACTATCGCAAGAATGCGATTTCTTTATAGTCGTCGGCTCCACTCTTTTGGTGCAACCGGCGGCGCACATGCCGTTTTACGCAAAAAATAATGGGGCCTTCTTGGCCATCGTCAATTTGTCTGAAACGCCATGCGACGAAATGTGCGATGTGCTCATCCGCGAGAAAGCGGGGGATGTTTTACAGAGGATAGTTGAAGCGGTACAAACGCTCTAAGTGCCAGAAAAGATTTCGACCTTAGAATTGATAAATTCGGATAAACATGAAAGTTTTTAACAACCTCCACGCCTTTGTGTGGCAGTCCATGACCACCAACAACTGCAATGCCTATTTCATCGACGGTCCGACCCGGATCCTAATCGATCCGGGTCACCGCACCCTTTTTGAGCATGTTCAACAGGGGCTTCGACAATTGAACCTGGGCATCAATGACATAGACATCATTATTTGCACCCACGCCCATCCGGATCATCTGGAAGGCGTTCAGCTCTTTAAAGACAGCCCGTCGCTGTTTACGCTGCATCAAGATGAATGGCAATGGGTGGCGACCATCGGAAAGCAGATGACCGCAGCCTTTGGAATCGACCTGGAGGAGTTCCAGCCGGATTTTTTTCTAAAGGAAGGCGAACTATTCTTGGACGGTCTCGAATTGTCTATATTTCACACCCCGGGTCATTCTCCCGGTTCTATTACTGTATACTGGCCGCTTCAAAAGGCTTTGTTCACCGGAGATCTTGTTTTTAAGGATGGAATCGGTCGCACCGATCTACCGGGTAGTAATGGGCTACAAATTAAAGAGAGCATCGAACGAATGATGGCATTGGATGTGGAATGTTTGTTGCCGGGACATGGTGATCTCATATCGGGTGCCAAAGACGTTCAGAGAAATTTTCAGCATATCGAACAATTTTGGTTTAGGTACATCTAGAGCAGAGGTCAGAGGACGGGAGACAAAAGCTGTAATGCCAGCGAACGTGCAAGGGTGCAGCAAAATGTTGTCTTTTTAACCCACTTCTTGAGAGTGTCTTTCATTTGCCCCGGGGGCCCCTTTAACAATAAAGCGCGTGCTATAGTCTTTGTCTGATTTTAATTCGGAATATCGCTTGCGGGGTGAGCACGTGTTTTCCTTTTATCATTTCCTGAATTGATGGTGTCACCCGATCAAAAACCTCAAGTAACCTTTCCAGAACTTTGGTTTCAGCAATCTCCTCCCACTCTTCTTTTCCAACATATTTAACCTCATACTGATTCATAATGCACATCCCTTTTTGCCGTGTCGCATGGATTATTTAGAAGACTGGCCACCCTACTGAGTTCAAAGAGCGATAAATTAGTCGTCGTAAAACTGTCCCCTTGAATGGGGCTCTCCATTCATGGTTATCTTCCTTTTCAGACGTACCTCCAGTCTGCATACAACGTAGTGTACAAACCGATTAGATATTTCAAAAATTATGCCATTTTCTACAATTGTTTTTTTATTAACAATTTAAAATACATATCGCAGATCAGCCGCGTTTAGTGCAATTATAGATTAATTATTGACTATTTTTGTGTAATTCAGGTTATGTTTTTTTATACAAATATAGGTAGGTTTTTGATGGGATTACGATTGAGGTGGGAAATCAGCTTTTCTGGTTATCTTCAAAGCCGGTGCACCTGACTTAAGTTTTCAGGTTGACCGTATAACTTTTTTCTTATTTTAAAATGCTTGCTAAGTCAAAATTAAGTCTTTAGCACCTACTGCTCTAGTTTATCTTTAAGCAGTTTGCCTTTTTCACGGATTAATTTTTCCTCAAATCTGACGCGAATTGCTTGCACGTCCTTGCACCACTGCTCGTCTGCCATAAGGTTAGGTACGACCGCAGAACCTGATATGGAATGATTTTTTGCGAATTGATTTTTTAGTTGTTCTATCCTGATTTCGGCAGCAGATTGATAGGCATTTTTATAGTCATTAAATATCGATTCAATGGCGGTTGACGTAATACCGAATATCTTAAACAACCCCAGCAACGTCTGATTGTTTTGATCCAGATCGAGCCTGGCAATAATTTCATTGATTACAACGGTATCGTCTGGCAGATTCCTATTATTACGTAACTTTCTGTAATCGTTATTGAATTGTTCAAGAGACAACAGGCCGTCCTGATACTTCTGCAGCAAACCCTTCACACGTCCTTCTATTTCTTTATTTTTCTGTTCCCTTTTTTCCTCTGAACTTAGCTTCAGATTTTTGGTTTTCTCCAGAACAATATCCAGTGTGCTTTTGATCTCTCCCATGGATTATCGAAACCTCCGCTAATGATATAGAAAATCAACTGACCCAGTACCCAATTGAGCGCTGATGGAACATGGGCCGTTTCCGGATGGAAATTAATTCGGTTCTATGAGCCGGTCAAGTATCAGCCCATGAAATATAGCGCCTCCTTTGGAGCTAAAAATCCAGCCCAAATGGGTGAGACACATGCCACAGAAACACACTCTCCAACTGTAACCGGAAAACCATGTGAATTCATCGGTGGCTGCCCCGGCATAGCCACAACCTTTTACATTTCTGAAACAGCCAATATCAAAAACAAGACCATGGGGATTGGCAAAGGTGTGACGATGAGAGCCCTGCATGGTCATACGTTCATCTGGGCTTGTGATGGCTTGATGGCACTGACGGCATAGTATATGGGCCTCCTCTTCCGGGGATTTTTCCTCGGCTTCTTTTTCGGCAATCGTTGTTTCACTGTTATCACCCGGCTTATCGGAGGGAACGCGGAAAAAATGAATCATATCGATTTCTTCTGAAATCATTCTGTTATAGTTTCTTTGATTACCCGATCTTTAAGATTAAGCCTTCGGGTGCTCTCAAATACACTATCATCTTTTACCCTGAAAAAGAGATTTGTCAAGGCCATATCATGGGTGTGCATTGTGATGTGTATGCGGTTTATAATCCAACTTAGTCCGTGCTCGAGGCACAGCCTTGCATGTGTTCCGCGATTTTATAATCACGTAAATTCAGGAAAGTATGTTCAATTTTTCGACAGTGTTTTTTTGAGGACCGCCTTTTCGTATGCACCGATAATATCCCGTCGAGTGATAATACCGATCAGTTGAGCGGGATCGTGAGGGGATACAACCGGCAGTGTGGAATAATCCTTACGGCTGATTTTTTCAAGTGCCGTGTAAAGATCATCTTCTGAAGACACCGTCACAACCTTGTCTGTTGCCAGATCTTTGGCCACTACCAGATCTTTTAGGTCTTCATCAAAAATCGCATCGCTATAGTCGTTGAAAGACAGAATCCCAACTAGCTTGTTTCCAGAATTGAGCACCGGGAAACTGTTGTATTTACTTCTTGATATAATTTCAGACAGTTCATCCAGGGGCAATCCCTCCGGCATGGTTTCGACCTTGGTATTCATCACATCTTTCACGAACATGTCTTTCAAAATGTTGACTTCTTTCCCTTGCCGAATATCAATTCCCCGTCTGACTAATTTTAGCGTATAAATCGACTCTCTCAACAATTGTCCACTGGCAATCGTACCGACAATACACGATAACATGAGCGGAAGGATTATCTTGTAGCTGCCGGTCATCTCGAACAGAATTAAAATAGCCGTTAACGGACCATGGGTCGTTGCACTGACCACCGCACCCATGCCAACGATACTGTATGCACCGGGCGAAGCCGTCACATTCGGAAACAGGTTATGGACCACAGCTCCAAAAAATCCTCCGGCCATGGCGCCAAGAAAAAGTGACGGTGCAAAAATGCCCCCTGAACCGCCTGAACCAATCGTAATTGATGTGGCCAGTATTTTTACCACGATCAATACCAAGAGCAGCCACCAGGCGAGTTGTTGCATCAGGGCCAAATCAATGGCACCATACCCCACCCCCAAAATCTGCGGAAAAACCAACCCGCCCAAGCCAAGAATCAACCCACCGATAATCGCCTTAAGATATTCGGGAAATTTAAATGCATCAAACATGTCCTCCGTTCGATACAGGGTCTTGGTAAAGGTGACGCCCACCACTGCGCTGAAAACCCCTAAAACCAGATACATGGGAAATTCCCAGGCACTGATCAACTGATAGGTTGGAACGATAAAAGCGGGGGTGTCGCCGAGATAAGCGCGAGAAACGGCGGTCGCCACCACTGAGGCGATCACAATAGGGCTAAATGTGGCCAGTCCGAAATCGCCAAGAATTACCTCCAACGCAAACATGGAACCGGCGATGGGGGCGTTGAAGGTAGCGGCAATGCCGGCGGCGGCTCCGCAGCCGACAAGTGTCCGCATACGATCCGCTGAAACCTTGAGAAACTGTCCAAGCGTGGATCCGATGGCCGATCCAATTTGGACGATTGGACCTTCACGTCCCACCGACCCACCGGTGCTGATACTGATCGCGGATGCAAGAGTCTTTACAAGCACAATGCGTTTGCGGATGATACCTGCGCGCAATGCAACCGCCTCCATCACCTCGGGTACGCCATGTCCCTTGGCCTCCCGTGCTAAAAAATAAACCAGCGGACCCACCACCATTCCGCCCAAAGCAGGAATCCAAACCTTATGGTACCAGGGAAGCGCGGATACCGCCTCAAGGAGCTCTTTTGATGAGCCATAGGCCAGAGATTGAAAGAAGGTAATTAGATAGCGAAATCCAACTGCACCAAAGCCCCCGGCCAAACCAACCGCAACCGCCAAACCGGCCATAATCGTGTGCTCATTGCTTTTTAACTGATCCAACACCGGCAATTTCTTTGCCAAAACCTGAAAATTCATCCTGCTATTCCTTTGATGTCATCTTGACGTCCAATCTTCCGCAACCCAGCTCCCGAAAACCCGCATTAAATCTCTTACTACTTGAAAATATTTATAATTTGTTATATCCCCCCTCACGATTCTGTCAAGTAATAATTTGGTTCTTCTAACGGTAGCATAGTATTTTTAGTATATATCAGCGGGTTAGATCATTTAGGAATTATTCAGGAAACATTGAACTTCAGAGGACGACTGACTGAAAGAAATTTTCGGATGACAGGTAGTCAGATCGGTGGCTCAGGTCCTGCTTGACAAAATAGAAAAAATGAATACTATTGCGCCAAAACGCTAAACCCAAATCAATTTCGTGCGATATATACTTTACACCGATTCCATTTACAGGAGGCCAGGCATGCCGGTTTATGAATTCGAATGCACAAAGGGGCATATCACCGAAGAACTGGTTCCGATGGGAACCAAACATATAAGGTGTGCTCAGTGCGACCAAAAGGCCAAAAAAATACTATCGCCGTGTTCCTTCGAATTGAAAGGCGGCGGGTGGTATGCAGACGGTTATTCATCAAAAAAGTCAGGGGTCACAAAAAAATCAAATTAGCTTCTGAAATAGTTTACGCTACTTCGAATGAATTAACTCCTGAAACAAAGACCCCCAAACAACCTATACTATACATTAATCAATATGATCGAGCCAATCCGACGTCGTGATCTGCCACGGGTCGGTTTTTTTTTGCCGAAAATTTGAAACCACCTCAAAGAATTGACACACCGCCGCCGACATGATAGCCGGTATTTTAAAAACAACATGTCATTACTCGGGCCGGTGACATTCATTTTTACTCAAACCGGACACACAATTCAAACTTCTTACCTATTGGGGAGGCCTATGAGTCGATTCCTGAATCGTCTGTATCGTGCCGCATTGCTCGATGTGGATCTATACAGTGAAGTCGTGGCGGACACGAAAGCCATGTTTCAGGCCATGATGGCTGTATTTCTATACAGCATGGCATCTGCCTATGGAAACTTTGGCAGAGCCGGAGTTTCCGGGATCAACTTCGGAATGATTACCACCCTACTTGGATGGTATATTTGGGCTTTTTCGTGCTACTTTATCGCCGTAAGATTGTTATCCGAAGCCAAAGTCGATGTGGATAGAAAAGCTGTGTTGCGGGCGTTAGGCTTTGCCAGTTCACCCGGGCTGATCCGCTTGCTGGGCCTCATACCGGAGCTGTCCGGTGTGACTTTTGGAATTGCTTCGATCTGGATGATCGTGGCAGCAGTTGTTGCAATAAAACAGGTACTTAAATTTAAAAATACATTACGCGCAGCGGTGGTTTGCACCATCGCCTGGGTCATCAGCCATATCTTTCAGGGATTAATGTTGTTATTATTGCTTTCGGTATTCGGTGTATCCGAAAAGCCATTCTAACAGGATGAACAGCATGCCTTTCACCGAACCTGCAGATCTGACCTTTGAATGCCGATCGGTTTCAGCAAAATTTATTGAACCCTCCGGGCAGATTGTGCAACGTCCTATTGAAATCCGAACCAATCCGATTACCGGACGCACCTGCCGAATTGCTTTCAGTCGCATTCACGAAAAGGAAGCCGGTACTGATACCCTGCCACATCCGCCGCCAGATGCGAATGAAACCCGGAAATGCCCTTTTTGCCGGCCCCAGGTTAACTCGCAAACCCCGGGGCTGCATCCCGACCTGGTAAGCCTGAAGCGTCTGTCCCGGGGCGATTCACTGCTTTTTCCAAATCTCTACCCCTATGGTTGCTATTCCGCCGTCAGTCTTTTCGATGACCAGCATTTTGTAGAGATCGGCAAGGCCATTGCCTCATCCTACGCCGACAGTTTTATAAACAGTATCCAGTATCTGGCAAAGGTTATAAACCACGACCCGCAAGCCGTTTACATGGCCATTACCCAAAATCATCTACCATCGGCGGGCGGTTCCCTACTTCATCCCCACCTGCAAATCAATGCCGATCGGGTCCCGGGAAATCACCACCGTTTCTTGCAACAACGTGCCAATGATTTTTATCGGCACAGTCGCGATTATTTGTTCTCCAGCTACTTCAAGTATGAAAAAGAAGAAGGTTCCCGCTATATCGGAACAACGGGTTCATGGGAATGGATGGCGGCATTTGCCCCGGAAGGTTTCTTTGAAATTTGGGGCATTCTGCCCGGGGCGACCTCTTTGCTGCGGGTAACGAAGGCGGACTGGCGGGATCTCGCACAGGGTGTAATCAACATCCAGCATTTTTATCGTGGCATCTGCCGCAACGGATACAATCTGGGCTTGCTGTCTGTTGAAACGCCCTCCAGTCGCCTCGAACTGCGCGTCGTCATCCTCGTTCGTTCGAATTATGCACCCTGGGTGCGCAACGATCACACCGGATTTGAAGTCATGCTTGGCGATATGACAACCTTTATTCCTCCGGAGCAGACGGCAGAATGGGCGAGACCATATTTTCTGGCCTGAAATAACCTCTTGGTCTCATACGAGAAAATCCGTTCATACGGAAATGGGATTAAAATTATATTTAGGGCCTGCGGTAGTTGGCTACATAATAATCCTCAATCATGCCCCTGGTCTTCAACGATTCACCATACCGTCTGGCAGACTGTTTATCCGGGAAATGAGAGACCCTGACCTGATACCATCTCTCGGTGCCCCGAACAGCTTCGGTCCAGTAAGCGTCCAACCCGTGTTGCTTGAGATGATCCACATACTGTTTGGCGTATTTTGGACTTAGATATGCCGCTACCTGCAGCGTAAACGGATCCGTGACGCCCTCTGCTGCGGTCTCGGCCTTCTTCTCAACCGGCGTCTCAGCCACATGCAAATAACCGACGGTATTGATGACCAACCCCCCGACCACCAGACCCATGGCCACCAGCAGCGCCCCCGCTAAGACCGTTCTGGTTTTTCTGGAGTTCCGGATATGCCCCAGATATGTTTTCATGCGGGCCGCGGCGCGGCGAAACAAGGTCACCGGATAATCATAAAGTGTCCCCCACACCGTGAAAAATTGGTTCTTGAAATTAGGTTGCATACGGATTTTGCGGCGGGGTTTTTGAGAGGGGACTGACGGAAGCGATGGATTGAAACCGGCGCTCATCGACTTGAGCTCCCGCTTATCAAAGCCTGTTAGGTATGTATAGGCCGCATGCCGCAGGGGTCGATTTCGTTCCGTTTTCGGTATCCAGTGTACGCATGCGGCCAGTGCTCTTTGATAGGTTTCCGGCTTGGCACTGCTCGACAATGCCCGCAAATAAACCTCCAGCGCCCATTCATCAGCTCGTTTGTCTCTCAAAAAGAGACGGGCCAGATCTTCGACAAAATCAGCACTTAAAAGGCCATCATCCTGGAAGGTGCGACGGTATGTTTGCAGGGCCGGAAAATCGGTTCGTTCCATCAGAAGAAAAAACCGGGCAAGTATGGGCTGAATATTGGAATTATTAGGGAAAGCGCTGCCGATTTGAGACGCCAAATCCTGGTGTTCTTCTTTAAGTCCCCCGCGGCTTTCAACCTGTTGCAGCCAGGTTTCAGCGACCTCTTCATCCTGTGGGTTGGACTGAAGATACGATACAACGAACTCTTCGGTATCGGCATTTCTGTGGCTGCGGGCCAGGTAAAATCGTGCCATCCGGGCTCCAAGCAAATCCGATTTCTTCCGTCTAGCAAGCGGTGAAATCAAAAAGCTATCCAAAACAGCCAACGCCTGTTTAAAGGCATCGTCCGCTTCGGGATACATTCCGTCCCTTTCAAAAGCCGCGGCCTCATGCATCAGACGTTCCATCGTGTTCATTCCCCGACGATTGAGGAGCCATCCCGTGACGGCGTATACCATAGTCAGGATTACTGCGACCGGCAAGAGATACCATTCCAGATCTACCCGCGGCTGGAGGAACGGTAACAACCAGAGACTTAAAAGACCGCCCAGCAATACGGTACACCAGATTCGAAAGGAAATATGTTTAAAAAAGGAAATCATCATTCCTATTCCGGTGACAGATCTTCTTCGATTATGGTGGATGGTTGCCGTGGCTTGGTAATCGTTTGTCCGTTGCGCAGCGCCACTCGAATCGGATTGCGGGTCCAATCATCGGCCACCGTTCCGGTTGTCGGATCTAGGTTTTCAAAGCGGATGTTTTCCGGAATCGTAAACTCACGCGGAGGCTCTCCACCAGTGGCTTTGATCATGAAATCCGCCCAAATAGGCGCAGCCCCGCGCCCCCCGGTAATGCCTTTTCCGCGGACATCCCGCAATCCCACGCCGCGATCGAAGCCGACCCAGACACACACGCTGAGATTAGGCGTAAACCCGGTGAACCAGGCATCGTGATAGTCATCCGTAGTGCCTGTCTTCCCTGCGGCCGGTAGTTCGAAGCCCAAGCGTCGCACGACCGATCCCGTACCTGTATCCAGCACCCCTTGCATCATATCGATTACCTGGTAGGTCACACCTGCATCCAGGACTCGTTTGCCGCCGACAATTCTCTCTTGCAGAATACGCCCGAGAGAGTCTTCTACCCGCCGAATGAAAAACGGTTCGTGCCGGATTCCGCCGGTGGCAAATGTTGCAAACGCAGAGGCCATCTCTAACGGACTGACACCGGAGGTACCGAGGGCGACAGAGTAAACCGGTTTCAACGGGCTAACGATACCGCTACGTTGAGCCACATCAATCACCGCTTCAGGTCCGGTTTTCTCAACCAGCTGAGCGGCAATGGTATTGACACTTTTCATCAACGCCTGTTTCAAGATCATTGGACCTTCGTGGGTACGGTCGAAATTTCGGGGCATCCAGTCCGGAGCGCCCACGACCGGAATGGTGACCCGTTTGTCTACCGCTAGGGTCGCCGGGGTAGACTTTAGGCTTTCCAAGGCCGCATAATACAGAAACGGTTTAAAGCCGGAACCCGGCAAACGGTTATGTTGAATTGCCCGGTTAAATTCCGATTTGGAATAGTCTCGCCCACCGACTAGGGCACTGACCGCTCCGGAATTTGTCTGAACGGCCGCCAAGGCGCCTTGGGGATACATTTCCGAGTTGTTGACGTCGTCTTTACCCTGGTCTGTGATGCCCAGGATTTGATCGATTTTTGCCAGTCCGACTTGCAGGGATTCGACAGCCAGGGATTGAAGTTGCGGATCAAGCGTGGTCATCACCTTGAGCCCACCGTGATATAAGACTTCAGGACCATAGCGTTCTTCCAGTCTTTTTAGTACGACATCCAAAAAATAACTGCCCGTTCGAGTCTCAGCGGATCGCGGTTGAATGCTGAGGGGCGTCTTGAAAACGCGTCGGACATCCTCAGCATTAATATAGCCGACAGCTGCCATGCGCACTAAAACGGTCTTCTGGCGCTCTTTGGCCCGTTGAAAATGTCGATAGGGATTATAACGCGTCGGTGATTTGGGCAACCCTGCCAGTAAAGCGGCTTCCGCCAGGTTCAATTCCGATGCGGGTTTTCCAAAAAATGAACGGGATGCCTGTTCGATGCCATGGGCTCCCACGCCGAAAGGAATCTGGTTCAGATAGGCTTCTAAAATTTGACGTTTGCTGTAGCGGGCTTCAATTTGCAGCGCGACCAGCATTTCACGAAATTTTCGCGTATAGGTTTGGCGAAAACTGAAAAAAAGGTTTTTAGCAAGTTGTTGGGTAATTGTAGACGCACCTTGCACTTTAACCGGTTCAAAAAATGTTACCCAGAGCGCTTTTAGTATTCGCAGTTTATCCACGCCGTGGTGCTCCCAAAAACGGTGGTCCTCGGTGGCGATCACGGCCTGGATAAAATGGGGCGACACCCGGCTTAGCGGCACAGCCTCTTGCCCCCCGAGGACCATAATCCGTTCCCCGGTGGCCGCAAATATTTCGGTTGGAGGGGTCTCGATAATTCGGCTCAACGGCTCAGGAACCCGGGGTAAGTCTCGCACAGCGTAAAAAAAGAATCCAACACCCCATACCGTTGCCAGTCCGGCCAAAAGCAGAGCCAGATAAAAAAGGCTGATAGTTTGCCGTATGAGGGAGGTCGCAGGAGTCATTTCGGACGCCAGTTCTCAGAAGATTCTGCACTCAAATTCAAAGACGTGCCTCTTTCTTCGAGAAACGATCGCAGTCGCCAAACAGCCCATTCGTGGCCCGGAATCAGAACCACACGCGGGCGGTTCCCATCGTGGACTTCAAAACCCAAGTCAATATAACCGGATACGGCTTCATCGGATATCCCGACCCGCACAATACGACCGGAGATCTGTAAAAGCTTTTCGGGATGGGGCAGCATACTGCGGCGCATTTCTTCAGGAAAAGCCTTCAAGGCTTCAAAAAAGCGCTCCGCTGTATAGATGCGCTGTTCAAAATTCGGAAGACCTTCCAGGGTTTCGACCGGTGCTGTATCTTCGCGTTTCAGTTGCATCAGAACGTCGGAAGGCACATCAATCTGGAACAGCACATTATTATCTGCATCGAGAAGGTAAACGGCCAAACCGGAAACAGTCTTTTCAACATATGTTCTCCTCCAACGTCCCTCGCTGGCAATTTGAAGCAAATCAAAGGGTGACATGATTTCCTGGGCGATTGATGGGGGCACTTTGAGATACAGCTGGCGAAAGCGTTCGGCCGAAAGCATGACTCCATCACCGGGTGCTATGCTGACGGCAATCTTGAAAAGGCTTGAGGCACTGCGGGCCTCTCGCTGGGATACCTGCCGATCGGTGACAATTTTCTCCAGCGTTTTTCTGGCTGTCAGGGTTCGGCGTCCTTTTTCCCAAATCGCTCCAGACTCCGGCCGGCTTGGATTCGTCGTCACCAGATAGGCGCCGATGGATCGTTCAATCCAATCAAATCGCATCTCTAAGATGATAATACTGCTTATCAGCAACGTCAGCAATATGGGCCGCAGCGCAAACACCCGGCGTAACCAGTCTCTGACATCTCTCGGTTCGACCCAACTCATCATGACAAAATAGTACCAGGAAAAATCCTATCAAGGCAAGAACAATAGGTTCCTTGGTGTGCAACGACCACCTCGTCGCCGCTCTCATCCGGTAATATCATACTCAACGCTGATATGCGCTTTTGCTGGATACGGTAAATTACTTGCGACAGAAACGGGTAATGCATATTATTATTATTGTTTTCGGGAAGTGACTTGTCCGAGTGAGGAGTACAATTCCAAAACCGATAACCGAAAAGGAAATCCATGTTTATCCGCATGAAAGACTGTGTTTTGGCAATTGGTTTGATTATCGGAACGCTTTCGATCTTTCCATCATCTTCTCGCTGTGAGGTTTTGGTTTTCGACCGGGTGACAACTGTTGACACTCCTGTTCGAATAACGGTTCTAACTAAAGGTCGCTTCTTCGCCCAAGGTGGTCGGCGCGTGGATATTTATCTGGATGAAAACCATCTCCAAAGCATTCTGACTGGGGGAGACGGCTACGGTTATTTGAAATATACACCCCAGTCGGCAGGATTTAAACACGTGACAGCCCGCTCCAAGCGGGATAAGGACCGGGGCTTAATCCTGGTAATGAAAAAAAATGAAAAGGCGATTCTGGTCGAAATTGAAGCTGCTTTCAAATATGCTTTAATGTCGGAAAACATCAGGGAAAACAGTCAACAAGCCGTCAAAACCCTCAGCCAAAAGTACAAAATTATATACCTGAGCAAATACGCCGGGAAAGGAATCAGCCGAGAATGGCTGGACAGAGAACAATTCCCGAAATCCGTCATTCTTCGCTGGCGGGATCCCAGGATGCTGACAGCCCTAAAAGACAAAGGGGTGCACCTGCATGCCGCAATCGGTTCTGCGGCATTGATGTCAGCTGCAGAGAACGATATCGAACACCGCTACACGTTTGAAGAGAGCAAAAAGGCAACCACGGTGAATGACTGGGATGAAATTCTGAAACTGCTGCAATGACCAAAAGCGATCAGAGTAGACGAATTTGTGAAAAAAACTAATTCGTGTTAGTTTAGGCGCCGTATTATTTTTGCTGAATTGTGGCTATCAAGAGAATCTATCGCAAAAAGAAGCCTATCGCAAATCCAGACAACGATATGAATGGGGCCGGAGAGGCGGACCTTGAAGCAAGCGTTTCTTCCGTCAAGCACCGGCTACAGCTAATCGGTTCCGGAATATTTATGAATGCTGCCGTCAAATGCAACCGCGTAAACGGCACCGTCACTGCCGATTGCTACCGATGATAGTCGGTTCCCAATAAAATTGGTGTCGTGCCCGCGCGTTTTAAGATCATAGGTCACTGTGAGCATTTCCGAATTTGCCACATAGATCCGGTTGGCAGAAACAGCCGGTGATGAATGCGTCGCACCCAGTAAGGGCAATTTTCGGGGCACCTTGCCATCCATGATAAGGGTGCCGTCGGCGGCGTTGAGCGCTTGAATGACGCTTTTGGAAACTACAAAAATAAACTCGCTGGGCGGTGCCGCGGGAGTTGCCAGAACCGGCTGGCCAGCATCATACTCCCACTTTTTTACTCCCGTTTCAGCGTCATATGCCAAAACTTTATCGTTCGCTTGTCCGAAAACCATTAATTTATTAGGCAGCACCACGGCTGAGGAATGTTTGTTAAATGGATGTTCTTCGCGCCAAATCACGGACAACTCCACCCCGTCCCATTCAAATGCACCGATGCTGCAGAGACTATCCGCAATGGCAATCAGCAGTGTCTCTTTGTTGGAAGTGATCGCCACGGTGGGATCAACAAAATGGTCTGGTAGATCGACACCGCTGATATCGAGCACAACCGGAAAATCACCGAAAAAATCCCAGACATTCATATGGAAGTCCAAAACCTCTTCCGGTCCGGCGCCGCTCGAAACCTCATCATAGCGACAATCTCCGAGCGGTTTGTGATCAAGCAATTGCGCCCTGTAGCCCTCATCCCGCAGCACAAAAAGCTCTCCCTGAATATCTCCGCCTGCACCGGCCGTCACGTACACAAAAATAGTGGTCTCGTCGGCCAGGGTTACGACTTTAGGAGATCCGCTGGTAAAGCCGTTATCCGGAAAGGTGTACGTCCACTTGGTTTTACTGAATTGATCGACTTTGTATAGTGTGCTGCGCATGCGATCATCTGCGGTCAGCTGATTGGTGATAACATAAATATCGCCTGCATCCGAAACGGAAGGGGAAGAAAAGATGCGCGTAACGGAATCGGTTGCTCCTAAGGCGCGCTGCCACTTTTCACTTCCATCCTCCGTATGTATCGCCACAAGCTTGCCGTCCGCAGTACCCACATAAATGACTTCTCTGCTTTGAAAATCATATCCGATAACCGGTGATGAACTGGTAATTTTATACGGCGCAGATGTCCAGGTGGAAGAAAGCGCGAATCCGCTGTTAATCTGCTGAAATCCCTGGCCCCTCAAATCACCGTGAAAATGCCCCCATCGCGAGGGTTTGCTATACGCGCACCCAATCAGAACCCCCACTATACAAATTAAAACTAGATGACGCATAGATGTGCTCATGTTTTAGTCCTTCCATTGTCGTTAGGATTTGATTTCCGCAGGCAGATAGCTGTGAAAAGGTTTCCGGCGAACGCAACGATCGCACCCAGAATATATTCCAACAAGGATGGATTAATCAAGAGCGGATTAAGAATTAAACAGAATTGATTCCGTCAAGTAAGGGGCTATTGATTTAGCCCATATCGGCAAATTCAGCCTCCAAATCTTGCCGAATTTCGAAGTCTAATGATTTTATGTTCGGAAAAAGATCACATAAAATGTCCTTGGCCTTTTCGAGGTTGATGAGGGCCTGGGAAATTTTATGGCTTTCAGTTTTCGTCAAGCTCAGCTGCTCTGTGATTTCAGAAATATCGTCACAAATAAAATCAAACTCGTTGATAACACGCAAAAAATCTTCAGTTTGCATAACAGTTTTCCTTTCGTACACATCTTCACGACCGACTGATTGCTATTTTATATAGATTTCAAAAAACAATAAGTAACTGCAATATCCCCTCGACATGGAGATTATCGGCATAAGAGAGAACTGGCTTGAGCTTTTTTTCTGAATTCATGACCTTGCTGTAAAAATGCTTCGCCTTCCATTCCCACCAGCAGGTGTCTTCTCAGGGAAACTTCGCCAACCAGAGTTGAAAATATACCCCCTGGATACCCGTCAATCCATCAACATACGGATACCAAAGGGGGTTGGCTTCTCGGTCGTATAAAACAAATGTCTGGCAACGTCGATTGGTTTGAAACACGACAAGTTTTCCAGCCAATTGAGGTTTCATTTTATTTAAATTCGTGTTACGTCGTGCCTTATTTTAACTTTCCAAGATCTGACACACAACGTCTATGTCCGCCGCCGGCCATTTTACGAATTCAGTTCCGTTTAACCAGGCTTATTGGGTTGTCCCCGACAAATTCATGGCTGGATGCTATCCAGGAGCCGTGGACCCCATAGAAGCCAAAAGGCAACTAAAAAGCCTCCTGGATCACGGGATCCGCCATCTGATTAATTTGATGGCACCCGATGAAGTCAACCGTTTTGGAACACCGTTTGTGCCTTATGAGAATCGCCTGATAAAACTAGCCCAGGCCGCCGGATGCCAGGTCAACATTGATCAGATGCCCATAAAAGACATGGGAATTCCCGATCGACCTCAAATGAGACGAATTCTGGATCAAATCGATAGCTGTATCCAGCACAACAAACCGGTCTACGTGCACTGTCTGGGCGGTATCGGGCGTACAGGAACCGTGGTCGGCTGCTACCTCGCCCGGCACGGATTGGCATCCGGTCAAGAGCTCTTGCGCCGGATACAGGAACTCAGAAAATATGTCACCACTCATCATCGGATGTCACCGGAAACCAGCCAGCAGATTGAATTGGTGCGTTCATGGGTAAAAGCAAAGTAAACAGGGTGAATCCTATGAATATGGATCCTGCTAAATTGGCCTCGAAGTTGGCTGGTGCAGCAGTTGGAGAGGTACAGATCAATAAATCCCTGGCACCCTATACCTCCTACAACATCGGCGGTCCAACAACCATATGGGTGGCTCCGAGTACATCAGACGGCGTCGCTCGTGTTCTTGAAATCATCACAGAAACGGAAATGCCGCTCTTTGTTCTTGGCCGCGGCACCAATCTGCTGGTATCGGACAAGGGATGGGCGGGGGTAACGCTCTGTTTGGGTAACAATTTCAGCGGCTTTACATTTGAAAAGACGGCAGCGAACGTTTTAGCCGGCACCCTGTTAATGGATGTCGTACGAGCGACAATACAAAAAGGATTGGCCGGCATGGAGTTGTTGGCAGGGATCCCCGGGAGTATTGGGGGGGCGCTTCGAATGAATGCGGGGGCCTTCGGTCAGGAAATCGAAGGTGTCACATTGTCTGTTAGTGGTTTTCGCAGGGACGGTTCCGCATTCCAAGCTGAGCGCAAAAACATCGAATTCAGCTATCGCCGGGCACCGGATCTGGAGGCCGTGATTATCACGTCCGGTCGCTTTTACTACCATGAGGCCGATGTGGCAATGTTGGAAGCGCGGATGCAAGACATACTCGCGCTGCGGGCAAAAAAGCAGCCGCTGAAATTCCCCTCATGCGGCAGTGTATTCAAGCGACCGGCTGGCTATTATGCGGGAGCGTTGATTGAGGAAGCCGGCTTGAAAGGAGAGCGAGTCGGAGGGGCCATGGTAAGTCAAAAGCACGCCGGATTTATTCTAAATTTAGGCGGCGCCACCGCGGCCGATGTTTACACCCTGATTCGACGGATCGAAGACCGAGTATTCAGACGCTTCGGCGTACAACTCGAACGGGAGGTAAAGCTGATCGGTGAGTTTGAAGGACAGAGTGAATTCAGTTAGCAATCGGAAACTGACCCGTTTTTTCATTCCCTTGGCGATTCAGGCAGCCTCTCAGGCCCTGTCTTATCCTTTGGTGGCCATGGTGGCCTCAAGGGGACCGGGTGGGCCTCTGAATTTAGCCGGATTGGCGCAATCCACGACTGTGATGTTTTTTCTGGGTATGTTTGCCATTAGTTCGGTAACCACAGGTATGGTTTTTGCTAAAAGTCGTGAAGGTTATCGGAAATTTCGATTCGTCACTCTGCTGACCGCTCTCGGCGTCATTGGCTTTCAGGCTGTGTTGTGCATCCCTTCTGTGTCTCACGTAGTGTTCGGGCGGCTAATCGGTTTGCCCCCGTCTATTGAGCATCCTGCTCAAATTACACTACTGACGTGTATACCGCTCCAGTTTCTATTCTTCGTACGAATTCCTTATTTTGTAGCCATGTATAATGGCAAAGCCACCGGCAAGGCCAGCCTGGCAACCATTGCCCGAATCGTCATCACTGCAACCCTGGCACCGCTTCTTTGTCTCGCAGGACTTGTCGGGCCGATCTGGGCGGTCGTCTGCTTGACGTTTCCAGTGGCCCTTGAAGCGGCTATTTCCAGGATATTTGCCGATCCTTTTTTAAAGAAACTTGCCGCTTCCATCGAACCACCGCCAAAGGGCAAAGAAATATTTCTTTTCAATCTGCCCCTTTCCATCGGTGGCTATTTTCTGGCTATGTCGGCGGTTATCTTGGGAGCATTTATTGCTCGTGCGCCGGATCCTGAACGAATCTTACCGGTGTATTACATGGCTCTCGGACTCGCCAATCCGGTCGCATTTGCTGCTACCCGCATCCAAACGGTGGTCCTTATATTTCCACCGCAATCTCCGCAGGATCGATCAACCCTTCGTTTTTCCCTCATTGCCGGCGTGATTCTGGGCATCCTGCCGGTGATCTTCACCTTACCCGGTCTTTTGGAATTGTATTATATGAAACTTCAAAAATTGAATGCCAATGATCTTCATCTCGCCAGAATTACGGCAATTTCGATGATATTTTTCCCCATCAGCGTGGCCATCAGAGCTCAGGGTGAAGGGTTGGCCGCTTGGCAAAAGAAACCGTTAACGGTAATGATGGGCCAAGCGGTTTTCATGGCCACCATCATTGTTTCCGGATTTGTATTTATCCAACTGGGAGCACCGGGGTATTTAATCGGTGCCGTCGGATTAACCTTGGGCAGCCTGGCGTCAACGTCGACCATGCGAATCTCGCTTAGTCGTGGAAAAGAAAGAGATATTCCCGTGGGGCAGACAACCACGTCGGTCGGCCAAATAAGATGACGCCAACGCGTGAAAACACTCAATACAGACAACGGACCATCGATCTAAATCAATCATCTTCCCAGTGTATACATTCTACAGGACACGTATCCATGGCTTCCTCAATACAATCCTCTGGACCGCCTTCGGGCATAATAACTTCAGCTTTTTCTTCGGCTTCATTGAAAGCAAAAACATCAGAGCAAAGTTCCACACAGCTCTCGCAGCCAATGCATTCATCGGCATCTATGACAACTCTTTTTCCCATAGCACAGATCTCCTGTATGATTTTAGTAATTAAAATGAAATCAACCATCCGCAATAATCCCAGCCGCTGATTCCATTGATTTCAATCTAATGGTCTTTTTGAAATAATCAAGATACGATTTTTTAAATAATCTGATATCGCTTCGCCGTCATCACGTAACCGAATGCATGAAACTAAGGCCTCAATTTTACGCAGCAAGTCCGAAACTATATATTCGAAATGGACTAACCCCTGGAGCTATATCCTATTGCGTTCTCTCCACCGATCTGTTAGGTTGTGTTAAAAAATCCCGGAGCACTCACCGGTTCAATGCTGTAAAGGAGATAAATTTAATGACGGATGAACAGAAAAATGATGTCGATTTTAAAATAGACCGTTCCAATTTTTATCGCGAAGAAACATTTTCGGATTTAAAAGTTGGTGCGATTAAGCGTCTCACTCCGGTAAAGCCGGACGGCTCGGAGGATAAATCGCGTAAAACTATTTTTGTCGGTAATACGAACTTAATATCACCCAACGGACCGGTACCGATTCAAAATGTCATCAAAGCCAAAGAGCTTCAGCAGGCCATTAAAAAATTTCCAGAAGCAATGCAGGAGGCAATGGAGCGCTTAATCGAAGAGGCCAAAAAATATCAGGAAGAAAAGGAAAAGGAGCAGTCCCCTATTCATAGTCCCGAGTCGCGCATCATTGTCCCCGGAAGATAACCACACAATACACGATAGCCAATTTTTCTGCTTGGAAAGGCATCCCATGATGTCCGGATTGGATGCCTTTTAAATATGAGTACAGATGAACACAGATTGATCCGGTTTTATCTAATCCGTAAACGAAAATAGGACCGCACAATCTGCGCTAATTCGCAGTCTCCTTGGGAGTGAATCCAAATGGCATTATTCAAATTCTTTGGCGGCAAGGAGCCTGAAGAATACGAAGACAGAGGAGATCGGTTTTTCAGCGCCGGCACCTGGGGCAGAGCCAAAGTGGAGTACGAACATGCCCTCGAAAGGCTCCAAAAAACCGCTCCCTGGGACGATGAATACCGGCAGCGGCTGCAGGAAAAAGTTCAGCAGAGCAAGCAAGCTTTGGCCCGCGAGCATAAGCGGACGGCCGCAAATCTCATTGAAGCCGGACATGATGAGGATGCTCGCCCCTATATCGAGCTGGCCCTGGAACTGGCCGAAGATGCCAAACTAATCGCCGAGCTCAAGCAGCAGTCCCGAGATCTGGAGCACCGGGTGGCTGAAGAAATCCAACGGGAACTTGCCGGTGTCGAAATAGAAAAAGAAGATGATGATAACGAAGTGAACGATGCGGAGACGGTCGCGGAAGAACATAGCGATGATTATTTCAGAGCCCTGATCAGTGCATTGCCCGAAGAAGTTCAGGAAGCCTATTTGAAATACGGTGACGCATTTAAATCCGGTTACCTGGCGTTGAATCAAGGAAATTTCGAAACAGCCGACACGTATTTAACCCGGGCTCTTGAGGAAAATCCGGAACCCGACAGCTACATCCCGCTTGAGTTGGCCACGGTTAGCCTAAATCTCTCAAAATTGGACGAAGCCCGTCAATTGCTGGAATCTTTTCTTGCATATCATCCTGATGCTTTGCCGGCATACCAGATGCTATGCGAAATATATTGGGAATCAGGCGCATTTAAGCAGGCCGATGCCCTCCTTGTTTCTCTTCCGCCGGAATTGGCAGAATCTGTCGCGGGTTATCTCTTGCGCGGTGAAACTCTGTACCATGCAGAAAAATTCTCGGAAGCCAAAACCTTTTATCGTGATTTCTTAAAGACCTTTGGCTGGAATGAAACCATAGCCCGGGTCCTGGCCAAGACCCATGAAGCCCTGGGCGAATTGGCCAACGCACGCAACATCTACCATGAAATAATGGACAATTGCCACAGCTGCCATAGACGAATCGATCCGTATGTGAAACAGAAATACGCGGATCTCAACTTCGAATCCGGCATTTATTCCACCGAAGTCTTGGAGCTTTACCTGGCATTGGCCAAGGAAGTACCTCAAAATGCTGCAGACTACCTACAAAAGGTCAGCCATATCTACGAAGCCGAGGGAAATTACCAGGAAGCGGAGAGATTCAAAAGAATCGCCGAAAAAAAGACTCCAAAATAATCGCTAGCACTAGATTCGGAATTGAAAAATGCAGTTTGAACCATCATTCAAACTACCGGCCACCGAATCCAACGATTCACTGTGGTTTGTTTTCCACGAAGATAAACTGCTTGGAAAAAAGGAAGATAATAGCGGTATTATTCCCAGCTTTAAGGATTTAGGCGCCGGCCACATATCCACCGTTCGAAAACAATACCTGGGAACCCTGCATGGCCTTGACTGCTATGCGGCAGATCTGCCGGATGGAGGCCGCATTTCCGATGGGTTCTTTCTCAGAGGGTTGCGGGACTACTTCGGCCTCCTAGATGAGGATCTGATCTGGATCGCCGGCCGCGCTAATCAGCTGGCGGACTGGAACCGCAATCATCAATATTGCGGTAAATGCGGGCAGCCCAACAAAGATATGCCGGATGAACGAGCCAAAATCTGCCCCGGTTGCGGTGCGGTCAATTATCCCCGTCTTTCACCGGCCATTATCGTTGCCGTGACCAAACAAGACCAAATTCTACTGGCCCACAATAAACGCTTTAAAACCGGCTACTATAGCGTACTGGCCGGATTTGTGGAGCCCGGGGAAAATCTTGAAGAGTGTGTCGCCCGGGAAATAAGAGAGGAAGTCGGTATCACGGTAAAAAATATCCGCTACTTCGGCAGCCAGCCTTGGCCGTTTCCAAATTCCCTGATGGTCGCATTCACGGCAGAGTTCGCGGCTGGTGAACTCAATATAGACACATCAGAAATTCCGAACATCAGATGAATATAAAAGGACCTGATCATCTGTTGAACATTTATACCCTTTGGTGTATCATGGCCTCCAAAAATTTCAGGGTTTACACAACCCGTCACACTATCTTACTCGTTTTAAGTCAATTGAAATTTTCAACCAGCTTGCCGGTAAGCGCAGTAACCCGCTGATGCAACTGGATCAGCGATTTTCGACAAAATAACACATCTTGATGCCGGCTTGGCGAAAGGGTTAAAAAATGGAACCCACCGAAGTTGAACAGGTTCTGGCAAACAGTGAATTCTTCAGGGGCCTGGATCAAAACGAAATTCGGAACATTGCCAGTATCTGCCAGGTTAAAACCTATGATAAGGGTGAATCCGTTTATCAGCAGGGTGATTTTGGTGAACACCTCTATATAATCGCCGAGGGTCAAGTGATTCTGGAAAGAACCATGAACATCGGAACTCGTGAAGGGCGAGTAACGATTGCAACCCTCGGCAAGGGCCGAGTGTTTGGTTGCTGGTCTACGCTTTTAAATAAATCGCATATCATGATGCTTAGAACATTTTGTCAAACTCCCGCGTCCATTTTGGTGTTGAAGGGTGATGATCTGCGGGAACTGATGACCCGCGATACCCAGTTCGGCTTTAACGTTATGGAAAGACTGTGTTGCTTGCTGCGGGAACGCATACAAGCGGCTTACGGTGCCATGGAAAAAATTTGACTCAGGGGCGGGGCAGGATCTATATCGACTTGTGATCTGTCTGGACACGAAATTGAGTGAAAGTTTAAACCATTTCTCGCGCGCTGCAGGATGTTTCGATGAAGGAGTTGTGAATGAATCTGGTGCTCAGCACTGAGGAAAAATCCCTCCTTGAACATATCAAAACTGAACTTGCTGACCTCGGAAATGAAAGACGTAGACTTATACCCATCCTTCAATTCATTCAAAAAAAGCTTGCCTATCTGCCTGCAGAAGCCATCCAGCTGGTGGCCGATCACCTATCCATCTCCCCCTCAGAGGTTTACGGTGTGGCCACATTTTATAACCAATTTCGATTTAATCCGCCCGGCAGAAATCCGGTGAGAGTGTGTTTGGGGACCGCCTGTCATGTTAAAGGTGGGAACATTATTCTCGAAAATTTTGAGAGGAAACTGGAAATTAAGGAAGGGGAAACAACAGACGACCGCGAGTTCAGCATCGAACGGGTCGCATGCGTGGGTTGTTGTGCCCTGGCTCCGGTAGCTCTTGTGGGGGAGACGGTACACGGACACATGCAGCCCAGCAAAGTCGAAGGACTTGTTTTAAGAGCTCAGATTGAGAAAGAAAAGCAAACAAGAGAACATCAGAAAAATGCGTCCGATGAATAATGCACAATCCAATCCTGCCTTTGATGACATTCTCCAAAAGGCGGAAACCCGACAAAAAGCCTTCAACGATGCACCGGGGCCCAAGATTCATATCGGCATGTCCACTTGCGGAATTGCCTCCGGGGCCCTGGAGACTAAAGATGCATTCGAACAGGCGATTGCCCAGCGAGGCATTGAAGCCCGGATCCACACGGTAGGCTGTATCGGTCACTGTTATGCGGAGCCTTTTGTCATTATCGATCATCCAGAGTCAGGTTTTCCTCCGATCTTTTATCATGAGGTGACACCGGGAAAGGCGCGTATGCTCACCAAACTTTTTTTGGCGGAGGGAGATCCTCGGTTTGAGCATGTCCTCGGAGCTACCGTGGAAAATGACATGATCCCGTGGGTGATGGAATTTTCGCGCTTCAATCAGGAGAAACGTCTGGTCATGGAAAAATGCGGACACATTGATCCGGAGGACATCTACAACTACATCGCCGAGGGAGGATATTCAACCTTGCCCGGCATGCTTCGGCGTGCGCCCGCAGAAATCATCCAGGAAGTGGATGACTCCGGCCTGCGGGGAAGAGGTGGAGCCGGTTTTCCAACCGGAACAAAGTGGCAATTGGCAGCCGACGGGCACCGGAAAGATAAATGTGTCATCTGCAATGCCGATGAAGGCGATCCCGGCGCTTATATGGATCGCACCATATTGGAAAGCAATCCGCATCAGGTTCTGGAAGGCATTATTGCGTGTGCCTATGCCATCAATGCCCACAAAGCCATTGTTTACATAAGGGCAGAATACCCGTTAGCCGTGCGCATTATTACCGAGGCCATACAACAAGCTCGGGAACTCGGCCTTCTCGGCAAAGACATTTTGGGAAGTTCATTTGACCTTGACATCGAGGTCTTCCAGGGATCCGGGGCGTTTGTCTGCGGAGAGGAAACGGCGTTAATTAAATCCATTGAGGGCTTTCGCGGGATGCCCGCTCACCGCCCGCCATACCCTGTAAAAAGCGGACTCTGGGGAAAACCCACCGTCATCAATAATGTGAAGACGCTGGCATCTATTCCACCCATTCTAAGAAACGGAGCCGCCTGGTATCAACAGATCGGAACGCACTCGAGTCCGGGAACCGCAATATTTTCTATTGTCGGCGATGTTACCCAACCGGGATTGATAGAAATTCCAATGGGAGTGACCCTGCGGACACTAATATTTGATATTTGTGGTGGTATTCCGAAACAAAGGAAATTCAAGGCCGTTCAGATCGGTGGACCCTCCGGCGGCTGTTTGTCTGAAAAATTTTTGGACACACCCATTGATTTTGACTCGCTCACCGATGCCGGCGCAATGATGGGATCCGGCGGCATGGTCGTAATGAGCGAGGACACCTGTACGGTGGAAATTTCGCGCTATTTTCTCGACTTTACCCAAAAGGAATCCTGCGGCAAATGCACCTTTTGCCGCATTGGAACCTTTCATTTGCTGACCATCCTGGAGCGTATTAGCGAGGGAAAGGGCACCGGAACGGATTTGGATATGTTAGCTCGGTTAAGCGAAGATATAAAGAGCGGTTCCCTCTGCGGGCTGGGTAAAACCGCACCCAACCCGGTGTTGACCACACTTAAGTATTTCAAGGATGACTACGAAGCGCATGTCAACGAAAAACGGTGTCCCGCAAAGATGTGTCGGCCGCTGATTGCCTTTTACATTGATCTGGAAAAGTGCGCCCGCGGCTGCGATGCGTGTGTCGGATGCTGTCCGGTGGATGCCGTGTTTACCACCAGCAACCGCAAGAAAGGTATCGACCAGGCCCTGTGCGTCAAATGCGGGGAATGCGTCGTCGCATGTCCCCCCGAATATGACGCCGTTCGCAAGGTGTCCCCCCCCGGGCTAGCGCCGATCGTTGAACGACCCACCCAGCCGGTAAAAGATCATGGCTGATTGATTTTAGTAGGCCCACGTATGCTCACACTGCTGATAGATGACAAAACGATTCAGGCCCATGAAGGCGCTAATTTGCTCGCGGCCTGTCTGCAAAACGACATTTACATTCCCAATCTGTGCTATATTGAAGGAATGTCTCATCCCCCGTCATCGTGCCGTTTGTGTTTCATCGAGATCGAAGGCGAAGACTACCCCATTCCGGCATGTACACAGCGGGTTCGACATGACATGGTTGTGCGAACCGACACAACCCGTGTTCGGCAGCTTCAGAAAACAGCCTTACAACTGCTTCTTTCGGTTCATGACGTGGATTGCAAAAATTGCCCCGCTAATCGCAGGTGCGTCCTGCAGGACATGGCCAAGTTTTTAAAAATAGGGCTAAAAAGCAAGCACCTCGAGCTTTTTATAAAAAACACTCAGGTCGACCAGGACCACCCCTTTCTAAATTACTTTCCGAACCGCTGCGTACTTTGTGGACGTTGTGTATACGTTTGCCACGATCGGCAAAACCTAACCGCATTAACCTTTACCAAACGCGGAATCAACACCGTTATTGGCTTTTTCGGAAATTCAGGATCCATGGGTTCATCCTGCGTAGCATGCCTCGCGTGTGCTGACGTCTGTCCTGTCGCTGCGTTGCTTCCAAAAACGTAGTCTATTTTCTTTTTGGGAATTTTATAATGGCATCAATTCTGGTAATCTCGGCGCATCCCGACGATGAAACACTCTTTGCCGGTGGGACATTGGCAAAATATGCCAATCAGGGACACGATGTTACCATCTTGGAGACCACCCGGGGTGAGGGAGGTGAAGTGGGTGAACCGCCTCTGACCACCCGCGAAAACCTCGGTGCCTGGCGCGAGCAGGAAGCCCGCAATGCAGCCAAAACTCTCGGAGTTCGAGATATTTTCTTCCTGCCCTACGTTGATCCTTACATGGAAATCGACGGAATTGCCCGTCGAATTGATATCGCCTTGGAGGAGTTTGCCGAATCAATCGGCGACTATGTCCATAAAATCCGTCCTGATCTGATAATCACTCACGGTTCCGACGGGGAATACGGCCATCCCCAGCACATTCATACCCACCAGGCGACCCGCCTGACCCTATCGAACGGTTTTCCGGAAATTGCATTCATGAGCTGGTCTGCCTGGTACGAACACTCTAAGCGCGAGCGCATATTAAATCGGCATGACAGCGCCGATATTGTAAACGACATTACACCCTGGCTTGATAAAAAAACTGCGGCGGCACTCTGCCATAAGACCCAACACGCAATGTTCCTCCGCAACTCCGGCGCTCCTACAGTCACCGATATGATTTGGAAAATCGAAAGCTTTCATATTTGGAAAGGTCCGCTGCCGGACGAACTGACCAACCGTTAAAATTTTACTTTACAAATTTTTAAATGATCCATATTTAGTTCCAGGACATTTATCATATGCGCGCTGATCGTTTACCCGATCGGCTTCTGCAGATGCTGTGCCGGTCTGTAGAATATGCAGGACACCCATATGCTACAAAAAAGCAACCGCAACCGTTTCATTCCGTTCCGAAAAGCAGATATTGTCGAAATGTGCGTCGGTGATCCACGGATGCCCGCAGGCGATGCCGACGAATTTCGCGACTTCTGCCGAATCCTGGAAGCGCTGTTTCATTTTGAATTTCACCAGCGGCTGGAGACGCTTAAAAATTGTTATGCACCGTTCGACCCGGATGCAGACACCCGGCTTGTCGCCAGCTATTCGCAGCAAGCAAAAGACCTGTTGCAGAAACAGCTCGTCTCCGAAATGACGACCGTACTCAACGCCGCCAATTTCGAAAAAGTAACCACTGAGGATCTTGAGCAAGCCCTGGCTGAAGAATCGCTGTTCAACATCCGTCTGGAAGTTGACTTTAGTGACTTTGAAGATGTGATCTTCTTTCGCCGCGGCGAGTCCATTAAACAGGAAACACTGGTGCAATTTTACGGGCTAAGAAAGAAATCCTTTAGCTTCACCAATTACGACCGCGTGGCCATTTACATCAAATTCAAGGAAAGGGACTATTTTGAGGCCCGCAAACGCAAAGATCTCAATTTTGTGCCGGGTTCAACCATTATTAAACTGTTTCACAATGTCCCTAAAGCGGATCTGGAAATGCTTTTCCCCAACAGCAAAGTCCGTATGAAGACCATCGACAAATTGATTATTGGTGTACCGGCCGCTGTCAGCGGTGCCATTGTTCTGGTGACCAAGCTCGGAGCATCGTTGATTTTGATTGCCTCGGTGATCTCCTTTTGGCTGGGATTCAGCAAGGAAGAAGTCCAGTTAAATCAGAAACATCTCATCGCCCTGGGCGTCGGATTGGGAACTCTGGGCGGCTTTCTCGTCCGACAGATCAACAAGTTCAAAAATCGCAAAATACGGTTCATGAAAGCCCTTTCCGAAAATTTATACTTCAAAAATATAGACAACAATGCCGGTGTATTCCACCATCTAATTGATACTGCCGAAGAAGAAGAGTTTAAAGAAGCAGTCCTGGCCTATTTCTTTTTAGACAGCGAAGAAAAACCGTTAACGCAGAACAAGCTTGATACGCTCATCGAACAATGGTTTGAACATAAGTGGAACTGCTCTTTTAATTTTGAAATCGATGACGCATTAAACAAGCTTCAGCGCCTGGAGCTGGTGTTCATGGATGGTGACCGTTTGCGCTGTATACCCCTTTCCGAAGCCAAACGCCGGTTGGATTATATCTGGGACAATTATTTCACTTATAGTCAGACCAATCCGAGCTAAATTCTTAGAGTTGAGAGCTTCATCATGACACCTCTGCAGGGGTCTAAAAAAACCCGGCCGGGAATCCATCAACTATTTTGGAGGTTAACCTATGCAAGCATACGAAAAACTCGGCGCCTTTTATCTCGGTAAGTTATACGACATGCCCTCACAGCAGCTTCGAGACGATATCGTGCTGTATGACTCCAAAGATTTGAATACCCACGCGGTCATCATCGGTATGACGGGAAGCGGCAAGACCGGTCTCGGCATTGCTCTGCTGGAAGAGGCCCTGATTGACAACATTCCTGTGATCGCCATTGATCCCAAAGGGGATTTGCCTAATTTGTTGCTGAATTTTCCGCAGTTGCTGCCCGACGATTTTCGCCCCTGGATCAATGAGCAGGACGCACTCAACGCCGGCCTGACTCCGGACCGGTTCGCCGCCCAACAGGCCACGTTGTGGCGCAACGGCTTGGCCGAATGGGGTCAAGATCCGGAGCGCATTGCCCGCTTGAAAGCAGCGGCCGAGACAACGGTGTATACGCCGGGCAGCAGCGCTGGTCTGCCGGTGAGCGTTTTGCGCAATTTTGCACCTCCGGCTGAGGATATTATGGAAGAAAAGGATCTGCTGCGCGAACGAATTCAAAGCACGGTGACGGCGCTTTTGGCATTGCTGGGCATTGAGGCCGATCCCATTACCAGCAGAGAGCATATCCTGGTATCAAATATCATCGAGTCTACCTGGGCAACGGGAACCGGCCTGGACTTGGCAGCAATGATCCGCGCCATCCAGTCACCGCCCTTCGAGCGCATCGGCATCATGGATTTGGAATCGTTCTACCCGTCCAAAGACCGTTTTCAACTGGCCATACGGTTAAATAACCTGCTGGCGGCACCGGGCTTTGAAGCTTGGCTGGAAGGCGAACCCATCAATATCAGTCGTATGCTTTACACCGAAGCAGGCAAGCCTCGGGCGTCGATTTTTTCGATCAGTCACCTGTCGGATTCCGAACGCATGTTTTTTGTCGCAGTGCTGCTGAATGAGATTCTGGCATGGATGCGGAGTCAGCCCGGAACCTCCAGCCTGCGAGCCGTTTTGTACATGGACGAGATTTTCGGTTACTTCCCGCCGGTTAAAAATCCACCTTCCAAAGCGCCGCTTCTCACATTGCTCAAACAGGCCCGTGCCTTCGGACTCGGTGTCGTCCTGTCTACTCAAAATCCGGTAGATTTGGATTACAAGGGCTTATCCAATACGGGAACCTGGTTCATTGGACGTTTGCAAACCGATCGCGACAAACAACGAGTACTGGAAGGACTGGAAGGTGCTGCCGCCGGAACCGGTTTTGACAGAGCCGGGATGGAGGAAACCCTCGCCGGCCTCGGCAAACGGGTGTTTTTGCTCAATAACGTCCATGAAACCGCTCCGGTTACGTTTCAAACCCGCTGGGCGATGTCCTATCTGCGGGGGCCTCTCACCCGAGAGCAGATAAGAACCCTGATGGCTGACCGCAAAGACCAGGTGCTCGCCCCTGGACCGGCAGCGGTCGCGACCCCTTCGGCGAAACCCGCAGCAACTGCCGCGGCTTCAGCGGTGGGGCCGGCGGTTCAAGCGCAACCGGCAGTGAATAAACCGCCGGTGATGCCACCGGGGATCGATGTCTATTATCTGCCGGCATCCGGAGCCGGCCAGGGACTGGAGTACTTTCCGGCGCTGGCCGGCTGGATCGATGTCCACTATTCCAGCGCCAAACATAACGTGTCGGCATCCCATAAACTGGCTCTGGCGGCTAGGCTGGAAGAAGGGCTGGTTGTTCTGGATTGGGAAAGGGCCGAAGAAATTACCCTGGATCCGGCCGAGTTGGAAGCCGAACCCCTGAGCGGGCCGTGTTTCGCCGATCTGCCAGCAGTCGCTAAAAATGTGAAAAAGCATGCTAAGTGGAATAAAGATTTCCTTCGCTGGGTTCGCCAAAACCGGCCGATGCTTATCTACCAATCCAACCGCTTTAATTTGTCCAGCAATCCGCAGGAGACAAAAGGCGAATTCCTGACCCGCCTGGCCCAGGTCGCACGCGAAAAACGCGATCTGGAAGTCGCGAAACTTCGCCGCAAATACAGCTCTAAATTTAACACCCTCAACAATCGCCTGATACGGACTGAGCAGGCCGTGATGCGTGAGAAGGAACAGTCACAATCCAGTAAAGTCCAAACGGCAATCTCCTTCGGCACCGCTATTCTTGGAGCGTTTTTGGGGCGCAAAGCCGTCAGCGCCGGCTCTGCCGGACGCTTCGGCACTGCCATACGTTCCGCCAGTCGGATTCGTAAAGAGTCCATGGATGTCCAACGGGCCCAGGAGACCTTCGAAGCGACCAAATTGGCGCTCGAAGAACTTGACCAGCGCTTACAGGCGGATATTGAACGCATCGAAGCCGCTTTTGATCCGGCCACCGAAACCATCCAGGAAATTCCCATCAAACCGAAAAGCAGCGACATAACACTGGAATTCTTCGGCCTGGTCTGGATGCCGTATCGCCGGGATGCCCGCGGGCAGCTAGCCCCGGACTGGCAGTGAAAATGGGGTCAATTGGATCACTGACATTTACTATCCTTCGCCTTGTTGCTGGCGCTACCTTAACCTCAATTGAGGTTGTATGACGAGAAAAATTGGTGTATAGATATACCTCAATTGACGGCTCCGGCTAGAGACAAAACCGACAACAACGGACGAAAGGAAGCAAGTCATGGAGGATCTTGCAAGGAAAAAATTACCGACGATAGAACAAGTGGAAACAATTATGAAGGAGTTTGGCGCATCATCAATTGATGATTTTTCCAAACGCTTCGCACTGGAACGGGCTGTAGTCGAAGCCACGATCGAGTGTCTGCGCCAGCTGCAACGGGTGCCCGCGGGAGGTGCCATTCCTGCTATCGCCTGCTTTCGGGACGACACGCTGGAGTCTATCGTCCGCTGTGCAGGGGCAAAACACGGCTACATGTAGCCGGAACAATTGGAATATTTCTTCGTTACTCAACTCGCACCCCATTTAACCCGTCACGAAAACGATTAGTTTTCAGATTTTTCGCTCTAATTCCGAAATCCGCGAAGAAGAATAATGAATCAAGTCCCCACATGGCGCTTCCGGAAAATGCAGCCCGGAGAGATCAATGTCGATCCCATCGAAGGTGAATTTTTCACCACCGAGGTGATCGGAAGTATTAACGATGCCCTGGTGCGTGAATCCATTCAGAACTCACTGGATGCGGCTGCGGGAAGCGATCCGGTAACGGTTCGACTTTCTTTCTATAACAGTCCCAGTCTGCGGTCAAACCATAAAGACCTGATCAGCAGGTATCTGGATGGGTTGAATCCTCACCTCCATGCCAGGCATGCCGGGCTGCAGGAATTGCCTTCACCATCCGAAACCCTCGATTACATTTTAATAGAGGACTACGGGACTCGGGGTCTTCAAGGAGATATCCAGCAATACGATGATCTGGATGATGATGTTAAGAAAAACGATTTTTATTATTTTTGGCGCAACATCGGCCGCACCCGAAAAGAATCCACCGATTTAGGTCGCTGGGGTATCGGCAAAACGGTATTTCAGGCGGCTTCCCGCATCAACTCCTTTTTCGGTTTCACCATGCGAAAGGACGACGCCCGGGCGCTTCTGATGGGCCAATCCGTATTGAAAATTCACAAAGCAGACGGAAACCGCTACGCTCCCTATGGCTATTTCGGACGTTTCGACGGCGAACTGGCGTTGCCGATTGACGATGCCGACTATTTAGTGTCCTTTGCCACACACTTTTTAGTCGATAGATTTGACAAACCGGGGTTGTCCGTTTTGATTCCTTTCCCGGATAAAGACATCACTCCCGGAGAATGCGTAAAATCGGCTATTAACCATTACTTTTTCCCGATTCTTTCCGGCAAATTGATCGTTGAGCTTTGTCATGCCGGTAAGAAATACACCCTCAATGCTCAGACCCTGGATGCGTATTTAAAAAAATCCCAATGGCCTGAAAAAAACGGAATGCTGGGGCTAATGGACTTCACCCGCTGGGCGATTCAACAAACTTCAGAGTCCTTCACCATTCTGAAAGAGCCCAAAGCCGGCCGCGCGCCTAAGCTTAGAGGCTGCTTTGACCCGGAACAGATTGTTGACCTTCAGCAAAGGTTTTCCGAAGCCAATCGGATGGCATTTTACGTGCCCCTCACGGTTCAAAAGCAAAAGACCAGTGAGTTATTGCACACCGGCTTTTCGGTCTTTCTTGAGCGGGATGAAAGTTTGGAGAAAGCCGAAGACCACTTCATTCGCCAGGGCATTACCATCCCGGAAGTCAGCTCTCTCAAACATAAGGGCATCCGCGCCATTGTTTCGATCACTGAAGCCAACTTATCAACGTTTCTGGGTGATGCGGAAAACCCGGCACACACCGAGTGGGAACGCAATTCGAAGAAATTCAAAAAGAAATACAAACTGGGCCCCTCAACTCTTGACTTTGTCAAAACCAGCCCACGGGAAATTGTTAAAATTTTAACCCAACCTAAAAAGGGGCGCGATGAAAATTTACTCAGGCACATCTTCGCACTGCCGACGAGCCGGACAGAGGCGATCGGCATAAAGGAAAAAGATGCGCCGGGAGAAGGTGAAAAAAAAACGAGCACCGAGCAATTTGTGGATGTGGTTGGCTTTAATTACCTGCAGCTCACACCAATCAAAGGGGGGTTCCGCTTGGCAAAACGACCCAAAGCCACAAAGCTGCCGCGCTATATAACCGTCTGGGTCGCTTACGACGTCCGAAGTGGAAATCCATTCAAAAAATATACGCCGCTCGATTTTGATGTCGCCAAATCACCGATTAACATTCGAATTCAGGGAGCCAAAGTGCTGCTCAACAAAGACAATACCATTCAAATCGAAGTCCAAAAGGGGAATTTCAAGCTGACCGTCATCGGGTTTGATATGCACAGAGACCTGCGTATCAGGACTCTCCCATAATTAATTACAAAGGAATCCAGTTAACACCGTGATACGTAAATTTAATTACACCGGCAGAAAAACAATTAAGCGCTCCAAGGTTCGTATCGATCTACTACGGGATGAACAGGCAAAACGTTTTTTCAATATCAGTCTCCACCTTGAAGATTTAGATCTGCCGTCCAACGCATACGTCTATGTTGAGGCCTATCACCGAATGGGGTACCAGCGCTTTGCTTTTGGGACTGTAGACGAGCGAAAAGTACCTCCTGATCGCCGACTATCTCAATTTTCTGATTCAACGATTCCCCTATTCCGATTAAAGGTCGTCGACAGAACCTCTACACATGGACGTATATTGGCAGCTGTTGATAAAATTCGCCCGGAAAGTGTGGATGCATCGCCTGCCGGCGGCCAATCACTTCTGTTTGTTGAATATGACGATATGGGTGATGTAATCTGGCAGCTGGACATGGATGGGGATTGGCCCGTTTTAAAATTGAATCGCCGAGTCGAAGAAATCAGCCTGGTTGCCAGCTCGGATAATCGGTTTTTGCCGTTGGTGTATCCCGAGGCGTTCAGACAAATATTACATCGCATTTTAATCGACGATCAGCACACCGATCCGGACTGTGACGATGATTGGCCAAGCCTATGGTTAAAGCTGGCCTGCTCTCTTCCCGGCATGTCCATTCCGCCGCAGAGGGGTCGGGCCGAGCAAGAGGCCTGGATAGCGAGAGCCGTCGGGGCCTTCGGTTGCAGGAATAAAATGCTGCAAATGTTTAACCAAGCCATGCGGGATCCTAAATGATTTCAGAATCAGAAATACGCAGATTCACCGACAAAGGCGTCAACGACTTCCGCAACTATCTCGCAGACCTCCGGGCAGGGTCTACCGCACCTCCCCCTTTTCAATTACTACGTGATCCGGACACATCCGAGCCGCTTAACGATCGCCGTCACGTTACGCAACGCATTTTCAGCACTCGTTTGGTCTTGGCCCGGTATCTGGAAGACGTCCTATCAGGTATCGAAAGAGAGGATATTGAGACAGATATCCATCTTTGGAGCTGGCTATCCCTATTTTACTTTGATCAGGTTTGTCCGGCTGCGCGGAACGGAATCCGCAAGCCCGGTAGAGATTACCGCCATATTTTCGACCCTGGCTATCCCTACGGCCACAATCACCTTTTATTTGGCGCCTATCTAGTCTATTCCGTTTATCAATTAGGTAATGAGTTATGCAGGCTTTTACTCCACACACCTCCAAATATTGAAAGCGGTTATCATCATCAATTAGCTCAGAGACAAAGCATGGTAACTAACCGCGGTGTCATGTCAGCTGCAGCCAAGCTGTATTTCGATTATAGAAAAAACAAACCTAAATTCGGCGCAATACCAAAAAATAAGCCCGGTACACTCTATCGCTTTATCGATGTCATTCAGCAGTTGGATTTAAATTATGATCTTTACAGTATGTCGGGAAATCAAATTTTAGATCTTCTGCCGCTTGAATTCAATAATTGGAAAGAATAAAAGCCGTTTCAGCAAAATGGACGCATTACTCAAAAGTATCATAGAAATAGAATTTGAGCAGATAAGCTATCGTGCTGAATCCGAACGGTACTTTCGCTTCGTCAAAGGCAGCATCCCCATTTTATTGTCTGCTCCGCATGGAGCAAGACACAAAAGAAATGGAGCCTGGAAGGGAGAAGATGAGTACACGGCATCACTAGCTGTAAAACTTGCTGAAATGACAAAGGCTCACGTTATCTATGTTAAAAATCAAACCCGCGAAGACCCGAATGCTACGTCAACTTCGGCCTACAAGCAAAAAATTAAAGAAATTATAAACGAGTTCAAGATAGAGTTTTTAGCGGACATCCACGGTGCCAACAGCAACAGGAATTTTAAAATCTGTGCCGGAATAATAAACGAGGACCCTGCAACCTGCTCATGCCCGACATTCAGACCGGTAATCCAGGCTGCCCTCGGAGATTTCCAGAACCCCTTGTTTAACCTCGAAGGTTTGCTCGCTGCAAATCCGAAACGGGTGACGTACTTTGCCAGGCACGAGTGCGGCATAGAATCGGCACAATTTGAGATAAACGCCGACTACAGAATCATACAAAGAAAGCCCGACAGCACATATGCCTTAAATGGTATGGACCTTGACTTTAAAGCTGACGAACAAAAGGTGAAAGAACTTCTATATCATATGAAAAAAATGATTCTAAACCTTGTTCGTATTCCAAGATCTGGTCAGATTTGAGATGTTCAGGAAGACACACCAAATACAACGAATACGAATAAACCAAAGAAACAAGCTCCGACGCTTACCCTTGCGTAGGATATTCCTTTTAAGCAAGTCGAAAACTCAGATAGTCGACAATACCAGGGAACGGGATTGGACCTCTCGCTTAAACGACGTCTTGTTGAACTTCGTGGCGGAAAAATTTGAGCAGAGAGTGAAGGAAAAGATAAAGGATCTTCATTCCATTTTGTCATTCCCCTGAAATAATTTGTTGATCAACAGTATAGTCGGTCATACGTAACGTCTACAGAGTAACCGGCCTAAAGCAAACGCGGTTTCGGCCTGATTCTTTTGCTTCGTACAATAGCGCGTCGGCGGTTCTTATGATGGTTTCTTGCGTATATGATCCACCGCCCGAACCTGGATGTAAACATGTACTGCCAAAGCTTGCAGTGATCGATAGGGTATGGCTTTCGCTGTTAAAAGTTTTTTCTGCGATTTTTCTCCTTAATCTTTCCGCCAGTATCTGTGTACCTCCGGCGTCTGTTTCCGGTAGAATAATTAAAAATTCCTCACCTCCATATCGAACTGTCCAATCAACTTGATCTCTTATTGAAGACATTATACTCACTGCAAATTCTTTCAATACGTCATCGCCGACCTGGTGACCATAATTATCATTGACATATTTAAAATGGTCAATATCACAAATAATCAGAGACAAGGGCCGTCGATAGCGTCTGGCCCGCGTGAGCTCCTGCGGGAGGCGCTCATTCAGATAGCTTCGATTGAAGCAACCGGTCAGTGGATCTTTTATGGACAACAGCCTGATTTCCTCATTTGCCGACCTAAGCGATTGTTCTAAACTGACGATTCGAACACCGGAATTAATTCGAGCAATGAGTTCCGCATGGTGAAACGGTTTGGTCAAATAGTCATCGGCGCCGGCTTCGAGTCCGGATACAATATCCTCTTTTGAGTCCTTGGCTGTTAAGATAATGATGAATACGTATCCCTTCCATGCTCGTTTTCGTATTGCCCGGCATAAACCCAAACCATCAAGCTCCGGCATCATCCAGTCACTTATTACGATGGGGAAAAAAGCTTGGTTTAATTTTTCAATGGCTTTAGCTCCGTTTTCAGCCATATCCACATCGTAGCCTTCTTTAACAAGCTTATTTACCAATAGCTTCCTAGTGACGATGTCATCTTCAACAATGAGTATTGGAAATTGTGTTTCCATAGGTGATTTTTAGGGGAGTAATAAAATCCTAAAGGGTAGCTTGGACTTGCACTCCTCACTAATCTCCATATTTATCGTTACATCAACGTTAGACTTAACCCCTATTAGTATCGGCCCGGATGTTGGCTAACTTTAGTCAATTGCCCAAATAAAGGATCAAAATACCGATAATCCTGAGTAAAAAATAGACATTGGCGTATTTCCGAAAGCCCACAGGGGCACAAGAAACTTTTATTGGTCCACCCATTTTGCCAGCAATCTAAAGGGCGATCGTGAGTCGGGACGAAATTCAGCCTCAGGTATTCGTCACTCAGACTCATGCACCTGCTCTCCGATGTTTTTAATTCGCTCCGTAGCATTGTCAGCAGTACTTTGCGCTCGTTCTATGTACTTTCCCGCTCGTGTTTCTGTGACACCGCTTGGATTATCGACGCCCATATTTTTCATGACCAGAAATCCAATGATCAGCAAAACGACAACCAGACCGATAACCAGTGCTCCACGCATGACTTTTCTCCTGTAAAAACATATTATTTGCCACAGCGCTGTAATTATCAACCCGACAACTAAACATAGCTAGAATTGTCACCCCTGTGAAAGCGGAATCCACATAAATATTGGATGCTGGATCGGGGAGCGACATGACGAAGTTGGCATATTTAATTGCCGTGTAATTAGTATAGCACAGAGCGGGAATAAAGTGGGGAGAGAGTCATCTTGGGATCATGAAAACTGGTGTCTCAGGGCTTGAATTGTGTATAATGATAAGGATGTCATGACATCGATCATCCTCATTGATTCTGATTGTCAATAATTTGGCATTTGGTTTGTTACTATATTGAATAATTTCACCGCTGAATAACTTATTTGCCTGTAATCATTGCACTTATCTAATCTACCAAACTTTGGCATGTCATTTGCTGATAATAATGAGGATGATATTCGCCTATAATGGCCGCAGAAAAAAGAGGAAAAAGATTCAAGCCGCGTTGGAGGTAGTACCTCACGAAAAATTCGCCAAGAAAAACCGAGGAGCTACTTGGCCATGATGGATCTACAAAAGAAATTTTCAGAAGCCGCTAAAGCAGTGATATCCGGAAAAACAACCGTGATGGAACGTGTCTATGGTGCCTATTTTAATTATCTCCGCGATATCAATGCTGATGAACTACCGGATAAGATACAGATAATTTATGAATCCGTCACAGACCGGCTAACATCGGCAGACCCTTCCAGCGATATGGGCTATAATGAGGCCGCTTTTCTTGCTAAAGATATACTGTATATGGCGCGTGAACTAGAAAAGAATGCACGATTTGTGGCTATGTTTCTCGAACCGACAGATGCAACCACTCCCCGGGAATTGAGACCGGAAAGGCGCAGAGGCCCAAAAGACAGACGCCAATTACAAACCTACGTTGCTAACGACCGGCGAAGCGGAATCGCTGACAGACGGACCCGTAGGCGAACTTAATCAGGCTGCTACACCAAATTTTTGATCTAACTGTTTTAGAAGGGGAAAGACACGGTGATTGGATTTGATTTAGTATTATTGGCAATAGCATCGATAGCGGCAGTTGTAATTGTTGGTTGTGCTGCCAAAGTCTACGATATTTTGAGGCATGATTGGAATCGAGGCCATCGATAATCGATGTTAAGCCCTCAAACGACCTATTCCCAAGTGCAGTCCTCCCCGGGCAGGGCGTTGAACGACTAGTATGCACCGTATGCATTGCCGCTTTATGCTCCCTACAGTTACAAAGCACCTGTAATCACTAGCAATTTTCTGCTTAAACAAACACTTGGGTCATAGATTGTCAAAAAAATAAAATTTATGTCATCTGAAACGCTTCCTTGACCGTCTGAATATATAGAGCCTTACGGAAACATTCCTATCGGATTCAGGGAGGCACCAATGAGCAGTTCAGATGATCAAACGGATAAAATGCAGCCATCGGTTGGGAATCAACAAAACCTCACAACACTTAATTATTGCAGACCCGGCATCTTTTCGACCTGCGGTTCAGGAACCGCATGGACCGAGCACAGGCTCTGCAAATTTGCGATAAAATCGGAATTTGCCAATAAGTGCATGCACTATATTGAGTCCCGGGATAGGCATTGTGACTGTTTGGATGCTCAAAAAGAGGCTATAAATACAGCAGATTATGGGATATGAAAAGTTTTGTCGGCATGCATTCGAGTAGGGCAGCTCATAATAATTTAATTGGATTTTAGCGGAGAGGGGTTTGATCCCAAAATTTCTTAGGAGCAAAACTCGTAGATATATTCTAACGAAATGACCATCGTACATTAGAATCGACTGTTCATTCTGCGTACGAAATCATCAACGCTGATTTGGCCGCAAATAAATTCCTTGGTCACATTGGACCACATGGTGTTCAATGCCGGGGTCGGTAAGAAGAAATAACCAACGCCTCTCATTTGTTTTTGATTGCGACGCTGAGCAGCGAGCTCTCCATAATATGAATCAGCCGGCCAGCTGGGTAAAGTAATTGGATAAGGACTTTGAACGTGCTTTGCCCAGAGTTTGGCAGTGTGGGGGGTGATTAGAAATTGCAGATACTGTTTAGCCAGTTCAACGCGAGGGCTGAACCGGTTGACGCCATATCCAGCATCTAACGTATAATCAAAGGTGTTGTTACCCTTTCCGTCCGGAACGTTGAACCAATCCAGCACTCCAACCTGTCCGTAGACACGCTTTGTGTCACCGAATGTCGAATAAATCCAGGTATCGCAGAAACTGATTGCAGCCCGGCCCTCGATCATCTCCAAGATCCCATCGGAAAGGTCCAAACTCAATGATTTCGAACAGTCGTACCCTCCGGCATCGATAATTTTTTTCCAGTAGTTCAAACCACGAACAATATCCGGATCAGAAAAATTGATCTCTCGCCGGATGAGTTTGTGAATCTTGTCATGGCCGGCAAAGCGTATAATAGTGTTCACAATGGGAATGGCCGCTTTCCATTCCCGGTTGGCAGTCCCCTCGGCAATGGGGGTGATCCCATTTAGTCTCAGCGTCTTGATAATTTCAAGGAACTCATCAGCGTTTAGCAACCTATCTTTCGGCAGCCTGATACCAGCTTTTTTAAACAGCGATTTGTTGTAAAAAATTGCCCTCCCATGGCCCTCAATCGGCAAAAAATTACTCGTACCGCCACCAGCATCGCCCAGCGTCCAGAACGGATCCTTGTTCTGTGGAAGCCTCAACGTATTTAAATCCAATAGAGCGTTACCGATACGTTGATGCTTAAAGCTAGGATCAATGTAGGAGATATCCGGTTTGGGTTTTTTGTGTCCCCAATTGACCACCAGGTTTTTTTTTAGAATATTTTTCTGCATCCAGAAAATTTCGATCCTGATACCCGTTTGTTTTTGAAATGCAACAGCCGCCCCGTTTAAAAAACGCCTTTTAATGGGTTCCTCGATCCAGGGGCTCCAGATCATCAGGTAGTTTCCGGACCCTTTTTGGGGAACGCCGGCCATCGCTTTCTGTTCGCCTCCCCCGAATAATAGCCAGAGGCAAAAAACACTGGAGAGGATCAGCCAAATTAAGGATTTCTTAATATTATAGAGAGAAATCACGCTATTCGTATTTTGTACAGGAGATGGCGTCAAGGGCCAAGGATTGAAGCTATCGTTGCTGTCGGCCTTGTCTGGTCTTAGGAGATTTAAGCTGCTGCCGTAAATTTATGCATTGCACTCTATTATATTATTCTACGAATATCAAGAAGCAGATAAACATTCCAAACCAACATATTGTCGGTGAGATTCTTATCAACTCATTTGAAAACAAAGTTGTCGAGTCAATCATTGGGATATCTTATGGCAATGACTCGGGAGAGCTATTAAGACGATTCAAAACGTCTTGGAAGAAATACCCGAAGTTGTCGATGAGCCTGCACCTCAAATAGGCATTCAGGAGTTCGCCGATTCCAGCGTAAATATAAGCATCAATTCTCGACGGCGTGATATTTGGGGTGCAATGGGTCGTTGCCGGTTAGAAGTGAATCGTGAGATGGTTTCTAGTGAATCCGAGGCTTTTGTTTTTTGAGATAATTAATCCTTTCCCGGATCGCTTTTTCGCTGCCGGGATCGGAAATGCTTTCAATATACCGCTCCCAGTCTTTTATCGCCCGATCAGGATTCCCCATGGCCTCATAAAGCAGGGCTCTCTCGCGCAGCTCCGGTGGTGCTTCCGGTTGAAGTGCTAATATCCAATGAATCATACGGAAGAGCATTGTATCATTTTCCTCTTTGGCATAGATAAATTTGAGGTTCCTCAACATGCGTGCCAGAAACTCTTTCTTACCGATCGGCCGCAGCCAGTGGGGATCGGAGGCATTGGTCTCGTCTAAGTGTGTGCGAATGATCTCACGGCATTCCTCGACTGTGCGGATCTCTCCCCGATTAAAAGGATCAATGAAAATTCTGCCGGATGCATGGTACAACGCGGTAATAAAATGACCTGGCAAACCAACCCCGCGCACATCCAGTCCGAGCCGCCCTGCAACCTCGATATAGATCAGCGAGAGTGTTATGGGAATACCGAGCTTTCGGTCTAGGACCCGGTTGAGGAAGCTGTTGTCGGGGTCGTAATAATTTTGGCGATTTCCACGCAATTTCTCGCTATCAAACAGAAGGTGGTTGATCTTGGTGATGACATCAACAGAGTCGAAATCTGCAGTCATACCGTTTTTCAACTTGGCGGCCAGCCGATCTAAACGTTCGAGGTATATAGATGTATCCAAATCAGGATAGGCGGTTTGGGCAATTAGAAGTGCACCATGGGCCAGATCAATCCGCTCATCAGGAAAAGACGCCATGAGTAAGAAGTCGTTATCTATTTTTTCAGTTGAATCCATTGCTTGATGCCTCCCGCATCAAACCGCATGCAATTATCGTCTAAAATATGAGCTCTACCGGGGAATCCGATCATCTATTACGATACTCGTACGCATAACTTGGCCCAGCTGTGGATTACATACGCATATACATATCTCATACACGCTGTCAAGCGGGAACCCGAGTACCCCTTGCAAACACATTACCGTTGATAATACATCAAAATGATTTAACATAGAAAATAGAAAGGAGATAACATGACAATCGAGAAAGCTATCAAAACCGCTATTGAGTATGAAATCAAAATTCGTGATATCTATCGGCAAGCGGAAGCATCCGTAGATGACGAAGTTGGCAAACGGATTTTTAAAACTTTAGGTGATGATGAACAGCGTCATATCGATTACCTTCGACATAAGCTCGAACAATTGCGAATTAACGGGAAAATAATTCCCGAAAGACTTGAATCTGCAGTTCCTTCCCGGGAAACCATCGACAAGCAAGCGGCCAAAGTCAAATCGCTGGTGGAAAAAGATTTCCTCGGTATCAGACAACAGATGCTAAGCAAGGCACTAAAAATGGAAATTGAAACCAGTTCTTTCTATAACAAGATGGTCACTGAACTACCTGCCGAAGGTCGCGAGCTGTTTGCACGGTTTCTGGAAATCGAAAATAACCATATAAAGACGGTTCAATTTGAGATAGATTATATAAGCAACACCGGCTATTGGTTTGATTTCAAAGAATTTGACATGGAATAGAAAGTGGATAATCTTGGCCCCAGGGATAGGCTTCCAATGTTAGATTAAAATGATAACAACGGAACAACGGCTCGAAACTAGATGCCAATTAATCACAGGTTGAAAGGAGGAATGACAATGCACGTGCAAGAAGCCATCGCCGGACGACTTAGTATTCGCAGGTATTCGGAGTCATCGATCCCCCCTGAACATATGCGACTGCTCTTTCAGGCGCTACAATTGGCACCATCGGCTAATAATTACCAAAACTGGGAATTCGTCTTCGTTGACGACGCCGATCTAAAGCAGCGGCTCATCAATGCATGTTCCAACCAGAGATTTGTGGGTGAATGTGCGTATTTCATTGCAGGTATCGCCGAACCTTCGTTAAAATGGCACATGGTGGATATCACGATTGCACTGACCAATTTCACTCTGCAGGCCAGTGATTTGGGTTACGGTACGTGCTGGATAGGTGCATTTGATGAAGTTAACGTCAAAGAGATCTTAGGCGTGCCGAAGGATAAGAAGATTGTCGTCTGCATGACCTTTGGGAAGCCTGCAGGCAGGCATATAGCCAGGAGCCGAAAAGCGGTCGAGGATTTTATATATTTGAATCAATTTGGCCAGCGGTTGAATCATGCGTCAAAAGCTGAGGCGTAATTAGGCTGTCTGAGATTTCAGATCAATGCGGAGCTGACCCTTGACTTTCCCGGCAAATTTGCATTATAGGGCTCTGCTTTTTCAGCTCTAACTAGCATTCAAATTTATCACGTTAAGAAAGGAAAACATGACTCAAGACCATATTGCAGCCATTTCAAAAGAGCTTGAGCTTCAAAAACGTGGTGTGCAAGCTACCGTAAACCTTCTCAAGGAAGGAGCCACTATCCCGTTCATCGCCCGCTATCGGAAAGAATCCACAGGAAGCCTTGACGAGGTAGCCATCACGGCTATACGGGACCGGTTGAATCAGCTCGAAGAACTCGATGCTCGGAAGGCAACCGTTCTCAAATCTCTTGAAACCCACGGTCATCTTACCGATGAACTGAAGACAAACGTGCTTTCAGCACCGAATATGGTATCGCTGGAAGACATATACTTGCCTTACCGCCCGAAACGCCGAACAAAAGCTACAATTGCCCGTGAGAAAGGCCTGGAACCTCTGGCGCTAAAGATTATGGAACAGTCGGGACTGGACCCGTTTCAACTTGCCGCCGATGTTGTTGATCCTGAAAAAAACATAACAACCCCGGACGATGCCCTGGAGGGCGCCCGACATATTATGGCTGAAATTATCAACGAGGATTACGAATCGCGTGAAAAAATGCGTGATCTGTATTTTCGCAAAGGCATTATTCATTCCAGGGTAGTGTCTGGAAATGAATCCGCCGGCGCAAAATATAAAGATTACTTTGACTGGCAAGAACCCGCCGCGACTGCGCCGTCCCACCGCATACTAGCGATGCGCCGCGGAGAAAAGGAAGATGTCCTCAATTTAACAATCGCACCGCCCGAAGACGACGCTATCGCACTGCTTGAAATCCTTTTTGTCAACAGTGATGCCGCCGACTCGATGCAGGTTAAAATCGCTGCACACGACTGTTACAAACGGCTGCTGTCACGTTCCATGGAAACGGAGGTTCGACTCGCCACCAAAAAGAGAGCCGAAGAAAAGGCAATTGACGTATTTGCACGAAATCTGCGCTTGCTGCTTTTGGCGCCGCCGCTGGGCCCTAAAAAGGTGCTGGGAATTGACCCTGGCTTCCGAACCGGCTGCAAGGTCGTCTGCCTGGACCGTCAGGGGAAACTTCTTCATTATGACACGATATTCCTGCACATGAGCAACGAGCGGGACCTGCAAGCAGCGACAACCATCATCCAACTATGCGAGCAATACAAAATCGAAGCGGTGGCGGTCGGAAACGGCACGGCGGGCAGAGAAACCGAGGCATTCATTCGCAACATTGATGCCATAAAGGCAATACCAGTTATTCTTGTAAATGAAAGTGGAGCTTCGGTGTATTCCGCATCAGATGCGGCGCGCTGTGAGTTCCCTGACCTGGACCTTACCGTTCGTGGTGCCGTCTCCATCGGCCGACGCCTGATGGACCCTTTGGCGGAACTTGTGAAAATTGATCCAAAATCAATCGGGGTCGGGCAATACCAGCATGATGTTGATCAAGCCTCGTTGAAACAGGCACTGGACGATGTCGTGATCAGTTGCGTGAATGCCGTCGGCGTGGACCTCAACCGTGCCAGCGTCGAGTTGCTGGGTTATGTCTCCGGGCTTGGACCCCAATTAGCCGCAAATATTGTGGCGCACCGCAACGCAAACGGCCCTTTTAACTCAAGGGAGGAATTAAAAGCGGTTCCCCGGCTCGGCCCCAAGGCCTTTGAGCAAGCGGCCGGCTTTTTAAGAATCCATGCTGGAACCAACCCTCTGGACACCAGTGCCGTTCATCCCGAGAGTTATCCGGTAGTCGATGCTATGGCCCGGGATTTAAACTGTGCGGTTACTGATTTGATGAAGGATTCAGGATTAAGGAAGAAAATTGAGCTGTCCAAGTATGTCTCGGATCACATAGGCATGCCTACCTTAACAGATATTCTTGCAGAACTTTCCAAGCCGGGTCGAGATCCGCGTCGGGAATTTGAACCCATCGAATTCGCCAAAGGCATTAACCAGATATCCGATCTCAAGCCTGGAATGACATTGCCGGGCATCGTTACCAATGTCACCGCCTTTGGTGCATTTGTCGACATCGGTGTCCATCAAGACGGCCTGGTACATATTAGTGAAATGTCCGATTTCTTCGTGAAAGATCCTCATAGTTATGCTAAGGTACAACAGAAGGTGACGGTGAGGGTCATTGATATTGATCTGGATCGCAGGCGTATATCCTTGTCCATGAAATCGGAGCCTGGAGCCCGAACAGCCAAATCGTCACGGCAACCGACATCCACGAAAAAATCTAACGGTATCAAACGAAAGAAGAAGAAAAAAAGAAACACACCGTTTCACAACCCATTTGAGGACGCATTTGGGAAAAGAAGGTCGGAGTAGGTTTAAGGACACCGGTTACAGATTTACATTTGGGAATTATTGAGGGGTGCCTTTTCGTTCGGCGGACAGGCAAGGTAATTTCGCGTTGAGACGAATCCGAAATTTTCGGTTCCTCAGCGAATCGAGATTCAGACAACACGCCTATGGCAAAGAAAGAGAAGCGACTATGTCCAAAAAATGGTGTTTAGCGGCATCCATCCTGATGCTGGCCGGTCTTGCGCTGACTCCCGTGTTCGTTGCTGCAGATTCCGCTCTGACATTTAGGCAACAAAACGGGCTGTTGGCGTATACCCCGCCCGCCTGGTTTTTGGAGGGGTATTTCATTGCTCGCGAAAAAAAGCCGGGTTACGTTTTCGGACCGGTGCACGATTTCGTTAAGACTCTCGGTGCCACAACCACATGGTTGATCGAAGATCTGGAATTGAAACGCCTGCAGCAGGCCTCCGCAGACGGACAGAAACCCGAGTATTCGTTGTTTCTCGAGGCTGTCTCACCTGAAACCACGGAATATTGGGTTTTTGTGGTACTGCCCCATGAAAGCGCACAGGCGTGGTTTGACGCGAGACGGGCATATCATGGGAGAAAAGCCGTGGGTTATTACGGAGCAACCCAGAGTGAGATAGAGCGCGCCATGAACCAAGGCCTTAAAATCACGGCTGAGCTTCGTTTTTTGATCGAGAAGGGAGATACCAGCCTTCAGATACCCGAAGAAGTGATCATGAGCAGGTACAATTTTCAGCCGATTTTCGACCTGAGTGCGGGGCACCGGCTGGATCCCACTCCCAAAGCCAAATAGTGCATATCCAAGGAGGTATTCATCATGTCATTCCGCAAGGATAACGTAAGAGAACCCAATCGTCGCGACTTTTTAAAAAAAGCTGCTGCTATCGGATTAGGGGCCACGGTCGGGGGCTCTTCTTTCGGCCGGCTTCGCCAGGCTCTGGCCCAAACTACCCTGCCCAAAGAGCCGGTGCCGCGTAGACCCTTCGGTCGCTCGGGCATAATGGTCTCCACACTTTCATTGGGAGGGATGTTCGACATTCTGAACAATCGTTTGATGCTCGCCAAAGCTCTTGATTGGGGGGTCAACTATTGGGACACTGCGGAAGGATACGGCGGCGGCCGCAGCGAAGAGGGCATCGGTCGCTGGTTCGCGCGCAATCCTGATACGCGCAAGCAAGTATTTCTGGTAACCAAGCTTTCACTGAGAAGAGGTAAGGATTTCACCCCCCGGCTGGAAAACAGTCTTAAAAGGCTGCACACCGATTACGTGGATCTGCTCTTCGTGCATGGAATCCGCGGCATAAATGAGATGGAAGCCAGCCTGGAATCTTGGTCCCAAGCTATGAAACAGGCCGGCAAAATAAAACTGTTCGGCTTCAGCACACATTCCAACATGGAGGAGTGCCTTGAGGGAGCAGCCAAGCTGCCCTGGATCGACGGCATCATGTTTACCTATAACTACCGCCTTATGCACGAAACCCGAATGCAAGAGGCTGTTGATGCCTGCTACCGCGCCGGTATCGGTCTGACGGCCATGAAGACACAGGGGGGCGGGCCGGTCAAAAGCGACAGCGAGTCGGAGATCAAAATGGCAGGTCACTTTATGCAGAAAGGATTTACAGACCATCAGGCAAAGCTCATGGCTGTCTGGTCAGATAAGCGCATCGCCAGCATTTGCTCTCAAATGCCCAACCTAACCATTATGGCTGCAAACTCTGTGGCGGCGGTCGATCAAACTCGCCTTTCACAGGCAGACCGGGCTTTTTTAGCCTATCACGCCAAGGAAACCTGCAGCGACTATTGCGCCGGTTGCGGCCGTCTCTGTTCAGACGTGCTTAGCAAAAATGTACCGATCAGCGATGTCATGCGCTGCCTGATGTATTTCCATTCCTATCAGGACCTCGGGCTGGCACATTCAACCTTCGAAACATTGTCGATTGAAACCAAAGAGCTGTTGACTCAGTTGGATTTCAGCGAGGCCGAAAGGTCATGTCCCCGCAACTTACCAATTGGACAATTAATGCAAGAGGCCGTGAAGCTGCTGGCCTGACCGAGACGACCGGGTAGTTGCCCCTATAGTGAACATCAAAAGGGCAGCGTTAAAATGCAGCCGTCAAAAAATTAGCGGAAAAGACCCCTGAGCAGAAATTAGAGATATCCTCGCCCAACGTGCTGTTGCGCTCGAAATCTTCCGCTTTCGCGACATCTTTAGTAGTCGCTTGGGGTAAACGAATGCCCTAGTCCGGATGAGGCCAGGGGGAATCATCGCTCTCTTCAACGAAGAAACAGAATCGCGCCCATTCAACTTCTGTGTGAGTGATTGGGCAGCGTAATTTGACCTTCTTCTCATCGATTCCAATGACTTCCCAATCGCCTCGCCGCGGTCCCCCGTCAATATAGATCTTTTGTCCCAGTTCCATGGGGTATGGTTTGAAGATAATAACGTTTTCTTTTGCCATCGAAAATGCTCCATGCCATTGTTTAAAAGCGGATTCTAAAATCGCTCAATACCCGTCACAACTCCATGACACCGGCAGGCTGTACTCAGAAGGATTGGACCCATGGCTCGTTCCACCTTCTCTGCCAATTCATAAAGCTGCTTGGCACGATAACCCCCGATACCCGGTCCCAACTGGTGGCTTCGTATGTTCAGCGATCGAAATGGTTCCATATCCAGATTTTCAAGGATCTCATACATATTTTGTTGGCGTTTTTTTCGTGTAATTGTACAGATATCTCGCGGTTCATCACAATTATCAGGGCATCTGAAATCAGCATGACTCACGTAGAGATTACCCTCGGGGCCACGGATAGGATTAGGGACACGCATCTCAATTTTAGACGGTACCGGCACACGTTTCAGCATTTGCGGCCCCAGACGCAGCAGTAGCCACTCCGCCGCAAGATGAACAGGCAGTGCGGGTACGACCCAATGCGGTTCGTTACCCCTGTTAAGATGCGTTGCGAGAAATTCCACGCCATCCGAAACTGTAAGCGATGAATTTGGGCCCTCACATCTCAAAAGATTCTCCTTTACGGGATCTACTAAGACAAAATGTCTATCTTTGCCGGCTTCGGACAATCTTTGAAACGCAATATATCCGAAATGCCCAACACCTAAAATCCAGATCGTTTCCATAGTCATTGTTACCATACCACATGGCAGAGGCAATCACTACACGAATTGTGATAACCGCTAAAATGTTGTAAAATAGTATGCAGACGATACTCAGTATAACCGCTTATGAATCTTTGCATATTAGGGGGGTACAATTTTGAGTTTAGGAATGTTGAAACCCAGCATAATCGGCGTGTTTTTATTGCTGACGACGTTTGCTTTATTGTGCTATCAGATAATAGCAGGTGCCCTGGCAATGGGAACATCCAATGCGTTCGCGTATAGAAACATTAAACTTGTAGAATAGTTCATAATACTCTCTCGACGTACACAAGTCATAAGCGGTAATTTTTAAGCGCATTACCCACTAAAAATTGACCTAGGTTTAGCGGTTCAAGGTTCCCGGTTAAATTTCACTAACTAAAGGCTCTAATAGTCGCTGTCACGTTATTCAGCGAGCGGAAAACCGAAATTTTTCCAACCTTCAACGCCTCCGCCAAGTATGACAGCGTTTTGGAAACCGTCATAGGCAAAGAGAAGCACCGCTGAACCTGAATCTAGTTTCTGCCTCACTTCACTTGCGGATATTCGTATAGGTTCCATCATTTCATTTCCCTTTCTGTAAAGAATCAGTATAATCTGAATAATAGCATCAGTATAAGACAATGAGTCAGTATTTCAAGGGGCTGAAAAAGTTTAACGTTTTGCTTCAAAAGATTTTCATCCCGATACGATTGTTTCAAAAGGTCTGTCGGAAGAATTTATAGACTTTGCCTCAAACCACCTCCAAGAAATTCAGACAAGTTATGAAAAAATTAGACAGGAACGAAACTTTTCGCATATTTTTAATGGTGGTCCGGATTCGGTTTGTGATATAAGAGTCAAACTCGAAATAAAAACTAGTGAGGACCCTGTCTGGATAAGGGACGACTGCTGTCTTGTTCACGGTAACTACTCGAAATCACGCCGTCATAGCGGCTTTATGGATGTCTGGTACACTGGTATCTTTCGCGGCTATGGCAATTGGCGGCCGGGAGCTGTCGGCCGAGTTGACCACGTTTCAAATTCTTTTTTTCCGAAGCGTAATTGGTTTGCTGATTGTCGGCTTTTTATTGTGGCGCAGTAATTGGCGACAGACGGTCACCAAGGAGTTCCGGGTTCATGCGCTGCGAAATATCGCTCATTTTGGTGGACAGTTTGGCTGGTTTTACGGAATTGCATTTATTCCTTTAGCAGAGGTGTTTGCACTGGAGTTTACCGTGCCGGTATGGACCGCCGTACTGGCTACAATATTGCTTAATGAACAAATCACCCGCGAGCGAGTCACAGCCATTACTTTGGGTGTGCTGGGAATGCTTTTGATCTTGCGTCCGGGCTTGGCGGTGATAAGCCCGGCTTCCCTGGCTGTCCTCGGCGGTGCGTTTTGTTATGCCCTGTCACACACCCTGACAAGAAAGCTAGCTCTTGTCGATACACCACTAACCATACTTTTCTACATGACTTTGGTACAACTCCCCTTGGGTTTTGTGACTTCAATTTTTAATTGGACAATGCCGTCGATAGCCATGCTACCCTGGATTGTTGTCGTGGGTTGTGCCGCTTTGAGCGGTCACTACTGCATGGCACGAGCCCTGACAATAGCGGATGCAACCGTCGTGGTACCAATGGATTTCTTGAGATTGCCGCTAATTGCAGGCGTCGGTGTCGTATTCTACGGTGAACCTCTAGATTGGCTTGTTCTGGCGGGTGGCGCTTTAATGTTTATGGGTAATATTGTAAACATCCAAGCCGAAGAGAGAGGGGTTCGGAAGGTCGGATGATCGAGTACAAGCAATAGCCGATCCGCTCAAGGCCAGCTGCTTAGGAGGTTGCCTTGAACTCGCGCGAGCGCGTAAAACAGGCTCTGCGTTGCCGCAAACCAGATCGAATTCCAAAGGCCCTTGGGTTCTTTGACCAGTCCCTGACTGCCATTGCCCCGACTACGCCCGAGGAATACTTCGATCTGGACATTCGCTTCGCAGAATTTGATCCACCGGACAATCAGGATGGTTTCCTGCACTATTTAGACACTCTCCCTGAAGATGTTCACGTGGGCAACCCGTCACAGCTTCGCACCTACCATGAATGGCGATATCACCCGGAAAAGGGGTCTACTCGCCCGCTTAGCGGTGTGCGAACCCTGGAAGAGCTGGTCAAATTTGCATTTCCCCATTTGTCGGATTCGTCCCGTCACTCCGGACTCTCAAAAAAAGTGCACCGCTGGCAGGATCAAGGGTTTGCTGTGGCCGGGGCACCGCCTCATTTAGGGGGTGAGCTTTTTGAGGCGGCCTGGCGTTTGCGCGGCTTTGAAAATTTCATGATAGACCTGGTGCACCGCGGTGAGCTGGCCGATTACCTGCTCGACCAGCTGACATCGATCCAAATTGAAAACGTACGGATACTGGCCCGAGCAGGTGTGGACATCGTGCTTCTGGACGACGATGTGGCCATGCCGACCGGGTTGATGATCAGCCTAACAACCTGGCGCCACTATTTCAAACCTCGATTGGCCAGGGTGATCAATTCGGCCCGGGAGGAATCGCCCGAATTATTGGTATTTTATCATTGCGACGGCAATTTTACGAAGCTTATTCCCGATCTAGTGGATATCGGCGTGAATGTCATCAACCCGGTGCAGCCGGATTGCATGGATGCCGCCGCCATAAAACGGGAATTTGGTGACCGGTTGGCCATGTGGGGGACGGTGGGCGATGCCGGCCTGTGGGACCGGGGGACACCGGGTCGGATCCGGTCCGAGGTGCGCCAACGTATTGAAACGCTGGGACCTGAGGGCTTGTTATTGGCACCTGCGTACGATATTGATTATGCGCCGATCGAAAACATCGTCGCTTTCATTGAAGCCGTGCAAGAGTTTGGAAATATTTAGTGCCGTCAGAGGCTTTATTATTATTTCCTAAAGAGCACGTACTAGTTTCTATTGACATTCACTATCAATTTAAATAAATTTAGCGATCATAGTACGTTGTCTGAAAATGCGCAACTGAATCCCATCTCATTCGAACGCTTAGCGATTAGACACCATCGTGCGGAGTTCTACCTCATTCTGATACTCAGGCTCTGACTGCTCTTATTTTTTTAAACCAAATTCAAAGGTCAACTGCCCCAAAAATGGCCATTCAAAAATGGCGACCACGCATGTCTAATAGAAGAAAGGAGGGTGTTATGGCTGTAAAAGTTTTAATCAAGAGAAAGTTTAAAGACGGAAATATGCGGGCAGCATCAAGATTGTTGATCAACAACCGCAGCGGAGCCATGAAACATTCGGGCTATATCTCATCAGAAACCCTGCGAAGCCTTGATGACCCCAACCAAATCGTGGTAGTGTCCATGTGGGAAACTAAAGAAGCCTGGGAAGCCTGGAAAACCAGTCAGACCCGGGTAGCCAATGAAAATGAATTTAAGGATTACATCGTCGGGCCCGCAGAGTACGAACATTATACATTGGGGCTGCCATTTGAATAGAAGAGAATGAAACGCTTATGGCTGAAAGAGCGTTCAACAGGCATAGATAGGTATTTTTTTCATTTGCCGCCAACCTGCCGTCGCTGACCCTATGGCAAAGCAGGACGGGCGGCAAATGAAAAACCGTATACACGTCGTAGTGTAATTCACACGCAATTCTTCAATCCTCGAGTTGCCAAACCTGCAGCAGATATTTCTTGGCGGAAATTAATTTGAAATTGCGATCAATTAGCCGAAATCCTTTTTTAGCATCTGAAATATTAAAACGATAGGAATAATACGTTTGCGGATCGAGATCCAAAATAGCCACGTCTATTTGGAACTCCGATCTTCCGAACAGACCACGATAGACGAGTTCGGCTTTACCCGCAGCTCTCTTTTTATTAAGCTGAAAGAGCAGTTCTCTGCTCTGAGAAGCATTTCCGGTATCACCGGATCGCTGCGTATCTCTTCGATTGAGGTCTTGAAAAATCAAGCGTGTGATCCGATCAGGTTGGGTGGGAACGAAATTAGATGACTGGCCGGGGAAAAAGGTTTCAACGATGAAGAGAAGTCCCCCTAAAATAGCAATAGAACTTACCACGTACATTGTAATTGGGAACCAGTTTTTATGCCGAATTTTGCTCATCGGTGTAGACTAAAGGGTGCCGTTTCCTGAAAAGATCTTATATTTGAGAAAGCAGCGATTCGATTTCTGCGTCCACCTGCAATTTGGATCGATGGTTTCTCATATAAAGTTAAAGTAATACATCCTATCGTGTTCGTAAATGTTGCAAAACCAATCTTTAAATGTAAAGCGGATCTATGACCGCCATAATGAAGGAGTTGCTATGTCAAATGATCGTCCTAAAAAGTTTTTCAGGCGGGCTTTTGTCAAAACATTGTTACGCAGAGTATTGGTGTCAGCTACGATAGCCGGACTGGTTTACGGGGCAGTCGCCGTTGTTTATGCCACCAAAACTATTTTCAAAGTTAAAATGAATTATGCGGTTGTCCTCGAGCGTTTTGGGGGAAAACGTGAAGCTGTGACCGCGATAGGATGGCATGCACGTCTGCCTTATTTTACCCGGATCGAACAAGAGGTACCACTTATGAATCAACGTCTTTTCTTGGGCGGCAAACTCGAACCCATGCGCATCATTTCCAAGGAAAACGTCGCACTCTGGACATCTGGGGTTCTTACCTACCGGATACGTGATTTGAGTACCTGGGCCATTGAGAATCTCGATCCCTTGAATATCCTGCAAGGAGACTACGACGGTATTGTTAAAGATATCCTGCAGGCGCAGCAAGTCGATCAGCTCGTCAGCAATCGGGAGAGGATCAAAGAGGAAATATTTCGGGCCCTAAAAGCACGACCAATTAACGAAGGGGGTCCGACCCTGGAAAAAAAATATGGTATCGAAGTGGTAAGTTTTGTGCTTAAAGAAACCCGTTTTGGGGACAAGTTAGTCGAAGCAACTGAAGAAAAGAAGCGCCGCGAACTCATAGCCGAAGCCGAGAATTATGCCGCCGACCAGGAGGCCAGCCGTATCAGCAAACTCTATGCAGCCTATCTCAGCGGCATTCAGTCACTGCAGAAAGCTCTGGGACGACCGGATGGATCAACCGACGTACATCTATTGCAGTTTCTAACGCAGCAAAAGTGGGCCACCGCCTATGAAAAAAACCAAGGCGGTCAAAATACATTGGTAATTCAAAACACCCAGGGATCAACGGCACTGACCATACCGTCTTCCCTGTCTTCAAATAATACCGAAAGTGAAAATTAGTGGCAAAAAAGCTTACCAGAGAAACGCAATACGTTCGCCTTGCAGAAAAACGGATCCGCGAGATTGAAGATTTAGTGGCTTCATGGGATTACAAAACCAAAGCCTTCATGCGTGCCCGGTTGAGGCAGTACCAACCACCTTCCGATATGCTCAATACCGTGCTGGAAACTGTCCTATCCCTTTTTATGTCGGCCCATGAAAAGACGTTTATTATGTTGAAAGATCCAGAGATTCTGATGGACTGGCAAAAGAGATTTGAAATCTCGGGCCAAGCCAAACCCCAGGAGGCCTGGAACAAAATCTTGGAGAAAGAGGTCTCCGCAAAGGACTATATCTACCTGTTATCACTTCTGGATAGAGATCTTAGCGATGTCCATGTCCCAGCCGAATTGGTTGCTCTTTTTGAAAAAATCTACCGGGCTCACATTCGCAAAGAATATCTAACCGATGGTGGAGCTCCGAAAGCCCCGCTGGTATTAGTCGTCGGCCCCAGTGGCAGCGGCAAGACCGCAACTGTAAAGGAAGCTATTGAAAAAATAGTATTCGACAACAAGGTTCTGCCGGAAGTCGATTTAAAACAAAAAAAGGAGGAGCTACTCGCCGACGAACCTTTCTGGTGTACCATCGATCAAATTGATCCAACTCTGTCCTATGAGATTACCCGGCGCAAACAGCTAAAATTCTACAAAACCCTTTCCCGAGTCCCGATTATCCGGTGGTTGTTTAAAAATCGGATCAGCAAGCATCTTTCCGATTTGGAAGAGCAAAGTATTTTAGTCGATTATTCCATGGTTACTCCCAATGATTACCAGACTGCACTGGCCGGCGAACCGGGCAATTATTTCAAGAAGGCCTTGGGTGATCCAAGAAAAATGACCATACGTCACATTGAAGAGGCCCACAGTGCTTTTGGCAAGTCGAACGGTCGCGAATCCGGTGTCGATCACCAGCAGAGGACGTTGATTGATACGGCCAACATCATCATCGATGAAATTACCAGCGGTCGCCGAGATTGTTTGCTGATTGCTACTACCGATCAGCCGGAACGCTTTGATACGACTATTTACCGGCGTTTTGTTGAAAACGGCAAGATCATCGAGATCTCCAATTTTTGGAATAATCCACAAAATCTGAAAGAAATCGTGCGGCTCGAATTGCTTCGCAACAATATCCGTGTAGCTGAGAAACCGGATGATCGCTGCCATGTCTCCGTTATATGCATCCCCCACAATAGCTTAGATGTAGCCGTAAAGAAGATATATACCATATTTGAAGAAAGAACCTTGAAAGTCACCCCGGCCTATGTTCGTAAACTTGTTTCCTCCATTATCGAACTTAGGGACGGCTTCTTACCTGAACATCTGGATAATTCGCTGCTGGTGCGACAAGCTTTTGAGCTCGTTGCCAAGAATTCATACGGCGATCTCTTTAAAAAAGTTGTCGACCGTATGGATCGCCGCATAAAATGGGAAGAATATGCCGGAGATGTGAAAAATGTATTTTCTGAAATGGCCAATAATTGCCTTTTTTACGACGTAAGTGAAGAGAAAGGGGTCGTGCTCAACGGTCCTCCTGGCAGCGGCAAAACGTTTCTGGTTAGATCCTGGCTCAGTGAGAACACGGATGTACATGACATTGCCATAAGTCCATTGGCGCTGCAAGATCCTGTCAATCCTATCGATGGGGCGATTGAGAATTTGGAAAAAGTCTACGACATTGCTAAAATGATTGCACCTACAGTTATTTTTTTTGACGAGGGAGATTCGCTGGCACCTAAAAGAAGCGCCTCAGGAGGGTTGCCGTCCGATAAATTAACCAACAAATTTCTCAATATAATCGACGGAGAAATTCCCTTAAAACGGGTATTTACAACGCTTACCACCAATCGTCTGGATATCCTTGATCCGGCGCTTATACGTTCCAAACGTTTAAAAGTGATGGAAGTCTCCGGTCATTTGAACAAAGACGACATTAGCAGCATCATCGAACAATCGCTCCAAGGTGTTCCCCTGAGCAACGATTTAACTATTGATAAATTTCTAGAGGCCGCCAAAGGCTTCTGCCACACACCGGCCGATTATACCGCCTTCGTTGAAAAAGCACGCAGTCTTCACGGCACGGAACACCGGGTAATTCAAAAACTGCTTGCGCTTGCCGGCGAAACACACGAGGTAAAAAATAATTTTGTTAAGCTCAATTTTAAGACTCTGATCGGCATTTTGGATGCCTTGGACGCACCTCGCGATCTCCGATCACGAATTAAAAACGATCCTAATGAATTTTTAAAGCACTTTGATACCGTTTTAGACCTAATAGAGCGCGTCAACCCCGAAGAAGGCTATCCCTTGATGCAATCGCATCTGGCCTCCGCCCGTAAAGAAATTTCCCAAAGTCCTGTAAGGAAGGGCAAAGTGCAACTGGATGAATTTTTAGAAGCCGAGCTCAGTCAGGAGCCTCAGATAGGCTTTATCATCGGCGTAGGGGCCAGCGATGTCGACGGCGTGCTGCTGCCGATCGCCACCAGCTTAAATTACAGTTTATCAACGGAAAAAGTATTGGTCACCGGCGCGGTTTCTTCCTCACATCCGGCAGCAGCGCAGCTGGACATGGCCGTCCAGATGACCCAACAGTCGGCCCAAGAAGCACTTACCATGATCAAAAATTACTTTCAGACCCTGCTTCCCAGGATAAGCATAGCCAGTCTTTTCGGTGAATATTTAGAAAAATTTACAATCCATCATCAACTTCTGTCGGCATCCTACAATGTCGGCGGCCCATCGGCCGGCTATGCACTGGCGCTCAACTCTCTTTCAGCCCTGCTTCACATTCCCATCTACCATGATTTCGGCATCACCGGGGCACCATGGACCAAAGGGGTTAAGAAAGGTGAGGTCGGCGGAAGTGTTATAATCGGCGGGCACAAAAAAAAGGCCGAAAAGGTGCTTTTGCATTTGCGACGAATGTATATGCCTCTGCAAAATTATAAGGACCTGGATTTGGATTTTTTGACCGAATACTGGCAACAAGATAAAGACATACTCGGCGTGTCGCATTTCGGGGATTTAGTTCCGGAAGTCATATGGCTCGGACCGGAGTATGAGAAAATGTTGCTTGAATTAATTAGTTTGCGTCTTGAATACAAGCTAAAAAAATATAAAGGCTTGCAAACGGATGAAACTATGAAAGAACACATCTTAAAGTTGAAAGTGGATTTAAGAAATCTAGCTGAAAATGAAATCATCGGCAGGCTTGAAGCAATCCGTCAATATCTGCGAAGTCCGACGAGTGATCCCCATCTTTCCATGGAGGAAATTTTTAAAAAGCGCCGTAGAAATCGCTTTCGACTTAACATCTCCCTGCGAGATCTGATCAAAGGCAAAAAGAAATCGGTGTCCCTAAATCAATAGTGTAACTTTTTCATAAGATTGGTTATATCTGATTCGTCATCCACATCAACAAACACATCCGTATTTTCAGCCTCGATGAACAATACATCGTTGATGTTTCTCTTTAAAATATCCCTTGCCCCGATATCACCGGAAATACGCATAATTGACGGAAATATTTTTCTGCCGAAACATACCGGGTGGCCTCTTTTACCATGAGAAATCGGTGCACAGATCGATTTATCCGAAGCCCAGAAGCGGTGCAACAAATTATTAATGGTGTCAGCATCTACCAGCGGCATGTCTCCAAGAAGGACCATGATCGAAGGGAATTGATTCTCCACGGCGCGCAATCCCGCCTGAAGTGAGGTGGACATTCCGGCCCGAAAGCGCTCGTTAATCACAAGGCGTAGTTTGCCGTGTTCGAGCTTTTGTTCTAAGGCCTCGACAATCATCTCTGCCTTATACCCAAGTACGAGAACAATTCGCTCAAGCTCTGACGCCAGCGCCGCGTGAATCACCCGCGATAGCAGGAACTCTCCGCCTGCTTTAATCAGTTGTTTTGGCCTTCCCAGCCTGGTGGACATGCCGGCCGCTAGAATAATTCCCGCCGTAGGATGTTTGGTCACGTGTCACGAGTCCTAAAGGATTTTTTGCGATTAAAGTCTGCTTTGCATTTACAAGCAATGTATCAATCATTAGGATTTTTAGGGTTAATGCCAGATGCTGGGGGAAATTACCCATTTGCCAGCGTGTTTTTAAAAACCATCTATTTGTATTTTACAAAATTTACTCAATATATCAAATAATTGCAATAATAATGAATTTATTAGAAAAAATGGCACAAAACGTGTTAAGATTTTTTATGTTATGGATCGGGGAACTATATAACCACATGGTAAAAAAAAGACGTTAACGGCTGTTGAACAATGTTTGTTTAATGTGGTTGAACAAAATCCATTCTTATAATATGTTGAACCTTAATTTCCGGAGGTGAACTATGCGTTGGAGAAGTGGTCGTAGAAGCCGCAATATTGAAGATCGGCGTGGAATGCGCATTTCACGTAAAGCGACGGGCGGCGGAATTGGAATCATCGTTATTGCATTGATTGCGGTGTACTTCGGAATAGATCCATCCATGATCTTGAACCAACAGGGACCACCGAGCGTAGGTACATCCACTCACTCAACCTCGAATTTTAGTACGGCATCCAACGAAGAACTTGTTGATTTTGTTTCCGTGGTGCTCGGTGATACAGAGGATACATGGCACGAGCTTTTTCGCCAAATGGGTAAAACGTACAAAGAACCGGCTCTCGTTTTGTTTTCTGGTGCGGTGGAGTCCGCATGTGGCTTTGCTCAGGCAGCGGTTGGCCCGTTTTATTGTCCCCGAGATCAAAAGGTTTACATAGACTTAAGCTTTTACCAAGATTTAAAAAACCGCTACCAAGCTCCCGGCGATTTCGCCCAGGCTTACGTGATTTCACATGAAGTCGGGCATCATGTTCAAACATTGCTGGGAATATCACAAAAGGTCCAAAAGCTACGCAGTCGTTTAAGTGAAAACGACTTCAATAAACTATCTGTAATGCAGGAATTACAGGCCGATTGTTTTGCAGGTGTTTGGGCCCACCACGCACATCGGGCTCGGCAAATTTTGGAAGAAGGTGATATTGAAGAGGCCTTGAACGCTGCCAGTAGTATCGGCGACGACCGCCTACAAAAACAAAGCAGAGGTTATGTTACGCCTGATTCGTTCACCCACGGCAGCTCGAAACAGCGAGTTCGCTGGTTTACCAAAGGTTGGGAGACGGGCGCCATCTCACAATGCAACACGTTTAAAGCGGAGACGCTATAGACTCGTTTCGGAAGCGCTTCGCACAGGTAAAATTCACCGATGTCTTTAAATCCCAGAATACGCTTCTTTGATCAGGTCGATCGTATAAGCCAAGTTAAAACTCTTTCTCGTCCACCCCTAGTATTCCAGCAACCTGACGGACGATTGCAGGCTTTACGGCTTCTTCGCAATCGTTCGATACATTTCTGGTATGCACATCGAAGTTAACGTGGCAGTCATATTGTGTGGCAACAATATCCATAATCATTGCTAATATCTCATCGTTGTTTATGATCCGGTCTATTTTAACACCCCCCATACTAACCTCCCCTCAGAATTTACTCAAAGTCAAAAAATCACGCAGTCCAATGCAAGGTTAAAAAAATACTACGTCTTATAATTTATGTTTGCCATTCGTTCAGGAAATTCAATAAGAGTAAAAATACAGGGTATTAATAGTATAAAACTATTATATTATTAGGTTTTAAATGTTGTAAACACTAATATAACTTACTGAATTATTAGTTAATTCATATTTAAACCAGGACTATCGTCACCGCTTAAGTAACTATTCTGGTTATCTTCATAGCCGGTGGGACTCTCTTGATCTTTCGGGATAGCGGGGTAAGTTAACGTGCAAAATGCGACCTCATTTTGTGCTTGATAGAAAAATTAATCATAATATAGTGGACTATCGAATGAACTACCCCGCGGCAAGACGCGGAGTATCATTCAATTGATTTTGTCGATTCCATCGCCGCAAGCTGCGGGGGATTAGACCCTAAAAGAGATTAAAGCAAATAAGATTGAAAATTGAACAAAAGCAAGGGGCCTCCAAATCTATGAAGAGAATGGTTTGCCGGTTTATAATTTTGGCGTTCATTGCCTTTTTGGCCTTTCCTACGAATGCAGAAGAGCCCGCCGCTGGCGAAAACGGACGGGTAGCGCCATCCATTTCTATTTCTGAGGATATGGATGATGCGATCGTGCAGGAGGCCAGTCGCGTTAAAGAAGACCTAAAGCAACAGGCTCGCTCCCTCTTTGAACGCCAACCACTGGGGTGGAACTGGGAAACGATTAGCTATTTATCTCAATGGCTTATCTTTCTGCCGCAGCGCTTTCCTGAGTTTAGCAAACAGCTGGTCGTACACAGCCGAGCCCTTGGGGTTGCCGGATCTTCTCTGATATTTGTATTTCTCGTGGCTGTGGCATACAGCCTGCTGGGACGCAGACGGGTTCTTGCCATGGTCGAAAATCGAGTAAAGACCCTGGCAGAAAAACTACCCCAAGGTGTTTACCCGTATTTCCGTTCCCTGATGCATGTGATGGTTACCCCCGTAATTCCTTTAATTTTGCTCGGCGCGTTTTCTCTCATTCAAGCCTTGATTGACTATGATGCGGCTTGGTTTCTATTCACGGGAAGGTTGCTTTGGTTGTGGGTGCTCAGCGCGTTAAGTATTGCCATACTCAGAGAAATATTAACCCGAAACCTCTTTGACTCCATGGAAGAGCACGGACATAGCGTTTTCCATATCACTCGCCTCGTTATTCTGTCGGTTTTTGCCGGTCTGGCTATATTTTGGGGAGCCGAAGCGTTTGAAATTCGCGAGGACGTTCTCGCTTTTTTGAAATTTGTCATCTCAATTACGGTTGTTTTCATTTCCTTTTTACTGGTTCTGAAGAAAAAAGCGCTGCTCTCGTTGATTCCCGAACTCCCTTATAAAATCTACTACAGATTCACCAACTGGCTGGAAAAATACTACTACCCTTTGATTGTGTTTTCGTTTTGCGCAGCCCTGCTATGGAGCATCGGCTATAAACAGCTCGGGCGCGTCGTTTTGGTAAAGATTTGGTCGACGACGCTTGCGTTTGTGTTAATTATGGTTCTTTACCATGTGCTCAAAGGCCTGTTGAAGAAATGGGCGGATAAAGTCGAAAAATCAGATGAAGCTGCACAATATCTCATCAAGGCACTGAAAAGCATTCTTACCTACGCCACCGTTATCGCAACGCTTATTATTGTGCTGAATTTGCTCGGTCTGCTCAATCCGCTATCACGGATCCTTTCTTTTCCCGTGCTGCAGATGGGAGATACCAAGATTACGTTCTGGCTTGTCATCAGAGCTGTGTTGATACTTATGGGCTTTGTCTTTGGATCCCGTCTCATGCAGGCCTATTTCGATTATAAAGTCTATCCATCATTGGGTATTGATACGGGTTTAGGTTATGCTCTGAATACATTTTTCAAATACCTTTTAATCGCTATCGGTCTCCTAATCGCATTGAATGTTGTCGGGATCGATCTGCGTTTTTTGCTTGTATTCGCTGGTGCCATCGGCATCGGTATTGGACTGGGATTACAAAGTATGGCAGCCAACCTCATTGCCGGATTTACGATTATATTTGGGGGTAAGATTAGGAAAGGAGACTGGATAGAAATTCACAATACATTAGGCATGGTAACGGATATCTACTTGCGAGCCGCCAAAGTTCGAACCAGAGACAATATCGAATATCTAGTCCCGAATTCCGATTTGATATCGAACATCATTGTCAATTACTCACTCTCCTCTCCCGATGTACGGATTGACCTACCCGTAGGGGTTTCGTATGATGCCGATCCGAGAGAGGTGGAACGAATATTGCTGGACGTTGCTGAAAAGGAACCCCTACTGTTAAAACACAAAAATCCGGCGGTTCGATTTGTAGGATATGGAGACAACTCGATCAATTTTGAACTGCTTTTCTGGATGGATATCCAAAAACACGCCAGGCGAAAGGTGCGCAGTGCATTGTACTATGCTATATTTGAGGCGCTTGATAAAGCGGGTATCGAAATCCCATTTCCACAAAGAGATATTCATATCCGCAATCATCCTGAGCCTAGTGATTCCCGGACAAAATTTCAACTTGGTAACAAGTCACTATGACGTACAATTTTGATCCTGAACGATGGTATGAAAACGAACGCAACCTGTTGGAGGTTCGGTATACACAGGGTGAAATTGGCTCCCGGGAGCTTGAAGATGCCCTTGAGAAACTTGACCGACGGTATGATGAAATGATCAAGCGACTGGATGGAACGTATCAACTGCCTGAGTAGCAGGAATAACGTAAACATAACCATCGCCTTCAATCAGTTTCAAACTGAGAAAAAGAACGGAACTATATCCAATAAAAAGGCTTCATCCACTTGTGATACAGATAAAACCTTGGGTAGGTTGGGTTGAGGTCCGATCCAATAATGTTGGGTTTCGTACCTCTACCCAACCTACACAAATTGATGCTGCTCAATGACGACCAGCGTATGGCCGAAACCCAACATGAGTGATGCCTTTCTTTGGGTTATAAATCCGAAAAAGAACTGCGGAGAATACAAGAAAAGAGGATAAACCAATGGCCCTAGCTGAGTTAAACATATTTGTACGCGGAAAAATCTTCTGCCCTTCTTCTTTCACACCCAACCTATTACGTTTCCTTCACAATTTTATTAAACAAATTGCATAAAATTCCGTTCGAAATTGGCCATAAATTTATCTAACTAATCGATATGTATCTAAATTAGAAAATGGTACAATTATTGCTTTTTTGCAATGTTGCGCCTGTGTTTTGTTTCTTCCCTGCACTGTTCAAAGCGCGACTTAAAGGAGACTCACTAATTTTACGATAAAGGAGAATAGAAAATGAAAAAAATCCTTTTTGTGTTCATCGTGGCATCTTTTCTAACCGGCTGCACGGCTGAATGGTATAAGCATGATACCATTTATAAAACCAATGATCACATGTTTTTCAGCTGGTATGGTTATAAAAATCCCACCACGGAAGATCTACAAAAATCCGAAGCTCAAAATTGGTGGGGAGAAGAAATACCCTATATCCCCGCGCAGTAAAAAAACGACACACCGGTTAATTGTTTGAATTTAATATTTATATCGGTGCTGTGCTTTATTTTTGAATGAATAAATCTGCGGATTCGTTAGGATTATTTGTTGTGCAATCCGGCGTCATTAGGTTTTTCACATCTTATTACCAAATCTATTGACTTGAAAAAGAGTTCTTTGATATTTAGTGAGCTTATGTAATGATGTGCTAACCCCAACCCGGAGGTAGCCATGCTGATAATTCTAAGAACCCCATGTCTCAGATTGAGAGATGGGGTTTTTGTTTCAGGTTCAGGCAGAAGACAACCCATCGTTTTCTGATCAGCTCAAACGGCGATTCGGATCTACTGCCAATCAAGCATTTGCACATGAATCAAAATCGGTAAAGGAGGCACTCCAATGGCAACGTTTTTTATGTTCGGCAATTACACGTCTGATGCGATCAGAGAAATGAGTATTGAAAGAACCCAGCAGGTTATCAGCGAAATTAAAAAGCTGGGCGGTGAAGTCCAGGCCATGCACGCCCTGCTCGGAGAATATGATTTATTGTTTTGCGTAACATTACCCAACGTTGAAATTGCCATTAAGGCGTCAGTAGCATTAAACAGACTAACCGGTATCTCATTTACCACGTGCCCGGCAGTTACGGTAGAGACCTTTGATAAAATGATGTCCGAAAAATAACCACCAGCTGCGGTGAACAAGGGACGTATCACCTATTAACATCTCCTGCAAGTTGGTATGTCCAAGATTAAGCCTAAAAAAAGTCAAGTGGACAGACTCCTCTTCACGGGATCAACCAGGTAGCATGCAATCCCTTTTCATCCCAATCAAATCTGGCTCGCAGATTCCCTAAGGCTCTCAACATCAGCCAATCCATTGAATCAATTCGGCACGCTATTACCACAAAATTTTTTCGATATCTTTCACTGTCTAGAAGCGAGGGAACTTTATTACGCAATAGATCGGGCAATCCGTGCGGCGGCATATCAACGGGGGTACCGGGGGGTTGCTCTGCGCAGTAGTTGATGCGACTGGTAATTCTTGTAGCCGTCCATTGGTCGTCAGCAAATTGATCATCTGCATGCAGTGTTGCTTGTCCCGATATTCTCAGTTGAACCTTTTCTTTCGGATGATAAAAAAGCCAACTGACGCCGGCTGAATTGGATATTTCCCGAACTTTCTCTGCTCGAGCATCTGTGTGACATACCAGAACCCTCTCGGGCAGCATAAACTGTCTCAAGATAACTGTGCGCAAACTGCTACCCCCCTTTGCACGGGTTGCCAGGACAGGCCAATGAAATGGATCATTGAAATCGGAAACGCCTCGCCCAAGCATCGACCAAACCTCGCTCAATACTGTCTCAAGTGTATCCCATTTCCCTGCTTTTTTCTTCATATGGTTTCTCTATGAACCGCTTCAAACAAAATTATCAATTTAGGGCCTGGACTCTTGATAAATTGTAAGCGGTCTTGTAAAAAAAAACTATAGCCATTAACCTGTTACCATACAACCTATAGAGTGTGGGCCTCAAGCACTCATTATGATAAACCATATTTATTTCTCTATTCGGAAACGTCAATGGTTAGTGAAAACTTTGTGTGCAAGTGTATTGCGGATTCCATCGACGGCCTATGCGACGGGCTATCCCACTTCTCTGGTCCAAGCCGGGCAGCCATCGTGTATATGACTGAACCCGAAGACCCCGTTCGGATATATGATCCCCAGAGTCTTTTACGAGGACACGAGCCCATATTGGAAGAGCTCTATTTAAAATCAAATGATTGGCTCAGGTCTGTCAGCATGCCGAGTGAGAAAAAAAAATTCAGTGATATGCTTCCGGAGAAAAATTTGCAGTTGGCCGGAATCATTTCATATGGCGGACGCTCCAGTTCTGTTTTTTATCAGATGTGGTTCACGGAACATCATCCCGACATATGTACGGTTGGCCCTACCGAGCGGTGGCTTGAGCATGCTGCCTGGCGCTTATCACATGACATTGCCAATGAAGAGGATCTATACACAGGTATTTCAGGTAGTTTTCTGCGTGAATATTCGACCCATGCTGTTCGCGACTATATTATCGACGAGATGAACGTGCTCCTCGGTTGGGATACCCAAATCCGTGTCTATCCCATTTTAGATGCGGTATTGGAAATATCCAGGACGCGGGAAGAAGGGGCTTGGCCTCAGGGAGAGCTCATATTTGCAGAGCCTTGGGCGTTTCCGCAGATTGAATTCATCGCCAGATTCCCTGAAATGGATGTGACGGTAAGACGATAGTCGGAGTCGCTGGGGGCTCGACACCCGCATTTTGTATTATTGCGGACTTCAGGGGCAGACACGGTTTTTTGAAACTCAATGAGCAGAAGATTTGCAGTTTTTCAGATGGAAGGTTTAAATCCAGCACGCGTCAGGCGAAACTCGTACAAGTTGAAGAAATTCTGTTGGAATCAACGCTTGACCCGCACACCAGACACAGCCTTTTCAAAATTATTGGCAGTCTGGTTCGCAATGCGGAATCCCAAAAGCACGGCTGTACCATCGTGATTGATTTCAATGAACAGCCGGAAAGAATATCCGGTCAACAGCTTGCACAGGCGCTTGATTTACAGCAAGCAAAAAATTTAAAATTGGCCCAATCTTTATCAAAGGTAGATGGGGCCTTGCATGTAGGCGCTGACCTGAATCTCTATGCCTTTGCATGCTTGTTGGATGGCCGATCTATTCCCGGAGAAGACAGAGCCCGGGGGGCAAGGTTTAATTCAGCGCTGCGGTTTACATCCGAACACAGGGACGTCATTGTCGTCGTTGTTTCGTCAGATCGACCCGTTGCGGTTATTCAGGAAGGCGTCGAAGTCAGCGCCCAATGCCAATGGAAGCCGACGGCGAGTTGTATGCCTCTGCCCGTTAAATTGGATGAATGGATTGCCATGTCTGATGAATAGGAAGGTATCTATGCGTGATTTTTGACCACCTGCAATAGAGCAAATTGGAGGGTGTCACCTCAGCGCCATCCAATCGGTTGATACCCTTTGTCACGCAGGCATTGCTCAACAAATTTCCGAAACACGGGATCCGGTTTGCCTGAGTTGATCATACTGCGGGTCATACCG
>WOR8_10000356_pt1 | contig 69019 bp, 56 predicted proteins | sample DeeMarSeWOR38_10_FD_19890 | JGI IMG/M metagenome (IMG submission 19890)
AGTCGTCGCAGTCGCCGCTGCGCACCGGGGGGTGGACCACTTCTCTGAGCAGTCCCGGATCGCTGGAACTATGCTGCGCGTGACAGTCGATGCACCTGCTTTTAACCGGATAGTTCTGATGGGCAGTAATGAATCCAGGGCTGTTTATTTCATGGCAGGAGCTGCACAGGTCCTCTTCTGACATGTTCAGCAATCCTGGATGGTCTGCCATGTGGGGCTGGTGGCAGGTGGAGCAGCCATCTTCTACCGGTGCATGGATAGTCTTCCTCGTGAAGAATTTTTGTTCATGACAGTTGAAGCATATCTCTTCCACCGCAGCATTAAGGAGCTTCGGGTGTTCAGAATTATGCGGACTTGCTTGCTACATCCTTGAATGGAGCATGGCATGGCAGGCAGACAGTCGGTACCGGCTGGCGCAAGAGGATCGTTGGAACCATGCCATGCGGTAGATGACAGGCTTCGCAGTTTTTCTCCTTGATCGGCTGATGTACAATCCCAACCTCAAAGGCAGCAAGCTTCTCCGGATGGCATTCGGCACAGGTGCGCCGAATCACTGGTTTACGTTCTGCAGGAGTTGGTGCACAGCTTATGAAATTAATCAGAATCCCCAGACTGATGAGAATGGATCCCAATAGGGGTGGCATTGATCTACGATTCATTATGATGCTCCTCCAAGCTCTTTTTGAATTTTTTTCCAATTCCGTTGTCGGACGTCAATTGCCGAGCCGGATTTGACTGTTTCGAGGTAGTTGCTGCGCATCTGGTTTAACTTTTCCCTCCAAAGACTGGAGCTGATGGACCTTTTTACCCGTTCCAATGGAAGGGGCGCTTCCGGAGTCCTTTCAACCAGGTGCACCATAACTCTTATCCCCTGGGCCATGAAGATCTGGCTCGTTTCGCCGTCAACCAATATGTCTACCACTTCCTTTACTTCAGGGTCAAGGTGGTTGGCAGGAACATTCTGGGGCTTGATGGGCTGACCGAACTGCTCCTTCAACACATCCTGAAAGTTTTTGCCTACGGCGATATCGGCCCAAATCTGGTCGATCGGGCCCTGGGTCTCATCGATTATATACAGCTGTACCAGTGTCGGCTGTGTGTAAAGAGCGATGTTCTCTTCATAGTGTTGCTTTATTTCTTCCTCTGAGACCGTGGCTTCAGGAGCGAAAACACGTTGCTCCAGCGCCAGCTTTAACCGGTGGCGAAAATTAAATTCATATTCCCACTTAAAAGGCTCTTTTTCTTCATAGTGCCGGTCCAGAGACTCCCAGTTAGTCACGCTCTGTGCTATGATGTTGTACACTGTTTCATTCTTCAGCGTGACAGCCACCTCCTCATCGGAGGCAGCGTGGGCGGCTGCCGGACGGCTTATCATGAGTTTCCGGATAACATTCATGAACTCTTTTTCAGTGATGTTTTGTTTGCTGGTCGTGATAACAGCAGTATCAGTGAAGGTGTCATCGGCAGCATTAAGATCCAGGGCAGCGATTCGCTCTTCATCAACCTCTACTTTATATTTTTCACGCAGTTCTGTAATGAGCTGTCGGGTGAGTTTATTTTCCTGCTCTTTCCAGAGCTCCCGGCGGATATCCGCACGCACCTTGGCAAAGTCCTCTTCGTCGTTTTCTTTTTTATCATTCAGGAAATAAAGGAATGGGCCTTTCCCGTAATCATTGGGATTTACTGCCTCGCCGACCTTCAGCTTCTGTAAAATTGTCACCCAGTCCGGATCAGTTCCATTGGGCCGCAACCAGTTCTGGACTGTGGAAACGGGCCCTCCTTGCTCGGCAGCGCGCGTGCGCAGATCGTCGATTAACAATGTCCCTGCAGCAAGATCCTGCCAGGCCGCGATGGCAGTCTTTTCGTCCTTGAATTCCAATCGCTGGACATTCCAGAGCGGCTGGTACTGTTCTGTGTAACGGGTCTTTATGTCCGCCTCTGTCACGGTGATCTTACTGTCTACCGCGTCGTACTTGAGCATCAGCAGGGTTCGGGACTGCAGGAAAATTCTGGTCTGGCGCTTGAATTCGGGAGTTTTATCCAGGTCCATGCGTTCTGCCTCTCTGCTGAGCAACAGCCAGTCGACATAGGGATCAGGGGTTTCCGGCAGGGGGCTGTCGTTATCATTCCAGTACTTCCACCAGTGTTTGAAGTCTTCAATACTATAATTTTCTCCGTCGATGGAAACCAGGGTGTCGTCGCCAAATAATGCTGCAGTGACCTGTGTTACGGGAAGGAAAGCCAGACAAACCAGAAAGATCAGGGTCAAGGTAATACGTCGCATTGTTTAAGTCCTTTTTCAAACCAGAGATTAATAATTTCTTCGGCCATCTGCCGGCTCAGACCGGTAACCGTATGGATGGTGCCGAAATGCATAGTTTTTTTATAATCAGTGCCCTGCCGCCGATGAAAGGCAGTCCACAATATTTCTCCACTGCGACCGTCGCGTATCTGAATTTCCAAGATGAGCATTGGGTTGACAGTATTGTGTTCGCCACGATCTTCACGCATCTCCATTATTATACCTGTAATAAGCAACTGGGCGTTAACTCGGTCGCCTATGATCTGCAACTGCTCAAGACTCTGTTGTACCCCAGGTAGAATTCGCAACTGCTGGTATGCTTTAAGAATATCGCCTTCCTGAATAACCAGGTAGTTGCCGGCCTCCTGAAACTGTGTCGCGAAGACCTTGGTGACAATTGTATCCCCAAGCGGGTAATCGGAGTCGTTTAAAAACGGCAGCACTGCCACCCGGCAAACCGGCCCGGTTGGCAGCGGCGCCAGCTGCCGGTGGAGCGGAACCTGGGTGCCGGTGCCGCAACCACTTAAAAGAAAACCGCAGAAAAGGATTAAAACAAAAATGTAGCATAATGAACAACAAATAACAAATAACGAATGACGAATGACGAAGTGCGAATGTAAAGCTTTCATTTCTTTTTCCTTCTTTCTTGTTTGGCTCGCCATTTGTTGAAATTTTCTTTTAATCATTCCAAGTACAATTCGTCCAGCCCTTGTCCATTCGTCTCTCGTTTTTTGCTTTCCTTAATCAGAACTCTTCAACCCATTTCTCTGAAATACCCGTGTCTTCCTCCTTGGTATCATCCTTTTTCTTTAAGGACGGGAGCAGATCTTCAACTTTTCGCCGGACCTTTTTCCCCAGGATATCCTCATAAAATAAAAACCCCTGAATTTCCTGGTCCTTTTCGGAATCCGACAGTTCGATTCCAATCTCGCCCGGCAGTTCCTGGCCTTCGGCCTTGGTGATCATGCGTCCCTCTTTAGTCCACATCTCTAAACGCCAGTATTTCAATGGCACTCTGCCGTCATGTTCCATGTTCACAACAAATTCTTCGTCGTCACCCCTGTCCAAACCCAGGGATACCACCGGCAAACTCCTGTTCATCTCCACCTTCCTGCTGGCCCTGCCCATATTGCCGGCCATGTCCCAAGCCTCGACAACCACCTCGTAAATCCCATCGCCCATATTGTAGCGACCTTTCCAGATAATGTTTTCAGGCAGATTGCCGGCTTCCTCCATGTCACCTATCGGGTCGCCACCCTCGCTGTAAATAGATAAGCGCCAGTGGGACAAGGGTTTACGGACTAACATGCGCGGCTTAATCTCAAGTTGCTGGTTAAATACCGGCAGGGAGCCAAAGATTTTCGCACTAGGCAGTTCAAGCTCAAAAAGCGGCGGCGTGGCGTCAATCACATAGTTGCCCAGGATGGTCGTTTCTGTACGGCCATAGCGCGGCCACTCGACGAGCAGGATCACCGAAAAAGTGCCGCTCTCTTCCCCTGCAACCCAGGTGGCCTCGAAAGTGGAGCCGTCTGCGGAGACAGTTGCCGGATAGAGCTGTTCGTCCGCTTTGAAAAAAACGCGCGGGGCTTCTCCGGCAGGCCATGTTTTACGCAGACGAACCCGGCAGTGAATCTCATCGCCGGGGCTTACATACTTGGGTTCCAGCACGGCCGAGTCGATATAGAGCGCTGCGGCCAGCGGTTCTTCCTTGATGATCTGCCATGGCCACTGCTCGATAATTTCATCCAGCAGGAGGCGTTGCAGATCAGCAGTAGTTTGTGGTTCGCCAATCCCCAGCATCCTGCGTTCTTCACCAGTGCTCATGCTGCCTATATAGGTCCAGATTGAGCGGACATCGCTTGTACGTATAAGGTTCAGGGTCAGCCCCATGGATTTTTCCGGCCGTTCCTTGAGCTGGCTTACGGTGCCAAGCAGCAAAAAGCCCGCGCCCAATTCATCGCGAACCCGGGATATATTTAATGTTTCCAAGTGCCCGAGGGTACGAATTCTATTGTTTGCCATGAAATCGATAACCGTCTCAAGGTCAATGACTTCGCTGCCTCTGTCAGTTAAACGCTCAACCAAAAGCTTGGTGAAAGGGAGATTGGCATCGTTGCGTCCTTCTCCCAATTCCTGCAGTGGAAAGACAGCAACCGGTGTGCCTGCAGCAGCAGCAAGGGCTGGTAGTAATAAAAACAAGACAGCAAGTGCCAGCTTTCTCAAACTTTGCAGGCAGCACAATTCACCTTTCACAACGCACCTCTTTGCCATCCGTTGCCATTCGTTATTCAGCGCATCGTTGCAAACAGCTCATTTAACAAATTCAGCGTCACCTGGAAGGAATCTTTCGGTGCAAAACCAAAGAGCCGGTCCGCCAGGGAGTAACCGCTACCCCTCCCGCTGGCCTGCCAGAGGAGCACTCCTGTTTCACACTCGATAAGGCGCAGGGTCATGGTAATTTCGGAAAAGACCGCACTGCCACGAGATTCTGAATACTCTTCCACTGAACCGAAAAGAACGGCCTGGACATCGAGGCTTTCACCCAGACGCCGAATGGTAAATGCATCAATGGGCGCCCCCGGGGTGAGCGCTTCCTGCTGCAGAAAGACGTCTACTCGCGCCTTGTCGATCACATCGAAAATATCAGTGGCCAGCAGTTGAGTCATGGTAAACTCTCGGATGCGTGGTGCTCTGCCGCCCCCTTCAAAGGGCATTACCGCCACCGTCTGGATAAGAGCCAGGTTGATATTTTCGCGTGTAAAGGATTGGGTGGGAGTTTTACCTCCACCACAACCAGGCAGATACAGAAGCATGGACGCCACAATTATTACAATAATTTTCTTGTGCATAGTAAACCCCTAATTTGTTTTTAAGAATTCATGCAGTAAATTAATACCGCTATATGGTGATTGCAAGTTGTTTATCATGCGTTATTCACAGCCCCAGTGATAGATTTATTCGGAAATTGTAAGTGTTTTTTTCCGCCATCAGGTAATTGCCTTGGGTCAAGAGCGACAAGTTTCTGCCGATATCCCAACTCCCAACCAGTCCGAAATTGTCAGTTGTCTCGTCAGACTGTCTATGGGTAGCAGTAAATGTCAGGCGGGTTTTAAGGGTGCTAATGAGCATCAGGTTCATATTCAGGTCGAATTTATCCGTAGTATCCCTATCCAGGAAATAGGTTGTGTAACTCCCACGTAAAGATAAGATGTCGGAGGGGCGATATCGTAAGCTGAATATCGCGTCAGCGTTGTCAGTGGTATCTAAGTCAAACTCTCGGTGTGTGTAAGAGGTTGTGAAGTCGCCGGAAAGATACTTGAGAAGTTGAGCATTGAGGACTATGCGATTGTTTATGCTGGTTTCGCCTGTAACAAAGCCGTCGTCTTCCAGACGTTGAAGATCGGTATAGGAAATAGACCAGCTACCGGTGAGGTCCGGGTAGATCTCGGCCTTGGTGTTCAGTCTGTATCTGTTGGAGTTTAACGTTTTCTGCTCGTCGATGAAGCGTTCTTGGCGGGTGTACCCATAGGTGACAACCATTGATTCGATGGGGATGGTTGTCACAGTCAACGAGTAGCTTCGATCGATGTCTTCAGGAGTCTCGCTACTTTTCTCCCTGAATTCGCTGAAGTCAATGGATGGCCTTATATAGGGGAGCGGGGACCACTTGAGACTGCCGCTTACCGTCCGCCTGTCGTTCTCGTTGGCAATGTCATCTGAGTATTCACTTTCGGTCTGTTCCTTCGTCAGGTTAGCGGAAGCTCTCAAAGTACGGGTTATGAGGTAACCTATGCTGAAGTTTGAAAGGTTACTGGTGGTCGTGCTGGAAGAAGTCTGTGTAATTTTAGTGAAAGCAAGAAATGAGGTAAAAACCAAAGGGCCGCTGGGAACATTTTCAGCCACCAAAATGAAATCCGTGGCAGGGCGGCCGATAGCTATATCAATACTCCTGTTGTCATCAAGAGTGGCAGCGCCCTGGAGATTTCCCCGCCGTTCCACCCATGGATCAGACGGATCACTTCTGGTGTAAAATGCCCATCTCAGTTCCAGAGCCTGGGACCTGGTGAATGAATCAGCCACGGTAAGTCGCACGATGTCAATTTGCGCAGGAAAGTCACCAGCAAAGTAAAAATGCACGTGCTCATCAACATCAACATCCTGCGGCAGCGGGGAAGCTGGATCTTCATAATCTGGTGAATCAGGCAGCAGTTGGTCCAGCGGTGTATCCGGATCTGTGACCTTGGCATACCTCTCGCCCTCCAGAGGAAAATCAAAGAAGCCCTCCTGATCTTCAATGGTAATATCCTGGGTTGTATACCCAAATTGCTGGGCAAAGTTGTAGTTGAGCCGGTTTTCCCAGAAGCGGCCCTCAGTCTCAAATCTGGCGAAGTGAGAGTCACTCTCATACAGACTGTTGCTGACAGGGTCTTCACTTTTGTAATTACTGAACTGGTAACTGAAATCGGCCAGGATAAGGTCCCAGGTAACCGATATATTGCTATTTTTTTCTTTTTGGCCGGTTCTGGTAAATAGAGTGAGGTTATCTGGAGTATCGACAAACTCGCTGTAACTGTAACGCAGACTCGGCACAAGGGGGATACTCCAGGATGTGCCCAGAGTTGCCTCCCACGAGGAAAGAGTGGATTCAGTTTTGTCAGTATTGCGAATATAAGAGGTGCCGGCTAGTTGGGCGAGGAAAATGTCATTTACCAGACTCAGCTGTGCAGAAGGAGTCAGTTCGTCGCTGGCAACCATACCAGTGCCCGGGTCGGATTGAGTTCTTGTATAACCCACCGCAGCCGAGGCCCTAATAGCATGGGTAGGTTGATAGGTAAGGGCTGGTCCGACACCCAGGCTGTAACGCTGCTGGAATTCTCTCAAGGTGTCACGGTCCTCTCCGCCTGACTGTCGGTAGGCCCAGTAGGCATTGAAATTTAGAGCGGAAGCAGGTGATGAAACCCCGGTTAAAAGAAGCAGCACAAGCAGAAACAGCCCTAATGGACCGATTGATACTGAAAGTGGCAACCACCGGGGCAGAAGGGGCAGACCAGTCACTTTATTGCAGGTTTGTGCGCGCATCTTGCTGCTTCTTATCCTTTGTCATGCCCTATTTAGTATGATGTTATCGATAGCAACATCCTGATAATCTTGCGGATAAATTAGGCAATTTAATCATGATAGGCATTCGGCATACAAAGACAACCCGAGCTGGAGGGTTGGGCACATGAAACAATGCACTTTTTGTTTTTGTAAAAGTTTCGTTGTCAGGAATTAATTCATTGTCTTGGAATAGAAAAACCTGACAACATATTGTTTTAATATTAATTAATATAGGGAATAAGTCTATTGTACCTTAGTACTAGTGGTTGTTTTTATTAAAGAATCAGACCTGCTTTGGCGGTCTAAAAAAAATGAGGCCGGCTCCGTATGGTAAATTTACGGGCCGGCCTTTTTGATTTTTGTAAATGTAATTATCGATTTATTACAGCATAATTAACTTTTCCATCTCAATACTGCTCAAACTAACGGTTCTCCGGTAAAACACCTTTTGCTGTATGGCAGGCAAGGCAGCCACCTTCAGCCGTAGCCGTGGCAATGTCAGCATAACCGCCGGCAGTCATTCCTGCATAGTCGAAACGAAGCATGTAATCATAGGGAGCGGCGTGTGCCACGTGACAGGAGAGACACATAACCAGATCCGTCCCTGGTGTTACTGTGGCGCTTGGGGTTATGCCATCTACAAAGACGCTGTGCGGTCGAGCCACCGGAGCGCTGACATCGTACGTGGTATAGGCAGCATACTCGTCCCTGTCCGGGATCACCCAGTCAGAAGGATGGCGCAGAAAGGCTCCGCTCGTTCCATTGGTGACTCCCGAGGAGTGGAATGAGCCATGACAGGTCATGCAGAAGCCGGTAATCGACTGACCCGGCGTGGTAAGCCGGGAATTGACAGCGCCTATGGAGCCGCCAACATGACATCTTGAGCAGGAGGAAGTCGTACCGAAATCGGTATTTTTAAGGATATCACCAATAACTGTATCTTCGTAGCCGCCGACATACTCATTGTGACTGTCTTCGTCAACGTTCTGCCAACGGTCGACCTCGTTGCCGTACCCGCGCAGAGAGCGGATGAACCGGTAGCTATGGGCCAAGGGACTGTCATAGAAATCCGGGTCCACACCATCGTTTTTCAGTCCTTCGTAATTCGAATGGTGTGCGCCTCTCTTCAATTCAGTCGTTGGAAAACCATCAATACCGCTGAGGGCAGCAACACCTGTACGGAAGATAGTTGCTCCATTACACTGTTCATCGGAGCAAGGCAGACCAATATCGGGGCCGCTGATATGTATACAAAATTCAGGATCACACGTTGGATCAGGTGCAATAGTTGTAAGCAACTGACCTCGATACCCGTGGCAGCCCATGGAGCCGGCACAGGTAAAATTATCAACGTCAAATCCACCTGAACCGATCTCCGAAGTCTTATGACGGAAGCCGGGTGGTTGATCCAGATCCATATCAGTTTCAGCTGAGACAAGATCGACAACGTTATGACCCTTGCGATTACCGCCTGATGCGATGTATTGGAAGTTGCCGCCGGCCAGGTCACCGGTAGCATCAGAGTGCATAACCTGTGGAACTACGGAGCCGCCTGTCATAGTCCAAATCTTGGCACCGCCGGTTGGATCATTGGCGTGGCAGGCGATACAGTCCAGTTTAAGCAGGTTTGTGATCGGATCAGCGCTTGTGGCACCGCCAGTGCCGACCTGGGCTACGGGCAGACCGTTTTCGCTGTTGTGCATGGTGTGGCAGTCATTGCAATCACCAGTCATGCTAGCTGCGGCAAAAGACGTGAACCCGAGCAGTAACAGGAGTGCTGAAAGTCCTACACCAAATTTATTTAGTATTTTTTTCATAGGTCGCCCCTACGTAAATTTTTGAGGGGTTACCCGGTGCGCCACAGCGCACCGGGTAAAGTTAAGTGGATTAAGGAATTAACGATTTTCAGGCAATACGCCCTTGGTGGTGTGACATGCAAGACAGCCACCTTCAGCCTGAGCCGTTGGGATGTCAGCATAATCTCCTGCTGTCATCGCTGTATAGTCGAAACGCAGCATGTAGTCATATTCGGAACCGTGAGCCTCGTGACAGGAGAGACACATAACCATGTCAGTACCCGGGGTCACTGTCGGACTGCTTGCCGTAAAGAGGGTCGGACGGGCAACCGGAGCCGTGAGGTCATAGGACGTGTAAGCTGCATACTCACCGGAGTTCGGGATGACGTAGTCGGACGGATGCCTCAGGAAGGCGCCGCTTGTGCCGTTATCCACATAGTCACCATCAGCACCGGAGGAGTGGAAATTGCCGTGGCAGTTGGAGCAGAAGCCGCTCATGGAGTTGCCCGGTACACGCAGGGTGGAGTTAAAGGCCGAGCGTGAAGAACCGCCGCCAGCGTGACCCTGGATGTGACAGATTCCGCAACCAGAGGTTGGCTCGGGAGCAAGACCAAAAGTTCCACTGTTATTGCCATAGTACTCGTTGTGGTTGTCGGCGTCGATGTTCTGCCAACGATCCGTAAAGGTGCCGTTGTCAAGACCATAACCCTTCAGGCCTGGAATGAAACGGTAGCCGTCGGCAACCCTCTGGCCATCATGAAAAGCGGTTTCATCTTCAGGATAGTTGGTGGCATCCTTGGCGCCGTCATAGTTAGCGTGGTGGGCACCGCTGATAGCAGCAATACCGGTCCGGCGAGCGCTAATCTCGAAAGTGTTGTCGGTGGCTGCGTTGCCGTCCCAGTCACCGGTAGAACCTGACAGGATCTGTGAACGGGTACCGTGGCAGCCGCGTGCGCCGGCGCAGGTGAAAGCGTCGAAAGGAGTCGCTACGTCAGTGGTGAAAACCTGGCGGCTCAGTCCGTGATAATGGGCAGCCGGAGCGGTTCCTGGAGGCGCTCCAAATTCACCAAGGTCTGCAATGTCGCCAGCATTGGTATCCCACTGTCCTGCGAACAGATCTACCACGTTGTGAACCTTGCTGCTGTCGCCAACGCCAAAGGCGAAGTTGCCGCCGGCCAGGTCGTCAGTGCCGCCACCATGCATAACCTGGGGCACATTAGAACCACCGGTCATGGCCCATATTTTCGTGCCGCCGGTCGGATCATTGGCGTGGCATGAAATACAGTCCAGTCTCAACAGGTTCATGATCGGATCTGCGCTTGTAACACCATTTACCTGGGCTACGGGAAGACCGTTTTCACTGTTGTGCATGGTGTGGCAGTCATAACAGTCACCGATGATGCCTTGTGCGGAAACTACTGCCGGTGCTGCCAGCACGAGTGCTGTCAGTACTGTTTTCCTAAATACCTTTTTCATCTTTATCCTCCAAAAATTACTTTTTTTATCTCCGGGAGCCCGGCCGTCCTGTTCTTCAGGACCCGTTGGCTTTGTGTCCCCGCCTTGCGGCGGGTTTACCTTTTTCGGAGGACTTTATTTGTTCCCAGCCTTCGCCAGAAACAGTTTCACCCAATTTCGTAGTATGCTAAGCAATCAGCATGCCAGATATTGGTGTCGCATGAAAATATAATACAATTAGTAAGTTACAAGGTTTAGCATTTTAGGCCCGGGTGCAAAGGAATGCAAATGTGGCGATATTCCGGAATGCAACTTGGGGTTTTCCCCAACTCAGGTAAAACGAGAACTGAATGCTGAGGACTGAGGGAATAGGGTTGTTAGGTTTGCATTTATATATATAAGGTATAGCGGTAGGAGGGAAAGGTCTGTTCTTAAGGACTGGGGATTGAATGCTGAGGACTGAGATGAGGAGAAGTGAAGAGTAAGGAGCGAGGAGTGGTCAGTAAAGAGTGAGAAGTTAGGAGTCAGGAGATAAAAAGTAAAGAGTTTGGACTGGGTGTTGAGGTGGGGGAAAAGTGAAAAGTAGGGATTGAAGAGAGAAAGGAGGTAGAAGAATGACCTTGTAATTGGATATGAAGTAAATAAATTATCATTGCTATAATAAGGGAAAACCCCTGAGAAAGGAGAAAGCTGAAAAGGGGGTGGATATCAGGAATAGTTCTGCGCGAGCCACTTTTTGTAGTCTTCACCCATGATATTTTGACACCACTCCAGGTTTTCCAGGTACCATTCGACGGTTTGCCTCAGGCCTGATGCAAAGGATTCATTCGGGACATATCCGAGTTCGCCCTTTATTTTGGAGGCATCAATAGCGTAGCGCCGGTCATGGCCGGGCCGGTCTTTTATATGCGTGATGAGTGAGGAGTAAGACTGAGGGCAGTGGACAGAGGACTGGGGAATGAGAGGTTTCAGTTCGTCCAGGATAGCGCAGACGGTATGCACGACGTCGAGGTTGGTTTTTTCGCAATTCCCACCGATGTTGTAGGTCTCGCCGATTCTGCCATTTTTGAGAATCAGGTCAATTCCCCGGCAATGATCTTCCACATAGAGCCAGTCCCGGATATTGAGGCCATCTCCATAAATTGGCAGAGTTTTGCCCGAAAGGCAATTGAGAATAAGCAGGGGGATCAGTTTTTCCGGGTGCTGGTATGGCCCGTAATTGTTTGAGCAGTTGCTCATGGTCACGGGCAGGCCATAGGTCTTGTAATAGGCCCGCACCAGGAAATCAGAACCTGCCTTGCTGGCTGCATAGGGAGAGTTCGGCGCATAGGCTGTTGTTTCCGAGAAACCTGGGTCGTCCGGGCCCAGGGACCCGTAGACCTCGTCGGTCGAGATATGGTGGAAACGGTATTGAGAGGACTGAGGATCGAGGACTGTGGCCTGAGATGAAGCTGTTGAGGAGGGGGAGTCCAGCCAGGCGGTTTTGGCAGCCTTGAGCAGGGTATGGGTGCCGGTGACGTTGGTCTCGATAAAAATATCCGGGCCGTGGATGGAGCGGTCGACATGGGATTCGGCGGCAAAGTGGACTATGGTAGCTACCTGCTGGTCCTGCAGCAGGTTTAGCACGAGGTCGTAATCCCTGATATCTCCATGGATAAAACGAAATCCGGGATGGTTTTGCAGCGGTGCAAGGCTTGCCGAGTTTCCTGCATAGGTCAGGGCATCTAGCACTGTGACCCTGTCATCAGGATAGTTTTTGAGCCAGTAGTGAACAAAGTTGGCGCCTATGAAACCCGCGCCTCCGGTGACCAGGAGTGAGGCATGAGGTTTGAGGACTGAGGACTGAGTATTTTGGTGTTTAGGCACAAGTAAGCCTCTTTTTTAAATTAAGGATTGAGACTGAGGAGTGTCCTGTGAAGATTGAGGACTATGGATTGAGGATAGAGTCTTCATTTTTGTTCATCCCGCTGTTTTTTGACCGCAGAACGCAAGCCACCAATTATTTGAGAAACCTCTTCTGTTATTTTTTTTAATGTATCAAACTGTTTATTTGATAAATATCCTGCGTCGAATGCAACATAAAGTTGTGATCTGACTTCTGCACATGAACCTTTGGCAATAACCAGGTATTGATGAAACTCTGCTCGGCTCGCCCTGTCAAACCCTTCTGCAATGTTTGACATAATAGAGACGGAGGCGCGTTGCATTTGACTTCGAAGACCAAAATATTTCTCAAATTTACCACCAGTAGTTACACTATAAATTTCCCTTGTCAGTTCTCTTGCCTTTTGCCAAGCTATGAGATCTTCAAATTTGGTAACCTTCTTCATTGCGTCAAATTTAACTCATTTCTCTATTCTTTCTCAGTTCACGGTCTTCAGTCCTCAAATCACAGTCCTCACACCTCAGTCCTCAGTCCTTTTTCTTAAACCTCACTCGTCACTCCTCACTTTCAATTCTTCAAGCATCAGCCTCAATGACTTGCGCCAATGGGAGGCGGTGTAACCCAATGTTTCCCATGTTGCTGTCTTGTCAAGAACACTGTACGGAGGGCGCTTTACAGCAGTAGGATACGACTCGGTTCTTATTGGGATGATTGGGATAATACCGTGCAGGATTCCCACCTGAAAGGCTTCTTCCTGGATTGCTGCTGCAAAATCATACCAGCTTGCAACCCCAGCATCTGTCCAATGGTAGATGCCATGTGTCTCTGGGAGTTCAGCGAACTGGTATATTGCTTTGGCGAGCTCCCTGGCCCAGGTCGGGGTGCCTACCTGGTCTGCGACAACACGTATCTCCTCTCTTTCTGTCATATGCTTCAGCATGGTTTTCACAAAGTTGTTGCCATGCGAAGAATATACCCAGCCTGTACGGAGGATGATGGCCTTGTTCCTGGTTTCAGCCAGTACAGCCTCTTCACCCTGCAGCTTACTTGCACCATATACGCTTATCGGGTTTGGTCTGTCTCCAGGCAGGTAGGGCTGCGACTTTGTGCCGTTAAAAACAAAATCTGTGGAGAGGTGGATTAAACGGGCCCGGAATTCTTCAGCTGCACTGGCAATATGCGCCGCACCGCCCGTATTAACCTTATAGGCTTTGTCCTTCTCGCTTTCCGCTTTATCCACAGCTGTATAGGCAGCGGCGTTGATTACCAGATCAGGGAGGTGTTTCTGAAAGACTTTTGCCACTGCAGTGCTGTCGGTAATGTCCAGCTCAGTGCGCGAAAGCGCTATTATCTGCCAACCATCAGGACAGGTTCGTTGCAGTTCCCAGCCGAGCTGGCCGCTTGCTCCTGTGATTAATGTTTTCATAAGTTAAAAATTAGGACTGTGGACTGAGATTATAGGACTGAGATTTGAGGACTAAGGACTGAGCTTTTTTAAGAAAACCTTTATGAACTTAGTCCTCATACCTCAGTCCTATTCTTTAATAATATTCTGCATTTGTAAAAGCAACAGCTGCTTCATCCTTTGGTGAAACAACGGGTGGCTTTCCATCAATGAGCGGCCAGTCAATGGCAAGGTCAGGATCATCCCAGCGGATGGCTCTTTCGTGTTCAGGTGCGTAAAAATCGGTACATTTATAAAAGAAGTCAGCCTGTTGGCTGATCACATAAAAGCCGTGGGCAAAACCTGGTGGAATCCAGAGCATTTTTTTATTGTCAGCACTGAGATGCATGCCGAGCCATTGTCCGAAGGTGGCGGAATTTTTTCGCAAGTCTATAACAACATCGAAAATCTCGCCGCTTAACACCCGCACCAGCTTGCCCTGGGGCTTTTTGATCTGGTAATGCAGGCCGCGTAATATCCCCTGGCTGGAACGGCTTTGGTTCTCTTGGACAAAGCCTGCAGCAATACCACCAGCGGCAAACTTTTCAGCATGCCATGTTTCCATAAAAAAACCGCGGTTGTCCCCGATGACGTCAGGTTCGACAAGTATTACATCCGATATTTCTGTTCGCGTAAATAGCATTTTCTGTTTTCAATCGTAAAACCAGTTGCGGAAGCACTTGATCTCCTTACACCTCACTCCTCACTTTTAACTTATTCTTGGAACGCAGTCCTCGGCACTCAGTCCTCTTTTCTTTTTCTCCTCACTCCTTACTTCCAGGTCCTCCTCACTTTTCATTTCCACTTCTCGGTTTTTATAAGATGAAGAAGGTACTGGCCGTAATTGTTCTGGGCCAGCGGTTCGGCAATTTTACGGACCTGTTTCGCGGTAATATAACCAAGGCGATAAGCGATTTCTTCCAGGCAGGCAATTTTGAGACCCTGGCGGTCTTCAACCACCTTGATAAAATTGGCTGCATCGAGCAATGATTCATGTGTACCGGTGTCAAGCCAGGCCGCGCCGCGGCCTATCAGTTCAACATGCAGGTCGCCCCTGGCCAGGTAAGCTTTATTGACATCTGTTATTTCCAGTTCTCCCCGGTGGGAGGGCTTTATTTTTCTGGCAATCTGCACCACGTCGTTGTCATAGAAATAGAGGCCTGTTACAGCGTAGTTCGATTTTGGGTGCAGGGGTTTTTCCTCAATGTCCAGGACTTTGCCTTTCCCGTTAAAACCTATCACACCATAACGCTGCGGGTCCCTGACATAATAACCGAATATTGTCGCACCCTTCCTTTTTCTCGATGCATTTTGTATCTGTTCGGGCAAACCATGCCCAAAGAAAATATTATCACCAAGAATCAAGCATACAGGATCGGAGTTTATAAAGGGTGCACCGATGATGAATGCCTGGGCCAACCCCTTTGGTTCAGGCTGTACGGCATATTGCAGCGATATGCCCCATTGGGAGCCATCGTTAAGCAGTCTTTTGAACTGATCCTGGTCTTCGGGCGTGGTAATAACAAGTATATCCCTAATGCCAGCGAGGAGAAGCACTGCAATGGGATAGTAGATCATGGGCTTGTCGTAAACCGGCATGAGTTGCTTGCTCACAGAACGTGTGATAGGGTATAGTCGAGTTCCGGACCCTCCGGCCAGTATGATACCTTTCATGTATTGACCTTAGATTAAATTATCAATTGACAATAATAATTATAATAATTGGTTATACCTTATTAAGTAATACTCGTTTTTTGTAATGGGAGCAAGAGGCAGTAGGGGATCGAGGAGTGAGGAGTGAGGAGTAAAGAGTGAGAAGTAAGGAGTAAGGAGTTTGGACTGAGTGCTGAGGAGTGAGGGAAAAGGCGGGTGTCCTGGGCATGCTTAATATTTCCCACTGGAAAAACGGGCAGAGAAATCCCGGGCGATGGCAAAACTGACAATGCCAAATTGCCTAACAAATATTTTGCTCAACGAGATTTGGAGTTGGCGAAATTCCCACTTTATTTTTAGTGAAATTTCTGATTTCCTATTCATTGTGCAGGCTTTCATTTTCTGAAGACACTAACTAAATTAGTTAACGCTCTTAAATGAAAGAATTTCTTGAAATTGTTTTCAATAATTTTTATTAATGGCAGAGTTTTTGCTCTTATAAGTTTTGAGGCTTAGTTGAAATTTACTAAAATTAAAAACACTTCACAGATTGTGAACACATGAAAAAGCGTATCCTGGTAGTTGATGAAGATCAACTGATATTATATGCCCTTGCTAAAGCGTTAAAAGATGATGCATACGAAGTGGAAACAGCTGCTACAGCTACCACGGCAATGGACAAACTCTCTTCCTGCAGATACGATGTGTGTCTTCTTAACCTGAGTCTCTCGGACTTAAGCGGCCTGGGCTTAATGAAAATTATCAAGGATAATTGTCCAGAGACCAGTATCATTCTCATGACCGCAGATAGCCTCGACGCATACAATCTTAGCGAGATTTATGTACAGGCCATTTCCAACGGGGCCTGCCACATTATCCGTAAGCCTTTTAACATAAGTGATGTCGCGGAAGCGGTGCAGCAAGTGCTGATTGGAGAGAAAACTTTTTCCCTCGCTTTCAATATCAAGGATGATGATTCTGAAAAAAAATCAAGAAAACATGCCAGGAAGCCCTGGAGTGAAAAGATATATTTTCAGACAAGCGTTATTCACGAGGGAGTCAGCACTCGCTTGTCTGTGGAAGCAGATACCGTTGATATCAGCGACAGCGGTGTAGGTTTCCTGACCCAATACCCTCTGAAGGAATCCCAGGTTATAAGTTTTGATGAAAAACTGGAGAACAGACTCGGAGTGGTCGCCTGGAGCAAAATGGTAGATGAAAAAAATTGCAGGGTTGGGGCGAAATTTTCCTGATTGACTGTTTTCAAGGCGCCTTTGGCGAGCCGCTTACGCTAGATTGAATTTTTTTACCTGATAGCGCAGACTATCATAGGATATGTTGAGCAGTTTTGCTGCCTTGGTCTGGTTGTTGTTGGCCCGCTCCAGCGCCTGTCTAATCAGATCTTTTTCCACTTCTTCAAGAGAAAGGCCATCCTCAGGCAGGATCAGCTTAGAGTTTTTGCGTCTTTCGACAAATGGGTAAGTGTTTCTTGTGATCCCGCTCATTTCCAACGGCAGAAACTCGCAACTTATCATCTCGTTGTTTTCCAGGACAACGCATCTTTCGACAACATTCTTCAGTTCCCTGACATTGCCTGGCCAGTTGTAATCCTGCAGAAGCTTTTCTGCTTCGGCAGTAAACCCATTGATGTTTTTCTTGGCATATTTCTGGCAAAAGAAATCAAGAAAATATTGGGCCAGCAGAGGAATGTCTTCACTCCTTTCGCGGAGCGGCGGCAGATGCAGGGCAAAGGTGCTCAACCGGAAAAAAAGGTCCTCCCGGAACTCCTTGTTTTCCACGGCTTTTTTAAGCTCTCGATTCGTTGTGGCAATCACGTTCACCTCAACCGGGAGATCGACCTTGCCGCCCAGCCGACGGACACTTCTGTTTTCCAGAACCCGCAGGAATTTACTTTGGAGGTCGGGACGCATATCGCCTATTTCATCAAGCAGAATGGTGCCTCCGTCGGCCAGCTCAAACATGCCTTTTTTATCTGTTTTGGCATCAGTAAAAGCCCACTTGGTATGGCCGAAAAGTTCGCTTTCGATAAGATTATCCGGTAGAGCAGTGCAGTTCACCGCTATATACGGTACACCTTCACCGTTTTCTGCCTGATCCAGATGAAGCCAGTGATGGATATTGCGGGCCAGGACTTCCTTGCCTGTCCCGGATTCGCCGGTGATGAGGATAGTCGGCACCCCTGCAGTTGCAATTGTTTTCGCATTTTTTAAAATTTCAATAACAGCTTTCGACGTCCCCACCATTTCATGATGGACATAGTCTAACTGGGTCTTCCGCAGATACCTGACCTCGTCCTTCAGTTTTGATCTTTCCAGAACCCCCCTGATGACCAGAATGACTTCGTCAACGTTAAAGGGCTTGGTCAGGTAGTCAGCGGCCCCTATTTTCATGGCTCTGATTGCTGTATCAGCAGTATCATCGCCTGTCAGCATGACTACCTGGGTATCGATATCTTTCTTGATATCGCTCAGGATATCCAGGCCGTTCCGGTCTTCGCCAAGATTTATGTCCAGCATCACAAGGTCGGGATGCCATGACTCTATTTTTTCGATGATATCCTGGCCGCTTGTCTGCACCTGGGTTTCAAATCCCTCATTCCTGAGGGCCCTGGAGAGCATGGTAATGATCAGTTCATCATCATCGAGAAGAAATATTCTGCCTTTTATTTTCATTGTTCTTGCTCTTGGCTTTCCTGTTTCCCAGGCAACGTGATGAGAAATATCGCCCCCCCACCCGGGTTACTGGAGACGCTGATGGTGCCTCTGTGCTGATCGATAAGGCGTTTGCAAATCGCCAACCCGAGACCCGTTCCTTTTGACTTAGTGGTAAAAAATGGATTAAATATCATTTTTATGGTTTCCGGGTCAACACCTTTGCCGGTGTCGGATATCAGTATCTGCATGGTATCGTCAGGAGTTTTTGTGGTTTTTATGCTTATCGTTCCTTGCTCTTTTATAGCGTCAATTGCATTTAAGATAATGTTCAGAAAGACCTGCTGCAGTTGACCCGGGTCAGCAAAAATTTGCGGCATATCAGCGCCGAAGTCTTTTTCAAAATGGATATCTTTGGTCACTTGGGATAAATCCTTGGGGTTTTTGAGTGAGAATTCTGAAATTTTAATTATACCATCCAGGATTTCATGGATATTGATAAGTTCAGGTTGGGGCTTTGATGGGCGGGCATAATTGAGCATATTTTTCAGTAATGACTCTATCCTGTTTATCTCATTAATTATTTTCAGGAATATTTCCTTGTCTTCCTGTTCGAGAGGCAACTCGTTTTTAAGTACCTCTATGGATATCTTTATCCCTGCCAGGGGGTTTTTCACTTCATGGGCCAGGCCGGCGGCAAGCTCACCCACCGCAGCCAGGCGTTCAGACTGCTGAAGCTTATGCTGCTGTGCTTTCAGTGAAATTGCCATTTCATTAAAAGCCATGGCCAGCTCACGGAACTCGTCTTTTAATTGTTTTTTTATTCTATAGCTGAATTCACCCTCTTTAATTTTTCGGGTGGCTTTGGTCAGCGTAGCGACAGATCGGGCAAAGTTTCTGAAATAAAAAAAGGCTATAACGATAATGAGGAGAGGGCCTATTACCATAAGCCCGTAAAGAAACCTCTTTGTCTTCTGGATATTCTCCCGCGCCCTGAGAATCCGCTGAGCTGTTTTGTGCGATGAGGTAATCACTATACTGTTTACTTCTTCAAGAACAGCCTGGCCAAGATCAAAGGTATTTTGTTTTTCTTGTTTCAGCCTTGCCTCATTCGCTCTCAGTGTGTAAACCCGGCTCAATTTTTTCAGGTACACATCAACCATATTGTCAACGTGAAGGATGCGCTGCAGCACAAGTTCTTCATGATGGCAACTATTACAATGAGAAGCCGCCTGGTGCATTTCTTCTACATGAGAGACAAAGGTATCAATTTTTCTGGCATGCGGAGTATCCTTGAGGAGCAGGTCCGCCTGCACAACAACGACCTTGTTCAGCAGGTTTTCTCTCAAGAACTCAACTTTGTGAAGGGTGATGATGGTTTCGAGCTGGTCTGTCACCTCATCGATGGACGAGACTATATAGAGTCCCCCTGCCAGAAAACAGAGAATGAGACAGAATAGGCCTAAGTAGATTTTATTTCTCATGAAAAAAGGATGTTGCTACAAATACCAGCCCTTTTGGGGAGGGTGTACATGCTGCACAGAAAGCTTAAATAAGATTAATTGCTTTAGTGGGCCTTAATCGTTCCAGTAATTATACTTCTTGAGATCAAGTTTGACCTTGTCGGCATAAACAAAGACAGGGTCATAATCTTTTTCGGTTGTTTCAATAAACTTTTTTGCTCCGAATTCACGTAATATTTCTTTGCCCTCTTCTGTACGGTCCATCTCCAGCAGGAGATTTCTTAATTTTATCTTCAAGGCGGGGTCGAGGTCTTTCCGCACAGCCAATGAGTTGGCAGGCACCGCCGGAGATTCTGCCAGTATCTGCAACTCATCAAGCAGCCTCCCGTCTTTTGCGGCAAGCCGGTAAAGGACCGTGTTCTTTGCGGCGCCGATATCCGCCTTGCCGTTGAGAACATCCAAAATGGTATCTTCATGGGTCCCGGTAAAATACGTTTCACCAAACCATGAGGGGTAATCCTCGATGCCGAGTTCATGGAAATAGTTGAGGGGCAGCAGCCAGCCCGCGGTTGTTGCCTTGTCAACAAAAGCAAAGCGTTTGCCTTTCATGTCGGCAGCAGCCTTAATCCCACTGTCTTTTCTGACAAAAATCATACCGTAGTAGGTAGAGGTGTCGTCTAGCCATAACGGTCTCGCAATCGGCTCCACCCCTATTGTTTTGATTGCCAGGGCACCGGTAAAACTTCCAAAAAAAGCGGCGTCCAGGTGGCCGGCGATAAAGTTTTCAATGATGTTGCCGTAGCGGGAAAGCATTTTGATCTCTACATTCACCCCGGCATTTTCAGAAATATAGCGGGCAAGAGGAGTGTACCTTGCCTTCTGGCTGAACAAATCCTGTTCAGGTATAAGGCCTAGGTAAAATTTCTTCTGTGAAGAAGAATCATAGGTCAGTGGTATTTCAGATGGTTGCTCATCACTACAATTATTTACAAAAGGCAGGAGAAGGAAGAGCGCCACGAGAATTATACGATTATTAAATGATTTCGAAAACATCCCCTTCCACCTCTATAGAGATAATGATGAAGGATTTTGTACAGCCAGTGGCGAACATTGTATTCTATGCAGAATAGTACAATAAGTCGGGATACAATATTATACAACACTCCCTTATACAACAATTTAATGAAGTGCGCTAGACCACTGTGATCAACTTGTTTTTAATATCTTGATGAGCGGTGGAAAGAGAGTCCCAGGTGGGGCCCATTTTTTTATAACATCCACCGCACGTTTCAAGAATGAAACCCCAAGAGGCTAGCAGGGCATTGCTCTTCGCATGCGGCACCTCGAAGGTAAAAATGGTGAGGGCTCTATATAGTGGCATGATGTTAAACAATCTGGAAGCCCGGCAAGAAAAAAGCCCCTTGAGCGGATAACATGTCCGCAAAGGGGCAAAATGTGAAATGTGCGAAAACTGCTTCAGCAGTCTCTATTTTATTGTTAGTTTGGTGGAGCTAACCGGGATCGAACCGGTGACCTCTTGAATGCCATTCAAGCGCTCTCCCAGCTGAGCTATAGCCCCACATTATCCTGGCCAAAGGGCAGAATTGCAAAGAGGTGATTGGATACCATGCCTGGGAAGAATGTGTCAAGTTTTTTTCTGGTTTGACAATGGCTGACGCTTCCATATCTCTCTTGCCAACCCCAAGAGACTTTGTTAGATTAGATCGTTTCTCATGGAATTATGCTGTTCAGCATGCTGGACCATATTTCGGAACAACTTACTTGAAGCAATTCATTCATAAAAGGACTCTTCAATGTTTTCACCGTTAAATTCAATACTTGGCTGGTTGTCAAACGACTTGGCAATTGATCTTGGTACTGCAAATACCCTTGTGTACATGAAAGGCAAAGGCATCGTGCTGCGTGAACCTTCTGTCGTGGCAATCCGTAAGGATGCCAGGGCCAACAGGGTACTGGCAGTCGGCAAGGAAGCCAAAATGATGGTTGGTCGGACCCCGGGCAACATTGTTGCCACGCGGCCCATCAAAGACGGGGTTATCGCCGATTTTGAAGTTACGGAAGCAATGCTCCGCTACTTTATTAAAAAGGTACATAACCAGGTTGAGAAGCGCGCAGTCAAGGAATCGGCGGAATCTGCCGGTGCCCGGGAAATATACCTTATCGAGGAGCCCATGGCAGCAGCCATAGGTGCCGGCCTGCCTATCACCGAACCGAGGGCCAACATGATAGTTGATATCGGGGGCGGGACCACGGAGGTGGCGGTAATATCCCTTGCTGGTATCGTGTATTCCAAATCGGTCCGCGTGGCCGGTGACAAGATGGATGAGGCCATTCTGCAGTATATCAAGAGGAAGCATAACCTGGCTATCGGCGAACGGACCGCTGAAGTGATCAAAACCACCATCGGGGATGTAATGCCCGAAGAGCCATATGAGAATATGGATATCAAGGGCCGCGATCTCGTTTCAGGTGTACCCAAAACCCTTACCATAAATTCAGCTGAGATCAGGTCAGCCATATCGGAACAGGTCGATGCCATTATTGATGCTGTCAAGATGGCGCTGGAGCTTACACCGCCTGAACTGTCTGCCGATATTGTCGACCAGGGCATAGTGCTGACCGGCGGCGGGGCATTGCTGCGTAATCTTGACAAGCGCCTCAACAAGGAAACGGGCCTGCCCATAATCATCGCCGAGGATCCACTCTCATCAGTAGTTCTTGGATCCGGTGCTGCACTCGATAATATCGATATTCTCAAAGAGGTTAAAATCAACTGGTGACCGACAGGACCGGGCAGGCAGTATATGGCATAATGATGCAGTTGTAAAAGGCATCCGGCAAGGGAGAGGTTTTCCAGTTGACTAGAACGACGCGTAAGAGGGAAAAGCGGGCCAGGCAGATGCGGTTTTTTCTGCTTTTCGGCTGTCTTCTGACATCAGTTTTCATCCTTATAATTTCCATGGCAGGCCGCAAGGAGTTTACCGTGCCCCATAAGTTCGGCCTTGAGGTCATCGGTCCCTTGCAGACGGCAGTTGCAAAAGTTTCAAACTACGGTAGCTCAATCTGGGAAAACTATATAGCCCTGCTGCATGTCCGGGAGGAAAATGAGCAGCTGCGCCAGGAATTGCAACAATACAAGGCTGCCAATATTGAATACCGGGAAGCCCTGGCAACCAATACGCGGCTGCAGAAGCTGCTGGAGTTGAAAGAGTCCCTCCCCCCGCCAACCTTGACCGCAGAAATTATCGGCAAGGACCCGTCTCTCTGGTTTCGAACGCTTACAATTAATCGCGGCTCCAGCGACGGTGTGCAGAAGGGTATGCCGGTCGTTACCGTTGAAGGTGTTGTTGGTCAGGTCCTGACCTCGTCGCCTAATTATTCCAAGGTGCTCCTGGCAACTGATCCAAACAGTGCCATTGATGTAATCACCCAGAAAACAAGGGTACAGGGAATTGCGAAGGGGCTCGGGCGTGATGCCTTTACCTTGAATTATGTCCTGAAAAGCGGTGTGGTTGAAGAGGGAGACCTTATCCTCACCTCAGGCCTGGGTGGCGTTTTCCCCAAAGGACTCATGGTTGGGACGGTTTTGCAGGTTAAAAAGAGCCGGCGGGGAATGTTTCAGGATATTGAAGTAGAGCCTGCTGTTGATTTCACCCAACTGGAACAGCTCATAATCATCATGAAAAAGTATTCATTGACAGAGGATTAGAAACAGCCCTTCATGTTCATTGTTATCTTCCTGATCTTAGGCATATTCATTCTCGTCCTGCAGACAACCTTTCTGCAGTTCTTTCCCGTCTGGCTCGGAAAGCCAGATGTCCTCTTTCTGCTCATAGTCTATATCGCTTGCCAGGAGAATATTCTGCAGGGGGCGATGGTTGTTCTTCTGCTGGGACTGCTTATGGATGTTTTCTCAGGTGTCTTCCTGGGGTTGTACCCGGTCATTTATCTCCTGGTTTTCGTTTTTATCAAGGGGGTCGCCCGGCAGGTTGCCATTAATGAGTTCGCCTATCAGGTGCCGCTGGCGGTTATCAGTTACCTGTTTGTCGGTATCGGGATGTTTGTTTTTTCTTTTTTCATGGGACCTGACGCACTACCACAGTGGCCCTGGGAAAAGGTACTCCTGCAGTTGTTGATACTTGCAGTTATCGGCATCCCTGTTTTTGCAATCTTTGATGCCATTATGAGTTTTTACAGGAAAATTACAGCCTCGGGTCGTTTGCCCGGAACACGAAGCTCAAACATTTTCAAGTAATTCATTTACCAGATGCAACCCTCCAAGCAGTTTTATACCAGCATAAAAATAATCGATGCCGATGAGGTGCCACAGCTCAAAAAACGGACGGATATTGCAACATTTGTCATCATTTTCTTTATCGTGGTGATACTAACCCGACTCTGGTTTCTCCAGATACACAATGGCAATAATTATAGGGAGAAGGCAGATAATAACAGGGTTCGCATGCTTGATGTTATCGCCCCCCGCGGCAATATCCTTGACAGCAAGGGGAGGACCATTCTCACCAACCGCCCGAGTTTTAATATAGTCTGGGTTAAGGAGGACTCTCCCGATCCTGACGAGATCATTAAAAAGCTTTCGATAATTCTTGATGAGGAGATAGCGGAACTGCTGAAAAGGGTGAGAGAGGCTGCTGATAATCCACGCCACATCCCCATATTGCTGAAGGAGGATATCGACTGGAAGACCCTGGTCTATATTGAAAACAATCATTATGATCTGCCTGGCATCAGGATCGAGGTCCTGCCGATAAGGGAATATCTTTATGGTGACTTTGGTTCACATATGATCGGATACCTGGGAGAGATCAATCAGGAGGAGCTTGTTGGCAGGAAAGGGGAGAATTACCAGGGCGGTGACCAGATCGGCAAGAATGGTTTTGAAAAGATTTATGAGGAGGAGCTGCGGGGCGAAAAGGGAATTTCCTATATGGAGGTTGATGCCCGTGGTTTTGAGCAGCGCCAGTTGAAGGGCAGGGAGCCCCTTCCGGGCAACGATCTTCAACTCACTGTTGACCTGGACCTGCAGCTTGAAGCAGAAAAAGCCATGGAAGGCATGGCAGGGGCTGTCATAGCCATGGATGTGAACTCAGGACGTATCCTTGCCTTTGTCAGCTCTCCACCCGTGCACCTGGAAGATTTTGTCGGGGGCATCTCAACAAAAAAATGGCAGGAGCTGCTTAATAATATGAAAAGGCCCCTGGTACCCAAAACCATCCAGGGACAATATCCCCCCGGTTCCACATACAAGATAGTCACCGCACTTGCCGGGCTTGCAAAAAAGGTTATCACACCCAATACGATCTTTTACTGTTCCGGGTCCATGGTTTATGGGAACCGCAGATACGGCTGCTGGAAACAGGGGGGCCATGGCGCGGTCAGTCTGCATCGGGCCCTGGCCGAATCATGTGATGTCTACTTCTACCAGGTTGGCCTGAAGGTAGGGGTGGATGGTTTGGCCGAATATGCTAAAAGCCTGGGGCTTGGGACCAGGACAGGGATAGAGCTCGAATATGAAAAGTCGGGGCTGATCCCAACCGCTGCATGGAAAAAACAGGCAAAAGGGGTCCCCTGGCAGGAGGGTGAGACTCTGTCAATTGCCATTGGCCAGGGATTTAACCTGGTGACCCCTCTGCAGATCTGCCAGATGACCTCGGCCCTGGCCAATGGAGGCATGCTGTATAAGCCCTTTCTGGTTGAAAAGATTATTGACCCTGAAGGGCAGGTGATCAAGGAGTTTGAGCCTACTGTTACTCTTGAACTTCTAGGCATGGATAATTACCTGGAACTGATACGTGATGGTTTGATCGACGCTGTGAACGACAGGCACGGCACTGGTACAGCCGCCCGCTTAAAAGATATCACGGTTGCCGGCAAGACTGGGACAGCGCAGGTTGTGACGATGGAGACATTCAAAGCGGTGGACGAGGAGGATGTAGCCTACCAGCATCGGGATCACGCCTGGTTCACCAGTTTTGCCCCTGCGGAAAAGCCTGAAATCGCCGTTACGGTAATGGTGGAGCACGGGGGGCACGGCGGATCAGCGGCAGCACCTGTGGCAAAAAAAATCCTGGAGCGATATTTTGCCGTAAAATCCGACGTGAACAGTGCGAAATCAGTGGAAAAGCAGGCATCCCTGCGATGAGTGATCTGTGAATCCTCGGTAAATATAAGAATGTGATTGCATATGTTTCGAATTGACAGACAGCTGTTAAAAAACTTTGACTGGGTAATGCTTGCAGCAGTGCTGCTGATTGCCGCCATGGGCCTGATTAATCTCTACAGCGCGACGTATGCCGGGGGAGATGCCAGCACCACTGCCTTTTTCAGGCAGCTCTACTTTTTTGTCGCGGGATTTTCCTTTATCGTTATTATCCATTTGTTTGATTACCGAATTCTTCTTACTTGGAACTATCCACTCTACATCATCACCGTCTGCGTGCTCCTGGGTGCATTGCTGTTTGGCGGAAGCATTGCAGGAACGCAGCGCTGGATAAATCTTGGCTTTTTCAGGCTGCAGCCTTCAGAACCGGCAAAGCTGATGCTGGTCATCTCGCTGGCCAGCTATTATTACCGCAAGGATACGGGCAGGGGCTTTACGATAAAAGACCTGGGGGTCCCTATCCTGTTGACAGGTGTACTTTTTGTCCTGATCCTCAAGCAGCCGGACCTGGGGACAGCCCTGATGTTCGCAGGAATCTTTATTTCGATGACCCTGTTTGTGAAACTTAAATGGTCAACGGTCTGGATTATTTTTGGGGCATGCAGTGCAGCAATTCCCATGGGCTGGAAATTTTTTCTAAAACCCTACCAGAAGCAGCGCATCCTGACTTTTCTCAATCCGGAAAGCGACCCGAACAACAGCGGTTACCATATTATGCAGTCAAAGATTGCCGTGGGCAGCGGGCTAAAGTTCGGCAAGGGCTACCTGAAGGGGACCCAGGGTCACCTGCATTTCCTGCCGGAGCGCCATACGGATTTTGCTTTTTCCGTGTGGGCTGAGGAATGGGGTTTTGCCGGGGCGCTTGTCTTCCTTGCCGTTTATTTTTTCATGATCCTCTGGGGGCTCAATGTTTGCATGGCCTCCCGTGACAAGTTCGGCGTGCTCCTGGCATTCGGAATTGTTTCTCTCATATTCTGGCAGGCGGTCATTAACCTACTCATGGTCATGGGTTTCCTGCCGGTTGTGGGTATCCCGCTGCCCCTGTTCAGTTACGGGGGATCTTCGCTCATGACAACCCTCATCGGCATAGGTCTGCTCATGAATATCCGCATGCGCCGGTACCAGGTAAGAAAGGCCTGATGGTGCCTGTCCGGAAAATCCTGCCTGATCACGTGAAGATCTGATTCAGAAAGTATCTGCACTGACTGGTTAGCCCCTGGAATTTTCAGATTGGTTAATGATCTACGTAATTCATGAAAGCTATTGTTTTATTTATCAACAAATAGACGGGACATGGTACCCTTGTTTATAACCAACCGGTTTGTTTTGCTTTTTCCAGGACAAGTTCTTTCAGGCCAATGATGAACTCGGGTTCGAGGTTGAGTGAAGGACTTCTTTCCAGCCTGATGCCGAGTTTCTGTGCCAGGTCGCGGTATAACATATCGATTTCGTAAAGTGTTTCCACGTGGTCCGAGACAAAGGAGACCGGCACCATGAGCACATTTTTGCACCCTTCCCTTGCCAGCTGTTCCAGCATTTCAGGGGGCGAGGGAGACAGCCACTCCACGGGGCCGCTGCGGCTCTGGTAGCATAACTTGCCCGGCATCTTCGTTATGGACTCAACTGCCTCGATGGTTTGCTTGAGATGCTCCACATAGGGGTCGCCTTCCTGGATGAATTTCACCGGCAGGGAGTGGGCGCTGTAAACCACCTGCACATTTTCGTCACCGAATAATTCAGCCCCTTCTGTTATGGTTGTTGCCAGTGCATTGATATACTGTGGCTGGATGGGCCAGGAATCGATGCTCGCAATTTCAAAAGGGGGCGTAAATTTTTGGCCGGCCTCAACAAGATCGGCAACAGAGGAGCCGGTGGTGGCAATGGAATAGTGCGGATAGAGGGGCAGGGCAATGATGTGTTGTACGCCGGCTTCATGGAGTACGGCCAGGGTTTCCTGAGCCCGTGGATGCCAGTAGCGCATGGCAACCACAACCGTGAAAGGGCCGACAGCCCCAAGTTCTTTTTCGAGGGCCCCGGCCTGTTCTGCCGTGATCCTGCCCAGTGGTGTGCCGCCGCCGATCTTGGCATAAGCCTGGGAGCTTTTCGGGGCGCGCCGTTTTGCTATGAACCTGGCAATGATTTTCTGCATGAAGGCCGGCCCAAGACGGATAATCATCCGGTCTGAGAAGAGGTTGAACAGGAACGGTTCAACATCCTCCAGCCGCTCCGGGCCGCCGAGATTCAACAGAACAACAGCAATGGTTTCATGGGGAGCTGTTTTCCGGATCAAGCTTCTTTCCCCTCTTCGGCTTTTACAGCCGGTTCAGTTTTTTTTACTGGAAGTCCAACCAGCTCCAGAAATTCTTCACTTTCCAGGGTTTCTTTTTCGAGCAGAGCTGTGGCCACTTTTTCCAGCAGATCCTTTTTCGTGGCAAGGAGACTCTTGACTTCCGACATCCTTTCATCAAGGATGGCCCGTACTTCATCGTCAATGAGTTTTGCCGTCTCATCACTGATCTCTCTCTTTTGGAATAACTGCTGCTCTTGCAGGAATTGTCCGCCGGGCTCATTGTATGTAGCATGACCGAGTTTTTCATTCATACCGTAAAGGGTGACCATGCTGCGGGCAATGTTCGTGGCCTTCTGCAGGTCATTCTGCGCGCCGGTCGTAATCTCGCCAAATGTCTGCTCTTCCGCTGCGCGTCCACCCAGCAGGACATCAATTTTTTCCAATAGTTCGGTTTTCGACATCAGGAAACGATCCTCGGTGGGCAGCTGCATGGTGAATCCGAGAGAACCGATACCCCGCGGCACGATGGTGATCTTGTGTACTTTTTCTGCAGTCGCTGTAAAGGCTGCTACCAGGGCGTGACCGGTTTCATGGTAAGCCACGATCTTCTTCTCTTGAGCATTTAAAACCCGGTTTTTCTTTTCAAGACCTGCGATGATCCTGTCTATGGCCTGGTCAAATTCTTCGGTGTCAACATTGTCCTTACCTTTGCGGACAGCAAGCAGCGTGGCTTCGTTGACCAGGTTCGCCAGGTCTGCCCCAGTAAAACCAGGGGTGCGGCGGGCAATGACGTCAAGATCTACCGAGTCGGCCAGGGTAACCCCTTTGGCGTGTACCTTGAGGATGGCCACCCGCTCCTTGAGATCAGGGCGGTCCACCAGGATATGGCGGTCAAAGCGGCCCGGACGCAGGAGTGCGGGATCAAGGATTTCGGGCCTGTTGGTGGCGGCAAGGATAATGACGCCCTTGTTGGTCTCAAAACCGTCCATTTCCGCCAGGAGCTGGTTCAGGGTCTGCTCACGTTCGTCGTGGCCGCCGCTGATGCCGCCTATGCCGCGGGCCTTGCCAAGGGCATCAAGTTCATCGATAAAGACAATGCAGGGCGCGGTCTTGCCGGCCTGGTCAAAGAGGTCACGGACCCGGGCTGCACCCAGCCCCACAAACATTTCAATAAAATCAGAGCCGCTGATGGAAAAGAAAGGCACGCCCGATTCGCCGGCAACTGCCTTGGCAAGGAGCGTCTTCCCTGTTCCGGGGGGACCGACCAGCAGGATGCCTTTAGGGATCTTTGCGCCCAACCGGGTGAATTTTTCAGGTTTTTTAAGGAATTCGATGACCTCTTCGAGCTCCTGCTTGGCCTCGTCCTGGCCTGCAACTGAGGAAAAGTCGACACCCAGATCGGTCTGGGCGACGATCTTGGCCTTGTGCTTGCCGAGGGTCATCATGCCGGGTCCGGCCTGGCTCATTTTTCTGATGGCAAACATCCAGATACCAACAAAGATAAGTGCCGGAATCACCCAGGACAGTAAGGTTTTTAAAAATGTATTCTCATTTTCAGCGATGATATCAATGTTATTGCCTTCCAGGAATTCAACCAGGTTCCTGTCGTCAACCCTGGGTGTGCGGTATATTTTCTCAGGGAAAAGGGGTTCTTTTTTCTGGTCCTCCCTGGTTTCAAATCCCTTCAGCTGGTTGGTGGAGATAACAACCGAGTTGATCTGATTTTCCTTCACCAGGTTTTTGAACTGGGTGTAGGATACATTAACCACCTTGGGGGACAACCAGTACTGGAAAAGGAGCATCGCCGCGATGGCGATTAATAAATAGCTTGTGGAAAAAGATATTTTTTTTTGTCGCATGGCTGTTTCTGCCCTTAACAGGAGGATGGTGCAAAACGTTTATCAGTAACTGTATCTGTATGTAAGAACGGTATTTCCACTTTCATAGTATGTCAAATACAGAATATTAAAGAATGACATAATAGTGAGTTGCCCGTCAAGCTAAATGCTTGATACCGTTAACAAGTCAGGGAGTCCATTTGAACGGGAAAGATCATGTTGTCGGGTTGTCCGCCTCTCAGTGAGGTTTTTGCCGGCAAATATATGCGGCATACTTTAGATGCTGGATTGCATAATTAATTGAAATTATTTGCTAAGCGGCATAGGATAAAACAGCCTGGGGTATGCAGTTTCGCTTATCCCCGATGAGTTGTTAAAAGGGAAATGTTCAATTATGGCGCTTCGTCTCTTGGAAATAGTGGTTCCGGAAGAGGGTACGGCTGATGTTCTCAAAATCGTTGAGGAGGCGCGGATAACAAATTTCTGGCTCACATGCAGCTGTGAAAATAGAAATATTTTCAAGATGATAGTAACAGCGGAAAAGACGGAAAAACTCCTCGATACACTGGAAAAAAAATACGGCGGGCTGGAGGACTTCCATATGGTGCTGCTGCCGCTTGAAGCATCGTACCCGAGCACGAAAGAAATCGAGGAGAAAGCCGAGGAAGGCGAAGAAGAGCAGGCCGGGAAAAAGAAAAAGGAAGCGCTCCGTGTCAGCAGGCAGGAATTGTACCATGATGTTTTTGACAGTTCGAAATTGACCAATACCTACATGATCATGATCGTTCTGTCTGCCATCGTTGCAGCAATTGGCCTCATTAAGGACAATGTTGCTGTCATCATCGGCGCCATGGTAATAGCACCACTGCTGGGGCCGAACGTAGCGCTTTCTTTTGCAACCACCGTTGGCGATGGCGCTCTCGGCAGGAATGCCCTAAAAACGAACATTATAGGTATAGGGACAGCCTTTGCGGTATCATTGACCCTGGGATACTTTCTGGCGATCGACCCGGGAATTCGTCAAATAGCCTCAAGAACGGTTGTAAGCTATGCAGACATAGTCCTGGCCCTTGCATCAGGCGTTGCAGCGGCCTTATCCATCACAAGCGGTGTATCTTCAGTATTGATCGGGGTGATGGTCTCAGTTGCCTTGATTCCGCCCCTGGTTGTCTTCGGGCTGTTGCTCGGTTCAGGCAATATCTTCTTGTCACTTAAGGCCTTGGAGCTTGTTGCCGTCAACATGATCTGCATCAACCTGGCCGGGGTCTTCACCTTTCTCGTTCAGGGGGTCCAGCCGCTTAACTGGTGGGAAGCCTCAAAGGCAAAAAAGGCAACGCGCTATGCAATTATCATCTGGGTTTCCCTGCTGGTTGTCCTTACCGTGCTGTTGATGCGTTTCCAACCATAACTCATAGACGCTGTAATTATCCTTCCGCATGCAGGAAAAATATCATACCGGTTCTTTGCAAAAGGTCGTGCCAAAGCCATGGACAGTGTCCGCGGAGGAGATTCTGGCTGCATTGGCAACTGACCCGCAGCAGGGCCTCAGCACACAGGAAACAGTTAGAAGGATCGGACAGTATGGCCCCAATGTCCTGAGCGAGGTCAAACCCAAGAGTTCCTGGGCCATATTCATCAATCAGTTCAAGAATCTCATAGTCTACTTTCTGGTTGCTGCTTCCCTTCTCTCCTTTTTCCTCCGTGACCATGTTGAAGGATTGGCCATTGTTGCAGTCATCCTCATCAATGCGGCCATCGGCTTTGTTACCGAGCTCAAAGGGGTGCGTTCCATTGAGGCGCTTCGCAAGCTAGGTATTGTCAATTCCAGGGTGCGGCGCAATTCCACGGTCTCTGAAATTCCGGCCCAGGATCTTGTCCCGGGAGATATTATCATCCTCGAGGGCGGAGACATCATAACGGCAGACCTGCGCATCCTGACCGGTTCTAAACTGCAAACTGACGAATCCCCACTGACCGGCGAATCGATGCCGGTGACAAAATCAGCGGATGTTCTTGCCGATAAGGTCCCCCTGGCTGAGCGGGCCAACTTGCTTTTCAAGGGGACTGCGGTTACCAGGGGTTCTGGAGAAGCAGTTGTAACCGGGACCGGCATGGCCACGGAGCTTGGTACGATATCTGCCCTGGTCCATGAAACAGTGGACGAGACAACCCCGCTGGAAAAAAGGCTCAACCAGCTGGGGCACTGGCTTATCTGGGTGAGCCTGGCTGTCGCGGCCCTGGTTGGGATTACCGGAATAGCAGCCGGACGCGATATCTTCCTGATGATCGAAACAGGCATAGCCCTGGCAGTTGCCTCCATCCCTGAGGGCCTGCCTATTGTTGCCACCATTGCCATGGCCCGGGGCGTGTGGCGTATGGCCAAACGTAATGCCCTGGTCAAGGACCTGGCAGCCGTGGAAACCCTGGGGGCTACAACCGTCATCTGCACTGACAAGACAGGGACTCTTACGGAAAACCGCCTCACAGCTGCAGCAATAGCCCTCTATGACGTCTACCTGAAAATAGACTTGAATGCAAAAGATGATGCCAAGGTCTTTACTGCTGAAGATGGCAGGAAGGTTTCGCCCCATGCAAACCTGCCGTTGATGCGCGCCATTGAAGCAAGTGTCCTGTGCAATAATGCCGAACTGCCGGTAACTGAAGACGGGAGGTTCATGAAGACCGTGGGAGATCCCCTGGAAGTTGCCCTGCTTTTCCTGGGGGCACGATTCGGGCTGACCCGCAAAACCCTGAATGAAACACTTCCCGAAGAAAGGGAGGAGGCCTTTGACTCTGAAACAAAAATGATGGCTACCTATCATCGCCGGGAGCAAGGATACAGGGTAGCAGCCAAGGGAGCCCCTGAAAATATCCTTGAGGTTTGCAGCACGATCCTGACGCCTGCAGGAAAGCAGGAATTATCTGACCAGGACAGGAAAGACTGGCTCCAGAAGAACGATGCAATGGCGGCGGCAGGCTTGCGGGTCTTGGCCCTGGCAGAGAAAGAAGTAGGGCAGCTGGGAGCTCTCCCCTATGAAAATCTGGTGTTTCTGGGCCTCGTCGGTCTCATCGATCCCCCGCGGCAGGATGTGAAACAGGTCCTGCAGGAATGCAGGGAGGCCGGGGTCCGGGTAATAATGGTTACAGGAGATCAACCGGTAACCGCCCAGGCCATTGGCTATGCAGTAGGGTTGGTGGATGAGGTTGATGCCCCGGTAGTCCACGGCAGGGACCTGAAACCACCTGAGATGCTTTCAACCGGTGAGAAGGAAAAGCTGCTTGCTGCCAGCCTTTTTGCCAGGGTCAGCCCCAGGCAGAAACTGGATATTATTGGAGTGCACCGGGATAACGGTGCCATCGTTGCCATGACCGGCGACGGCGTTAACGATGCGCCTGCTTTGAAAAAGGCCGATATCGGCATCGCCATGGGTCAGCGCGGCACCCAGGTTGCCAGGGAGGCCTCTGACATGATCCTCAAGGACGATGCATTCGCATCCATTGTGCATGCGGTTGAGCAGGGCAGGATCATCTTTAAAAACATCAGGAGTTTTGTTTTCTACCTGCTCTCCTGCAATCTCAGCGAAATCATGACCGTGGGCCTGGCAGCAGTTGCCAATGCCCCCCTACCGCTTCTGCCGCTGCAGATTCTATTCCTGAACATTGTTACCGATGTTTTCCCTGCCCTGGCCCTTGCCGCAAGCGAGGCTTCAGCGGATATCATGAAGCAGCCACCGCGTAAAAAGGACGAGCCCATCATGAACAGGGACCGGTGGTTTGGGGTCGGAGCATACGGTTTTATCATAACCCTTGCGGTCCTGGGAGCCATGGCAATCGCACTACTCTATCTAAGGATGGAAGAAAAAAAGGCGGTTACGATCTCCTTCCTTACCCTCGCTTTTGCCCAGCTCTGGCATGTCTTTAACATGCGGGATAAAAACAGCGGCCTGCTCAATAACGCCATTGTGCGCAATCCCTTTGTCTGGGGGGCGCTGATTCTGTGTTCACTGCTGCTGGCAGCAACAGTATATGTGCCCCTCCTGGCTGAGGTTTTGAATATTGCCAACCCGGGCCTAAACGGCTGGCTGTTGGTAATTATCATGAGTTTGCTGCCCATGGTTGTGGGACAGATAAGCCTGGCAGTCATGAAAAGCAGAGGGTAAAGGATAGAGTTTTTAAGTTGAAAACTCATGTTTTTTCATTACTTTTTAATTTTTTTAGGGGGTATTCTGCAATGTAGTGTTTATAAGTCATTTTTTTATAAACGTTCATTTTTGCTTGCCAAAAAAAAACCAAAAGGCAGCCAGTCACTTGGTCCCGCGTTGCGGGACTGTCCTGCGCTGCTCGTAAAAAGCAGTCGACTCGGAAAGTCGCCGAGCTCCGCCGAGTCGTTTTTCTGCTTTTTGCTGTGCTGCTCGGCTGCGTGAAATGGCAATCTAAAAACAATTGTTTGTGTGGTTTGTTTCCATTCTGTACCGCTACGCATCGCAGCTGTTGGCTGAAAAAGACGCTTGACCTGTTTGAGGCAAAGCTGAGCAATAAGCAGAAAAAGTTAAAGCAAAAGAATTCTCCATTTTATTACCAAGCGAACAATTGCCAATTGCTCAACCACCTGTTACTATCCTGCCATGCCGGGAAAAAAAACCGTATATCTCGTTGACGGCTCCGCCTATTTCTATCGGGCCTATCATGCCATAGCGCCCCTCAGCACGGCCACCGGTCTGCCGACCCATGCTGCCTATGGCTTTACCAACATCCTGCTGCGGGTCATCAGGGAAAAATCACCGGAATTCCTGGCAGTGGCCTTTGACGCCAAAGGGCCCAATTTCCGGCATGAAAAATATCCGCAATACAAGGCCAACAGACCGCCCATGCCCGAAGACCTGGCAGTGCAGATCCCCTACATCAAGAAAATAGTCGAAGCCCATAATATCCATACCATGGAGGAGCAGGGCGTGGAGGCGGACGACCTTATCGCCTCTGCAGCCCGCAAGCTTAAAGCTGCCGGCTACAAGGTTATCGTCATTTCCGGAGATAAGGACCTGCTGCAGCTGGTGGGCGACGATATCATCCTCTGGGATCCCATGAAGGATGTGGTCATGGATCCTGAAGGCGTGAAAAAAAAGTACAATGTTACACCGGAGAAACTGCTCGACCTTTTTGCCCTCATGGGTGACAAGAGTGACAATATCCCCGGTGTTCCAGGTGTCGGGCCAAGATCTGCGGAAAAACTGATAAACGAGTTTGGCTCTCTGGAGAAGTTATATGCAAACCTGGACAGCCTCAAAAAAAGCAAGATGAAGGACAACCTGGAGACCCACCGGGAAGATGCCTTTTTGTCAAGGGAACTGATCGACCTGAAAGAGGATCTCAAGATTTCAGAAAACATCGATGACTTCCGGCTTCCTGACCCAGATAGGGAAAAATTGAAAAAACTCTATACCGAGCTGGAATTCACCAGGCTCATGAAAGCAGAGATACCTGCTGCAGAGGTCAGCCGGAAGGGTTTTGCCCTGGTGCAGACAGATGAAGAGCTGGCAGAGCTTGCAGAACTGCTGAAAAAGGCGGACTGCATGGTGCTAGATACCGAGACCTCTGATCTTGATCCACTAATCGCCGACCTGGCCGGCCTGTCGGTCTGCGTTAATCCAGCACAGGCTTTTTATATCCCCCTGGGCCACAGGGACGAAGCCGGAGAGCTTCTCCCCGGACAGCCTGCAAAAAAAAGTGTGCTCAAAATATTAAGACCGTACCTGGAAGACGCGGGTCTGCCCAAGCTGGGACACAATCTCAAGTTTGATTACTCCATCATCAGGCAGCAGGGGGAGGGTGTAACCCTGAAGGGGCCCCTCTGGGATACCATGATAGCCTCCTACCTGCTTGATCCAGGCAGGCGCACCTTCAAGCTGGATGACCTCTGCCGGGAGATCCTGGACCTGAAGATGACAACCTTCACCGAGGTGACAAAGGGTGACAAGCGACCGGAGGCCTTTGTCTACGTGTCGCTGGAAGATGCTAAGAACTATTCCTGCGAGGATGTGCACGGCACCTGCCTGCTCTGGGATGAGTTCAGGCCGAAGCTCGAAAAACAGGAGCTCTGGCAGCTTTTTGCAGAGCTTGAAACACCCCTGCTGCCGATCCTGGCAGAGATGGAGCTGGCCGGCATCAAGGTGGACACAGACCTCCTGCAGGATTTATCCCACGAATTCGGAAAGAAGCTTGCTGCCCTGGAAAAAGAGATATATAAACTTGCAGGCCAGGAATTCAATATCAACTCTCCTCGGCAGCTCGGTGAAATACTCTTCGACAAGCTCAAGCTGCCGCACGGCCGCAAGACCAAGACCGGGTATTCCACAGACGTCGGTGTATTGGAGAAGCTTTCTTTCCATGAACTGCCACAGGCAGTGCTTATCCACCGGAACCTGAGCAAGCTGCAGTCTACCTATGTGGAGAAACTGGCCGGCCTGGTGCATCCGAAAACGGGCAGAGTGCATACCTCCTTCAACCAGACGGTCACTGCCACCGGCAGGCTTTCCAGCAGCAACCCGAACCTGCAGAATATCCCGATCCGCACCGAGGAGGGACAGCGCATCCGCCAGGCCTTTATCCCGGAAAAGGGGCATGTCTTTGTGGCCGGCGATTATTCGCAGATCGACCTGCGGGTCCTGGCCCACTACTCCCAGGACAAGGCCTTGCTTGAAGCTTTTCGCTCCGGCCAGGACATCCACAACCGGACAGCAGCCGAGATATATTTTGTTTCACCCATGTTGATCACCCCCCAGATGCGGCGGGTGGCCAAGACTATTAATTTCGGGATTGTTTACGGTATGAGCAGCTTTGGCCTTGCCTCCCAGCTGAACGTAAGCCGCAGGGAGGCGCAGACCTTTATTGACCGTTATTTCAAGCACTATGCTGGAGTGCAGAAGTTCATGGAGGATATTGTCAAGCAGGCCAGGAAGGACCGCTATGTGACCACGCTGTTAAACCGCATCCGCTACCTGCCTGACATAAACAGCTCCAACAGGACCAGCCGTGAATTTGCAGAACGCACCGCTATCAACACCCCGATCCAAGGCACAGCGGCTGATATCATCAAGCTGGCCATGATCAAGGTGGACCAGGAAGTAAAAAAAGCCAGGCTTAAGGCCAGGATGCTCCTGCAGATACATGACGAGCTGGTATTTGAGGTGCCGGAGAAAGAGGTGAAGAAGACGGAAAAGCTTATCAAAACATGCATGGAGTCGGTGATGAAGCTGGATGTCCCCCTGGTGGTCAATATCGGGGTGGGGAAGAACCTCTCCAAGGTTTGATATTTACAGTTACAATAAAAACAGAAAAGGCAGGGCCTATTTTCGGCACTGCCTTTTTTCTTATGGGTGAAAACAAGAATTAATGCTTGAAGGAGCGCTGGCCCGTAAACATCATGGTGACCTGCGGATTGGCCTCGTTGCAGGCCTGGATAGTCTGGTAATCGTTCATGGAGCCGCCTGCCTGCAGGATGGCGGAAACTCCCTGCTCAATACCCACATCCGCCCCGTCACGGAAGGGGAAGAAGGCATCTGAGATCATGACAGAACCCGGCAGGCCGGCCCTGTCCGCCCTGGTTTTTGCATCAATCTCTTCCTGCTCGGCCTTGGCGCGCTTGCCCTGCTTTACTTCCAGGGCAAGGTCTGCATAGGGTATACCGTGTCTGTCAAAGCAGACGATGTCCGCATACTTTATATAGGCCTTGTGCACGGCGATTTCAGCAACGCCAACGCGGTCCTGCTCGCCGGTGCCGATGCCCACAGTACAACCGTCCTTGACATAAAGAACTGAATTGGAGGTGACCCCGTGTTCCACGGCCCAGCCAAAGAGCATGTCATCAATCTCACGGGCACTCGGCTCGCGGTCGATCTTGTATTCCTTGCCCTGGTAGGTTGAGACAGCAGGCTTCAGGTCTGCTTTCGCGCGGATCGAGTTGACTGCTGACTGCTGGATAATGATGCCGCCGTCAATGAGGCTCTTGAAATCCACGAAACGAAACTTTACAAACGCTGCCAACCGGTCGATGCGGGGCATGCGGATAATGCGAAGGTTCTTGCGCGACTTCAGGATATCGAGCGTACCCTTCTCGAACTCGGGTGCGCAGACAACCTCAAGGTAGTTGTCCCTGATCAGGTTAGCCGTATCCTTGTCGCAGGAACGGTTCAGGATAAGGGCCCCGCCGAAAGCGGCAATGCGGTCCGTGCGGTTTGCCCTGTTGTAAGCATCGGCCAGTGATGAACCGTAGGCTGCACCGCAGGGATTGTTGTGTTTGAGGATGACGGCTGCCGGCCGGTCCATGAGATACTTGATGATGTTGAGGCCGTTATCCACGTCGGTTAGATTGATCTTGCCGGGATGTTTGCCCACCTGCAGCATGTCTTCCACCGGTATGGCGGACACCAGGCCGTTGCCGGGCTCGATGAATCTGCAGTCGCCCAGCACCAGGTTGCCGTTGACGAGTTCGTACAGTGCCGCCTCCTGGTCAGGATTCTCCCCGTAGCGGATGCCGCGCTCGTCTAGCGAGCCATCCTCCTGGGGAATGGCCCAGGTCCGCTTGCGGTAGACTAGGGTCTGGTCACCGAAGGATATTTTCATATCCATGGGAAAGTGGTCGCCGAGAATGGTCGTATACATCTTTTTCAGGTCAGCCATTGCAGAACTCCTTGTATGTAAAATGAAAAAAGTAAAAGATTTTCCTGAGCGGAACGTTGTCGATTATCTAATATTTTGTGGCCTAATCTGCAAGCTGAAAAGCCATTTTTTCTAGTTTTTAATTACCAGGTGATAATCGGCAGAAAGAGAAGAGATTTGTAATTGCAGGCTCATATATTTCAAGTAATATGAAAAATAAGAGAAGATAGTGCCCCTTCAAAACCCATTCTATTCCGCTGAGCATCACAGCTGTTGGCGAAATAAGACGCTGAACCTGTTTGAGATGCAGCCGAGTTTTCAGCGTCCCATTAACAGCGAGAAGCGCAAGGCAGCCCGAAGGGCCGGGATAACAGGGTGCCTTTTTCTTGCTTCTTCTTTTGGGCAAGCAGAAGAAGAAGGGTCATAATAAGATTTTAAAACTTTTTAATTGTTCATTTTTGCTTGCCCAAAAACGAAACAAAAAGGCAGCCAATCACTTGGTTCCCTTTCAGGGAAATGCCCTGCGCTGTTCGCAAAGATCGGGCGACGTCGTAAAACAGCACCCCTTAAGGCGCTCCTTCGAGTCGCTTATCCGCTCTTTGCTTCACTGCTCGGCTGCCTGAAATGGCAAAGGTAGTACACAAATATTCTTTAGCTTTTGTCTGCTTGCGTTATGGGTATTATTAATATACTCATCAGTGAATGACAGTTAACTTTGCCTTTAAGAGATTATTGAAATGGAGATAAAACTCTTACAGGATATAGCGATAATTTTCAGCCTCGCCATTATCGTTCTCCAGGTCTGCCACACGATAAAACTTCCAGCCATCGTCGGTTTTCTGGTGACTGGTGCCCTCGTGGGACCGCATGGCCTGCACCTGGTAAGGAGCGTGCACGAGGTGGAGCTGCTGGCCGAGATCGGAGTGGTGCTGCTCCTTTTCACCATCGGCCTTGAGTTTTCGCTCAAGGAACTGTTCCGCCTGAAACGACTGGTTCTCATAGGTGGTTCACTCCAGGTTTTTCTTACCATCATCGTCACCGCCCTGATTATGTTCTTCGGCTTCAACCTGCCGGCCAACCGTTCGATTTTTATCGGGTTCCTCATGGCTTTGAGCAGTACGGCCATTGTTCTCAGGCTCTACCAGGAGCGGGCTGAACTTGATTCACCCCATGGAGAGAACATACTTGCCATTCTTATCTTCCAGGATGTCATCGTTGTCCTGCTTATGCTTCTCACCCCCTTTCTGGCAGGTGCCGGTGGAACAGGACTTGAACTGGTAAAATCCCTCCTCGTGCTACTGGTTAAGGCGGCTCTGATCTTTGGATTTGTCCTTCTTGCCGCCCGTTACCTGGTGCCGCAAGCCCTTTTTCTGGTTGCCAAGACACGGAGCCGTGAATTGTTCCTTCTCTCCATCATTGCCATCTGTTTGCTCACTGCCTGGATCACCTCGCTTTTGGGTCTTTCCCTGGGTCTCGGAGCTTTTCTCGCCGGCCTGGTCATTTCCGAATCGGAATACGGCACTGCAGCGCTCGGCAATATGACACCCTTCCGGGATATATTCATGAGCTTTTTCTTTGTGTCCATAGGCATGCTGCTTGATGCGCGGGTGATAGTGGCTTATCCCGCGGTACTAGGCTTTTTGACAGTTGGCATCGTTTTGATGAAATTCGGTCTGATTTTAATTATTGCAATTCTGCTCGGCGTCTCACTGCGGAGCGGCCTTCTTACTGCCTTTGCCCTCGCCCAGGTCGGGGAGTTCTCCTTTGTGCTTTCCAAGTTCGGCCTGGAGCACAACTTTCTTGTCGACCAGCGCTACCAGTTTTTTCTTGCCGTGGCTGTCATCACCATGGCCATGACCCCTTTCTTCATTGCTGCAGCACCGAAACTTACGCAATTTATCCTGCGGCTGCCATTTCCAGACAGGTTGAAAAGAGGTTTGGCGCTAATACCGGAGGATGAAATCAAGGCGAAGACGGAAACCCTGCGGAATCACATAGTCATTATCGGCTACGGCCTGAACGGCCAGAATCTCACCAAGGCGGCAATCGGTGCGAATATACCCTATGTTATCATCGAGACAAACCCGGAGACGGTCCGTAAAGAGCAGAAAGAAGGCAGGAATATCCTGTACGGGGATGCCACCCATGTCCCGGTGCTAAAGCATGCCGGGATACAAAGCGCCAGGGTTGCCGTAGTCGCTATCTCCGATTATATGGCTACCCGCCAGATAACACGCCAGATCAAGGAAATGAACCCGCAGATTCACCTTATCGTCAGGACCCGTTTTGTCAATGAACTGGAGCCGCTGCGGGAACTTGGCGCCGATGAGATCATCCCCGAGGAATATGAAACCGCCGTGGAGATATTTATCCGGGTGCTGCATCATTATCTTGTGCCGCAGCAGGATATAGACAGGTTCATGACCGAGGTCCGGGCCGACGGCTACCAGATGCTTCGATCCCAGCCGCGTTCCCTTGTGTCCATCTGTGACATGAGCGGTTGCCTTTCAGATTCCGAGATGAAGGTTGTCCAGCTTGAGGACGGTTCGCCCTTTGCAGGAAAAACCATTGCCGATATCGGTATGCGCAAGAACTATGGCGTGACTATCCTGGCTATCCGCCGGCAGGACAATATGGAGCCAAACCCTCCTGCAGACAAACGATTGGAGGCCGGCGACGTGCTTATCCTCTTCGGCACATCGGAAGATATCAGCAGAATCATGGAAATGTGCAGCGCTGCAGCTTCAGAAACGCAGAAGGCTTCATAGCAGCATGCAATGAACAAAAAACTCCCTGGACTTTTTGTTCTTGCCGCGACCTTAGCTAGTACTGACAGGAGCCGGCACTGCAGGGCTGGAAACCGCCCTGGTCCTGCGCAGGGGGACTGCGTTTATAAATGACATTATCATGGATGCCACATAGGGCAGCGATTGGATAAAAAGGATACCTGACCAATATATTGCACCTGGCAAATCCTTGCCTGGCCCCACGATAACTCCGACAGCAGCAATCCACAGAAGCAGCGTGAGGCAAGTTTCTTCAAGGGATGCTGCAATGGCCTGCACCAGGGCAGGACTGTTTTTGCATTTCGGCGTTCGGAAGAAAGGCTTGCCTGAGGTGAGAAATCCTGCCAGCACTGCCTTGGCAATGGTATGGGACAGGGCGATGCCGGCAAGGGCCGCCGACGCTGTCTGGCGCCTTGTGGTCTGCATCCTGGAGCGATAGAGATGGACGAGCTTGGCTACCTTGAAACAGAAAAGAACAATGGGCGGGATCATGAATAATGTTAAAGGTGGATCCACATGCTTGGGATCGGCAATCATGAGCACCGACCAGAGGATGGCCCCGACTGTATAAAAAAGATTTATGGAGTCGGCAATCCAGGGCAGCCAGCCGGCAAGGAAGTGATAGCGCTGGCCAAGGGAAAGTCCCCCTGTGCTGCTGCCCAGCAGGGCATGCCTATGCCGCTTTAATATCTGGATGGCCCCGTAGGCCCAGCGGTAACGCTGCTTTTTGTAGTCGACAAAGGTATCGGGCATAAGGCCCTTGCCGTAACTCTCCTCCACATAGGCACCCTCATATCCATGTTCGAAAATGCGCAGGCCAAGTTCGGCATCCTCGGTTATGCACCATTCGGCCCAACCGCCGACTTGGCGCAGAACCGATGCCCTCACCATGGTCATGGTACCGTGCTCGATGATGGCATTGCGGTCATTGCGGGTCACCATGCCGATATGGAAAAAGCCCTGGTATTCCGCGTAACACATGGATTTAAAGGTGTTTCCCCTGTCATCGCGGTAGTCCTGCGGCGCCTGGACAAAACCGATCTCCGGCTTGGTAAAGTGGGGCGCCAAGTCCCTGAGCCAGGAGGATTTGACCTGGTAGTCGCTGTCAATTACCGCAATGATTTCGGAGTCGGCTGCCATGTTCTCCATGGCGAAGTTCAGGGCGCCCGCCTTGAAGCCCTTCAGGGGATCGACGTGAAAGAAACGGAAGCGTTTCCCGAGGGTCCTGCAGTGGTTTTTCACAGGCTGCCAGATCTGCGGATCCCGGGTATTGTTGTCAACCACCAGGACCTCGAAATCAGGATAGTCGAGCCTGGCCAGATAGTCTAGGGTCGATTTCATCATGTCGGGCGGCTCGTTGTATGCCGGCACATGGATGGAGACCTTGGGTAAGTAATTACTTGAATAATTCTCTTTGTTTGCCAGCGTGAAAAGGCGTCTCCTCCTGCTTACCCAGCTCGTCTCAACCCATTCATGAGCCTCGGCGAGCAGAACCAGGCAAATGCCGAGGTAGCCAAGCGCAAGAAAGATGCCGATGATGATCGTCATCGGGGTCAGGTACTGGTTGGCATACTCATAACCGGCCCAGACAACACTGATGCCGAGACCGTGTGCCGTTGCCGCCAGAAAGCCCTTGCCCCTGCCCATGAGGGTGTTGCTGTCAAGAAGCAGCATCCCGAAAACCAGAATGGCAATCACCATTGAAGTGCCGGCAAGCAGCCTCCAGTGAGGCACTCGGACAATAGGCTCGGTAAAAGCGAATTTCTGGTTGCGGAAGACATCGTACACACCCCAGTAGGCACCTACCGAGCCCTCGCTGTCAGTTTTCCAAGGCTGATCGAATGCCTCCATAAGGTAATAATCATATTTGGCCTTCTCGGCGCGGGCCAGAAAACGGCGTAGAAAGATGGCTTCATGGGATTCTGAAGCATTGGCGCTTTTCAGTGTCCGGCCGTTACTGGGCCAGCCAACCTCTGCCAACAGAACGGGCAGTTTGGGGAAAGCGGCCTGAAGCTGCTGGACCGTCGCATCAACATGGCCGACAGCTTCATTGAGTCCGATCCCTTCCCAGTATGGAAGAAAATGGGCGGCAATGAAGTTGACATGGAGGGCAAGCTCAGGGTTGGCAATCCAGACGTTCCATGGTTCTCCCGTGCTTACCGGAATTTTTAGCTTCTTAACTTCCTTCCTTGTCCAGTCAAGGTACCCTGCCAGATCATCCGGACTCAACTCACCCCGCAGGACAGTTTCGTTACCTATGATCAGTCGTTTTACAGTTTTAGGGTTGGATTTGGCCACTTCGACCAGTTTCTTCAGTTCGGCCTTGTTGCCTTCATCGTCAGCAGTTAACCAGGCGCCTAGGGTAACCGTGAGTCCATGCCTGGAGGCCAGGGAGGGGATTTCACCCAGGGTGCCGCCCACGCCGTACGTCCTTATAGAACGCACCTTTCCTGCCAGGAGAGCAACATCCTGTTCAATTTCCTCTAGGGTTGGGTAAAGGCCTTCTGCCGGGTTGTCACCCTGGCGCAGGGGCGAAAATGACATGCCGGCAACTGAAGAGGGCCAGGGGGGCTCGGTTGAGGGCTGGTTTGTCAAAGCCCAGAAGGTGAAGGTGAGCATTGCAAAGACCGTCCCGACGAGAATATTAACTAAAAGTTTTTTTTGCTTCATAAAGATGCAGTACAGCTCCTCATACGCTTTCCTGGATACACGATGCTCTAAAACGCAGGGCAGGCAGAACATGCACTGCTTTGACAGGCACAGAGTTCTGCTGCCCGTATTGCTCAAGAAACCAACCCTGCGTGGGTAGATGTATGTAACTACAGGGAATTAAAGTTGTTAGCCGGTAAAATAATCCTCAACTGAATGTCAAAACACGATGACACCGAAAATTGCCCTTGATAAACGACGGCAACCGATGTTGGGTGGGTTGAATTTTATTATTCGCAGGTGTTTTATTCCTGCTTTATATGCTGGTTACGTTTGGCGCGGGATTATACTCTCTACAACAGGTACTGTAAATAGAATTTTATTGTCTGCCATTTGACGTATTTCGGGTGAAAGGGAATCGTATGCTACCAGTGGGGCTGGTTGCCTATACGGTAATTCATGACCTCCTGGGTGGGGCTGATAACCACAAAAGCCTTTGGATCAATATGCTGCACCAGTCTTTTGAGGGAGCCCACTTCCCTGATGGTGACCACCGTGTAGAGAATTTTTTCCTGATGGCCGGTATAGCCGCCTTCCCCCCTGATGATTGTCACTCCGCGCCTGATATCCTTGAGGATCTCCTTGGAGATTTTCTGCCATTCCGGTGAAATGATGATTACGGCCTTGCGCTGACTGAAACCGGTTATTACGAGAGAAGCGACCTTGGTGCTGACATAGATAACGATCAGTGTATAGAGGACCGCTTCAAGGGAGTAGGCAAGGGCAACAAGCAGCAGGACAATGGAATTGACCCCAAGGATGGTGTTGCCGATACCGATGGAAAACCGTTTCAGAAGCATGACCGACAGGATATCTATGCCGCCCTGCGAGCCGGACGACCTGAGCGTGGTGCCAACGCCAAGGCCGCTGATAAGGCCAGCCCAGAGTGCGTTGAGCACCCTGTCATCCAGGTAGATCGGGAAATTTATAAATGCCACGGAAAATGACAGGGCAGCCATGCCGATCAGGCTGTAGAAAAAGAACCTGCGGCCAACGGCCATCCAGGCCAGCGCAAAAAGGGGAATATTGATGAGAAAGTATATAAGCCCTAAATTGGCAGAAGGGATTTTTCTGTGAACCACCAGGGCAAGTCCCGTAACACCACTGGTGGCAAAGTGCTGCGGAATGAGGATGCCGTTGATGGCAATGGCGCAGAGAATACAGCCTACAGCGATATAGGCCAGATCACTGATCAGCTGCTTGGGAGAATGGAAGATCTGCTGCGGGCTCATGCTAAATTCCATGGATAAATATCAGTGTTTTAGGTTTTGAATCAGGGAGATACCCCGATAGTTTCTTATGCTATGCGAGTTTACCCCATTTTAGCATGCGAGTCCAAGCTTTTGGGCTGAAACATAGACGCATAGTTTGTAAATAAAGACGATCATGAAGAAGCGGCGGGAGGGAGCCTCATGCCCATTTCCATGAAAAAAAGCAGTAACAAACCGCTGCCCTGAGAAAAAGTTACTGTACCTCAGTTGTTAATTTGCAATTCACTTTTTCAGAGAAGAAAAAAAGGGAAAAAACGTTTCATTAAAAGAAAATATTAATCAATCTGGTCAAAGGCATCCCTGGGTGCCGTGCATAACGGGCATTTCTCAGGTGGGCTGCCTGTACTCAGGTATCCGCAGAAACTGCAGACAAAATATCTGGTGTTCTTATCCACTTTAACATCCTTGCTATCTTCGTCATAAAAAGACCACAGCCTTGTTTCTGCTGCCCTCAACTGTTTGAGTGCATGAAGCAGGGCGGGTCTTTGCTCAGCCACACTGCTAATGAACTCCGAGTAATTCTCGAGTATGGCTTGAACCTCCTTTTCAAAGATAGTGTTTACATACTCATCGGCAGTGTCAACGCTGCCGATCAGGCTGTTGAAAAGACGACGGGCCTGCACCGCTTCCGAGGCGGACATGGCGCGGAGGAAGTGGGCCACTGCGGGCTTCCCTTCTTTGGCGGCCTTGCGGGAGTATATCTTTCTCCTGGCTGCTGCTCTTGAAAGCCCGGCAAAAGCCTGGGCTAAATGCTGGTCGCTTTTTGGATCAGAAAATTTTGCCATTCTGCGTGATTGATCAGATAACAACCCGGAAAAATGCTTCGAATTCTCCGTTTTCAACAGGTTTCAGATCCACTGTCTGCAGTTCCATCTGTCCTGTCAGCGAGGGAGGCCTTGCTCCTTCCGCTGGCTTTTTAAAATAGATCTGGCTGGTCAGGATCAGATTACCATCCCTCCAGATCTTGTAGTGGATATGGGCCGGCCTGGGATAATAGGCACCAGGTACAATTGTCTTAAAAAAGAAGGAGCCGACAGTATCAGTTGCTGCGGCACCCCAGTATTGAAAATTCGGGTCTCTTTCGCCCGGGGTGGAGTCGCCGGGATGCTTGTATCTGCCGTCCGGATCTGTCTGCCAGATCTCAATGGTAACACCCTGTTGGGGTTCTCCCCTGGTGTTTATCACAGCACCGGAGAGATTAAGAATATCACCTTTGGCAACGCCGGTCTGTCCCTTAACATGTATCAGGACATTATCAATATCATCCTGCCTGGTAACCGGGTAGAATGGGCCCTCATAATCTGCCGGGGTCTTTACCAGCGCTTCTTCTGCAATGGATACCTGTGCCGAAAGACTGCATAAGAAAAGCAGGGTGACCAAAAATATTTTCAGTATAACATGGTTCTTCATTTTCTATCCTGCAATGAATTATTTCTTACCGTGGTGCTTGAGTATCTCTTCTTCAAGTTTTTCCATGGTGAACTTGTTGAGCTGCGTAATATTGGCCTGGGCACGATAGGCAGGGGGCAGGATGTTCCTGGCATCTTCCCGGGTATCTGTTTCAATGGTTATCCAGGCCTTATGAACCCCGTCCATACAACCCCAGTCGGCATTCGTAGAAAAGTGAGAACCGTAATTCAGAAAGCTTTCAACAACCTGAGCACAGGCCAGCAATTCTTCTTCATCGGGGACTTCTATGAGAAATTTCGGTATAGTACCACCTCCTGTATATGAAGTACAGAACACTTATTTATTCGCTATATAAAGAAAATTATAACAACGGTTCGTAAAAATACCAGGGAGATTTCTACAGCGGAAAACAAGAGGTCTTGCATACAGGCCAGAAATGCATAAAATACTATTTATAAATAGCCGGTCTGAATATGTGCACAATTACTAAAGAATTCTGGAGGGTTATGGCATGACACTTATCCTCAGCATCCATCCTGCGGCCCAGCTTGTTGCCATTCTGATAGGCTTTTATGCCGCCTACCTGGGATTCCGACGCGTACAGAGCCTGCATTTCAACAAATCTGTCGGGTTTCTCCGGGATCGCCACATCATTGCTGGCTCCATTGCACTCATATCCATGCTGGGAGGTATCGCTGCCGGTTTCATCATGGTAAACCGGTATCTGCTCAGCCCGGCCATGGGCCTGCATGTTGCAATTGCCATGCTCATTCTGCCGCTCGGGGTTTTCGGTATCTTTTCCGGTTTCCTTCTGTACCTCAACCCGGGGAAGCGCAGAGTTTTGCCCGCCGTCCACGGTATAAACAACCTGGTCATCCTTATCCTCGCACTGGCCCAGATCGTGACAGGGATAATGGCTTACCTGCGATATGTACTGCGCTGGTGATATAGCTACATGGTTTGATATGAAATAAACAGGTTGGCTAAGCGGGAAGTCAAAAATTATGTTGGCGCACATCCATTACTGAGCAAATGGACTCTGTGTCTGTCCAGGTTCCTCCGGGCACTCCTCTACCTCTATAGTGCAATCTCCTTCACCATCCTCATATGGGTTCATGCCTTTCGGTAGGCTATACAGGGGAGGATCAAGTGATATCTCTTGTTCCTGGCGGAAGCATGCCTGGCTGACAAAATCTATAATACTTGCTTCTCCCTTGATGAATGTGAGGCCGTCAGGATTTTGCACAAGCAGGACAGGTATGGTGGCAATATCGAGCATGGACAGAACAACCCGGTTCAAGGAGGGGCTGTAAGATGGAGAGTAGGTAAGATCGGGTAAGGCCAGGGCCTGGTTTTTGTCAATGGGATTGAAGTGGAATTCGCAGTTGTTGCAGTTTTCCAGGACTTTAAGAACATTTTTGCAATGCGGACAGTCTGCGGAAAAAAAGAAGTAAAGCTGCCTGGCCGGTGCAACACATTTCTTGATGGCATATGTCCCGGAGGCCAGGGTCTCACTTCTAAGAGCAAGCAGTGAAGCAGGGCTGAAATTGAGCACGGCAAAGGCTGCAACCACGGCGCTGAAAAGGGGCACGGCGATGAGCACCTGCTGCCAGCCGTAGAGTAGATTTAGCGCGACAATGATAAAAAAGATAATGAGGCAATAGGAACAAAAGGTCTGAATTACAAAAAATTGATAGCTTACAAGTACACCCTCAACCATAAGCCCCAGAAGTAACATGAGGTGTGGCAGGTCAAGCAATCTGTCCTTTCTCATGAACCAGCGGCAGGCAAAAAAGAGGATAACAAAAAAAAGCAGCCCTGAAATATTAATGTAAAGTGGTGGGATGATGGTAAGCTTTTCGACTACCCTGCAGCCGTCGTTCAGGCAAAATGCTTCGCCTTTAAAGAAAATAATCGCTATCTGCAGGGCGATGATCCCTCCTGCAAGCAAAGAGGCCCATTGGATGATCGTATTTTGTCTGCCAGACATAAAGATATCTGAGAAAAAGTGGTTATTCGTATAATTCTGCGCAGGACGTGCCGGAGTAATGTCATACAGCAGATAAACTGCTTAGAACGTGCGAGGCTATAATGCTTACAGAAGCTGCAGATTGTCAATGAAAATCTACAAATAGATAACCCGGGAGTCATTGTCTTTTTCTGTTATTTGTATAGCCCCTATAAAGCTCTTCACCTGATTTTCCGGTCTTCAATACTTATAGTATAAATATAAGGAACGTCAAGAGCGGGAGGTGAAGATTATGTATACTTATCTGGAAATTTTAGAGAGTGATATCAAGAAGGTACAGGAGCAAAGCTGTCTTTGTCGGGGTGAATGGTGTCGTGCTCTGGAATCAGAGTTAGATGCTCTGCAATACGAACTGATGGAGGTCAAGAAATGTGCAGCCGGACTTGAAAAAGCAAAGTTTGACGAAATGTCGAGCAAACTCCGGGACGCTTACAGGCATCTGGGACCGGATATTCACATCTGATAAAACAGGTGCCATGTTGATAGCAAAGCAAAAAAACAGCCCTCTTGCAGGCTGTTTTTTTATTTTCCCAAAGGGATCTACAGCAGGAAAAATCTGTCCTGCTTTTCTCCTTTCAATGAAGCGTTTCTCCGAGAAATTTTGTAAAGCGGTTCCATGATTTCTTGTCGGCATCTTCTCTATACCGATCATCTCCAAAGACCGTGAAGGCATGGGGTGCGCCTCCGTAAGTGATCATTTCGTGCGGAACTTTTTTCCCCTCCAGTTCGACGGCAAGCTTGGCAAAATCATCCATGGTAATGTTTTCGTCCGCCGTACCATGCATAATCAGGAGTCTGCCTTTGGCCTGAGAATAATCCTGGCCTTCAGGAATGCTCAATCCGCCATGAAAGGTAACAAAACCTTTCAGATCCTCCCCTGACCTGGCGAGTTCCAGGACAGCAGCTCCACCAAAACAGTATCCCGTTGCTACAGCATTATTGACATTGGCGCCTCTTGATTTTGCTGCTTCAAGGGCACCTCGCATCAGGTTACGCATTTTTTCACGGTCTTTATACAATTCGCCGGTGTGCTGTCTTTTATCGATTACCTCAGTCGGTCTCACTCCGGTACCGAAAAGATCGGCAGCAAAAACAGCATACCCCAGATCTGCCAACATGTTGGCGCGTTTTACCTCATAATCAGTCAAACCGTCCCAGTCATGGATGAGCAGTATCAGGGGTGCATCGGGAAAAGGGCTTACATAATATCCTTCGAATACTTTTCCATTTACCTGGTATAAAACTGGATTGCCAGATCCAATTGCAGAGGATGAAAGAAAAAACAGAAAAAAAAGAGTGAAAATATAATTCATATCGTGCCTCCTTATAAATTGTTCCAACCGAAGGAAAGTTGCGAGTTATTGCTTTGATTTGCCAAGGTGTTTTTTTCCTCATTACTCACCAAATCAAAATTGGGATTACCGCTGTTGGAATCCTGCGTCCCAGTCCTTACGGACCGGATCGAAACCCTTCTGCCTTATGGCTGCGCAGACCTCGTCTATGGTGCGATGGTCGCCGATGGCAAACTGTTCGCCGGTGAGTTCCGGATTGGAATAGCCGCCGGGTGAGGTACAGGAACCGGCAGAGTAACGGGTGGGTCCGAGTCCTACCATGCCATTGCGATAGCGGGCTTCTTCCCGGGTGGATAAAATGATGCCCACGTCCGGGTCAAAGATCCGCAGGGCGAATATAAGGTGGCTTAGGTCTTTTTCCGTGACTTTGGAAAGGGGTTGGAATTCGCCGGTAGCAGGCCGCAGCCTGGGGAAGGAAACTGTCAGTCCGGTGCGCCAGAAGTTTTTGCGCAGCCAGGCCAGGTGCAGTCCAAGGGCAAGGCCTTCGGCGCGCCAGTCGGCAAGTCCGAGGAGGGCACCAATTCCCACCTCGCGCATACCACCGGCAGCAGCCCTTGCCGGTGTTTCAAGCCGGAAATCATAATCGCATTTTTGTCCGGACAGGTGTACCTGGTCATAAGTGATCCGGTCATAGGTTTCCTGGTAAATGGCAACGCCGGTTATACCTGCAGCAAAAAGACTGGCATATTCTTCTGCGGACAGGGGCTGGACTTCAATGGATATCGAAGCAAAACGGTCACGCAGCAGCAGGGCTAGTTTCTCCAGGTATTCTACGCCAAGTTTTGCCGGGGCTTCGCCTGAAACAAGGAGGATGTGGTTGAAGCCGCGCTGGTGCAGGATCATGGCTTCTGCCTCCGCTTCCTCAAGAGAGAGGATGCGGCGCTCTATCCTGTTGTCGGCAGAAAAACCGCAATAGGTGCAGCGGTTGGTGCAGAAGCTTGACACATACAGCGGGGCATATATCTGTGTGGTTCTACCAAAACGCAGGGCAGTAATAGACGCCGAGCGTGCAGCCATGGATTCAAGATAGTTGTCAGCCGCCGGTGAAAGCAGGGCCGCCAGGTCAGCTGCATGCAGGTGGTCAGCACGCAGGCTGCGCCGGACATCATCGATATCTGCGGCACGAATCTGCTCCTGGAGCAGGTGAAATGGTGGTACTTCAAACATTGGTGAATTCGTATAATCTCTCAGACGGCAACATAGCCTAATTATTTAAAATATCTTATCTGATAAATACCTGTCCGCATCGTGCTTTTTACGGTGCCGATAAACATAGATTCAGCCTTTTATAAAATCCAGGCCGGTCAAAGGAGAGGAAGCTGCAGCTTCAGAACGTTTCCTGCCAAGACCTGCTTCATAAGCAGCACGTCCTGCCTCCACTGCCCCGGCAAAGGCTGCTGCCATTTTTACGGGGTCGCCTGCGACCGAGATGGCTGTATTGATCAGGACGGCATCAGCGCCGATCTCCATGGCCAAGGCAGCATCAGAAGGAGCACCCAGGCCCGCGTCGACAACAACCGGAACTCGTGCCTGCTCGATAATGATCTCGACCTGGAAACGGGTTACAAGTCCAAGGTTGGTACCGATGGGTGCGCCAAGCGGCATGACTGCCGCCGCTCCGGCATCCTGCAGCCGCAGGGCCAGGATTGGATCGGCATTGATATAGGGCAGGACAATAAAGCCCTCTTTAACGAGTTCTTCTGTGGCTTTGAGTGTTTCAACCGGGTCCGGCAGGAGAGTGCGCGGGTCCGGGGTTACTTCCAGTTTGAGCCAGTCGCCGCTTCCTGCTGCACGGGCAAGCCTGGCCAGTCGCACCGCCTCTTTTGCATCCCTGGCGCCCGAAGTGTTTGGCAGGAAGAGATATTTATCCCTGTCGAGCACACTCATGATGTCATCGGCCGGATCATTGAGATCCACGCGCCGCAGTGCCACGGTGATCATTTCGCAGCCCGAGGCCTCAATGGCTTTTTTCAGGGTGTCGGCAGAGGAAAATTTTCCCGTTCCCAGAAAGAGGCGGGAACGAAATGTCCTTTCAGCAATTTTCAGCATATCAACCTCCTCCGACAAAACGGATCAACTCCAGAACGTTTCCTTCCTGAAGGACCAGGGAATCATACTCATTCCTCTTGATTATCTTTCCGTCGCATTCTGCCACAACAGTATCCGGGTTGAGCCCCATATCACTGATAAAGGACACAAGGGTAGTGTTTGGTATAATTTCTTTTACCTCTCCGTTACACGTTATTTCCATGGTAAACCTAAAATTAAAAAACTTTAATCCTTTCCGAGCAGGATGCGCAATATCTGGTTTGCCTGGTGGTGGGCGGCAATACCAACTCGTGGTGCCATAAGACCATGGCCTGGCCCTGCCGCCGATGTCCCATCTCCAATAATATAAACATGATCATGGATTTTTTGAGTTATGATGGCATTATTGTCACCGAAACCTGCCAGGCCGGACGCACCTACATATCCTATTTGCGGCATATAAGTCAAGACCGCTCTTAAGGCTGCAGCCTTCATCACCGGGTCGTCAAAGCATTCTGCCAGTACATCGACCTCCCTGAAAATCTCAGGGATTGATCTTTCTGTCAGGCGGTTCTCCACCGTTTCAATCACAATGTAAGGGTTCATCTGCAGCAGGTTATCTTTCAGGGCTTCTGTCTTGCTCATTCCTATCTGTGAAATGGAGTATTGCTGCCGGTTCAGGTTGCTGGGCTCCACGGTGTCATAATCAGCCAGGATAAGTTTCCCTATCCCGATACGGGCCAGCGCTCCGGCAACCACTGTACCGAGGCCGCCCAGTCCCATGATGCCCACCTTTGCGAGCCTGACAGCTTCATGCACACCAGGAGTATGGCGGGCTACCAGCATGCTTTGCATTTCTTCCGCTGTCGGGGTTTCGCCTCGCCTTATAAGACAGCAGCTATCGCCGTCAGCAAGGACAGTATCGACAGAAACCGGGTAACCATTGACAATGAAGAGGTCGGCACCGGGCTTGTAAGCAGCAACAAGGTCTAAGACCCTGATGTCTTTTTTGTACGGTATTGCCAGTTCGTTAACCTTTAGCATTTTTCTAGTGTCAATCCAAAGCCCATTGAGATAAAAGAATCAAAATATCTAGCAGATATGACAAGAATTTGCTTGTCAAAATAAAGGAGAGATGAAGGACGTATTAATTCTGTCTCAGGTTGGTATGCGGCGCAACAGTTTCATTGTTCTGCACGGTGCAGGACGTGAGATTGGAAAATGGTCCTATGACCGCATTGTCACCGATCCGGCAGTCATGCAGGATCACATCAGGCCCAATAGTGCAGTTAGTGCCGATAATGGAATTGCCGGATATCTGGACATTGGCATGGATCACGGTGTCCCGTCCAATCCCTACCACCTGCTGGATGAAAGCGGTATCGGGATCGGTGAGACTGACACCGTCTGTCATCAACTGGCTGTTCTTCTGATGCTGCAGGTATTTATTGGCAGCGGCAAGCTCGCTTCTGGAATTGATGCCGAGGAGTTCCGCGCCCCCTGGACCGGAGTAGATGTCCACCTGATGTCCCGTGTCAATTGCGATCTTGACAATATCGGTGAGGTAAATCTCACCCTGCTGATTGTCGCTCCCTACTTTTTTCAGGGCCTCGAAAAGAAAGGGGACTTCAGCACAGTAGATGCCTGCGTTGATCTCCCTGATTGTTTTCTGTGCTGCAGTTGCATCTTTCTCCTCTATTATTTCCTGGAGCTTGCCCTGTCTGTCCCGCACTATCCGGCCATAATTGGTGGGCTCGTCCAGCATGGTTGTCAAAAGTGTCAGCGCCGGCTTGTGCTTCGCATGGGAAGCAAGCATTGCCTGTAAAGATTCGGCCCTGATCAATGGGACGTCACCGCTGAGGATGAGTACCGTGCCACCGGCAGCATGAAGCTCCCTTTCCGCGCAGAGCACGGCGTGTCCGGTTCCGAGCTGCCGTTCCTGTACTACACAGGTGACCCGGTAACCGGCAACCAGCTCGGCAACCTTTTCCCGCTGGTGGCCCACAATTATATAGGTGTGGTCCAGCTTGAGGGTTTTAAGTGTATCCAGGACATGGAGGATCATGGGTTTAAACAGGACCTCATGCAGCACTTTGGCCCTCGATGATTTCATCCGGGTGCCGAGGCCGGCTGCCAGGATCAGCCCGTTGACAGGAATATTTGTTGTCATGTCTGTATGTTATAATGAAAATAGTGTGAAAAGTAGTATAGAATTTTAATTGGTTTTCAAAAGAACACCTTTGCCTGCTTTTGTGAAGATTTTTTTTGTGGCAGGCCCCCTGAATACAAATAACTATTGACAACTGTTTATCCCGGATGTCTATAGCAGCAAAAAACAAAGGACATACCGAAACAAATTACCATAGAGAAATTGGATGACAACACGACTTCATCTGGAGATGGCCGGACAACCGGATGACACAACATGCGGCCCCACCTGCCTGCATGCTGTATATGAATATTATGGTGACTCCATATCCCTGGAGCAGGTAATCACGGAAGTCAAGAGCCTTGAGGGTGGGGGCACCCTTGCAGTCCTGCTGGGGAATCACGCCTTGAAGCGGGGGTATAAGGCAACCATCTTTACCTATAATCTTAACGTTTTTGATCCCACCTGGTTTTCTGAAAAGGAGGTCTCCCTGGCTGAAAAGCTGAAAGCGCAGGAAGCGATCAGGAAGGAGGAGAAGCTTTCTTTTGCCACCCATGGGTACCTGGAGTTTCTTGAAAGCGGCGGCACGCTGAAATTCGAGGATCTGACCCTGAATCTGATCAGGCAGTTCCTGAAAAAATCGATCCCGATCCTGACCGGCCTGTCCTCCACCTACCTTTACCGGGCGGTACGGGAGAATCCTGAAAATAATGAGGACGACAACATTGCCGGTTCCCCATCCGGTCATTTTGTTGTACTCTGCGGTTATGACAAGGAAACACGAGAAGTCCTTGTTGCTGATCCTTATCAAAAGAACCCTGTGTCCGGCGACCACTATTATATGGTGTCAATCGCCCGGCTGCTTGGCGCTGTGCTGCTTGGTATCCTGACCCATGATGCCAACCTGCTGATTATTGAACCCAAATAATTGAATCCCAGAATCTTTATGCCATGCAGATTCTTCTCGTTGTCAACCAGAATGATAACTGGCCTTTGAAAATTGAAGGTGTGCAGATTGTCAATTCGCGGACGTACCTGAGCGACCCGCAGTTCAGTACGATGCGACGGGTAAGGGTGTTCAATCTCTGCAGGTCCTATTCGTATCAGTCTGTCGGGTATTACGTTTCTCTTCTGGCAGAAGCCAGGGGGCACAAGCCATTTCCCGATACTTACAGCCTGATGTCAATCCGATCCCAGCAGGTGGTCAGGTTCATCTCCGATGACCTGGATGAGCTCATTCAGAAGAGCCTGGCGCCCCTGAAAAGCAATCGTTTTGAACTGAGCATCTATTTCGGCAGGAACCTGGCCAGGCGCTATGATAAGCTTTCCCTGAAGCTGTTTCAGGCCCTCAATGCGCCCTTTCTGAGGGCCAGCTTCGTGAAGCATAAGAAATGGATGCTGCATAAGGCCTCGCCCATTGCCTCGAAGGATATCCCGGAGATGCATTGGCCTTTCGTGGTTAGAGAGGCTGAGGACTATTTCCGCAAGAAAAGAAAACCTGCACCCCACAAGGAGCCGATGCTTTATGATATTGCTGTTCTCATTGCCCCCGAGGATAAGCTTCCCCCATCCAATGCGCGGGCGATTAAAAAGTTCATAAAGGCTGGAACCTCGTTGGGGCTCGGGGTGGAATTGATCCAGAAAGAGGATTTTGGACGGCTGGCGGAATTCGATGGACTTTTTATCAGGGAAACGACAAGCGTTAACCATCATACCTACAATTTTGCCAGGGGCGCTGCAGCCCAGGGCCTGGTGGTGATTGACGACCCCGAATCCATCCTGAAATGTACCAACAAGGTTTTTCTGGCCGAGCTGCTGCAGCGCCACAAGATATCCATCCCCAGAACCATGATCGCTCACCGAGACAATATCGAACAGGTGGCACCGACTCTCGGGCTGCCCTGTATCCTTAAACAGCCTGACAGTTCATTTTCACAGGGGGTGATGAAGGTCTCCACCAAAGAGGAGCTGCGGGAGAAAATAAAAATGCTCCTGTCCCGTTCTGAGATGATCATTGCCCAGCAGTTTCTGCCCACCGATTTTGACTGGCGTATCGGGGTGCTTGACAGAAAACCGCTGTATGCCTGCCGCTATTTCATGGCCAAGGGTCATTGGCAGATAATCGACTATGGAAAATCTGGCAGGATACGTGAAGGAAATGCTGATACCATTCCCTTTGAGGATGTGCCGGAGCCGGTGCTCAACACCGCCTTGAAAGCTGCAAACCTTATCGGCGACGGGTTGTATGGGGTCGACCTGAAGCAGGTTGGAAGGAAAGTATACGTCATTGAGGTGAACGACAATCCAAACATTGACGCTGGCATGGAAGACCAGGTTCTCAAAGATGAACTCTATCTGACGGTCATGCGCTCCTTTATGAGGCGTATTGAAGAGAAGAAATCGGCCAGGAAGAAATGAGCGCCAAAAAGACATTAGGCCTTTTTGAAGGTATCGGCATAGAGCTTGAGTACATGATCGTCAACAGGGACACCCTTGATGTCCTGCCGGTTGCCGATGAATTGATCAGGCATGTTGTGGGAACATACAGCAACGATTACGAGAAAGAGGGCATCTGCTGGTCCAACGAGCTGGCATTGCATGTGGTGGAGCTCAAAACCTGTGGTCCGGTTGCAACCTTGTCCGAGACCGGCCCCCTCTTTCACGAGGATATCAAGCGGATTAACGAGATAGTGAGTAATTTCAATGGGATGCTTATGTCAAGCGGAGCGCATCCCTGGATGGATCCATGCACAGAAGCGAGGTTGTGGCCCCACGGCCAGCGGACCATCTACGAGACATATCACAGGATTTTTAACTGCGAGGGCCATGGCTGGACCAATCTGCAGAGCTGTCATCTGAACCTGCCCTTCAACGGCAGCGAGGAGTTCGGCCGGCTGCATGCCGCGATCAGGCTGGTGCTCCCCATAATCCCTGCCATCGCGGCAAGCACCCCGATTCTTGATGCAACTCTCCAGCCGTTCCTGGACACCAGGATGGAATATTACCGGACTAACTCTGCCCGGATCTCCTCAATAACCGGGGAGATTATACCGGAACCGATATTCACGCCGGTTGCATATAATAACGAGATATTTGAGCGCATGTACCGGGATATTGAGCCCTTTGACCCGGACGGCACCCTCCGGGACGAGTGGCTCAATGCCCGCGGAGCCATTGCCCGTTTCGACCGCAATGCCATTGAGATCAGAATCATCGATGTGCAGGAGTGTCCCCAGGCAGACCTTGCCATTTCTGCGGCAATATGCGGGGTGCTGAAGGCAATCGTTGCCGAGCGGTGGTGCGGTTTCCCAAATCAGATGGCCTGGCAGGTAGAGCCCTTGAAAAAGATACTCCTGGATACGGTCCGAATGGCAGAAGATGCTGTAATATCTGACACGGCCTATCTGGAGAGTCTCGGCCTGGCAGGTCAGAAGACCATTTCGGCCGGGGAACTATGGCATTACCTTGCCGGGCAGGTTGAGATCGAGAAGGAACTAACCACAACCTTTGCTGCCATAGTGAAGCACGGATCCCTTTCCAATCGCATTCTTCGCTCCCTTGCCGGGGAGATAACGCGGCAGAACCTGAAAAGGATTTACCGGGAACTGTCAGACTGTCTTAAGCAAAATCGCCTGTTCCTGCCATAATCCGGAATCCGTGAGCCTTCAACCAGTTCAGAGTAATGTATGAAATGCATCATCAGTTGTGAACATGCATCCAATCGGGTGCCTCCACGTTTTGCCCATGTATTTGAAGGCAATGAGAAAGTTTTATCCTCACATCAGGCGTACGACCACGGTACGGCAAACCTGGCACGCAAACTGGGAAGATATTTCAAGTCGTCTGTGCATCTTGGTTCAGTGTCAAGACTTCTCATCGACCTGAACCGTTCGCCGACAAACAGAAAATCTCTTTATACGTCCTATTCCAGGAAGCTGCAGCAGAGCGACCGTGAACTGTTGTTGCAGAAATATTACCAGCCTTACAGGGAAAAGATTACAGAAGAAATTAGCAGAATTGTTGGCAAAGGCAGGCCTGTCCTGCATATCTCCCTCCATTCCTTTTCTCCTGTAAAGAAAGGCAAAGTAAGAAAGGCTGACATTGGTCTGCTCTACGATCCTGGACGCAGGATTGAGAAGGACATATGCCGTTTCCTGGTGGGATTGCTGAAAGAGAAAATTGTAGCGCTGCGGGTGAGGAGAAACTATCCCTACCTGGGGAAAACCGATGGTTTTACCTCGTTTCTGCGTGCAAAATATCCGGCAAAAATGTATGCAGGAATTGAAATAGAAATAAACCAGGCTCTTTTGTCTTCAGGAAATAAAGAGATAAGGAAAGTGGAGGACATTCTCGCAGAAGGTATCAGAACCATCTTAAAATGTAATGATTTCTCCCAATTGGGGAAAGTATTATGAGTAAGGAGAATGGTTGATGGACATTTATGATGTGGAGTTCTGGGTCAAGATAGTTATCAGCATACTATGCGGCGGAATTATCGGCCTTGAGCGCCAGCTCCGCGGTAAACCCGCAGGGATAAGGACAAGTATTCTCATATGTCTGGGCACCCAGGTATTTGTCAGCCATGGAACTTCACTGGCAGGTGGCGACCAGTACCGGGTTCTGGCCCAGGTTGTCACAGGTATCGGTTTTCTCGGGGCAGGCCTCATGATATCCCAGGAAGGCACGGTCAGGGGAGTCACCTCAGCCGCGGTTATCTGGGTACTTGCCGCAATCGGGGCGACCATTGGACTGGGACACTTTCGTGAAGCCCTTGTGTTTGTCCTTGTAACCGTCGGGGTATTAAGCGGAGTTGAATACCTCGAGAACAGCATCAGGAAACTGCGCAGCGGCGCTCATGCCCGAATGCAATCTTTTGATGACCTTGAGGGCAAAAGAAAGAGGAGATTTTATAAAAAAACAACCTCAGCTGAAAAAGATTTCAACGAATAAAATATTTTTTTTACCTCATTGCGTAGCAGTCTGGATTAGCACTGGCAGCATGCCATTTAGCTTGGCTCCAGTTGCAAACCCTTGCTCAGCGCGATTTGTAGGCAATGTATAACGGGAGAAACCGCATATCAGCAGAATTGATAGTTTTGCAAAATGCAGTAAAAAGATATGAGTAAAACGGTCCATCAATAAACATCCCCATCCTAATACAATAAAAAACTACTGCAATTTAAGATTGATGAAATAAAAAAATGAATTGCAATAATTTTTTTCTTGCTTTTTTATTGATGAATACTTAAGAGTATGCAGCAATGAATATATTTTGTTCACATTTCAAATAACCAATATAACCAATATAACCAATATAAAAGCAGGGGGCAGTGCCATGCAGCAGCAAACTGAGATTGCGGAACCGCAGGAACCTCCATCTCAACGCGGGTTATTCCAGGAGGTCGAAGAGGAGCCTCCAAGTAGGTATGCGAATTATCTTCCCTCCTCTGACACCCAGATTTTTCCATCTCCGGTAATTCTTCCTTTCCCTTTTCACCATCGAACGATAACCCCTGGCAGAGACACAAGCAGGCAGTTCCGGCGAAAATATTATCCCGGCGTCAATGCCAAGCAGTGGAACGACTGGCACTGGCAGGTGGCGAACAGGGTCCGGACAGCGGAACGTCTCCAGACAATGTTGCTTCTTTCTCAAGAGGAGCGGCAGGCCCTGCAGAGTGGCGAGACAAAACTGCCCATGGCAGTTACGCCATATTATCTGAGCCTCATACCGCCAGACGATCCTGGTCATCCATTGCGGCGCGCCGTCATACCTACAGTACACGAATTTATCAGGGGGCCAGGCGAGGGGGATGATCCACTGGGTGAAGAGGCCCAGAGCCCTGTCCCTGGCCTGGTTCATCGTTATCCTGACAGGGTTCTGTTCCTGGTGCACGACTTCTGTTCAACCTATTGCCGTTACTGCACCAGGTCACGCGTGGTCGGCCATGGATCTGTGCGGCCGGAACGTTCCCGCTTCGAGCGCATCCTGAACTATATCCGGAGCAATCCATCCATCCGGGATGTCATCCTGTCCGGGGGTGATCCGCTGCTACTCAGCGATGACCGCCTGGAATGGCTGCTGAATCAGCTGCGTCTTATTCCCCATGTAGAGGTGATCAGGATTGGCACCAAGATTCCTGCGGTATTGCCGCAGCGGGTGACAAAACGTCTGGTCAGTATCATTAAACGCTACCATCCTGTCTGGATGAGCCTGCATTTCATGCATCCTGATGAATGCACCGCCGAAAGCCAGAAGGCATGTGCGATGCTTGCAGACGGTGGTATCCCCCTTGGGTCCCAGACCGTTCTCCTGAGTGGGATCAATGACGAGGTGGAAACAATGAAAAGGTTGGTGCAGAACCTGATGAAGATGAGGGTGCGCCCCTATTATCTTTACCAGTGTGACCCTATCAGCGGTTCTGCCCATTTCCGTACCCCGGTGGAAAAAGGACTTGAAATTATCAGGGGCTTGAGGGGTTTTACCAGCGGTTATGCGGTTCCGACCTATGTTATCGATGCCCCTGGAGGCGGTGGCAAGATCCCGCTTATGCCCGAGGCCGTTGTCGGCCGCTCCGGAGATGACCTCGTGTTGAGGAATTATGAACGTAAATGTTACCGTTATCCCGACGTTATTTAAGTAGGATACTTCCAGGCTTTTTACAGGCTCGCTCCCCTGAAGGAGCGGGCCTTTTCATTTGAGAAAAATAAAACAGCCAGAAATGGCGTTGGAGTTATTGAAACTACACACATGATCCAAGAGATTTGTTGCGCCAGGTGCGCGCAGGCAGGCAAAACCTGCTGTCAGCAGACAGAGATTTATGTTATAATGAAGGATGTTAGACGCATTGCTGTTTTCACATCACGAATTGATTTTTTCGAGTACAGGCCCCCGGCTGACCCGGCTTACCTGGCTGGAGATATTGATCCCCAGTGGCAGCACCATGTCTTTCGCCTGGACGGGACGCGCCGTCTTCTCATGCAGCAGTCCTCCGGCGACTGTATCTTCCTGACGCGGCGCGGATGCCAAATGAGCCTCGAGGTACGGCCCCTGGTCTGCCGGCTCTATCCGCTGACTTATACGGGTGCAGGCATTGAATCTGAACCGGATAAACGATGTCCTGTGCAAAGGTTCTGCCTAGGGCAAACCATTGGTGAGGCCTTTGGTATTTCAATGCAGCAGGCACTGAGCTGGCACACGGATCTCTACCTGGAAATGAAGTATCCGGAAGGAGGGAGTACGGATGAAAATTGGATTGGCTTACGACCTGCGGTCTGAATACCTTGCCATGGGTTATTCGGAACTGGAAACAGCCGAATTTGACCGCGACGATACCATTGAAGCCATCGAGTTAACCCTGCGTGAACTGGGGCATGAAACAGAACGCATCGGTCATGCCAAGCAGCTTGCCAAGGCCCTGACCGAAGGCAGGCGCTGGGACCTGGTGTTCAATATAGCCGAGGGTTTGCACGGAATAGGGCGTGAAGCGCAGGTCCCGGCCATGCTGGACCTATACGAGATACCCTACACCTTTTCCGACCCGCTGGTCATGAGTCTAACCCTGCATAAAGGCATGACGAAACGGGTGCTTCGGGATGCAGGGGTGCCGACCTGCGATTTCCTGGTAGCGGAGCGTGTTGCGGAAGTTGCCGATGTTGAATTTGACCCGCCATATTTTGTGAAGCCGGTGGCAGAGGGAACAGGCAAGGGGGTCACACCCGCCTCCATAGTTCCCGGCCGGACAGCCTTGCCTGAAGCAGTTAAAAAGCTCCTTACCGTCTTCAAGCAGCCGGTACTGGTTGAGTCTTTCCTGCCGGGGCGCGAGTTTACCGTTGGGATCGTTGGTACGGGCAGTGAGGCAAGGGCTATTGGCAGTATCGAGGTTGTGCTCCTGAGCAACGCTGAAAGCCAGGTCTACTCTTATGTGAATAAGGAAAAGTGTGAAGAACTAGTGGAATACCGCCTTGTGCTGGCAGGAGAAGACTTGCTTGTCAGGGAGGCTGAACAGATTGCTTTGGATGCCTGGCGGATTCTCGGCTGCAGGGACGCGGGTAGGATAGACCTGCGCTGCGATGCTGCAGGCAGGCCCCAGTTTATTGAGGTAAACCCCCTGGCCGGCATTCATCCGGAACACTCCGACCTGCCCATCATCTGCAACAAGAAAGGGGTACCATATGCGGTTCTCATTGGAGAAATTGTCCAGTCCGCTGCTGCGAGGATATGAGATGAGGATCGCTGTTGTTCATAACGAAGTTGCTGTCCACGATGCACCGGATGAAAAGGATGTGCTCCTGCAGGTCGAAGCAGTCTCGGCTGCACTTCTATCTTCAGGACACGAGGTCATCGGCCTGGGATGCACCCTTGATCTTGAGGACATCAAACAGAAACTGACGCAACTGAAGCCGCAGCTGGTTTATAACCTGGTGGAATCCCTGGGGGGATATGGGAGCCTGATCCATCTTTTCCCATTTCTGTTGGAAGCGCTGGGGCTCTCCTATACCGGCTCCGATGCCGAAGCTATCCGACTTACTTCAAACAAGACGGCGGCCAAGAGACGCATGTGTGAGGCTGACATTCCCACCCCGGACTGGGTCGAATTCCAATCACTGGAGAAGCTTCGGGAGGATGAAAAAACAAACGGCAAATCAAGGACATGGATTATAAAATCCCTGTGGGAGCATGCTTCGGTCGGTCTTGATAAGAACTCTCTCGTGCAGACCCGTTCGGCTTCGACATTGACGGCTGAAATGACAAAGCGTGTATCGTCCCTTGGCGGGGCCTGTTTTGCCGAGGAATTCATAGAGGGAAGAGAATTCAATCTTTCGATCCTGGCAGGGGACAAGGGGCCGATAGTGCTGCCACCTGCCGAGATATGCTTTGAAGAATTTGATCCTGCAAAACCCCGGATTGTCGATTATCGGGCCAAGTGGCAAGAGGATTCTTTTGAATATCGGAATACCCCAAGGCGCTTTGATTTCAGCGACAGGGATGGTTCTTTAATTGCCAGGCTGCAGGAACTTGCCCTGCGCTGTTGGAGAGTTTTCGGTTTGCGGGGGTATGCCAGGGTTGATTTCCGGGTTGACGGGGATAACCGGCCCTGGATTCTCGAGGTGAATGCCAACCCATGCCTTTCTCCGGATGCGGGTTTTGCGGCAGCATTGTCCAGGGCCCGGATAAGCTTCAGTGAGGCTGTTGGGTCCATAATTGCAGATTCAGATCGTTCCCGGCGGGAATTACTAATGGAACTTGATGATATGAGAAAGAGGCTCTTGCTAAGCCCTAAAATCAGCAGTTTTTAATCATGAGGATGACAGTGCTCCGAATCCGTCGCATATACGATGATGTACTGCCGATCAACCAGGAAATTCTCGCTCAGGTGAAGGATATCCTGCGCAGCCGTTTCAGTGCAGTTTCCGAAGAGGAAATCGAATCTATCGGGGAGAAGCTGCGCAACCCGTTCAAGCTGCGATTCCGCACCATTCTCCTGGTCGCGGAAACTCTGGGCGGGCGCGTGGTCGGATTCGCTTTGCTTTTACATGAACCTGAAATCGGCTTCACCTACCTTGACTGGATAGCCATAATAACCGGCCGCACTGGCGGCGGTATTGGGGGAGCCCTTTATGAAAGGGTGAGGCAGGAATCTGTCGCGCTCAAGGTGAAAGGGTTGTTTTTTGAATGTCTGCCGGACGAAGAAAAGCATTGCTCTGAACTCGGCCTTCTCAAAGAAAACCGCTCCCGCCTCCGTTTCTACGAGCAGTATGGAGCCCGGCCACTGATCAATACCGGCTACGAAATGCCCCTTAATCCGGGCGATACCTGCATGCCGCACCTGGTCTTTGACGGACTTGGAAGGCAGACTCCCCTTAAGCGTTCGTTGGTCCGCAGGGTTGTGCAGGCGATTCTTGAACGTAAATATGCAGGTCTATGCCCGCCCGATTATGTGAAGAAAGTTGTTGCATCCCTTGCAGATGATCCCGTGCAGCTCCGTGATTTCCGCTACGTTAAGCCCGAGGTGGTGCACGCCGAAGTGGAAAGCAGGGTCATTGAGCAGATAGCCCTGATCGTTAACGACCGACATGATATTCACCATGTACATGAACGGGGTTATGTCGAATCGCCGGTCAGGATACGCAGCATCTTGAAAAGACTTGAGAAGAGCGGTCTTTTTGTGCAGATGAAGCCACAGCAGTTCCCTGATCAGCATATCCAGCAGGTTCATGCACCTGATTTTGTCAATTATCTCAAAAGGGCCAGCCGCGATGTGGAGGAAGGAAAATCACTTTTTCCCTATGTTTTCCCCATCCGTAATAAAACAAGGCCGCCTCGGGAATTTTCTGTCTTGTCAGGGTACTATTGCATCGATACCTTTACGCCGATTAACCGGAACGCATATCCCGCTGCCCGGCGCGGAGTCGACTGCGCGCTTACCGCGGCTCGAGAGGTATTGAACGGAAGGAGGATTGCATATGCCCTGGTGCGGCCGCCGGGCCACCATGCAGAACGGCGCAGTTTCGGCGGCTTCTGTTATTTCAATAATAATGCCATCGCAGCCCAGTTCCTCAGTGCCTATGGCAAGGTGGCTATCCTTGATATTGATTACCACCACGGCAATGGTCAGCAGGACATTTTCTACCGGCGTTCTGACGTGTTGACAGTTTCAATCCACGGTCACCCACGTTTTGCTTACCCATATTTCAGCGGTTTTGAGGATGAAAAGGGGGACGGAGAGGGTGAAGGATTCAACCTCAACTTTCCTCTTCCTGAAGATATTGACGGCGAGAGTTATCAAAAGGCGCTCAAGCGTGCTCTAACAAGAATTGAGCAGTTCAATCCCACCTTTCTGATTGTGGCCTTGGGACTAGATCCCGCCAAGGATGATCCGACCGGGACCTGGAGCCTGAGAGCCAGGGATTTTGAGAAAAATGGGCAGTTGGTTGGAGCCCTTGGTCTACCTACGGTTGTCATCCAGGAAGGAGGGTACCGCACCCGCACGCTTGGATTGAATGCAATGAATTTCTTCAATGGCCTGGCAAAGGCTGTCCGGGAATGGGCCAATAAAAAGCATATGCCAAAGAACAGGATCCATGGATTGACCTTTCGGCAGGATATATGCCAAGAAGATATGGAACGAATCAGAAAGCTGGTCGAGATCACGGGTTTTTTCAACTCCGGGGAAGTAGAGATCGCGGTTGAACTGGTCCAGGAAAGGATTGAGAAAGGTGAGGCCAGCGGTTATCATTTTATTATGGCTGAGCATTACGGCAGGCTCATCGGGTATACCTGCTATGGACTGATCCCCTGTACCCAGGCAAGCTTTGATATTTACTGGATTGCCGTTCATCCCGACTACCAGGGGAGGGGTGTAGGACGGCAGCTTTTGAAAGAGACGGAACGCAGAATAAAAAATGCTGACGGTGTTCGTGTTTATGTGGATACCTCGCAGCGGCTCCAATATGCCAGTACCCGCGCTTTTTATGAACGGTGCGGCTACCAATTGGAGAGTCTCCTGCCCGATTTCTATGCACAGGGAGACGGCAAAGTCATCTATTGCAAGCAACTGGTGCGAAAGTAAGGGGAGGCAGAGTTTGAAACAGGATATTTTCAGCAGATATGAGTCCCACTCAAGCAGACGGCTTGCCATAGACGTATCCGTGGGCCGGATTGAGGAACTGTTTGAAGATTTTGACAGTGCCGCCTCGTATGTCAAGAAGGACCTTGACCAGGACCTGGTAGATTACCTTATCGAATCAGTCCGGGAAATAGGCACTTATGATTTTGTCATCCGTATCCATTTGCCCGTGCATGTCCAAGAGCGGCACCGCAAAAGGGTGCGAAAAAGCATCAAGAGTTATTTCAGGTACCTGGAGTTGCTTGAGCAGAGAAAACTCAAGAAGATGCTGTGGAAGTCCTTTCTGCTTTTCTTTCTGGGTATGTTCCTTTTAGCGATTTCAATGACACTGAAAGGGAATGTGGTGTATTTGAGCGGTGTTACGCGGGAGCTAATGACAGAAGGTTTGACCGTGGCTGCCTGGGTCGCCCTGTGGAGTGCATTTGCCGGCCTGATCTTTGAACTTGCAGGCATAATTAGTAATATAAGGATCTTCAGGCGTATTGCCAGCCGTGAAGTTGTATTCAAGGAACGGGAGCCGGTCAAGATATTGCAGGCAGTTGCGTCGGGGAATTCTTCCGCGAATGTTGAGATAAAGAAAGGGTGACATCTTAATTTCTTTGTAACAATTAAATACACATTGCTTAAAGTTTCCACAGTCAATTAGTCCAATACCTTGGGATATAAATTGTCCTGCTGTGTTACCGCAGTTCACTGCCTGTCGATTTAACCTGGAAACGTAAGTTTCTTGCCTAAGGAGGATTTTTCGTCTACCGTGAACAAAAATGGTGCGTGCGGTTGTCTAAAAATAATGGAGGTGAGCCATGTTTGAGATTTTCAAGAAGAGTCTGTTTGCCGGCCTGGGACTTGCGGTTGTCACTAAGACAAAACTGGAAAGTGTCCTGGAAAAACTTGTTGAGGAGGGGAAGTTGTCACGGACTGAAGCAGAGAATATGGGGCAGGAACTCCTGGAAAGCGGCGAAAAGCAATGGACAGATTTTGAAGGCAGGCTAAAGGAAACAGTAAAGGGATTCCTTGCAGATATGGACATCTGCAAGGCAAGCGACGTGAAGAAACTGGAGAAGAAGGTGAAAGCCCTTGAAATGCGACTGAAAGCCCTGGAAGAACCAAAAGAAAAGAAGTCCGCCAAGAAATAGGCTCAACTTATGGATATCCTGGCTCTTTCCAAACTGGGACGCTTCCGTGACATCGTGGGAGTGCTCTTCAAGTACGGATTTGATGATGTGGCCGAACGCCTTCAGCTGCCCGGCAAAATCCTCATAGCCAAGACAAGGATTGCTGTTCCCGAGATGACAACCTGGGAGCGGCTGCGGCATGCCCTGGAAGAGCTGGGGCCCACCTTTGTTAAATTTGGCCAGATCCTGAGCTTAAGAGGGGATCTGCTGCCGGCCGAACTCATAAAGGAACTTGAAAAACTGCAGGACAGCGTCGCCCCGGTTCCCTTTGAGGAGATTATGGGGGTTCTGAAAAAAGCACTCAAAAGGCCATTGGAAGAGGTTTTCTGTCTTATTGACGAGAAGCCTCTGGCAGCAGGCTCTCTGGCCCAGGTTCATAGTGCGGTTCTCAAGGATGAAAATGTGCCGGTGGCCTTGAAAATAAGAAGGCCAGATATTGTCCGGGTCGTTGAGATAGATCTGCAGATCCTGGAAGGCGCAGTACCCCACTTAAGTGAACACTTGGAGTTTGCCCGCACTTATGATTTTGTTAACCTGGTCAAGGAATTGAAACGTGCTCTGTTGCGTGAACTGAACTTTACCCTGGAAGCCAGGAATATGCAGATCATCAGCCAGAGCCTGGCTGGCGAAAAAGATGTTATCATCCCGCAAGTATATGAGGACTATACCAGGTCTGCCGTCCTGACCATGGACCTGATCGAAGGGGTCAAGCTTAAGGATTTGGAACCTGAAAATGTTGAGGAAAGGGAACAGCTGGCCCGGATTGGTATCAGGCTGGTTGTAAAACAGGTTCTTGAAAACGGTTTTTTTCACGCGGACCCGCACCCGGGAAATTTTCTTATTATTGAAGAAAGGAAGGTCTGCCTGCTTGATTGGGGTGTTGTCGGTATTCTGCCGTCTGAAACACGTTATGAGATGGTAGAGTTAATAGCCGCCATCGTTGACATGGAGGCTGAAAAGGTCCTTGACATTCTTATCTCCCTCACCGGCGCAAATGTTGCACAGATCAATGAGAAGCTGCTCTTGCGGGATATTCTGGAAATTCTCCACCTCTATCACAGTGTGACCATTGGCAGATTGGACCTGGGCCAGTTGCTCATGGACCTGAACAATATGCTCCGGACGCATCACATCAAGCTGCCCAGTGACCTGGCCCTGATGTTTAAAGCTATGGTGACTGCAGAGGGCACAGCCAGGAAACTTTATCCTGAGCTTGATGTTATTGCGGAAATTGAACCTTTTATCAACCAGCTAGGCATAGAGCGCTGGAGCATTTCCCAGGTATGGCGACGCTTCACCAGGCAGCTTCGCCTTTATTTAAAACTGCAGAGCAGCCTGCCCGGTGCCATTCAACGTATACTGCAGAAAGTGGAGCAGGGTGAGCTGGACATAAAGTTCAAGCATGAAAACCTGGGCGGTCTGCAAAAGAGCCTGGACAATGTCAGCAACCGTTTATCCTTCTCTGTCATATTAGGCGCCGTGATCATCGGCAGTTCCATGATCATTACCACCGGCGTAAAGCCTCTTATTTTCGGTTATCCTGCCATTGGCTTGGTGGGCTACCTCATCTCGGCTGTTCTCGGCCTGATCGTGGCCTTTAATATCTTCCGCAGCAGAAAATTCTAGGGTACTCAAAAGAAAATCCCCCACACCTTTCGGTATGGGGGATTTATGAAAATAATTCGGCGGCGACCTACTCTCCCACCCAGTTGCCCAGGCAGTACCATC